>Ga0114922_10005756_pt1 | contig 11412 bp, 12 predicted proteins | sample AartaG_FD_100975 | JGI IMG/M metagenome (GOLD analysis project Ga0114922, IMG submission 100975) | Deep subsurface microbial communities from Aarhus Bay to uncover new lineages of life (NeLLi) - Aarhus_00045 metaG | ecosystem: Environmental > Aquatic > Marine > Oceanic > Sediment | place...
ACAGGGGGGAAACGCTACGCGGATTGCTTCCCTCCCTCTCCACCGTTAGCAGTTTATGGGGCCAGCAGCTGCCCTGTCAACCTTCTTTGCAGGTTTTTACCGGAATTAGGCAGGGGCACGGAGCACCAGACCCTGACGGCCCGCGGCGGCTCCGGCCGGTCGCTGACCGTCCAAACACCGGACGACCCGTGCCAGGGCGTTGACCCGACCCGCGTAGCTCAACTGAAAGGCAAGAGCAGCAATCTGCGTCTCGGGGTGTCTACAGCAACTCCGGCGGTGCTGCCTGCAGCGGCTCGCTTTCCGGCACCTGCTGCGGCTCGGCTGGCGGGTCCGGAACCTCTGCGTTTGACGGCGCTGTTGGTCGTACTGCGGCGAGCGCCGCATCGCGCAGCAAGTAGGCAAGCTGGTCCTGCGAATCCAGGGCCGCAGCGCGATCGAACGCCGCCAAGGCGCCGACCGCGTCCCCGCTGCCGAAGCGCACGTATCCCAGCACAAACCACCCATAGGCGTCGTCGGGATGCTGAGCCAGGTGCGCTGTCACGGCCAGCAGGTGCGCGTCCAGTTCGCCCGAATCGGCGTAGAAGTGCAGCAGGTCGAGCGGACGGTCGATCGCGTCGGGCACCATAGTCAGACCGCGGCGCAGGGCCATGGCGGCCAGCGAATAATCCCCCTCGGCAAAGCGGGTCAGCGCATAGGCCAGGGTGGCTTCGCCGGCGTAGGGGCCGTCCAATTGCGCCCGGATGTAGTGCCGCCGGGCCTCGGCGTAATCGCCGGCGGCAAAGGCGGCGTCGCCACGCTCCAGTGGGGCCAGCAAAGCCTCCTCAGAAGGGGCGTCGCCTGAGGGTAGCAGCGTGACCGCCCCGGCGGGCAGCGGCTCGCCGGGCTGCATTTGGACCGACGGCTGTTCGATCACCGGCCGTTCCACGACCTGCTCATCCACGTAAGTCTCCAGCACGGTTTCCAGCGGCCGATCCACGTAGACGGTCCGCGGCTGTACGACCACCAGGCTGGAGTGTGATGGCCAGCCGTACCAGCTATGCCATCCGAAACCGTAATCCGGCACGCTGCAGTAGAACGGATTCACCCACCTTCCGTATGTGGCGTGCCCCCGGTAGCGAGAGGTCGGTCGAACGGCCGGCAGAATGGTCGGCTGGCGGCAACGATCGTAGCTCGCCACGGCATCGATCCGGGTGTAGCCTGGGAGGCCGCACCTGGGCCTGTTTACGCGGTGTACCTGGGGCGTGTGCCGCGAGCCGTAATCGCGACGCGGCCGGCGCGAGGGCCGATGGAACGAATCAGGGCGCCGTCGCTCAACGATCCGCGGCCGGTGCGAGCGGTCGCTCCGCACGAGCGGAGATCCAGGTGTGGACCGGGCCGAGTCACCCCGATCGGGCAGGCTTAATCTATCGCGCCACGGCAGCACGCGCACGGGGCGGCCGCCACTCGAACCCGGCCGAACACCGGGCGACCTGGATGCGCCCCGGCCATGCGGCCGGCCCTGGCCGGCACGCGGCCTGGTCGCGCTCGAATCGGACCCTTTGGGCCTGGTTGACGACCCCGGGCGGCGGATCAGTATCGGCCGTGACGGTCGCGATGAGCCCCTACCCGACGACGCCTTCTTGCCACCGGTGGCGCATTTCGCGCCCCCCGGGCGCCGCGTCGGTACCCGCAAGGTGCGACGCACTGAACCCGTCGACGGCACGCGCCGCCCGCTGGATGACCCACCTAGGCTCCGGCCGGGATTCCGCCCGGATCGAGTCCCCGAACCGCGACCGGCCGAACGACCTGGGCGACTCCCGGCGGAGGAGCTACCCCTCGGCCGGATGATCGGGCGGCTGCCCCGGGCTCGCGACCCCGACTGCCGCGAAACCGCCGACCCGGTGCTCCTGCGCGAGCCCTGGCCCGTCCCACGGACCGTGGCCCGCGATCCCGACCTGGCGGAGCCACCGGTGGCCCGTGCCGCATGACGCCGGGGGCGGGCGCTGCGCCCGGAAGAGGTGCTGCGGATCTTAGGCCGGGCTACGGCTGATCGGGTCGATTTGCGGACAGTGCGCCCGGAGGGATTCTGCGCCGACCGCCGACCATGTGACCCACCCATCGCGGTCGCCGCCACCAGGGCCAGTACGCCCAGCCAAACACCGATCCCCACTGCCACCGGGATGCGTCGTCCGGAGTTCATGGCTAGCTCCTCGGCCGCTCAGACGTGTGCCTTCCGCCTTGCAGGCCCCGCAGGCCAAAATTGATCACGCGGCGCTAATAATTTCGTCAAATGAAATATATCACGTCTGGAGCGGTTTAGCAAGTACCCGGACCCTGTTTCCGGACGATATCGCGCAACTCCAACAGAGAACGGACCTTATAATCCGGACTGGCGCTGCCGATATCGTAGATCCGCCCGTCGCGACAGATCCAGGCAGTGGCGATTCCCAACGGAGCGGCGCCGCCCACGTCGGCGTGCAATGAGTCGCCGGCATGGATCACGTGCCGGGGAGACACGCCGACCTCCGCCAAGGCCCGCTCGAAGATGGCCGGTTCCGGCTTATAGCAGCGGGCGTCCTCGGAAGTGAGGACATAGTCAAATCGCAGGCCGTGCCGCTCGATGGCCGAGAGCAGGTCCTCCGTATGCGCGTTGGACACGCAACAGACGGGGATATCGAGTGCGGCCAGGGCCTTGGCCGCTTCCGGCTGGAGCGTGGGACTCGACCAGTAAGCCTTGAGCCGGTCCACGTAGGGCCGGGGATCGGTGCCGTTCACACCAAGGTCTTCGAGCGTGTCACAGAGGCTCTCACACTCGATCTCAAACAGGTTGCCGAAGCGCTCATGGTTCCGCTCATCGGTGGCGGCGAAGAATCGCCGGCCCCAGACCACGGCGAACTCAGCCGCCGAGATCGGCAACCGCAGGTCCTCGACCACCCGGCCGGAGGTCTCCTCGACGGCCCGGCGATCCCCGCCGGTCACCGTGCCGTAGAAGTCGAGGAACAGAACGTCGAATCTCCCCCGGGTCACGCTCCGATCTCCGTGACGTTGCAACCAGGCGGGTCCTCCCGCCGCTCACCAAAGTACCCGAGACCCTGCCTGATTAGTAAGCGGACACACCTGGCGACCTTCAACAGCATCCACGTCCGCTATCTCCCGTCCGACCCGCCGGCAGGACTCTGACCAGGCCGACCGGGCAGATGAACCCGTACGAAGGAATGGTGAAGTTGACCCCCGGTACAGTCCAAAGTCCAGGATGTATTGATGGTCTCGCCTTGTCGCCTACCAGCCGTCAGCTATCAGCATTCGGCCTTTTCGGGTTTTGCCCGGTTCCTTCTTGGCGTTTTGGCGTCTCTTTCGGTTCGACTATGACCATGGGCCTATCGAGCGGAAACGCTTTGTCCGAGAGTATCCGCGGGGCGATCACGCTGCGCACGAAGCGCGACCTGCTGACCCGGACGTGTCCGCCGTTCCAGCCGAGCCCGGCATACGCCGCCCGCCAGGGAAGGTTCACCACTTTGGCGTACTGGCGCTTCTCGTCCTCGGACAGCCCCTCGGGCAGAACGAAGCCGCGCTGTCCGGCCGCCCGGCCGACCCCGCCGTCGGCGTTGACCGGAAGAGAGGCCAGGACCATGTCTCCTCCGCTACAGGTCGCGTACAAACGTCCGCGCACGTGCTCCAGGGCCTCGACCAGGTTGTGCCGGGCCGAGAGGGATGACGAGAACAACACCACGTGGTCCACCTCGACGCCCTCGGGCAGCTCCTTGAGCGCCTTGACCACCAGCCCGGTTCCAGCGGACAGGCCCATCAGGTGAATCTTCCCCTTGGGATTGTGCCGACGGAGGGTCTCGATCCGGCCGGCCAGTAGCTTGGCTCTGAGCTTGCTCCGGGCGGCCACCAGATGGTCAGCGCCCCAACCGAGGAAGGTGCTCCAGGTGAAGGTCTCAAAGGCCCCGTCGTAACCGGCGGCCCGCAGTCCGGACTTGACCGAACCGGCGGAGCTGAACCAGAAGGACCCGTCCAGGTAGATCACTCTTGGGGTGCTCAGGCCGGACCCACATCCGGAACCGGCCAGGGCAGCCAGCGCGCCCAGACACAACAGCCGGCGCGGCAGGCCGCCGGCATGTCGAAAGCACGTCTCTCGGCCGCAGTTCATGGGCTGCGCCTTCCGCTTCTTGGTGTATAATCGACGCCTCGACCTACCGGAGCAGGATATGGCCCTGACCGATCAAGAACTTGCCCGTCTGATCGACCATACGCTGCTCAAGGCGGAGGCGACGGCCGCTCAGATCGATCGCCTCTGCGCCGAAGCCCGCCAGTACAACTTCTACGCCGTGTGTGTCAACCCGGTGCACGTAGCCGGGGCGGTGCGGGCCCTGTCGGGGTCGCGGACGGTGGCGGCCTCGGTGGCCGGCTTTCCCCTGGGAGCCAGCCAGCGCGGGAGCAAAATGGACGAGGCCCGCCGGGCTCTGGACGACGGCGCCCGCGAAATCGACATGGTTCTGGACATCGGCGGGCTGATCGAGGGCCGGGCCCCGCGGGTGACCGACGACATTCGGGCCGTGGCTGAAGTCGTCCACAGGGCCGGCCCCGGCCACATGCTCAAGGTGATCCTCGAGACCGCGGTGTTAAGCCCCGAACAGAATGCGGCGGGCTGCCGGTGCTGCGTCCAGGCCGGGGCTGATTTCGTGAAGACCTCGACGGGTTTCCACCCGGCTGGCGGGGCGACGGTCGAGGCGGTGCGCCTGCTGCGTAAACACGCCCCGCAGTTGGGCGTCAAAGCGGCCGGGGGCATCCGGGACCGTTCTACGGCGCTGGCCATGGTCGAGGCGGGGGCCACCCGCCTGGGCACAAGTGCCAGCGTGGCGGTCGTAAAGGGCGATTGACTGTCGGCCTAAGCGCTCCTTATAGTGAGTGTGTTGCCCACCGGTAAGTGAGCCGTTGAGAAACGAGGCCAGTCCTTGCGGGAAGGAGTTGAACCGGTCATGGCCGAACAAAGAGTTAGCGCCTGTCAGTCCTGCGGGGCCAGCATCTACCCGGAGCACCTGGACACGGGCATCGCCGGATACGCCGGCGGCCGGCTGCTGTGTCCTCACTGCTTCGCCGAGCATGAAAAGTCCCACGACTCCTCCGCCGATCCCCTTTCGGTGGATGAGAACGAGGAGGTTTCCACCATCGCCCTGCTCGAAGAAGAGAAAGCCTCCGGCCCGGGCGGTACCGCCATGCACGGCTTCTCGGGGGACAGCTTCGCTTCCGGCGGAGCGGCCATCGTGGACGAATCGAAATACTCCCGCCGCCTCGATCCCAAGGCTCCCACGGCGACCCGCTGCCGCACGTTCCACACCAAGCTGAACGAAGGCGCGGTGGCCTTCATGAACGACCAGATCAACCTCTGGGCGGACTCCAACCCGGGTATTACCATCAAGTTCGCCACCTCGGCCATCGGGATCTTCGAGGGCAAGAAGGCCGACCCGAACCTGATCGTGACCGTGTTCTACTGATCGTCGGCGATGGCAGGTCGTAAGCGGCGCCCGGCCCGAGGCGGCGGGCTGGGCCGGCGTGAACGGCCCTAATATGACAGCGCTAGATCGTTCTCAGACAGAAGAGCCGCGGGCTTCAGCCCGCGCGGCGCCCCTCATTGGCAGGCGCCAAGGCCGGTTTGAGACCGCGCAGGCTGAAGCCTGCGGCTCGAAAGACGCTTTCTAGCGCTGTCATACTAAAAACCTCGGACCAGGTTTAATCCGAAACGGTTCCACCCCAAGCGGGCGTACATGCGGGCCAGTGCGCGGTAGAGGACCGCCGCCGCGATAACGGCGACGGGGACGGCGTAGGGGACGAAGGTCAACAGGTAGTGGAATGCGCCGGCTGCTGCCGGAATCACCAGCAGGACCAGCGAACGGCCGATCCTGCTGCCCGATTGGAGGGCGCTGATCGCTGTGGAGAAGGGCAGGTTGCGGCAGGCGATCAGGGCCACGGCCAGCGTGATCACACCGGTCATGCACAGGGCCAAAGCCACGTCCACCAGTATCTCAGGACCGGCGGCGAGGGAGAGTACAATCGCCAGCAGCACGAAGACCGGCACGGTGAAGCGGCAGGCCAGGGCCTTGATCGCCCCGAGCATCAGCTCACCTGGCCGGTGCAAGGGCAGGGCGTAGTAAACCCAGGCGGCTTCGAACTGGTTGCTGTATTCGGCGAGCATGACGACGGTGGCGAGCATCCAGGAGGCCAGATAGAGCAGGAGCAGGTAGGCTTTGCTCTGGCCCAGGCCGGCGATGACTTGGCCCGGCCCCCGCTCGCTGACCAGCAGCACGATGATCGGAAAGAAGAAGAGGAAGAAAACCTGGGGATAGGCCCGTAGCTTGAACTGCCGATCGCGCGAGGCCAGGTTCCAGACCAGGTCGAAACCGGCGCGTTGTTCGCGAGTCCGGGTCAGCCAGGCGCCGAAGAAATCCCGTAGCGACGCGCCCCGCGCGGCCGACGGTCCCTCCCGGCCGGTCACCTCGCCGCCCAGACCGATCAATGACCGGCTGAAACCCGGGGCCAGGTAACGGACGACGACGATCAAGGCGATTAGCGGGATGAGCAACGATTGGCCGGCCAGCAACCAGACGACGGGGCTGCGGTCACCGGCCAGCAGCTCGACCGGGGCGGCAAACCAGCAGGGTGGGCAGAGGTAGGTCCACCAGCGCCCGACGAGATCGATCTCACCCAGGGCCTCAAAGTCCATCAGCCGGAGCATGATGTGATATCCCCCGATCACCAACAGGCTCATCGCGATCTGGAAGTAGACGATCAGATCCTTGAACCGCTCGGTGTTGGTGAACCGCAGGGCAACCAGGTAGAAGACGTTGACCAGGAACACGACCAGCACGACCGTGCAAACCACGCTGCCCAGGTAGACGGGCACGAACAGCAGGTGGTAGCAGGTGGTGCCGACGACGAGTGTAGCAGCCGACAGGGCCAGGGCCAGCAGACCGAGGTAGCTGCAGATGTGGGCCAGCCGGGCGGCCAGGACCGTCCGCCCCGAGACCGGACGAGGCCCCAGGATGCTCAGGTCGGTGGTGTCGATCAGGACACCGGTGAAGTCGGCCACCAGCGACATGCCCACCATGACCATGACGAAGGAGTTGACCACGGTCAGGCCGGTCAGCGGCGAGTCAGCCAGGGGCAGCAGAAAGGCCACGAACAGGCCTATGAAGGCGTAGACGCCCAGCGAGATGGCAAAGGTGTTGCGCGGCTTGCGGTCGCGGGTTCGCAAAGCCGCCGAATGCCGACGATTGTCGAGCGTCAACTTGGCTTGCAGGATGGCCCGGAACTGGCCGTAGTTCGCGCCGGCCAGACGGATCAGAACGGCGATCCGGTCGAAGAGCCACAACAGCACGGCGACCATTGGACTATCCTACTCAAACTGACCGATTCTCGCCGTTGCGAGCCGCGAACTTCAGTTCGCGCGGTGTTTCACGCGGGTGGAGGCGTGATCTTCGTTCACTGCTCCGCGCGAGCTGAAGCTCGCGGCTCAATGGGATTACGGATGTTGCGACCTGTCGCTTTCGTCCGACAGAATCAGTCAGTTTGAGAGTTTGAGTATTATCCTACGTCACTGTGAGCCATCTACCGGGATCATTTAGCCCTCGATAACCCTGACGAAGTCGCGGGCGGCCTGCTCCTGTCCGCCTGCGGAGGTCAGTTGGGTGAAGATCCGCTCCAGCGAGGCCTCCTTGACGCCGGATTGCAGCGACTCGAACGTGCCGTCGGCGACGATGCGCCCTTCGTCCACAATGACGATGCGGTGGCAGACCCGCTCGACGATGTCCATCATGTGCGAGCAGTAGAAAACGGTTCGACCGGCGGCGGCCAGACTGGCCACCAGCTCCTTGACCACCACGGCCGAGTTGGCGTCGAGGCCGCACAGCGGCTCGTCGAGAAAGATTACCTCGGGATTGTGGATCAAACCGGCAATGATCAGCACCTTCTGCTTCATGCCCTTGCTGAAGGTGGTCATGCGCTCGTTCCGCCGGTCCTGGAGGTCGAAGATGCGGAGCAGTTCAACGGCCTTCCGCTCCAGCGGGGCTGGTTGGATGTCGAACAGGCGGCCGATAAGCGAGAGGAACTCCATGGGGGTCAGGGCTTCGTAGAGCGCTCCGGCTTCGGGGACGTAGCCGACCCGGCGTTTGACCTCCAGCGGATCCCGGGCTACGTCGAGCCCGCAGACCCGGGCGTTTCCGGTGAAGCCGTCCAGCATGCCGATCAGAATCTTGACCGTGGTGGTTTTGCCGGCCCCGTTGGGACCGATGTAGCCCAGCACCTGTCCCGGGGAGACCGCCAGGTCGATGCCCTTGAGCACCTCCTTGTCCTCGAAGCTCTTGCGGAGCTGCTCCAGGACGATAGCGGGTTCAGCACCTTGTTCAGCCATTTCGCCCTGTCCTCTCGGCTCGCCCGGTTTTTGCCGGCGGTCGCTCACCGTACGGGCTAGGTGTTGAGGTGACAAGAGGGATCAAGAAGGGAGAACCGGTTTTGGGCTCAGGCCCAAGATGCGGTATGATTAGTGCAAGGATCAGCGAACTGCTGAGAAGCTGGTAATCGGGGAAACGAGCTGGGTATCGGCGCTCAAGCCGCAGACGGAGACAGTCTGATGAGCACGTTCTGGTCGATCTATCGCACGACGCACGCAACGGAGGCCGCTTCGCAAGGCAGGGCCGCAGCCAGGGAGGCTCGCAAGGCGCGGAGCCAGGTCGCCGAGCTGGAGGCCAGGTGCGATCGGGCTCTGCTGGTCTGCGAAGCCCTGTGGACCATCCTGCGCGACAAACTCGGCGTGTCCGAGGACGAACTGGTCGCCAGGGTCAACGAGATCGACCTCTCGGACGGGCGTCTGGACGGCAAAGTCAGGAAGGAGAACGCCGTGTCCTGCCCGTCGTGCGGGCGGACGTTCGCCCGGCGCTTCCCGAAGTGCATCTACTGCGGCCAACCGGTAGTGCACGACCCGTTCGCCTAAGAGCCGGCGGCGCCCATCCGCGCCTTCCACGGCTGAGGGCAGCGAGGGAGTCTCAGTGGCCACAGCCGGGTAGGCCAGTTTGATGGGCTGCCGCAACCATTCGCCTGAGCAGATGCTAAAGGCAGGTCGATAACCTGCCCCTACGGTCTTGGGACCCAATCGAGTGAGATGTCTGGAGATAGGAGTCCAGTGGGTTAATAAGAAGAACGACATCAAGCCACCCCCAAGCCCACGGAGACCGGGACAGACCCCCGAGCGTGCCCAGCACAATCTTCGGAACGTGCTGAAGATCCCGTGCCTTGTCGTGGTAGCCTCGATATCGCCGCTCGTCGCAGTGTTTTGGGCGGTCGTAGGGGTCGTCACGCGCCTTAGGGGATGAAAGCACAAAACCCTAGCATTGAGCGTTTTGGGCAACATCCTCTTTGTACTCGTGCTGATCTTGGGCTACCTGGAGAGTAACAAGCCAACCGCTGGCGAATTCGGCGAGGATGTCATTCCCCTGACCCCAGACCTCGTCCAGCGAGCCCAGGGGCCGCTGTATTTCGGCGAAGCAGCGGCGCATTCAGAGCTCGCAGAGATGTTACCCAACGCTATTTATGTTGTCTCTGACCGAACTGTTCGAGCGAGGTTCGAATTCGTTGACCAGAAGATGAGCGAAGTGAGTGAGCTTACTGTCTTCGACAAATACGGACGTCCCTGGATTAACGCGGACCTCGACGAGGGGAAGATGATCTATAGTCGATACACGGGAGAATATCAATCTGACGTGCCCGTGAGTTTGCTGGACGACGACGGTGATGGGATCCCGGATGTGATGGTCGACTGGAACTCGAAGACGAGTTTCGTGCCCCTGCAGGAATTCAGCTGGACCCCCATGGTCACAGACGTACCTTCCGGCAGCGAATAAAACGGGGGAATGAGGATAGATTTGATTGTTGCGGGCCGGCGGATCCAGTTCATCGACGACCGGCTGGACAAAACGACCCGCTACTACTATGATGGCCTCAACCAGATCGCCGAGTTCGATCCTTGACACGCCGCGTTCCGCTACGCGGGGGTCGCGCACCGTTGACGCGTCGTGTCAAGGGCAAGGCGTCCGGCGGAGTTCGTCCGGGCGGCGGGGCAAGGACGGTCGAACATCCTTCGCTCGCCAGTCCATCAACGGCCCGCTCACGTGCGACAACTCCTGAGACCCTGCAGCTCCAAGCACCGAAGCAGCCCAAGGTACGGCCGTTAGGTCTCGCCGACCCGGCCTGGGGGTTGATGGGTGATGCGACGAAGGTGCTCAACGTTGTCGATCCGGCGGAGCAGCTCATGGTCCTCAATCGGCCGATCGGCGGCCGGCGGGATGAAGAGCGTGAATCCGGAATGCAGTAGGTGAGCATAATCGCAGATGCCCCCCAGGGCGAAACGATGCACGGTCGATGGCATCAGCGGATGCGGTGTCGAGTAGACCGCCGAGACGCCGTGCCCGGGATGGTAGAACCGCAACAGGTGCGATCGTAGACGCTCGAATCGTACCGGCTTGGAAACGCGCGTCGTATGCAGGCTGGTCTCCACGCAACCGATCTGCCAGATCAAGGCGGGTACGTCGGGCTGCAACGGCCGACGACGCAGCAGCAGGTCGGTGGCTTCGTACATCTGCATCCCGGCCACGCAAGGGTCCACCATCAGTTCAGCAGACAGGCAGTCCATGGCTGAGATGCCCGGCAGCACCAGCACCTCCAGAGCCAGAAGGCCGGCCATATCTTTAATGAGAAACGGCGCGTATGCGCCGATGATCGGATGGCCATGCATGGCGAAAGTGACCGGCGGATGGTCCAGCGCTGCATCCAGCACCCGGGCAGCCATGTGGTGATAGGCGTTCAGTCGGTGCCCGGCTTCTTCGTAGCTGGTCTCGAAAAGGGAGGTGACCCGCGGGCAAAGGCTTTCGAGGAATGCTCGGGTGGCGACGCCCGTGTCGACATAGAGCACCTCGTTCGAGCGGCGGATCACCCGCTCGGTTTCGCGGGTTATCTGGTCGATGTTCAAGACGCCGAGCCCGACGACGTAAATGTCAACCACGCTCGTTCCCCGTTTGCAGGGCATGGATCAATTCGAGCAGCCTCTCGTATCGTTGGCTCGCGTCGCTCTCCCGAACCGCCCGGGCGGCGGCCTTCGCTGCGGACGATTCGACGTGGTGATTCCACGGCGGCCTCGGTGGCGCTTGACTCGGCTCGTGGGCCGACGGCTGCTTCTCGTCCGTGCCGACCGCGAATGGATGGATCGAAGCCGAGTAGGCCACCTTCAGCCCGGTCTCCTGCGCTTCGACAACCGTAGGTGTGATGCGGATGATCCAGGCGAGTTCCGCGTCGTGCTCTTTGCTCCGCCGGCCGCTTTCCGCGCTGGCCTTCTCCGGCCCTTGATCGCCGGGCCACGGATGCAGGGAGGCCGCGTAGGCAAAC
>Ga0114922_10005757_pt1 | contig 11412 bp, 9 predicted proteins | sample AartaG_FD_100975 | JGI IMG/M metagenome (GOLD analysis project Ga0114922, IMG submission 100975) | Deep subsurface microbial communities from Aarhus Bay to uncover new lineages of life (NeLLi) - Aarhus_00045 metaG | ecosystem: Environmental > Aquatic > Marine > Oceanic > Sediment | place: Aarhus...
TTCATCGAAGATGCAGGCCTTGTTCATCGAGGTTACTATTAACAATCTATGATGGTCATCAAGCCAGTATTCACAGGGAAGAATACCGCTTCCTAATTGAGCGAAGCAGTGCAGGGGTATATTTTCGCCGCCTATCTTCGTTGTGTAAAGTCCGCGATAAGATAAATGATGGTCTTTTTTCAAAAGGCTCAGCCCTTCGAGCATATCAAAATTTATCGAGGTTTGCCTGTTTAATTCAAGACGCTGTATTGCCTCGAACAGACACCAGTCACAAGTGCTCCTGTTTAATCCCACACTAGCGCTCCCAGTTTCATTACTGGACAGTTGTGAAATGGGTTTGCTATCTGCGTCTATAAACCGGCTCGAAACTTTCCATTGGATGGGTGAAGCCAGTTGATTATTCCGGCACTCGATTGTTGCTTCAACAATATTAACTAATGCGTCGGTTTGCAAGATTTCCTGATGTACCTTCAGTGTTAGAGAGCCATTTGATTCGATGAGGCGCTTTATCCGCAGATACCCGACGTTTTGATTGCCGCTTTCACGGTAGCCGTGGCACGTCCAAATGCGGTAAGTATTGACCCAGTTACCATTGGGCTTGAAATCTTCGGGTGAAGGCGGGAAGTCACGGAGAGCACCTAATTCGTCTAACAGTGTCGGTGTTAATGGTGAGCCGACAATCGTTCTTCGACTTTTTTTGGCCATAATATTTTCTTTATATATTTGGAGTCGTTATTTATAGTCTTTTCCTGCGAGACTGTCCTGGCAGGATTTACGCCACTTTATAAGCATATTTTTCATTGATTGCAGGATCTGCGGTTTTTCCGCCGCTAAATCTTTTGTCTCGCCGGGGTCTTCAAGCAAGTCGAATAGATTATAGGTTTTGCCTTTGTCGCTGCTGTATATCTTGTAGCGGTTGTCCGTCAGAGATACCTGGTTTTTTGATTCGAAGCCGATCGGCACCGGACGCCTTTGCATTCTGCCATTAATCAGCGGTAACAGGCTTACGCCGTCAACAGGCTCTGGTTGGCCTTTCATTTTGAAACCGAGTATGTCCATGACTGTCGGGAAATAATCGGACGTGGAGCAGGGGATATCGGTTACCCGCCCGGCTTTGATGCGGGCGGGCCACTCGAGCAGGCCCGGTACGCGGACGCCGCCTTCGAGCAGGCTGCGCTTGCGTCCTCGAAAAGGGCCGGCCGACCCACGATAGCGGCCTGTTTTGCCATCTTTTCCTTCGGGGCCGTTGTCGCTGCAAAACCAAAGCATAGTATTGCCGGCTATTCCAAGCTCTCTTAATTGAGCGCGAAGCCGGCCTACCTGTTCATCCAAAGCGGTAATGCATCCGTAGTAGTGCTGCTGGTCTTCGCTGTATTGTGAATACATCCGTCTGTATTTGGGACCCCCAACGACCGGTGCGTGCGGGGCGTGAAACCAGATAACGGCCAGAAATGGTTTTTTATGCTTCGCAGCTTTTCGAATGAAGGGGACGGCTTTATCCATAATAATTTTTGAGTCATCTCCCTTGAGTCCTTCAGTTATGTTTTTTCCATTGTGCCAGTAAAGCGCTCGAACGTCGTACTCCTTTTTTTTGCCGTGAAACAATACCGGATTATAAGGGTCCCAAGTAGCCACCGCATACTCGGTGGAGAACCATTCATCAAATCCGCTCATAGCAGGTGTCATATAGTTTTTTTCAGGTTTACGCCCGGGGCCTTTTCCTGAATAGTCCGGAAGCAGTGTGCCTAAGTGCCATTTGCCGAAATGGCCTGTTGTGTATCCTTGTGTTTTCAAAGCTTCCGCTAATGTAATTTCCTCTTTGCGCATATGTCCAACGTTCGCAGAGAAGATTCCATATCGATACGGATGCCGGCCTGTAAGGCAGCTTCCACGAGTAGGCGAGCATACCGGCGCACCGGAATAAAAACGCATAAACCGCATTCCGGCTTTTGCCATTGTGTCCAGATTGGCGGTTTTGATAATCTTATTGCCGTTGAAGGCCGGGTCGCCCCAGCCCATGTCGTCCGCCATACACAGGATAATATTAGGCTTTTCTGTCTCGGTGTTTTTTGAAAACAGAGCCTTCGGCAAACTCATCGCTAAGGCACCTGCTGCGGCAGAACGAATGAAGTCTCTTCTGTTAACCATTTTACTTGCCCTCTCAAGCCAAATGCGATTTTAATGTCAATATCTTGAAAGTATAACATAAATCGAATTTATGTATTATAATAAAAAAAGTGGACGACTTTGTCCAATGATTAGTATTTCTGTTGAAAATTATGCCGTGCTGGTATAATCAAACTTTATCACAATCAGGAACACTACGATTTCCGGAGAAATGGCAGATTTTGTGCAAAGTTTGACTCCTTTAGACGCCTTTTATAATATAGACTTTGAACAACCGAATTTGTGGTGTTACTAAGTGGTGCATGCGGTTAATTTCGGATTGTGTTGTATTTTATTAAAGGCGAGTTGAAAGGGAAAAGAAATGAAAAATGGAAGGGAAATTCTTTTATTAAGCTTGCTAACGGTTTCTTTGCTGACTTTGGTTGGTTGCGGGAAGAAAGCAGAGGAAGGGGAAGCCACAGAGGAACTTATAATTGAGCCTTTGATTGGTATCGGCTCGGTTCAGTTTGGTATGTCAAAAAGCGAAATCATAGAACATTTTGGACAACCTGATAAAGTCCAGGCAGAAGGAATGAAGCTAAATTATGTTTCTTCAAAAGGTTTGGGCTTTACAGTTGATTCCGAACTCGGCCTGCAGAAGATACAATGCTGGTCAACCAACTGGCCGACAGAGCTTCCCTTCGCTGTGGCGACCTTTACCGGCAGGACAAAAGAGGGTATTGGGATAGGAGCTACTCGGGAGCAAATTGTTTCGGTTTATGGCCAGCCGGACCGAACAGGAACTGACTCGAATAAAGGGGTCATTGAAAGTCTTCATTATGATAAGATGCGGATTAAATTCTCGCTCTGGCAAGATAAGCTCATCTCAATGACTCTGGAAGCACCGAAATGAGCATTCCATTCCGGCTGAATGAAATCGTATGCAGGTCCAGTGACTGGTTTCGGCGGGAGGTCTTTAAGCCGGTGTTAACTTGCCCGGCAGCATGGTGCTTTACCACCATTTGGGCCATAGCGGCAATCTACCTTGCAGCGATTGGTAGAGGCTATTTAGTTTTATTGGGTTTTTGTTTACTTGCTATCCTTATTTTTTTCTGCGTGATTACCATAAGGATAACAAAAACAGAACATAAGCCCAAAGTTAAGTTGTCAAGGACCATGCAAGGTTTGCTGTTACTGCAGATTGTAGTTATTGCGTTTTTTATTTGTGTTAGCTTGTATACATCTATGATGTTCCATGGTGTTGTGGAACGCCGGACAATTCCTGTCTGGTCTGGTGTCATCGGAACGTTCAGTCGCCTCGGCGAAAAAGTATTCAGCAACGAAATTGTGGTCAATCCGGCCCTGGCGATGGCTAATCCTGCACAGTATTTTCTTTTACCTTTGCCGCTGCTGTTGCTACTTGGGGCGCGCTTTACTGAACTCGGCTTTTCTCGCGGTCATCGCACTATTTCCGTCATATTCCTGTGGTGTTTTATCCCAGTTGGTGTTTTGGTTTATCTGGTTGCATTTGGGCGTTTATCTTGCAATGTATTAGGCCGTCGATTGTTGAGCCACCTGATGATAAACGGCTTCAGCGAGGAGTTCCTGCTCCGTGGGGCACTTCAAACGAGATTACGGGCGTTGCTCAATCCATCATGGGCGATTGTTATCCAAGCCTTAATCTTCGGAATTTGGCACTTCGCGGCCAATTTCGGTTCTATAGGTATTACCGGGAGCACCGCAGTTATAGCGTTTTGTGTTGTCAAGACGGCTACAGCCGGTCTTGCATACGGTATCATCTTTCAAAGAACGCGAAACCTGCTGGCCTGTTCGGTAATCCACGTTGTATCTAATTCCCTTGGAGGTTGATATAATATTAGACAGAACAGAAGAACGGAAATAACTTGTGCTCTTATGGATTTTTTTATATGAAGTGTGAACAGTAACAGGGATGTTTAAAGGTGATTAAGCTCAGGAAACAGCTTGGTGGTCTTGATGTATTTGCCGTAGCGGCGGGGGCAATGATAAGCTCCGGATTGTTTGTTTTGCCGGCTTTAGCTTTTGCAAAGGCTGGCCCGGCGGTTGTCTTATCCTATCTTTTCGCATCGATTATGATAATTCCCAGTGTCCTCAGCAAAGCCGAACTTTCCACGGCAATGCCAAGGGCGGGAGGAACGTATTTTTTTGTTGAGCGGAGTTTAGGCCCGATTTGGGGGGTATTCAGCGGCCTGGCGAGCTGGTTTTCTTTGGCTTTGAAGAGCGCTTTTGCTGTTGTCGGAATGGCTGTACTCATTGAGATTGTTCTGCAAATGGCCTTATCCATACGACTTGAACCGTGGCACCTTAAGGCGATAGCGGCCTTTTGCTGTATCGGATTTACGGTGCTTAATGTTGTAAGCGTCAAACTGACAAGCAGATTTCAGGTTTTGCTTGTGGGTATATTGCTGGCTATACTTGGCTTTTTTGTACTTTTTGGCAGCGGGTCGGTTGAAGCTGTTCGATTCAAGGGATTTCTGGACAAAGGCTGGCCGGCGGTGTTTGCAACTGCGGGCCTGGTTTTTATCAGTTTTGGAGGTCTGACTAAAGTTGCCAGCATTGCCGAGGAAGTAAAACATCCCGGCAGGAACCTGCCTTTCGGAATGGTCATGGCCTGGTTTGTTGTAACAGTTTTTTATATAAGTGTAATAATAATTACGGTCGGTGTTTTGGATGGTGAGGAACTGACGGGTAACTATGCGCCGATATCCATGGCAGCCAGTAAATTTATGGGTTTGCCGGGCTTTATAATCTTAGGTCTCGCAGCCATAGCGGCTTTTGTGACCACAGCAAATGGGGGCATACTCGCAGCATCGCGGTCACCTATGGCCATGAGCAGGGACCAATTGCTGCCGTCGCTTTTATCGCGTGTAAGCGGCAGATTTAAGACACCCCACATCAGCATACTGCTGACGGGGGGATTTATGATTACGGCGATAGTTTTTCTCGAACTCGAGGTGTTGGTTAAAACCGCCTCGACCTTAATGTTAATACTTTTTATATTAGTCAACGCCAGTGTATTATAATGCGCGAGAGCAAAATACAAAGCTATCGGCCGAGGTTCAAATCACCGTTATATCCCTATGTTCATATTGCCGCCATCGTTGCTTACAGTGCTTTAATAATAGATATGGGAACTGTGCCGCTGCTGATTACAGCCGGCTTTATCGGTTTGAGCGCCGCCTGGTACTGGCTTTATGTTCGCAGACGGGTCAGCAGGGCCTCGGCGGTTATGCACGTGGTTGAGCGAGTAACCGACAGGGAGCTTAAAACCGTCACTCTCGAGAACGAGCTTCGGGACATTCTGCTCGAACGAGACGATATAATCGGGGACAGATTCGATGAGCTTATAAGAGGATGTGAAATCCTGGATATTCATGGCGAAGAAAAAGCCGAAACCATCTTCCGACAGGTTTCGACAATTTTGGCCGAGAGGCTTGGGACGGACGAGTACGTACTTTTCGAGAAGTTTCTCCATCGTGAAGCAGAGGGTGGAACAGTAATTCAGCCGGGCTTTGCTATACCGCATATAGTCGTGGAAGGTAAAAACAAGTTCGATATTCTGCTTGTTCGTGCTCGTGAGGGCATCATCTTTCCGCACGCTTCGGATCCGGTCAGGATAATGTTCGTTCTGGCAGGCAGTAAAGACGAGCGTAATTATCACCTTAGAGCCCTGATGGCAATAGCCCAGATTGCCCAGGAAAAGCAGTTCGAGCAGCGATGGTTCGCCGCCAGAGACACTCAGGGATTAAGGAACTTGATACTTCTATCCACAAGAAAAAGAGACACAAATCAGTAACTTTCCCATTATACCCGTACAGAATCTGTACTGTGTGAAGTCTGATACTACAGTTTTCTTGCTATTCGTATTGAATTCAATATACTTTTCGATATGACTGTTTTTTTTGAAGAAGTTAAACAAGAAATCCGTAAAGAGGTAAGATGATTACATGAAGATAATCGCAGATGCCAATATTCCGTTTGTGGCAGAGTGCTTTTCTTCGATCGGTGAGGTCAAAGCTGTTGGCGGTCGAGAGATAACGCCGAGTGCTGTTGCCGATGCCGATGTTCTTTTGGTTCGGAGTATTACGCAGGTGAATGCGGACTTGCTGGCCTGCAGCAGGGTACGTTTTGCAGCTACCGCCACTATCGGTTTTGACCATATCGATATTGACTTTCTGCGGCGGAAAAATATCGGTTTTGCATCGGCGCCGGGTTCGAATGCCAATTCTGCGGCAGAATATGTTGTTGCCGGACTGCTCGAAGCAGGTAATAAGTGTGATATAAACCTCGAAGGCAAATCGATAGGCATTATAGGTGCAGGAAATGTCGGAAGCAGGGTGGTGAACAAGTGTGCGGCATTAGGGATGCGGATTCATCTGAACGACCCGCCTTTGCAAAGACAAACAGGCGAGGCGAAATATCTGCCGTTGAAGGAACTATATAATTGCGATTTTATCACGTTTCATACACCATTGACGTTCGAAGGTATTGACAAGACGTATCATCTTGCTAATGAGAATTTTTTCAAATCGCTTAAGAAAGGGTGTGTATTTATTAATGCTTCCCGCGGCGGAGTGGTTGACAGTGAGGCATTGAAGACGGTGATACAGTCGGGGCGGTTTAGTTATGTGGTCCTTGATGTCTGGGAAAACGAGCCGAATATCGATGTGGAGTTTTTAGAAATTGTTGATATAGGCACGCCGCATATTGCGGGCTATTCGCTGGACGGCAAGATTACAGGTTTGATTATGATTTATAAGGCGGCCTGTGAACATTTTGGACTTAGTCCCAAATTTGGTATTGAAGATTTTTTACCCGAACCTGTCGTCCGTCAGTTGAAAATAGAACCAGGTATAGATAACGAGCAGGATGCGTTGGCCAATGCTGTGCGGAAGCTTTACGATATCAGAGAAGATGACGCAAAGCTGCGCCGGATTACCGAGAAGCCAGAGGAAAAAAGGGGGGAGTATTTTGACGGGCTGCGGAAGAATTATTCCGTTCGCAGAGAATTTCACAATACGAAGGTTTTTGTTGAAGACAGAAACAGCACTTTAGCCAAAAAGCTCAAAGGGATCGGATTCAAAACGAGTGAAAAGTAAAAACGCAAAAATGAAAATTTGCTGCGATAATATTGTCGAGTGGCCAAGGGGGAAGCTGGATTTTTCGGCGGGCTGTGTTGTGATGGGGGTTTTGAATGTTACGCCGGACTCCTTCAGCGACGGCGGTCAGTTCTTCGATTTCGAAAGGGCGGTCGAGCGTGGTATGCAAATGGCAGCCGAAGGTGCTGCAATAATAGATATAGGCGGCGAATCAACTCGGCCGGGTTCTGCATCGGTTTCGGATAAAGAGCAGATAGAACGTGTAGTACCCGTGATAAAGGCGCTGAGCAAAAAGATAGCTGTGCCGGTCAGCATTGATACCTGCAAGGTTGAAGTTGCAAAAGCTGCTTTGGAAGCAGGAGCGGGTATGCTGAATGATATAACTGCTTTGAGTGATGAGCGGATGGCCGAGCTGGCGGCCAAGCACAGTGTGCCGGTTGTCTTGATGCATAAGCAGGGGGCGCCGGCAACAATGCAGATTGAGCCGAAATACGAGGATGTGGTTGGCGAGGTTATGGAGTTTCTTGTAGGCCGGGCCGAACGAGCGGAGGATTTCGGCATTGCAAAAAATATGATATTTATAGACCCGGGAATCGGCTTCGGCAAGACATTGGAGCATAACATTTTACTCTTGAGAAATATCAGTAAATTCGTCGCATCCGGTTATCGAGTTCTTGTGGGGACAAGCAGGAAAAGCTTTATCGGCAAGCTCACCGGCAAAGAGAAACCTTCAGAGAGAATATTCGGTACGGCTGCAACGGTTGCTCTTTGCGCCGCGGCAGGTGTATCAATTGTCCGAGTGCATGATGTAGCTGAAATGGTGGATGTGGTGAATGTGTCGAATAAGCTCAAATAAACGAATAATATGATGGGGCATTTTAGAGACATGAAAATATTTAACTATTGTCCTTCCTGCGGGGCGAAAGACATACTTTTCGATGGTGTTAAAAAATTCGATTGTAAAGTGTGTTCCTTTACTTTTTTTCAAAATGTAGCTGCAGCAGTCGCCGTAATATTGGAGTATGACAAGAAGATACTCTTAAGCAGGAGGGGCGAAGAGCCGGGTAAGGGAAAACTGGATTTGCCGGGAGGGTTTGTTGATCCGAAAGAAAGCGCAGAAGATGCAGTAAAGAGGGAGATAAAGGAGGAATTAACAATAGAGATTGGAAATCTGGAATATTTGGGCTCTTTTCCGAATATTTATGAATATAAAAATGTGGTTTATAACGTTTGTGATTTGCTCTTTTATTCGAGAATTAATAAACTTCCCGCTGATTTTAACAGGAATGAGATAGAGGAATTGATTCTGATAAATCCTTCGGAGATTCCCGTTGACAAAGTGGCGTTTGAATCGACGAGAATGTTCCTGAGTCATTTTTGTAATATTCAAAAGATTTAATGTGACAAGCTCAGTTAAACAGGTTTTTGCACACGAGGGAAAAATAGCGGACATTTAGTCGGTTTTCAGAGCGATTTTGAGTGCATCGCCGGTATTTTTAGCAAATTCGAATTGCAGGTTCTTTTTGGCTTCTTTTGGTACATCGGGTAGGTCTTTTTTGTTTCTTGCAGGTAGTATAACGATTTTTATGCCGGCCTGTTGCGCGGCCAGGATTTTTTCCTTCAGGCCGCCAATGGGTAAGAGAAGTCCTCGTAAGGTTATTTCGCCGGTCATCGCTACGTCCGGCCGGGTTGGTTTTCCGAGAAGCAGGCTGACCAGTGATGTAAATATTGCTGCACCGGCACTTGGACCATCCTTTGGAATTGCTCCTGCCGGGACGTGAATGTGATAATCGAACTTTTTGAATTGGTCGGCGTCAATTTTCAGTTTTTTGGCATTTGCTTTTACGATGGAAAAAGCGGCCTGAGCGCTTTCCTTCATAACATCGCCGATTTGGCCAGTAAGCTGCAGCCGACCCTCGCCCGGCATAGAGGCCGATTCGATAAAAAGCAGCTCACCGCCGAAGGGTGTATAAGCCAGAGCGGTTGCGACACCGGGTATTCCGGTTCTAAGGGCCAGTTCCGATTCGAATTGAACAGGACCTAAGATTTTCGTAAGGTCCTTCCTGCCGATGGTTGCTCGTCTTTTTTTGGCTTTGGCGATTTCCGTGGCAACGGCCCTGCAGATAGCCGCGATATTTCTTTCGAGGTTTCGGACTCCCGCCTCGCGAGTATAGCCCTGAATTATCGTGAGAATTGCATCCTCTTTTATGGTGCATGATTTTTTATTCAGGCCGTGCTCTTTAATCTGACGAGGGACCAGATATTTTTTTGCTATGTTTAGTTTTTCGTTTTCTGTATAGCCGGGCAGCTCAATGACTTCCATTCTATCATGCAGAGCCGGCGGGACAGGCTCGGTATAATTTGCAGTGCCGATGAACATTACCGTCGATAGATTAAAGGGCTGGTCGAGATAATGGTCTGTGAAGCTGAAGTTCTGCTCGGGGTCAAGGACTTCCAGCAGCGCGCTTGCCGGGTCACCTCTGAAATCACTTCCGATTTTATCCAATTCATCGAGCATAAATACGGGGTTTTTGCTGCCGCACTTTCGCAGCTCCTGCAGGATTCTGCCGGGCAGAGCGCCGATGTAAGTTCTTCGATGTCCCCTGATGTCGGCTTCATCTCTTATCCCACCGAGCGATATACGAACAAATTTTCTTCCCATAGCTCGTGCGATGGATTTTCCGAGAGAAGTTTTACCTACGCCTGGCGGGCCGGCAAAGCAAAGTATGGGGCTTTTACCCGTTGGGTTCAGTTTGCGAACGGCCAGGAATTCGAGGATACGTTTCTTTACCTTGCGCAAGTCATAGTGGTCGGTGTTCAGTATTCGCTGAGCCTTGTTAATATCAAGCTGGTCTTTGGTTTGAATTGACCATGGCAGTTCGCAGACCCAATCCAGATACGTGCGGATGACACTATACTCCGGTGAAGCGGGAGGTATTTTGCTTAATCTATCCAGCTCTCGAAGGGCCTCTTGCTCGACCTTTTTTGGCATTTTAGCTTTTGCGATTTTTTTGTTGATTTGTTTAAGCTCGTCAGTTCTAAGGTCCTTTTGGCCAAGCTCGGTCTGAATGGCTTTGAGCTGTTCCTGCAGATAATATTCCCGCTGATTTTTGTCTATTGATTCTCTGATCCTGCCCTGGATTTTATTGCTCAGTTCGAGAACTTCGAGTTGATTAGCTAAGATAACGGATATTTGTTTAAGGCGTTTTGTTGCATCAAGCTCTTCGAGCAATTGCTGTTTAGTCGCGATGTCGATACTGAGATTGGCAGCCAGAAAATCAGCCAAGGCGGAAGGATTTTCGATATTTTCCAACAAGACCGATGCTTCTTCAGGTACGTGGGTGCTTAGCTCAATGACGCGGTTGGCCGCCCGGCGGACACCTACGATAAGTGCCTGGAGATTTTTTGTCATTTTAACTTTGACGGCAAGCGGCTGGATTTTGGCCTTTAAGTATGGTTTTGTGGCTATCTTTTTTATTACCTTGAAGCGGGTTGTTCCGTGAACCACGACGTGCATAGAGCCCTGGGGGAGTTTTATGACCTTAAGAACCGATGCGACTGTTCCAACCGAGTAGAGCTTTTCGAAGTTCGGTTTATTGGTATCTGGATTGCGTTGCGTTAGAAGCCCTATGACAGATTCGTTTGGTGCAGTGTCGGCAAGCAGAGCTTTGCTTTGCTTACGGCCTATCGCCAATGGCGTTATTGTCCCGGGATAGGCAACAGCGTTCCGAATAGGCAGGATTCCGATGACGTCCGGCAGATTAAATCCGTGGTCGTTCTCATGTAATTGGCTGTCCCCGTTATGCAGATAGGTTTCAAGGCTTACGGGTTCTTCTTCAATTACTTCGACAATCCAATTGCCGCCCAAAGGTAACATGTTTTTAAGGTCGCTTGCCATATTATTTACGATTTTTTTATTTAGTCCCTAAATGATACACGATTGAAGTTGAAAACCAAAAGCTAAAAAACAAGAAAAAAAGGCAATCTCACAGGAATGCCCATTCTTGAAGGTAAAATGGCAACCTTACAGTGGCCGAGCAGGGCCCGGGCCAATGAAACTTATTCCGGCAATTTCTGCCAAGCTTTTAATATAAACATTAAATAAAGTTTATTGATGTATCTCTTCATACGAGGCCGGGTTATAAGTCAGTATGCGGTGAGTATCAAA
>Ga0114922_10005759_pt1 | contig 11407 bp, 10 predicted proteins | sample AartaG_FD_100975 | JGI IMG/M metagenome (GOLD analysis project Ga0114922, IMG submission 100975) | Deep subsurface microbial communities from Aarhus Bay to uncover new lineages of life (NeLLi) - Aarhus_00045 metaG | ecosystem: Environmental > Aquatic > Marine > Oceanic > Sediment | place...
TATGATAGCATTATGAAGAGGGAAGAGGCAAGAGGTAAAACAAAAGGATTTGGAGTTATCGTATATGTTGTTGAAATAATGAGTTGTGACAAGGGAAAAGGGGGAATAGTTCACAGTTCACGGTTACTAATTCGCGTGGGGCAAAGCCCCACCCTACAATCCTATAATTCTGGATTCCTGCCCCTGCCTACGCGAAGGTGACATTCCTTCGCAGGAATGACCTAGAATCATTCCTGGGGTTGGTAAAGGGGGCTTATATGCCCCGCAACGTAAAGTTGGGGGCTAACCAAAAAAAGGCATGGTACCCGTCGACACTCATCCGTCCCTATGGGACGGGGGGGATTGGGGGATTCGTTTTTCCGCCCCTGGAAGGGAGCGGGCTATTATCGTTCGATCACTACGGGAGGAAGAAATTCTGGAATGAATCCGGAGGTGATCTTTGAGGTGAGGAATGCAGGTTATTTTTCCTATGACAGTTCATCACTATCCACTAACCACTAACCACTTTTACCCATTTACTCATCTACCCATCTACTCTTTAACCTTGCACTTTGAACCTTAAACCTGTACCCTTGAACCCATGAAAATCGTTATCGCACCGGATTCATTTAAGGGCTCCGTTTCTTCGGCCCAAGCGTGCGAATCCATCGCCGAGGGGATTCGGCGGGTATTGCCGGATGCGCAGATCATAAGTATCCCCATGGCGGACGGCGGCGAAGGAACCGTCGAAGCGATGGTCCAATCCACCCAGGGTACGTTCCGAACGATAAACGTCACCGGCCCTTTAGCCGAGCCGCTGGACGCTGTCTATGGAATTCTGGGTACCCCAAAAAGTAATAGTGAATCCGCAACCATGACGGCAGTGATCGAAATGTCGGCAGCAGCGGGGCTGACCTTAGTGCCGAAGGATAAGCGAAACCCTCTGCACACCACTACCCATGGTGTGGGGCAATTGATCCGGGATGCCATGGATCAGGGCTGTCGTAACTTTATCATCGGGATCGGCGGCTCGGGTACCAATGACGGCGGCGCCGGGATGGCTCAGGCACTGGGCGTGCGATTTCTCGATCACCGTCAAAACGAGATCACCGAATACATGACGGGAGCACGGTTGGGCCGGATCGATTCGATGGATATGTCACAACTCGATTCTCGCATCGCGGAGAGTCATTTTGTGGTCGCCTGCGACGTACAAAATCCACTGCTAGGACCGACGGGCGCCACGCGAACATACGGGCCGCAAAAAGGCGCCGACGCCGAGGCGTTGGAAATTCTCGAAAATAATATGACTCACATCATCACTCGGATCGAAAAACTCGTCGGTAAAACCATCCGGAACATCCCCGGTTCGGGGGCTGCCGGCGGCATCGGTGCGAGCCTGATCGCCTTTGCGGACGCTACACTGCAAAGCGGCGTCGAGATCGTCCTGCATTACAGCCGATTCGTCGAACGAGCCGCCGGGGCCGATCTGATTATCACCGGCGAAGGCCGTATCGATGGCCAGACGGTCTATGGCAAAACCGTTGCCGGCGTCGCTGCCGCTGCCCGAAATCTGCACATCCCCGTGATCGCCCTGGCCGGAGATATCGGTCCTGACGCACGAAAAGTCCTCGATATTGGCGTAAGTGCTTACCTGCCAATTACTTCCGGACCGATAACCCTATCCCGGGCAATCGTAAATACACCTGATAATCTTGCCAATACCGCCGAACAGGTAATACGAATTTTCCGAAGAAAATAGTGATTAGTGGTTAGTGATTAGTTCGGTAAATAACAAATCTGACGATAAAACCAGAATTAAGAGGTTATGGGACGTTTCTTTGTGGTTTATAGCGCAGTTATGGGCGGCCCAAATTAGACCCAGGCAAAAAAACAAGCGAGAGAAAGATAGAATTAGTGTGTGCTCTCTACTCTCTCTCTCGCCCAAAGGAGGAGGAAAATGGTCCCAGTTATTTTCATTGAAATAATAACCGCTTTTTTGGCAAAATGCAACTGAAATTGGAATATTTTTTCTCAATTTTCCAATTTTCACTATTTATTTTGACATTTTGGCGCTATTTTCGGGATGCAAAACGGACCTTCGTGACCGCGAAAACGTTCATAAGTCTTTGATAGCAAAAGGATTATATAAATATCACTCCCGGAATATCAATAATCTCCCTCATCCGGGTTAGAGTTTAGGCAAAACAGTCTTTTCATCGGGTCGAAAAATGACTATAATTACATACGACATAATAATTGCATTAGTTTGAATTGTTAGGAGTTATATATAATAGCAGGCAAAGCCTTATGGTACGCCAGGCCGGCAAACGCAGATTTAGCATTATAAGTATAAAGTTATTATTTGATTTTTTTTATTGACGGCATCATTGATTTATTTTGCAACCTGATTGTACCGAATGCGTTTCTCCCGGGGGTGGGCCAAACCTGTTACCGTTATGGGGTACTCCTTAGAGGATGAGACGATCCAAGAGGGATGGGGTGTACAAATTTAGCTATGATACGCTACATGGTATTTGATAAAGGTCACGCAGCGCAGCAGTTATCGCTGAACGGCTCCTATATGTTCGCCCAGGATGAAATAGCGGTCCGTGGGCAATTGCAGTTCGATAAAGGTCAACTCCTGGGCGTTCGTCACAGTGACACCCCGGTGGGCCTCTCGACGCTTTGGGAGGTAGCCAAGTTCGGCAAAGTGGTACTCCAGACGACTCGTCTGCCGGAACGAGAAAAGCCATATAATTTGAATGTCGAGTTGGCGCGTTCTCGTCTCCTGCGTATCAGCCAGAAGCGGGAAGACTGGAATGCATCGGATCTGGAACTCAATACCCAGGATCTGGGCCTGATCGATAAGGCGCTGGAACGGTTTATCACGTCGTTATGTCATCTGGACGAGCCGGACGTAGCCGCCCGGTACGCCGATGAGTCTCTGGCGTACTCCCTGCAGGGCGGGGAGGCGTTGGCACTGGCCCATACCAAGCTCTTTCTCGAACGCAGAAACAGCACGCAGGGTTTCGGTCGGCATACGTTCGGATGCTGTATCGATCCACAACGGATCAAGGATCCGAAATACCAGAAATTCATTAAGGAGAACTTCCACTTCGTTACGGTGCCGATGAGTTGGAGTCAAATTGAGCCGAAAGAGCAGGAACAAAATTTTTCCCTGCTGGATGAATGCGTTACGTGGCTTTCGCGGAATCGTATCGCGGTGAAGGTGGGTCCGCTGGTGAGTTTTTCACCGGCGTCGGTACCGGACTGGCTTTTTATCTGGGAGCACGACTTCGAGCAGGTCCGCGAGATGACGTACGACTTTATTGCCAAGGTCGTGGAGCGTTACGGTCATAAGGTGCAGGCGTGGGACGTGATAGGCAGTATGAACGTGGAGAACTGCTTTAAGTTCAGTTTCGACCAGATTATCGAGATGACACGTTCGGCGGCGTTAGCGGCCAAGCGCACCTCGCCGCGCTCTTTGGTGCTGATCGAGATTAATGAGCCGTGGGGTGAATACTACGCGGTGAATCAGCGGACCGTGCCGCCGATGATCTATGCGGATATGATTTGCCAGAGCGGCGTTCCCTTTGACGGATTAGGGCTGCGCCTTCGGTTTGGACGCGGGGCCGCCGGTATGCAGATGCGCGACTTACTGGAATTGTCCACTTTGATAGATCGGTTCGGCGTTTTCGGCAAATCGCTGCATATCTCCGGGGTCCAGGTTCCGAGCAAACCCGATCCGCGCGACAATTCGGGCAAGATCGGGGAGGCGGGCAGTTGGCACGGGACGTGGACCGAGGCGCTGCAGGCGGAATGGCTGGAAAATGCGTATCGAGTGGCCCTGAGCAAACCCTTCGTGGAGACCGTAACGTGGCAGGATTTGATCGACCGTGAAGATCGGGTATTGCAAAACGGCGGGCTTTGCCATAAAGACATGCTCCCGAAACCGGCATTCGAAACACTCTGCCAACTTAAAAAGGAACTGGTTCGCCAGGGCCGCAGCTCCTCGCCAAAGACCCCGAAGGAAGATAAACTCTAAAGGACGGAAAACAAAATCATATTTCCTATTATTCAATTATCAAAACCTTCGGCGCTCTGCATGTAATGGTCACAAATAAGGATCGAAAACCAAATCCACCGCACCCACCTGCTGCCCATGATGAGAATCCTTTCGTTTTTTGTTAGAGTTGGTTTATGTTGCTTTGTGAGGGTTGAATCAAAGAAAAAGGCCGTGCAATCTCAGCCCGGGCCAGTTCTATTAGAAATTGATCCATATCATCTTTAGTTTTTCGGGTTTCTATTAGAAATAATCTCATCAGGATGTCCGAAGATATAACCATCTGGAACATAAGGTTTAAACGTGTCTCCGGGAAGTTCATCATTATAGTTAAACTCTTGTTGTACCGTTGTAAAAGTCATTTCAGGGCGACCCGTAACGGGTCTGCCGTGTCGTTCAATCACTACAGGAAGTTTTGTTTCAACATCAAACCAAATATGATTCACCCAATGTTCAGGATTATCCCCATATTGACTTGCTTTAATCTCGAAGCCGACACAATTGATGTTTTCAATTATTTTCGTTCCCAACAACTGTTCCGCTCTATCCAGGTAGTTCATAAAAAAACGCAGTCTATCAATTGGATCTTGGACCCCAAAGCTTCCTTGGTGTCGCTCGACAAAATACGATTCTAAATCAAAACGAATGCCCTGCCCCAGCATAGCATCACCATCTGGGATATACCATTGAATCTCACGTAATGTATCTCCATCATAAATATCCCTGCGATAACTGTCTTTAGAGAAATAAAGTACATTCCAGGTACTAGACAAATGCTTTGTGCCGTCTTTGTTGACAATAAAAATCCGTTCACGGCAAGAAACGCCTTCAATTGTCTCAATCGCTCTGGTAATCTCCTGGCCCCATGCCGCCGGAGATCCCAGCCACCAATCCCCATTGCCTGAGTCGTTGGGCCAAAAGTTTATACTACTCAACACAATGATGATTATAGCCGCCGCGGCAGCAAACTTTGTGATTTTGCTTTTCATGATTATTCTCCACATACCAGACCCAGAGTCTTGTTTTGATGGTTTAGATTTTGACTGTTCATCCAGTATTTTACCAAAGGCAATGCGTTCGGATTCCGTTGCTCCTGCAGGATATATGCCGTCTGCTTTTAACAGTCCTTCAAATAATTTCTTGTCATTATCCATTTTGACTCTCCATTTCTTCACGAAGAGATTGCTTGGCGTAAAATATTCGTGATCTTACCGTTCCAATACTGCAATCAACAACATCAGCTATCGATTGGTAAGACATCTGCTCAATGAAGCACAGCGTTACCACTTCTCTGTGATAAGGCTTGAGTTTTTTCAGTGCCCTGTGTAACTTCTCAGCGTTATTTGCATCGAAGACCGGCTCATCATTGCCTGATACGGGAAACTCATCTTCTTCCGGCAATCTGACAAACCTATTTTTGCGCCTGAATCCATCATAAACCTTATTCCTTGTGATACGGTACAGCCAGACGGCAAAAGCCCGAGCATCTTTCAACTTATGTATTTTCTTAAAAACAGTCAGCCAGATCTCCTGGAGAATATCATCAATATTGGCGCCGTCACTGTCCAGGCGCCTGACAAAATATTTCAACCGTGGCTGGTACATCTCGAACAGTTCTTCAAAAGCTGCTCTCTCGCCGTCCTGGCATCGATGCACTATTTTTTCCAACTGTTTCTCAAATTCCATATATGTCCTTTGCAATCTTTCCCGTATCACTGGGTAAAGACGCAATTTGCACCAATTAGTTCAAATGGCGCATTTTCACTTGAAATGCAACAGTCATAACATTATAAACAACAATGCCTTACAGCCGAGAAAAAAATCGCTCGGGGCTTCAGAAATCCAAACTGCTCCCAGGTTGGGCCAAGTTGCCTGTATGAACAAATGTTTCCTCTCGATGGAGTGGAAATGAGGAGTAATTATGTTGAGCACTGATGAATCGCCACATAAGGGTAAGATCATCGCGATCTATAAACCGGCGGGGATGACGTCGCATGATGTGATCGACGCGGTTCGCCGTCGGACCGGGATTCAGAAAGTGGGACACGCCGGGACGCTGGATCCGTTTGCGCAGGGAGTACTGGTAGTGGGTGTGGGTCGGGAGGCGACGCGGCAATTGGTCCAGTTCGTAAAACTGGAAAAAGAATATGTCGCCAAGATGAAACTCGGCTGGAACAGTACCACCGACGATATCGAAGGGGAAAAGAAAGAAATCAAGGTGAGCCGTATTCCCGGCCGGGAGGGAATCGAAACCGTTCTGGCAACCTTTCAGGGAGAGATTACGCAGGTGCCGCCGCGCTATTCGGCGATCAAGATTTCCGGCCGGCCGGCGTATAAACGGGCCCGCAAGGGCGAAGAGATTGAGATGCCGGAACGGACCGTGTTTATCCACGAGATAGAAATCCTGGACTATGAGTGGCCTTATCTAGTCATCCGCACCGTGACGAGTTCCGGAACCTATATCCGCGCCCTGGCCCGCGACATCGGAGCGAAACTCCACACGGGCGCCTACCTGGAAGAACTGGAGCGCACGCGCGTCGGGACGTACGGTGCGGAAACGTGTAAGCAAATCGGTGAACTGTAACCATTGCACAAAATTTGCGTAAAAGAAGACCCCCGGCACAGAGTAATATAAGAACCCCCGGCACAGGGTAATATAAGAACCCCCGGCACAGGTCCGGGGGCTAATCGTGGTTGTGTTTGTTTATATATCGAATTCGTTGGGCGACTTCTTCTTCCGTAAAACAAAAGCGTTTATCATATCCTTTGGTCCAGATTCGACCTTGACGGACATTGTGCCAAAGGGCTCGCGTTGTCTTACTTTTATACCGGCTGACAATTTCCTCAATAGACTCGGTATGCGGCCGAGTCAGCAGGTGGACATGGTTTAAATAAACAATCAAGGCTTCCAACATTTGGCTGATTTTCTGAGCTTCGATAAGGATTGCCTGTCGTACGATTTCCCTTTCCCGCTCGTTAAGTATCACCGTCGGTGATTTCTGTCGATCTTTATTTCTTTTTGATAATTGTTTACTGCCGGGTAGGATTTGGCCATGGGCGACATATCCACGTTTATCACCCGGCAACCAACTGCCATAGGTAGTCCACGTTAACATATACTCGACAATTTTGGACATAATGCAAATAATAGCAACCGGTTGAATTTTTGACAAGTCCCATTCGATTAGCCCCGCCACCCGTGGGCGGGGCCATTCATAATCATAGTAAATTTCGGTACGAAATAATATAAGAGCCCCCGGCATAGGTCCGGGGGCTAATCTTCGTCTCTCGTCGGTCCCTGCCAGTCGTTCAAATAGGCAAACTGACCGTATAATCTATACGCCGCCTTGTTGTACGTCTGCACCGCATCATATTCCTTCTTAAAAAATCCCAGATAGAACCGCTTCTCTCGATGCCGAATTTTCGCTACCCAGCCCGCCGGATGATACCCGTGTGCCGGTATCCAATATACCCCCTTGTATTTCGACGTCTTCCGACCCGACCGATTCCGACCCCGACGATTCGGCCCCCGGTTCGCCGCATTCTCACTCTGCGAACACACCCGCAGGTTCCGCTTTCGACAATCCAGTCCGTCCCCGTTCTTATGATCGATTACCCGTCCGTTCGAGATCGGATTCTTCAAACCCAGCGCCTCGTAATGTAATAGCACCCGCTGCGGCCCCGGCCCCTCACTCACTCGCCGACACCGCGCCGCATACACACTGTCCTTACTGGGTGACACATGCCAATTGTACTTTCGCAACCGATCATAATCCTCGTCATCCACCATCGCATACCTCCCCCGCGTCAACGCCAGATATTTCACATCTTCCTCCTTTCACACTTTTCTTCCTTCACACTCTTCACACCCTTCCCACTCTTCACACCCTTCACACCCTTCCCACTCTTCTTTTCCTCTTTTGCCTTTTTACTTTTAACCTTTAACTTTAAACCTCCCCCTACCCTTACCCGTCATCCGTCAATTTTGGCTCACTTTTGCGCGCACAAAAATTTCCCCAATTTCTCTAACTTCTTTTCCGACAACCAATTAAAATTTTTTATTTTTTCCCGAATGGCTGCGCCCATACCGTCAAAAATGGCTCACTTTTAGAAGTATTCCCATAGGAATTCTTACACCGACCGATTCCCCGCCAAAGCCCCTTCCGCTAGGAGGGGGATATAAATTTCCTGTAGTAACCGGGGATTCGATCTCCCTGTGCCTTCAAATCAAAACCGGTTGGGCGACCCCACGTGGTCGCCCAACCGGGGGACGATTACCCTGTGCGATCTTACCACAAATGAGCCGCGAGCGCCAGCGACCGGGTAAATAATCTCGTCATTCCTGTGCAGGATTGTCACCCCTGCGAAGGCAGGGGCAGCCATCCATAGATAGTACGGTGGCCCCTTCCTCCGCTTTTTCATCTCGTAGGGATTGTACGATAATAGCCCGCTCCCTTCAGGGGCGGGATAACGGGATCGGGAAAGTTTTTTACCGTCCCATAGGGACGGACGACAATTGTGCCACGGCCATCTTGGCCGTGATGCGACATGTAGCACCGCCGCCCTCGGCGGTGCATTAAATGACGGGTGCCATCTTTCTGGCCTTGCCAGAGAGGTGCTTATGATCTAAACGAGAAACTAGAAACCAGAAACCTCTTATTCTCACAACTCGCAACTCACAACTATCCACTTCTTCTTATTTTCCCCTCTTGACACCCCCCAATCCCGTTGTATAATTGACCCCATCATGGGGCGGAAACGCCTTATTTAAAAGATAGATCGGGATTTCAAGATATATCGAAACCACAGCCCTTACTAATGCGGGAGATAAATCAGGGCACGAACCCCCGGCACGGCAGTGCCCCCCACCGGTAGGTGGAACCACAGATGCCCTTATCAGGGCGATAGCTCCACCAACGGTAGCTTGCCCTTACCAGGGCGGGAGATTACTCCGACATGATCACACAGCACGGCAGTGCCCCCCCACGGCAGTGGGTCACGCAGAGACGCTAAGAAATAGAAACCACAGATTTCACGGATTACACGGATTTTTTAAGATAACCATGGTGTGCAATGCACTGTACATATGTCTTTAATAAAGGAATACTTTCGTGCCGAAAAGGACCAATCCATTTCAACAGCTTGTTGATTTAATTTGCCATGCCCTGGCTCCCCAATGTGCTAAAATAACTTCTTCAGCTGAAATCACAAGTTCTACTACAAAGACGTTACGCGAAATCGACGTGCTCTTAGAAACAGATCTCGGCTTAAGTAACGTTAAGATCGCAGTAGAAGCAAAAGATCATAAACGAAAACTTAATGTAAACGATATTGAAGCTATCATCGGCAAGTATTCTTCAGGGAACCTACCAATAAACCAAGTTATCATCGTTGCTCATAATGGCTTCGCAAAGACCACTCTAAAACGCGTAGAAAATTGCAGCCCACCAGTTAAACTTATGATACTTAAAGAAGCCTTGCACGAGAATTGGAGCCAAATTATACCTGGGATGATTAGACTAAGCATTTCACCTCGTATTCTCGAAATAAAACTAATATCGGAGATCGAACTCCCTGACCAAAATAATATTTTAACCGATGGCCAATTTACCTCAGTTTGTTGTGGCAAATTACATGGTAGCCTGCATGATGTAGCACATAAGAGTATTTTCAAGAATCCAGAACTGTTGAAGCTGATCCAGGAACAAGCTAAAAATAAAATTGAGCAAGGTGGAGTTTGTGCTAATATTAAAATCGGAATATCCGATAAATGGATACTTAAGTACCATGACCATGAATATCATATTACCGCCATTAACGTACATGTTCATGCCCACGAAGGTCATGCTCCTTTATCCTGCAAAACATACACACTTGACGGCAAACCCATACAATATGCTCATGCCGAAGTAGCTGGCCACCGATTGGAAATTGCCATACCTGACGGAATTAAATCTAAAAACATTGCGGTTCGTATTCAATCTTTACCTGGAGCAAGTAAAACTTAGATTCTTATACGTTAATTTCCAAATTCTGGGAGAAGCAGCCATGTAGGGCAGGCTATACCTGCCACAAGGTTTCGGTATGCACAGGATGCCCTAAAGAACTAAGAAAATAATGGTGGGCGATACCTGCTCTACCCTAACTAGCTGAAGGATTTATTACATGAGTAATGATATTCCTGACTGGCTTAATAATCTTGCGGCTGAAATTCATTCGTTAATTAAAAAATATGATGCTGCAGATCGTTTCAAAGAAATGGTAAACATTCATATAGAGAAAGATATTAATGAATCTAAAGAGAAAAGAGCGTGGCTAGATAAACGCGCAAAGTATTTTGAAGAACAGGTAAACAAAAATACCCGTTTGCAAAATGAAAAAGCAGGGCCTCCTGAAAACAATTGGGTTTGGGAACACGGTAGAGTACAAGTAATTGAAAATGATAAGTCTAAAAGAATTTTTATACAAGGGTGGATTCCAGCCGAGTTGTCAATCAGTAACGAGCCGGAAATAAAGAATATATTACCTCTTGATTCCAAGATGGATTACAGCATCGAAGACAAATATGCATGTTTAGTAGCGATTTATTATCGCTTCGGGAAAGGAGTTGAGAAGTACGATATTTTTCCTGAGAAATTCGACATAGAGGATGATCCGGACTCTTTAAAAGCATTAATTGCATATTTATTAAAGCGTAATGTAGACGCGATAAAGGAAGATGAAAATGTATGGTTTAAACATATGTTGGAAGATGTGGAAGAAGACCTAAAGCGAAACAAGCCAAAAATCCCTATTAAGTGGATCAGGTATGCGGTAGATATAGCAAAACAAATGTGGTGGTATATAAAGAAGTATCCTGTTAGGGGAATAATTGTTCTGATTGCAATTGTTGTTGCATTTTTTCATGAAGAGCTTCGAAATATATTGATGGAATCTGTTTTCCAAAAATCTACGATACAAAACGAAGAATTGCGAGACACTAAAGAAGAATTGCACAATTTTGTAATAGTGAAAACTCATATAAACCGTTTTATCGGGGACTTCAATTTGTCAGTTAAGAAATATTTGAGTGAATTTCCGGATGAATCAGCTCGGATTGCACATTCTGCTAACTTACAAGGTATGTATTTTAGCGGCCCTCACCTTAAGATTCAATGGAAAGCAGCAATTGATTATAGAATGAAAATTGATGTAGCCAAAAGGAATCTTGTAAGACAATTAGAAGATTTATTGATAAAATATTTGTAAGCGTTCACGCAAATTACACGTAATTTGAGAAAAATCCTCATTCGTCCGATAATGTTTATATGAATCAGGATGACAAAGATAAGTACATAAAGCAACTGGAAGATAAAATTGCAA
>Ga0114922_10005760_pt1 | contig 11406 bp, 7 predicted proteins | sample AartaG_FD_100975 | JGI IMG/M metagenome (GOLD analysis project Ga0114922, IMG submission 100975) | Deep subsurface microbial communities from Aarhus Bay to uncover new lineages of life (NeLLi) - Aarhus_00045 metaG | ecosystem: Environmental > Aquatic > Marine > Oceanic > Sediment | place: Aarhus...
AACTCCCAGATGTGGTCACCTTTTTGAACGGTGTATGAGTCGCACACAATATCTGTGTTGCCGTACCTTTTTATCGTATAAATCTTATATGGCTCTGCCCCCCACACAGACCCAACAGACCACAAGAGTACTATAGCAATCAAGATAATGTTCTTCGGGTATATACTCCGCCTGCCATTCACGCTTATACCTTCGTCAATCATTATTAGAGTCTACGCATTTTTCAAATCGAGTTGTAAAAAAGAGGTTCTTTCAGGCCAGTAATTAAAAAATCCGAAATTCGAATATCGAAACTCGAAAAAAATCCGAATATCAAATGTCAAAATGTTCTAAACTGTAGCTGCGCCTGCCGTGCCGCGGTAACGTCAAAGTAGATTCTAATTTGCTCAAATTAGAGGTGTTTGCAAGACGTTTAAACCCGAAATTCGAATATCGAAACTCGAAACAATTTCAAAATCCGAATATCAAATGACCAAAACATTTCCGGAATTGATGCAATACCTCTTGGAAACTTCGGAAGATATTCTTTGTTTTGAATTTAGGATTTGGAGCATTCGGATTTGTTTCGGATTTCGTGCTTCGAGATTCGGATTTAACAAAGATTGATTAAGCGAATAAATTTGCTACTTCAAGGCGTTACCTCTTTAAATGACGTGGCCCTGCCTGCCGTGCGTGGTCCTTACGCTGACACGATTTTAGTCGCGTCATAAATAGATAGGATTCCTTATTCTTTTTGATTTTGAATTTTTGTCATTCGATATTGTTTGCGGCTTACGCCTTGAGAAGAGTTCGCATTTCGTATTTCGATATTCAAATTTTAATTACTGTAAATACACAAACTTATGCCATATCGACAGTTTTTTGTCGATGTTGGGGCCCTAAACGCCTAAACATCTTATAGTCTCTCGGTGACTCGGGCCACCTCGTGGAAGGTGGTTATGCCTTTGAGCATCTTGTCAATGGCATTTGTTCGAAGGGGGATCATGCCCGAGTCCAGGGCCTTTTTCTTCACGGTGAGAATGTCCAATTCCCCAGACTCCGTTATGATCCCCTTCATACCTTCATCTATTGCCATCATCTCAAAGACAGCCGTTCGGCCGAGGTATCCGGTTCCCCTGCACTTGAGGCAACCCTTTCCCTGCTTGAGCCGAAGCGATTCTTCACCCTCCACATCAGCGCCAAGGGACTTGAGCACCGGGGCATCCACCTCCAGGGTACTGGCACAATAAGGGCAAATCTTGCGCAACAACCGCTGGGCTACTACCCCGATCAGGGACTCCGCAATCAAAAAGGGCTTGATTCCCAGGTCCATGAGACGGGTGACGGTAGAGGGAGCATCATTGGTATGAAGTGTGCTGAAGACCAGATGGCCGGTGAGTGCGGACTGGACCGCGTTTTCCGCGGTTTCCTGGTCCCGGATCTCACCGATCATGATGATATCCGGATCCTGTCTGAGGATATTTCTTAAGATCGAGGCAAAGGCGATGCCAATGGCCGGCTGGACCGCGATCTGATTGAAATCTTCCCGGATCATCTCAATAGGGTCTTCCACTGTTGTAATATTCTTCTCGGAGTTGGCCAGGTGTGACAGTGAGGAATAGAGTGTAGTGGACTTGCCACTTCCTGTAGGGCCTGTGACCAGGATGATGCCGTTCGGCTCTTTCAAAAACTGGCGATACACAATGAGGTCCCTTGAGGAAAAACCGAGATCTTCAAGATCCTGAAGCAGGATGGTCGGGTCCAGGATCCTCATCACCACTTTCTCGCCAAATGCCACGGGCACTGTTGAAACCCGTATCTCTGCATCCTGGTCTTGATGGGACAACTTGATTCTACCATCCTGGGGGCGGCGCTTTTCGGCAATGTCAAGCCTTGATAAGGTCTTGATGCGGGAGATAATGGCAGGATGGACCACTTTGGGAAGCTTGTGAATGATGTGAAGCACGCCGTCGATCCTGAAGCGTATGAGAACATGGTCCCGCTTTGGCTCAATATGTATGTCGCTTGCACGCTGGTCAAAGGCATAGTGAAAAAGATAGTCAACCGCATTCTTGATATGGGTATCGGTGGACTCGATTTCACTTATCGATTTCAGATGCGTATACTGTTCCAGGTTTCCCAGGTCCACGGATGGCTGGGCCAGTTGGGTCTCTGCGGCTACAATGGAGGACTTGAATCCAAAAAACTCGCCGATGATTTTCAGGATATCGGCTTTGGTTCCCATGGCTGGAGTCACTTCAAGGGTTGTGACACGCCGTATGTCTTCCAGCAGATCCGCATCAGTGGGGTCATACATTACCACTTCGAGTTTGCCATTGTTGATAGAGAGTGGCACCACCAGGTGCTTTAACGCAAAGAGGCGGGGAATGGTTTTGGTGACCACATCGAGATCGAGTTCGAGGGGGTCTATCTTCTTGTATGGGACCTTCAGGTGCCTGGCAACGGCCCTGACAATATGCTCTTCGTCAAGAACCCCTGTTTCTTTACCGGACAAGGGAATCTGCAGAGAGGCAACCACGTCAATCATGGTCACCGGGTGTTCTATATCCTGCCCCGGCAGGCCGCTGGCCTTGACTCTCTTAAGCTGTGTGAGCCTGCGCCTCTGTTCCGGGGCGGCCTTTGAAATAATGGACTTGGTCTGGTCAGTGGTGAGCACCCCCCCGGCAGTGAGGATCTCCAGTATGTTCTTGTCAGAAAGGTGCAACATGGATGACACTGCTTAGCACAAGCTTTCCCACGAGGGAAGAGAAAAGGGGGGCGAATTCCCGCGCGGAGCATGGGAACAAGAGGACAAAGTTGTTGAGGAAGTGCGATTTGACCGCCATTTCGGCCTGTTGGCCAGGATTTTCCTTGTCATCTTCGGCTGTGTAGTGGCCGGTTCCCTTTGGCTTAAGTTCTATTCCGGTTGAGATCGGGATATGATTTCTTTCTGAATTATTATTTCCAATACATGCGGATCACTACCCGGCACACGCTCAAAGACAATTATTGCCTCAACAGGCACAGGGACCTTATAAAATGGAATAGTATTACCTTCTATATCAGAAATTTTTGTCGATTCCACGAGTAAAAAACGATACTTATCCGTATTAATGAATCCTCTGTCTTTGGCCTTGATTACCGTCAAAATTCTTTCTTTTGTGCCAGTTACAACATCCCCTTTAGCCCAAAGCGCTTCAATACTCATTACCACCAAGTGAATCATCAAGACAAAAAGGATAATCCTTATTATTCCTCCTTTAGCGTTCTCAAACATATTTGCTCCTTTCTATTTTTCTATCCAGAATTTTAGGCCACTTCTTGGTTTCAATGCAGGATCAATTTCTAATCCTACGACTTCACCGGTACTTATCTGAATAAATGCCCCAGCCTTTCCTCCTTCCTGCCTTCCAATGTGTATACCAGAGCTAGATGCCATACCTTCACCTAGATCAATCACATCCAATACCTTTTCCTTTGTGCCATCATCAGTCTCTATAGTGTCTGTGCCACCGGTAAACACAGCTCTTGCATACGCGGTACCAGTTTCATAATACAAACCGTATAGATAACTATTCCCTCCGAATTCGCATATGTCATCATTTGGTGCAAAGGTCGGTGCCAGGACAGTACCTCCAACTATTGCAGGTTTGACTATGCAACGCTCCTTTGTTTCTTGACTCAGGGTCCTATACCACCCATCTTTCAGCCTTGCTTGTGATTTTAAATAGTTAAAATTTCCATAGAAGCTCCCACCTGTGTAAACCGCCCCGCCTTCAATTACAGTATAAAGATCTGCTTCAAACAAATGACTAATATCCAAAAGTAAACCATTGTTGTGGTAATAACTATCATTGAAAGAACCGCCAATAGTGTGTTCTTTGTTAAAGAACGGATCTTTGATGCCGACAAAGTACTGCTGATCTGTATTTGATTTATCATCCTCACTTAAATAACGACCCGTACCAAAGTATATCCATGCATTTTCCAAATGGTCTACGCTTAAGGCTGCCGGTGCGGTGATAGGAGCAGGGGAATCACAAAGCATGGACAAGGTCCATTGATTGGTAGTATCGTCATATGTGTTGCAGTCCGAGAAATTCCACGGTACGGTCACCTTGTACATGACACCCTTCCAGTCAAAGCCGACCCCACTGTCATCATCATAGGTCTCTCCTATGTAAATGGCATCCACATTGTAATTCATGTTCTTATCCATGGATACCGGGGAAGCCATAAAGGCCCTGGGATCTGAGGTTTCAAAAAGCCAGTCATCTGTGCCATTGCGATAGGGCTCTCCGGTCCTCAGATCCACAACAAAGATATGCCCATTTCTGTCACTGTTTCCATGAAAGTCGATTGGACCTGAACCAAAGACCCCAAACCATTTTTCTTTCACCTTGACAATTGCAGGACTGAATGTGGTCAGTCCCTGGTCCGTATCATTGCTAGCGTTCTCAGCAGGAGCTGCAGGCACTGAATAGGTCCTTTCCCACAATAGCCTTGGGTTCCTTGGCTCCGTAATGTCCATGCATACATAGGTAGGATAAAAGTGTCTCGTTCTGTTTCCTAAACCGTCATTATAGTCCCCTTCTGCCCAGATATGCTTGCCACCCTTATTCATGCCGACCAACAGGAATGTACCCCAGTTGGCCTCCCCATCGGTGTCTGTGTAATGAGCACCATCAGGAAGTATCTTGGCATCAAAAATCTTGGGTTTGAAATCCACATAGTACACATGGGTATAACCGTTTGAAGGGAGCCATTTCAGATGGGGCAATAAACATTGAGGAATGTATGCCCATATTTCGTCACCAATATCTTCTGTGGTCCCAGCGGGTTTCACATATTTTTTATTGGTCTTGTCATATTCCCACGAGGTGAAGGCGTGCAGCATTCCGTCATTGGCACCCACATATATTACCTTTTCCCTGTTTTTCACTGCATCGAAATAAGTCTGGTATGACTCGTCGGCATAGAGTATATCGTAGTTGTCAAGCGGTTCACAAACCGCCATGGGGGTGGAATGGACAATATCACCAAGCTTCCACACACTGTCGTCAACGTTTCGAGTTCTTATACTGAGATTAGTAGTATCCCCTGAAAAACCGGAATCATTCCCGCGTATGAAATTAATCAGGTTTGTCACCCTGTTATCATGGGTGTCTCCCAGATATGCCCATTCGGTGTCATCTCCAACACCCAAGTATGGTTTTATCACAGAAGCTGCGCCAGTATCAAACTTCACCAATTCATCGCCACTATCAAAGGGATCATCATCTGTTGACGGATCACCATCTGCTAATGCATCCACGATACCATCCTGAGTGTCTATAAAAGTAAATATTTCCCTCTCATTAGGGTCTCTCTGTGCCAAAAGCTTGCCTGCCTCCCAGAGTGGAGAGATTTGCTCCATTCCTACCGTGTCAACAGGCGATGTTGTCTCAAGGTCAGGGTAAGGGTTGGCACTTACAGAATATAGTTCAATTTTGGTTTCTCCGGATACGTTAACATATCTTATTATCCGATCATGGTTTATATCCAGTGCCTGATCTCGAGGATTTGTGTCCTCTCTCAAATTCCCCCTTTCATCCAGCCAGAGGGACTGGAAGTATCCCACCCATTTTGCTTCTTCTGTGCCTGTTGAAACTACGGGCTTGAAATAGGCCTGAACCAGGTTACCTTCACCTTCGCTGGATGTGGACAGAACAGAAACAGCCGTACCTGATGCTGCCCTTCTGAGGATATCTGTTATTGCCTTTAAAAGCTCTTCTTCCAATTTCTTACCGTCTGTAGCTTCAAAATAGGTATCCGGATTTCCGTCTCCATCCTCATCCCATTCTAATCGATTCTCAGGGGGATCATTGTAATCTCCGTCTGGCCTGTAATCTCCGTCTCTGTCAATAAAACCACCGTTCCTTGCTGCATCTTTCAATAATTGTCTCGCGTTATCATCATCTCCAAAGGCGTAGATCGTATACAAGATCAGATTCTGATCACCGTCAAGCTCGGTCTTTCCAACAGTTGAACTCCGCAGGTCGGTGGTGCGGGCATAAAGCGCAACATCATCGAGATAGTCAGTGCCTCCGGAACTATAATCACAGTTTGTCTCACTGGATTCGTCACAACTGGTATTATCATTGCTATCACTGTCGTAGTCTTTGAGGGAAGCGGGTATCTTGCTGTCCTTTGTGGAGGCCCCGTCCGTAAGTAAAATAACAAAGCTTTTGGCACAGTGGACAAATTCAGTACCATTGTGATAGGGGTCTTGCCCTACGTTATCGTTGGGGATTACGTTGTTGGGATAATCCAGACCGGATTCTACGACCTCCTGCTTAAAATACTGCGTAGCCACATAATAGGCTTCGGCCAGCGGGGTCCAGGTGTCACACCCGGTGTTTTGAAGACCGGTTATAAGAGATACCATTTTGGTGCCGATCGTGTTCGCGATGTACCCGCCACTCTCGAGCTTACCGGTACCATCATTGAAAAACTCGTTTCCCCACCTTGCATCATCGCCTAGCTTCTGAAGAACACCTGCCAGGTTATTACCAGTGTCATAGCTATAGAAATCCTCGGGTTCGTATTGTGCGTCTTTCTGGACAGCGATTGTATGTCTTACGGTATAATCTGCCCAGGGATCGCTGTCATTATCGACATAGATATAGCCGCCTCCGATACCATAGTAGTAGTCTCCGTCATATGGTGAAACTGCTGAACCAGTCGAGGTGTCAAACCTTCTTATAAAGGTACGATAAGTTTGAGTGGGGGTCTCACCATAATTAACCTGATTACCTCCGCCGGTACGAGCAGTTGCAAGGCCTCCCATCAATACTTTTCTCAGCACATCTATTCTTCTCATACAAAGCCAGTTAAGCCAGTTGCCATCCCATAGCCCTGTATTAGGATCACCTGTAGCAATCTCCGAATCCAACAAATTGTGTGAGTTTCCATTTAGATCCTCGACACTCCAATGTCCGGAAGAAGGATCGCCCACATATTGCACCTTTTTGTATTTATGATCAAACTTGTTGGTATTCCAATAGTAAAAATAGTCAGGATTGAAATAGCCGTAGTATTTGGTTGCAGTGACCCCGGCGATCTCAATATGGAGCAAGGGGGCGTTTGCTGGGTCATCATCATACGGCGTTGCCATTCGTCCTTCTGTTGGGTCATCACCCGGGTTGGTGATAATAAGAGCCATAGAGTTCCCGCTCGACCAGTCTGCTCTATTTACTATTTCCTGCACAATAGCTTTTAGATCAGGTGTCTGATATTTTTCACCTACCGTATTCCATGGTGCCACATCCCAATTTACAGATTCAGTGGTCTTAGGTCTGCTGGAAATGTTATGATCTGTACTATCAAACCTCTCTGCATCATCACTATCCTCTCCGTGTATGGATATTGAAAGGGTATTCTGAGTACCTCCATATACTTGATAGGTATCAAACTCTATATATGCATTTGTAATAGTTGCACCCTGGGGGATTTTTACATTCCTGAACCTTACGCCGATTATCTGATTTGGATGACTAACGGAAATGTCACGTCCCAGGTCCAAATCATTGTTCGAATAATATGAATAACCATCACTCTTACGCTCTTCAGCATCGTCGTAATCATTATCCACTCTCACTTCTATGTTATGATAGGGTTCTCCCACAAAGGAGTCGTTCACAGTCCCTCCATCACCAGGATAGGTTCCATAAGCGTTAAAGTTCATGCTCCCGGAATTATCGAGCATTATCAAAATATTAGGCTCGACGGAATCAACCATGAACAAAGGGTAGCTCTCATAGTATACCATTTGGGGCTCTGCTGCATAATTTGGCTGATTACCACTAACAAAAAAGGCTATTGTAGTTACGATGAAAATTATTATTGTTTTTTTCATGATTACAAACCTCCTGCGGCACCTACTACCTTTAGATAACGTGCCCCTACGTTAGATAGTGAATTCCTAGGCCCAGAACCAAAAGAATCAAGGTCGTAATAAATACCTTTTGAGCTAACGCCAGCTCCGTCGGCTCCAGAGGCAAATTCGGCTCCGCCGCCGACTACAGTTACCGCTTTGATTCGCGTAACATCCACATCAATGTTATAGGTAGCAAGGGTTAATCTTATATCTCGATCAGAATCATTGGGGTCATGCCCAGCGAGTTCTCTGTAAAATGTATTGCTCGTTGAGCTTTCTTGATAATCTCCATTAATGTCAACTTCAATATAGTACAAAGGCGGAGCAAGAGTTGGAGAGGACTTCTCATTAACTGCTTGGGAAGCAACTTTAGCAATCGCGTAAACGCCGGCATCAGCATGGTAAAAGGCGATCTTATGGAATTTATCGTTCGTCGCTATCTGCAGCTCAACTGTGGTGGTGTCTGTCGCCGATATGCCAATTATGGTAAGAACGACCAGGATCATGAGAGCAACAACAATCACGGACCCCTCTTCGTTTCTCAACTGCCTGGCAAGTGATTTCATACTGTCTCCCTGCTTAAAGGATCTGTGGTATTACGTGCTGCATTGAAACACTCCTGTTGGCTCCACGAGCATTCCAGGTCACGATAACTGCTACGGTTTTGGTATTAGTTATTGGAGTATCATCTGTGACAGTCCAGGATATGGCATAGATGCCTTCATTAGGTGCGTTGTGATTTCCTTGAGCTAAATCAGCGTGAGTGTACGGCAACGCCATCAGTCTTTCTACCCGGTCCGCAGCCCACGTAGCAGCCTCTGTGTGGGTTCTGGCAGAGGCATTGCCCTTGATAGCAGAAATCTGCATCGTGCCAACGGCAAGAATACCAATGGAAAAAATGGAGATGGCAATAAGCACTTCCAGGAGGGTGAAACCTTTTTCTCTGTTTGATTTATCGGACTCTACCAACATATCTTCTCCTATAGCCTAACCTGGATAAACCGGAACAAAAAAACAAAAACTATCACGAAAACACGAAAGTACGAAAACACGAAAGGCTGAACGTTTTTTTATTTCGTGCTTTCAATCTTTCGTGCTTTCGTGATTATCTTTTAAAATTTTTCTGCCATAAAAAACACGAATTTCATGATTAAGCGCCTAAACGATGCAATGCCAAACACTACAGCCCCATATTCCTGCATTTGATCGAAGCTGTAAGGAGGCGGCGTTGGAAGCTGTCTCCTGGCGTTATTCTTCTATCTCTCACGACATATGTCCCTGTGTCAGAATAACCCCTGATCGGTGCTCCCGTTCTGGCCAGAAGCCATATTCTTACTGCCCTTATGCTGTTAATATTTACCGTCGTTCCCAAGTCTACCCCGCCCACTGCGTCGGTTGTATCTATGTCCCCATCATCATCAGTGTCCAGGTTGTCCCAATCTCCATCGCTATCCGTGTCAACTGCCCAAATCACATTCCCTCCGGCAGAGGTATCCAGTTGGCCGTCGTTGTCATCGTCATAGGCATAGGCAAAGCCGATTGCATGTATGTCCTCAGCCATGCGCATAAACCCGCCACCAGTATTCCTGCCCAGCGGAGCAGCACCCCCGACACCGGCATCCGCCGTGCCATCACCATCGGCATCATTTGCAGCAGAAAATCCAAAGGTTATGTTTTCATTGGCACCAGTTGTATCTGCGTTACCATCAATATCCATTGTAAACCCAATAGAATTGGGACCAGCGGTTTGTATCCCGGACCCGGCATTACCCGTGGGATCACAACCCGCCATCCTTATTTCACTTTCCATAAGGTACATGGCAGCCCGTATGTTTTGCTGCATATCAACAACCTGTTGCTGGGTCACGTGCGCTTTTTGCTGCGAGCCAAAAGCAGAAATGATCAGTGCCATGACAATGCTCGATACAGCCATGGCAATCAGAAGCTCAATCAAGGTAAATCCTTTGTTGTTATTCGGCACTGCTATCATACTATTGCCTCTTGATTATCTAACGTTCAAAAAAGCCGGCGAATTATGATATCTCCCTCACTCCGAATCGATGTTACTTATCAATTCCAGGTTGTACCTCCATCTGAGCTCTCTATAATTCTTGAATTACCTGTAACACTTAGACTGATTCCCATAAATCTATTCTGGCTGTTTTTCATGTAGACATCTCCTGATCCATTAGGTAATCCTCTACTATTAAATTGGGCTTGTGCTGCCCCAAATGTAGTTTGATCCATGTCAACACCTGCCAGCATTTGCTCGCTTTTAACGCTTGTATCAATCCCATCATCCCAAGAGTTGTTGCCATTATTGTCCAGAAATGCTCTGTAGCTGTCATTTCCAATGTCAAACGATATATAAACATTGCGATTTTCCTTAACCGCTCTTAACCTTGCAAGCTGCATCGTAGACTGTAGATCCCTCGCCCCACTCCTCAATCTATAATTGGGCAGCCAGCCAATATAACCAGGTATGGCAATAGCAGCCAGGATTGCCAGGATTGCTATCGCTGTCATCAGCTCAATAAGTGAAAATCCCGAATCTTTGCGCATTGTCTCAAATTCCTCACATCGATTTACACAATTTTTCAACCTGTGCGGTTACTCTTTTTTGCTCACCGCAGAGACGCAAAGAGCGCTGAGGTTTAGTTGTTTTTTGTTTTCCGCTGAAAGGGCGGAAAACAAAAAGAGTCAGCCCTGCGGGGACTAGGAACTATTGCAGCGAAGCTGCTGAGCGGTTTTCCTTTGCCGGCCTCTCAACGGCAAAGGAAAAAACATCTATCTCTGCGTCCTCTGCGTCTCTGCGGTGAATACACGATTTTCATATGAACAGCAAAACCGAAATCTAACCGCACACGTCCCAATTTTTTGCAAAAACTCCAAAACCTTTTCGTAAGCATTTCGTGGCCGTGCAACGGCCCTCGTCAGAATATCAAGCAAAGTTTATGCCACAATATTCAATTTGAGCTGAAACTCGTCTATCCCCATAATATTAACGTGTTACAGGTATCTGAAAAACCAACCAGAGCCCTCATCGGCACAGAGCATCTCTTAATTGTTTTAAGGGTATTAAATAGTTTTATAGTTGTAGGACTTTCCTAGGAGCTTGTCCGAGAATACCTCTTCATGTCATTTCGACCGAAGGGAGAAATCTAAAACTTATGTATTTTCAATAGAATAAGATTTCTCGCTACGCTCGAAATGACAACTTTGGTCAGTTCTCGGACAACCTCCTATTTTGGATTTATGAAATTGCCATGTGATCTGGGTGGCTTTTCCATCATGCTTTTTGACAGTGATAGTAATCCTTTTGATAAGCGTCCACCGGACACTTCATCAGCAAAATGGCGGAAGAACAATGGCTATGGCAATTCAAATGGGCGCAGATACTCTCATCTCCCTAAAATCAAATTATTGGGAACGGGAATATATCAGTAAAATTCATTAGATAGCTAAGAAATGATAAAGACTGTACATTGCAAATGCAAATCGGGATGTCG
>Ga0114922_10005761_pt1 | contig 11402 bp, 9 predicted proteins | sample AartaG_FD_100975 | JGI IMG/M metagenome (GOLD analysis project Ga0114922, IMG submission 100975) | Deep subsurface microbial communities from Aarhus Bay to uncover new lineages of life (NeLLi) - Aarhus_00045 metaG | ecosystem: Environmental > Aquatic > Marine > Oceanic > Sediment | place: Aarhus...
GTCCACCTTGTTTCTTAGAAATGGCAAGAGCATAATATGATTTCTCATTTTTCAATGTTAAGCTTAATAAGACGGCAATCGTTTAGTTTAACACGGAGCGAAATTTGGGTCAATATTACCTGTTATTATTACTTGTAATTATTACGTTATTTTTCAGCGAAAATGACCCCCCTTTATTGTTCAGCTAAAATATCACCTTACTGGTGCGGTGCAATTGTGTTTCACCCCAGTGCTCAGAATATTTATTGATATGAGCAGCGTTACTTCACTTACATGATGGAGGGATGGTAATCAAAATACATAGTAAGTATGGTAAACTTTTTTCTAGGGCAAAGATAGTTAATGCAAGAATTAATGGAGCCACTATCTTGTTTAGGAACTTCATGCGACTGTGTTTGCCATAGCTTTCGATACTTGTAGAACAGGATGGATGCATTGAATTCTCTTGGATTGATCACACTTATTGGGGAGAGCATGAATCTTAGGCTCTCCCCACTTCTTTTTTAGTTAGATGGAGGTTTGAATGACGGTTAAGTACATCTTTTTTACAGGTGGTGTTGTCAGCACAGTAGGTAAAGGTGTTACGGCGGCAGCAGTTGGACGCTTGATGAAAGAGCGTGGTTTTGCGGTTGGTGTTCAAAAACTGGACCCATATATAAATGTTGATCCGGGTACCATGAGTCCATATCAGCATGGAGAAGTGTTTGTGCTCGACGATGGCTCTGAAACCGACCTTGATCTTGGGCATTATGAGCGTTTTATTGACATCAGTTTAAACACCGTATGCAATGTGACAACTGGGCAGGTTTACGCCGAAGTGATCGGAAAAGAACGGCGCGGAGATTACCTGGGCGGCACCATACAGGTAATCCCTCATATCACGAATGAAATTAAACACCGTATAGGATTGGTCGCAAAGACCACAGGAGCAGAAGTCGTGCTGGTCGAAATTGGCGGCACAGTAGGCGACATTGAGTCACTGCCCTTCTTGGAGGCTCTGCGCCAGATGCGTGGCGATCTGGGTCGTGAGAACTGCATGTATATCCATGTCACCTGGCTGCCCCATATCGGTGCCACAAAGGAACTAAAAACCAAACCTACCCAGCACTCAGTCCGGGAACTACGTTCGATTGGTATTTCGCCTGACATGATCGTTGCCAGGTCTGACCATCCTGTAAAGCAAGAAGTGTGTGAGAAGATTGCCTTATTCTGCGATGTTGAAGAACGAGCAGTAGTGCCATTAATCACTTCGCCTATCTTATATGAAGTGCCTTTAATGTTGGAGAATCTTGGCGTTGGTGATTATATAGTTGAACGTTTGGGATTGATAACTCGACGCAAGCCGGATTGGCAGGAATGGGAATGGCTGGTTTCCAAGGTGCGTCGGTCAAAACCACAAGTTAACATCGCCCTGGTAGGAAAATATGTTGAATTACATGACGCCTATTTCAGCGTTAGAGAAGCTTTAGATCACGCTGCATTAGCCCTGGGTGTCGAAGTGAATATTATTTGGGTGCAGTCTTCGGATTTGGAAAGAGACCGTAATTGGGACTCGATCCAAAATGCAGACGGTATATTGGTTCCCGGCGGATTTGGCAGTCGAGGCGTCGAAGGTAAAATCCAAGCCATTAAATACGCTCGTGAAAATGAGGTTCCTTATTTCGGATTATGTTTGGGGATGCAGTTGATGGTGGTGGAATTTGCGCGCTATTTGCTGAAAAGTGAGGAACCCAATTCTACGGAATTCGATCATTCGACTCCATACCCTGTTATCGATCTGATGCCGGATCAGCGCACGATAGCTGACCTAGGCGGTACGATGCGGTTAGGCTTATACCCGTGTAATCTACAGCCCAAGACAAGGGCAGCCACCGCTTATCAAAAAGATTTTGTTGAAGAACGTCACCGCCACCGCTTTGAGTTGAACAACAGTTTTCGTGATACGCTTGCGAAAGGGGGAATGTTGTTTTCGGGAATATCTCCTGATGGACGGCTGGTGGAAATAATCGAATTAAAAGATCATCCATTCATGCTGGCCACTCAATTTCATCCGGAGTTTCTATCACGTCCGAATCGCCCCCACCCATTATTTTTGGCTTTTTTGGATGCCGTTAGAAAGCAGGCAGGGGTAAGGAAGGATAGAGTAAATTCATATGAACTGGTGGAAGAAATATTAGAGCAAAAAAGCCAAGAATGAATTTAAATGATGGATAACGGATAATGGAAAATGGAAGAATGATACTCTGGATGTACGACAATCCTGGATGAACGACAATCCTGGATAAAAGACGATCCTTATAAGTTATCAAGAAATGGATTATACTTGCGCTTGTTTTTTATTTAATAGGGATTCATGCTGTAATCCCTATTAAAAGCAGATCCTATAAACATACCAATATTAAAAAGAGGTGAAATGTAATATGTATACACTGATTGAAGACGTTTTTGGACGCGAGGTTTTAGACTCGCGGGGTAATCCAACCGTTGAGGTTGAAGTCGCACTGATAGATGGTAGCCGCGGGAGGGCTATAGTACCCTCCGGTGCTTCTACAGGAGTGCATGAAGCCCTGGAGATGCGAGACGGTGATAAAGGCCGGTATTCGGGCAAAGGTGTACTCCATGCTGTGGAGAGTGTCAATGAAAAGATATCTGATCTGCTAATCGGCTTGGACGCAATTGAGCAGAAGGCGATAGATCAAGCTCTTCTGGAACTGGATGGGACCTCCAATAAATCTAATTTGGGTGCCAACGCGATCCTGGGGACCAGTCTGGCTGTTGCGAAAGCTGCAGCCGACAATCTTGGTTTACCGCTCTACCGTTATATTGGGGGTGTGTACGCCCATGTGCTCCCAGTTCCGATGTTAAACATACTCAATGGCGGAGCACATACAGATTGGCAATCGACGGATGCTCAAGAATTTATGGTAATGCCTTTAGGCGCTGGCTCTTTTGCGGAAGGCTTACGTTGGGGAGCAGAAATTTATCATACATTGAAGACTGTACTCAAAGAACGCGGTTACACGACTCTCGTGGGTGATGAGGGCGGTTATGCTCCAGCTTTGAAGGCAAATTCTGAAGCAGTGGAAGTAATTCTTGAGGCGATCGAAAAAGCGGGTTTTAAAGCCGGTGAACAGGTGTCCATTGCACTCGATCCTGCTGCTTCTGAATTTTATGAAGAGCAAGAGGGTGTCTATAATTTACGTACCGAGGGGCGCAAGCTGAACAGCGAAGAGATGGTCGCCTATTGGAAATCATGGGTAGACCAGTATCCAATTGTATCTATCGAAGATGGGCTTGCACAGGATGATTGGGAAGGTTGGATAATGATGATGAATGAGCTTGGGGATAAAATCCAAATCGTAGGTGATGACTTGCTAGTGACCAATCCTGAAAGAGTTCGCCGGGCGATTAAAGAAGGAGCAGCTAACGCTTTATTGGTAAAGCTAAACCAGATTGGAACGCTGACGGAAACAATCGAGGCTGTAGAAACTTGCCAGCGCGCCGGGTGGCGTGCGGTTACCTCACATCGCTCGGGTGAGACTGAAGACACGACGATCGCCGATCTGGTTGTGGCTCTTAATATGGGGCAAATCAAAACTGGTGCGCCGGCGCGTTCCGACCGTGTAGCCAAATACAATCAATTACTGCGTATTGAGGCTGAATTGGATGATACCGGGCAGTACGCCGGATGGAGTGCATTAGGGCGTTAATCAATCGGCAAGGAGGGTCTGTGAAAGAAGAACGAGCTTCATACCGGATCACTGATATGCTCGTATCAGAGCGCCCGCGTGAGCGTTTAGCTCTATATGGACCACAAGTGCTGACTAACCCAGAATTGTTAGCCATTTTGCTGAGAACGGGGATCCCCGGTGAGAATGCAGTCCAGGTTGGATATCGTTTGTTGGACGAACTGGGAGGGTTGCCAGGTATCCACCGAGCATCATATGCGGAAGTATGCAAACAACATGGGATTGGACCGGCAAAAGCCGCTCAAATAAAGGCAGCCATTGAGCTAGGTCGTAGGTTGAATTCTATTGATCCTGAGGAGCGTCCCACTATTAACAGTCCAGACGATGCAGCGGCTTTTGTCCAATATGAAATGAGCGCTTTAGAACAGGAAGAATTATGGGTATTACTGCTCGATTCACGCAACCGCATCGTGTATCTTGATAAACGTTATCGAGGCTCATTAAATTCTTCGCAAGTGAGGGTGGGTGAGATTTTCAATGAGGCTGTGAAGCGCAACTCGGCTTCCATTATTGTCATTCACAACCATCCTAGCGGAGACCCTACCCCCAGCACTGATGATATCAAGCTTACACGGTTGATTATTGAAGCCGGCAACCTGCTGGACATTGAAGTGCTTGATCACCTTGTAATCGGTGGTGTGCGCAATGTCTCTCTTAAAAAACGAGGTTTGGGATTTGGTTGAAATTGCTGTAACTAATAAGAAGTTATCCGAACTTGAAAATCTAAAAACTCGCCAGTTGCTTCTTGCCATTGCGGATCAATGCTCGTGATTGTGGCTCCTCGTGGACCGCGGTAGAGCGCATCTAATAATGATTCTAATTCTGTGCGCTTTCCTTCTGTCAAGACTTCTACTGAACCGTCCCAGCGATTGCGAACCCAACCCGTCAAATCAAGACTTGTGGCTTTTCCTTGTACAAAGTACCGGAAACCGACACCCTGAACGTGACCTTGAATTATGGCGTAAAGACGCTCATTTAAATTAACTGACATTCAGGCTCCCAAATACGCCAGTAGCGGTGTTAATGATAATGGGCTAAGTATTGTCGTTATAAAAACTACCGCAGTAACGAACGAAGGTTTAACATTATATTCGGTCGCTAATACGGTATTAAAAACTGCTGAGGGCATTGCCGCATAGGTCACACTCACCTGACTCGCCGGCGCTGTCATGCCAAAAATCGAAACCAGCAGCAGGGCGATTGCCGGGCTCACAATTAGGCGTATGACGACAGCTAATGCCAGAGGCGCACTCAGCCCTGTTAATCGTACATTAGTTAACTGCATTCCGAGCAGTACCAGCATGGTCGGGATGGATGCATCACCCAGAAGTGTTATCGTACGGTCCAGGAACATCGGCACTTGCCACCCGGAAAACATAATAATTGTAGCCAGTAAAAGTGCATAAATTACGGGGATTTTCACCAGATTTTTCAGGCTCTCAACTAGACTTACAGAGCCCAATGAAGCAATGACGATACCGGCGGAATATAAAAAAATCGCCATTGTGATGAAATATATACTGGCATAACCCAAAGCCGCCTTCCCAAAAGCAAATAAAGCGAGCGGTAGACCGAAGTTACCGGCGTTCATAAACATCGTTGTCAGCAGAACTGCAGATATGGTAGTGCGTTCGAATTTAAGGGACTTTGCAGTGATCCAGGCTAAAAAACCCACCACAGCCATCAGGACGCCGGCGAATAAGATCGAACGTGTAATATCCCCACCTGCAAGGTTGTTGTGTGTAAGTAAGGAAAAGATCAAGCATGGGCTGAATATATAGAATGTAACTCGGGATAGGGGAAGCGGATTTATCTTGAGAACTTTAACAAGTAGGAACCCGGCTCCTGCAGCCAGAAATATGGGCAGTAGATTGTTCAGGAATAATAAAAAAAATTCATTCAATCTAGATGATCCGTTGAGCCGGCGATGTTATTTTGTGGGTCTTCGAGCAAGTCTTCGTTTTCATGTTCGGGAATGTCGAATAACGGGAATAACCGCATCTCCTCATTAAATTCCAGGTTATCCAATGCCAATTCTAAATAATCTTGGTATTCCGAAGTTTCAGCTTCATCAAACATTTGCTCCATTCGTTCGTGCACACCTTCTCCCCCAATTTGTGAAAGTGCCCAGATGCTGGTAAGCCGAATATCTTCATCCGGATCGTCAAGGAGGTCCAAGAGGTAGGGAATTGCTTCCTGGATCTCCAGCTCGCCGGCGGCTCGAGCTGCTTCGCATCTAATTATTGGAAAGTCGCTCTCTAATTTTTCCATAACTTGAGGGCGCCAGCGCTCATTGGCGGAGCGCGCCATGACTAATAATGCGCTTGAGATCCATTCTTTATTTTCAGAATTGTAGGCTTCTTCGATCAGCATCTGTACTTCTTCACGGCGGGAATACCCCAGAGATTCAAAGGCTTCCCGGCGAATTTGAAACTCCTCTTTACCCATTGTTGTCTGCAACAACTTGTCCTCAATTTCCCGTAAAGTCGAAGTATTGATTTCATCGATTTCACCCAAATATACAAAACGCCCAAGAGCATGAGCAGCAGCCGCCCGAACTTGTTCGTCATTGTCGTTTGAGAGCAAATCTAGAAATAATGGGATTAATGTATTTAGATCATACTGCTCAAGGACTTTCACGGTGGACAATCGGACTATCGGGTCTTCATCCTTGACTGTAAAGAGGCATAAGTCGTTGTATGAAAGTAGATAATCGCGCTCATTTAATTCAGCAAGGTCTTCCATCAACCCTTGCCGGCGCCAGGCTGGTAATTGATCCCAGATTGCCGCCAGTTTATTGAGATCTGTCTTTTCAAGATCGGATAAAAGGTACAGGAAGCGTGGGGGGAAAGGCTTGTCGAAATCCAGCAGCGCGTCGATAAGTTCCTGGAATGATAAATCGGCGTCTTTGGTCATTCTAATTTGTTAGTTATTACCTTTACGGAAGTTGGATAGGATTAAGAAAATCCTGTAAGTTTACGTAAATTAATAACATTATTAGGAGAGCAAATCCAACCATGTGGATCATGTTTTCATACTGGGCAGGTATACGGCGCTGGATTAATATTTCGGGGAGCGTGAGCATAATCCGTCCTCCGTCTAAAGCCGGGATCGGAAAGAGATTTATTATGCCCAGTGAAATTGAAATCGCCATGAAGAACCACAAAGGGCTCTGAAGGGAGCGATATATATCAAACATCCCTTTATAGCCCAGTAAACGTCCTTCTTGGGAACTGGCTTGACCTTGGAGCAGTCTTACGGGAAGAAGTAAAAGAGCACGCACATATCCAAATGTGGCCTCAACGCCGCGCCTAATGGCAGTGCCAACGTTCACAGGTTGGGTTGGGTTCGTGATTCCAATTCCCATTGGTCCTTGACCTTCAGGCCATTCTGCGCGCGGGGTTAATGTAACGACGAATATCTGATTACCACGCTGGTATTCAATTTCGGTTGGCGTTCCCAGGTTTTGAGAGATCAATTCTTGAAGCTTTGAAGTGCTGTCAATTTCCTGTTCGTTCACAGCGATAAAAAGATCACCTGCTTGCATGCCTGCTTCGGCTGCAGGAGTTCCCGGGTTTATGTAGTTGGTTATGACCTTGTCTTGAACTGGATCGCCAAGGTTGTAGAACAAGATGATCCCCAGGATTACGCCAATTAATAAATTCATGCCAGGTCCTGCGAATAATACTCCCAGGCGCACCCACGGGCTGGCAGCTGCTAATCCTCCTGGCACATCGGGATCATTTTCACCTTTTGGACGCACAAAGCCGCCTAGTGGCAGCCAATTGAGCGAGTATGCGGTCCCCTTATATTCGAACAATTTGACGATGCGAGGCGGAAAGCCGATTCCAAATTCTTCAACCTCAACATTTAATAATCGAGCAGCGATAAAATGCCCGAGCTCGTGCAGTAATATCAGGACAGCAATGCCCAAGACAAATTGAACTAACTGAATTGAAAACATTTTTTACTTATACCATTCCATAATCTATCTGTTTAGTGAAAAGAACAACGAATAGATTATATCCTGTCCTACTAGAATCGGATAGCATAGAGCGGCAATTTGCAGGTCTTTCTAACCGTTTTTTAACACATAAGACAGGGATAAAGGACAGGAAACAAGCGATAGCGGGTGGTTTCGGGTTGCATTCGTCCAAAAAGCTGATGGAAGTAATTCAGATCATCATTTCAGGATATGAATTAGGCTCTTCACCTCGCAGTTACTCCCAAATTTGGTAAGAGCCTATCAATGTGACATCGATTGGGATCAGATTGACGATTTTGATGTAATACTTTCATCCCCATTTATTATGCAGCGAGCTGGTCCGCCTGGGTGGGCTGTGAGGACTTTTTGTACACCATGAATTTGATTCAATTGGGCTGAGATATAATCAGCGTCTTCTTTTTGGCAAATTACATGCACATTCGGTCCTGCATCGATTGTGTAGCAGACGGCGGTTCCTTGGGTGCGTATTTCCTTGACTGCGTGTATGACGGCTAGGGTGGCTGGTTGCCAGTACAGCAGCGGAGGATTGGAAGTCATAATGACGGCGTGCATCAGGTTGCTGTCAAGTTCAACTACTTCTGTTAATGCGTCGAAATCGCGCTTTATAATTGCTTGCCTGCATATATCCAGGCGACCCGGAGTATCAGCTATGCGTGTAGCCTGGAGGGGGCTTGATTCTGCCAGTATGTGACCATCCTTAGAACTGGTATGTTTTGGATCCTGGCTGACAACCGCGATGCAGTCCGCCAGTTCCCAATGGCTGGTTGGCGCTATAGTAAATGCATATGAGGTTTCGTCATCATCACCCACCTGCCACTCCACAAATCCTCCAGGGATGGATCGACAGGCGGAACCTGACCCGGTGCGGGCCAGGCGGGATAGATCTCGCTGGCTAAGTTCGAGCCCGGCGGCGCAACAGGCTGCCACGGTGAGGGCTGCAAATGCAGAAGCTGAGGATGCGATGCCTGTTCCAGCAGGGAAATTGTTATGAGATTGAATATTGGCATATAAGGCAAATCCAGCCATTTCCCTAACCCGATCGAGCAAAGCGCTCACTCGCTTTTGGGCTGCTCCTGAGATCTGGTGATCTTCTAAAAAGAGTTCGTCTTGGTCTAATTGTGGATCAAACCATACTTGTGTACGTGTGTACAGACCGTCTAAATTCATCGAGATCGAACCGTTTGACGGTATTCGCAAATTATCATCTCGATTACCCCAATATTTGATTAAAGCGATATTTGGATGGCTGAATCCTGTTGCGGAATACATATTATCCACCATGATTGTTCTTGGTTTAGTGTTGTGAATGGAATTATACGCCATGTCGGTAGTCTTTAGCCGGGGAGTCATTAGTCGGTCATAAGGCTGTCAGGCAATCAGTAAATCAGGTATCAGTTAATTGATAGTAAAGCGAGCGGCTTGGTAATAAATTAGATTGCTGGAGATTGCTGCAGCCTGCATCCAAAGGATGGATGCTTAAAGAACAGATGCCTAAAGAACTGGGAGCAAGGCGGCATGGGAGCAGAGGATTCGGGCGGATGGGATGAGAGGTTCAAGTTTAGCCCATTGATCACCGGTGAGGGGCAGTTGGTGCTATATGAGTGGGTTCAATGACGGATATTTTTGAGTAAAAAATAATCGCGAAACGAAGAGGAACGAATAATTGGCATCTAAAGAGCAGATGCTTGCATATTTGCTCGTTTCACTCGCAAAATGCATGATTGGACGCTTCTCGCCAAGTGACGTGGCATCCAGCATCCAAAGATCGAATGCTTAAAACGGATGCTTATTAGGCCGGTTTCCGGGCTGGGCGCCGGGTTGGCTGTTAGGGCGGTGAGAGGTAAACCGGTCATGGGAGTTCCTTAGTAAAAATAGTTGACAGTATGGAGCCTAATTAATAGCACAAAAGTTCTAGAAATGCAAGGGGGAATTGGAGGAATTTAATAAAAATACCACTTTGGGGGATAAGGTCTGGGTTGGTTGATTGAATCTTGGATGTAACAGGAGTGGATTTTGGTAACTGTGTTGGTATGCTACGTGATGGTTCTAAGGAATGTTATTTTGTCATGCTGTCTGAAATGTGTTGATTTTACCCCAGCTTCCTTTTCCGTTATACTATAAAGGTGCATATGTGAATTGAATCTGGATGAAGAGAATTTTTCGGTCTGGAGTAAAATAATGAACACGTTCAGGCGTTTCTGTCATAGAATTCTTCCGCTTTCTTTGTCTATCTTTCTGATAGGATGCAGTCAGATTCTTCCGAAGTTCATTCCATCGCCAACTGCGACACCTTCCCTGACCCCAACTGCAACCCATACCGCGACGCTAACAACTATCCCAACAGCTATGTACACGGTTACCCCCAGTCCAACAGTTACTATCCCTCCTACCTCTACCTCCCTTCCAACCATTTCCGGGACATTTACAGCTACGGTAGCGCCGACACAATCGGTAGGCTATATCCAACCACGTGCAAGCGCGAAGTTTAAGGGGAATTTTGACGGGGGCGTGATCGTATTTAATATCAATCCGCAAGGCGATCGAGTGACAAATCTACGTATCGGATATTTGTGCTTTGGAAAGCAATTTGAGATCAATCTTTCCCGGGCCAGCTTAAAAATTTCCAACAGTACTTTCGCGATCGGGTCTGATGAATTTTATGTCCAAGGTCAATTTACTTCACCAACTACTGCCAAAGGTGTATTTAATATTGCCTTGAACAAGGGGGATAAGACATGCAAATATAAATATGTAGGATGGAGCGCGGCAGCGAAGTAGGGATTTGATTAATTCTACATCAACCGGTAACCGCCCATTTCGTTGCTGAACACCCAGCTAACCACTTCGCCGATGTATATTTCTTCATGCAGGTAGGTTTCTCTAATAACGTCAGCAGAACCTTTAGCGCGCATTCTGAGCTGGCCGCGCTGCATGACCTCAAACCTCTTCTGCCAGCGTGCCATGTTCTGCTCTCTCAGATCCAACCATCCTTTATTTGCCCAGCGGTCGATATCTCCATCGCCAATGGGAACATCATTCTGACCTGCTACTTCCGGGATGCGAATAAATGGTCCGCGTATGAGCGTTTTGCCATCCGGGAGGAGAATTGGAATTCCGACCGAGGTGATGATCTGCATTAATTCCGCATTCTCCCCTAAATATTCTTCTAAGCTGGCGGAGATTTCTCCTGGCTGGCGATGACTTTTTTTATCGGTTATTAAATTTATATCTTCATCTTCTTGGCGTTCAAGAACCGCTGTTAATGTGCCAAATTTTATCTTGAGCAGGTAGGCTTCCCAAAGCAGTTTGGAAAGCTCGGGAGGGCCAAGCTCGCCCAATGCGACGCTGGGGATTCGGGTTTCGGCTTCTAGGCGGTCGAGTTCTTCTAGCGCTTGCCCACGCAGATAACCCGCCCGGTAAGTCGGTCCCATGATGGCGCCGTCGACCGCAGCGACTACATCTTTTCCGGTGTTTGCACCTCTGATTTCGAGTTCTACAACGCGCGCAATTTCCTCGGGGGTCATAAATTCCATCTGTCGGAGGGAAGTAATGGCCTCAAATTCGCCCTTGGTGAAAAGCCCGTTCTCTCCCGTATCAACCACGGGGATTTGCAACTTCCCAGTTCTTTGCCACTTACTTTCTTCAAC
>Ga0114922_10005762_pt1 | contig 11402 bp, 6 predicted proteins | sample AartaG_FD_100975 | JGI IMG/M metagenome (GOLD analysis project Ga0114922, IMG submission 100975) | Deep subsurface microbial communities from Aarhus Bay to uncover new lineages of life (NeLLi) - Aarhus_00045 metaG | ecosystem: Environmental > Aquatic > Marine > Oceanic > Sediment | place: Aarhus...
AGTTTTGGGAGACTATTACGTTAGGAGAAGATGAGCTTTCCGGTCTCGTTTCAGGCGATGAGATGTATACCTTGGACTTCATTGATTACCACTATGGTGGGTGGGGTTGGGGCGCCATTGACAGCGTGGTAATCATTGAGGGAACGATGCCTAGGCAGGTGTCATCGGCGATTGGCATAGACTTTGACTCAAATTGATACTAACCTCGGCGGCACCATGGTATTCGAAGGCAACGAGATCGACGCGTCTGTTCTTGATGGATTCACAATCACCGGAGGTGCAAGTTCGCGGACCTGGGTTCCTCCTGATGCTGAGTTCGCCAGGGCTGGTGGGGCATCTACTTCCATGCTGCTTCCGAGAACCATTTTATTAATAGTTTGAATGATAGGAGCCGGATGAGCTGAGAGGTTCATGTCCGGTTTTAGGAGGGGCTGAGGGTGAAATTCCCTCGGTCTACTCAGCCCTGAAAATCAGGGTGTTTTCCAGCTCCTGAAAGAGGTGACATTTCGAAGAATTCTGGTATAGCTTGCATTGCCACGGCTGATTTTGTTATAATGTTCAAGGCAAATAGAAAGATGCAGCGCATCAAATTCAAATGAAACTTTGGCCAAGCAAAACCTTCTCTACAAGACTAAGGATACCCATCATGCCGAAGTTAAAAGGTTTTACGTTAATAGAGTTGTTGGTCGTCATTGCTATTATCGCGCTGCTTCTATCGATCTTGATGCCTGCTCTTCAGCGGGTGCGACGCCAGGCGCGGGGGGTGGCATGCAAATCTAATTTACATCAGTGGGGCCTGATATTCGCTTTGTATACGCAGGACAACGACGGCTACTTCTACAGCGGTCACTTACCTGGCTCTTCGTCGGGCATGGGCGGGGGCGAATGGTGGCGGGAGTGTATGTGGCCGTTGTCAAAGGACGAGAAGATGTGGCTATGCCCCACGGCCACGAAGTACCGTTCTATCTTGCCGGACGGCTCGAACCGGCGGCCGGCGGCGACCCCTTTCGACGCATGGCGGGCCGGCGAATCAACGGGCGGTGATGAGGGCAGCTACGCTCCGAACGGCTGGATGTGCAACATCCCGGCCGGATTGACAAACCTCTGGGGACGAGGACCGGCCGAGTACTACTGGCGGACCCATCAGGTTCGGGGGACCCACAACATCCCTGTTTTTACCGAGAGCTGGTGGGTGGATGGATGGCCAAGACACACTGATGAACCCTACGAATTTGGTGACCGCACGCCTCTCCTCGGGCCCAACAACCAGGAGATGCAGCGGCTCTGCGTCAACCGGCACGGTGGGGCACAGCACTGTCTCTTTGCCGACTGGTCCTCTCGCAAGGTTGCCCTCAAGCAGTTATGGACGCTGAAGTGGCACCGGCAGTTTCAGACGAATGGGCCCTGGACACTCGCCGGAGGTGTCCAGCCAAACGACTGGCCGATGTGGTTGAGAAAATATAAAGACTACTGAAAACAGAATACTGTTTAGCTTTCAAGCTCCTGCAGGATATCTCACTTGTAGCTCTCCCACCTCATGAGTTTTCTCTTTAATAACCACCTATCGGTTTATTCTTAAGTGGATTTGCAAAAGCTGATATCACATTTGGACCAATCACAAATCTTGGGCCCTCCCTCAAAGACCAACAATCCAAGAGCTCAATACGTGTTAGAACAGACAGTTGAATTTTCAAAGGGGGCACGCTATCATATTAGGCATAAGGTTCAGCACAAACGTGCAGTTGCCAGGTAAAGACCCAAGCTAAAACATTTACTATGGATAAGAGGAAGACGCTCATGAAAGACCAAATGACTCGGCGCGAGTGCCTACGAATAATGGGAATGTCAGGGTTTGGCATTGGTGCAGGCTTAGTAATTGATAAACAACTATTGGCTCAGGATATCGGTGAAAGCGGTTTCCAGAGTTCCGTTATTGCTACCAACAAAGTCCAGGAAAATCGATCCAACGCTGTGCTAATAGACGGTAAAGTCATCCAGCCCCAACGCCAACTACCCATACTCACTGAGACGGATATACTTATAGTCGGAGGCGGTTCAGCGGGAATCGTCGCTGCCATCGCCGCCAGACGAGCCGGCGCTAAAGTCACTATCGTCGAACGATACGGCCACTTCGGAGGTCTCTGGACCGGCGGACTGGTACTTACCATCCTCGGCCACATTGCCCAAGGGCCAAAGCAGGTCTGTCAGGGAATAGGAGAAGAAATTATGCGCCGCCTCGAAAAAATGGGCGGCGCAATCATCAACCGCGGGCCCGGCTCAAATCCCACTGTCGATGCTGAAGCCGTTAAATATCTGATGGTCGAAATGATTGAAGAAGTCAAGGTCCATGTCTTTCTCCACTGCTGGGGAGTCGACGCCATCATGCAGGACAACTCCCTCCGCGGCGCCGTATTCGAGTGCAAGTCAGGCCGACAGGCCATCCTGGCAAAAGTTGTCATCGACGCCACCGGCGACGGAGATATCTTCGCCGCTGCTGGTGCTCAATTCGAACATCGCTCCCACAACGTCGGATTAGTCTCCCGCATCGGAAATCTTGATCGCGTCGATAAAACCAAAACCTCTGATACTGAAAAACCCAAACGTCTTGGATCAGTTACCCCGGTGCGCGGCGTCAACTGGGTCAACCTAACCGGCCCGGAAGTTGACGGGCTCGATCCTACCACACTGACACGTATGGAAATGAACCACCGCAAATACATCTGGAACAAAATACAGAATATCCGCAACGTCCCCGGCTATGATAATGTCTATCTCATGGAGACCGCCCCACAACTCGGTGTCCGAATCACAAGGATCCTCAATGGCCTCAAAACTGTAAAAATCGACGATATTAAAAATTCTACCCGGTATCCAGATGTCATCGGTGTCGGCGGCGCTTCTCACGCCGAACACGCAGAATGGCAGATTCCTTATGGGGCCTTAATCCCACAAACAGTTGATAATGTCCTTGCCGCCGGACGATGTATCAGTTGCGATCTGCGCATGGCCGATCTGGTTCGTCTGATACCCAACTGTTTCGTCACCGGTCAAGCTGCTGGAGTAGCCGCCGCTGTGGCCGTTCGGGACCGCTGTAAGCCACGCGACGCCAATATAACAGAAATCCAGAAGATCCTTCGGCAACAGGAGGCGTATCTCGGTTGAGCAATAAGGAATTGCCAGATAAATCTGCCATAAAGCCAAACAGCATCCGAAATCATTTCAGATTGCTGGTCCATTTTGTTTGTCTCATCGGGGCGGTGCTGTGCCTCTTGCCCATCAAAGACAAAGATGCCCTCCTGGCGCTTGTACCAGCCTTAAGTCCTTTCGTTGCCCTCACCTCAATTCTGGCGGTAAAGACAATCCAACCCATCCTCAGCCTTGGACTTGTTACCGGTCTTATTGCACTCTTTCGGCATCGCTGGTTTTGCAGCTGGGCATGCCCTTTAGGATTGTGCCTGGATGGCGCAAGCTGCCTGGGCCGACGCCTCAAACGAAAACCTTGCCAGGTCATGTCGATAGGTCGATGGTTGTTCGCACTCACAATCGGCGGGGCAATCTTAGGCTGTCCGCTGTTTCTTTGGTGTGATCCACTCGCTCTTTTCACCGGCCTTTTTCTCTTGACCGAACAACACCAATTGCTCGCAGGCGCCGTATCGCTTCTGATCGTTACGCTATTGCTCTTCTTCTCGCTGCTGTGGCCTCATGTGTGGTGCCGCGGTCTTTGCCCCTTGGGGGCTTTTCAGGATCTGCTTTCTACAATCTATCGATCCGTCCGCTCCACTTTTCGGTCTGCAACTGATTTGCAAAGATACAACCATTCGGGACACCCTGTCGCAAGGCGCACCATACTCGGATTGCTGGTGGGGATGACTTCAGCGAGCATCCTGCGTCTCGCCGGTCACGAACCTTTGCAACCCTTGAGGCCGCCCGGGGCGGTGGACGAACTGACCTTCAAGGGGCTCTGTACCCGCTGTGGCAACTGTGTCCGATCGTGTCCACACGGTATCATCCGTCAAGACACAGGACAGCACGGCTTTGCCGGTATCCTGACTCCCATACTGAACTTTGATAAGGACTACTGCCGCGAAGACTGCAACCGCTGCACGTGGGTCTGCCCCAGCGGGGCACTAGTAAGTGTGGTCATTGACAATAAACCAGATATACAAATTGGTATGGCCCGAGTCGATATGAACCTTTGCCTGCTCGGTGAAGACCATGAATGCTCGGCTTGTATGCGCTGGTGCCCATATAATGCAATCCGTTATGTCTTCTCAGAGGCTGAGTATATGCTTGTGCCCATGATTGACGCCGGGAAGTGCAACGGCTGCGGGGCGTGCGAGGTAGCCTGCCCAACGAGCCCTTTCAAAGCCATCAGGGTATTCTCAGACGCCAAAATTTGTCAGTAAGCCGTGGAAACTCAGGAAGAGATTTCGAAAAGCTTGTACGATGGGCTTTAGTCCGTCTGACGTTTACGGATTATATGATTGCTACATTTCATTCCCTCCGTCTACTTAATCCGATAGAAGTAAAAAATTTCTGAGAAATATTTAAATTTTCGCTAAAAATGGGCTTATTTCGGACTCGATATAAGCAAAATCAACATTTGTGGTGACAAAACGGAGACAACGTGTCACCTGAAAATCAGGGTGTTTTCCAGCTCCTTAAACCTTCACACACAATAAGGTCGGTCAAGGAGTGTTTTTTTTGAATACCATGCAAAGGTATAGAATCAGCAAGGCTTGATGTAGAAATGGAAAACCTATTTTACTTGTTAACAGTTATCATAGCATTTTCCTCAACGAAGGCCGACCTCAGTATTTTTTTCCCTTCCATCGCGGCGATGAAAAAACGTGTCGATTCGCCCTCAATCGCGTGCTCTTCGATCTCGACCAGCCCGTCGCACCTGAACGAATGGCAGGTCTCGGAACGCATCTCGCCGGGCAGGGCACACCCCGACTCGGTATGGTAAACGCACGAATCCTCGTAGGTCTTCTTCGGCAGACAGGACATGTATTTATCCAGGACCTGCCCCTCCTCCAGCTCGGGGTGTTGCTCCATATAACGCACAATAGTCTTAACTCTCAAAAACCCATACTCGTCGCCGTTGGCACAACAGGATCCCTCGCATATGGCACAGGCCTTACTAAGTATCGAACCCAGCCCCCCGCCTTCCGCCTGCCTGTCGCCTTTCTTTTGCCCCGTCCCCTCGCCCGCCGGGCATCTTGACGAACACCGCTCTGCCGCCGCCTCGCCGATTAGCTCCGTGAGCCGTTCGCCGAACGAGCATCGTCCCTTTTCGGACAGATGTCCGACCTGCCGCTTGTTTACAGGAACGGCCACTGCTATGAATTCTTCCGGATTTTCGATCCCCACCCTCCTGCCAACTGCGCCCCGCAGTTCCCGCACCTGCTGGTTTAGCTCTTCTCGTTTCTGCTTCTTACCTTCCCGCCACACCTGGCAAAGACCTTCTAAGTATTTCAATCTGCATCTTAAATCACTGCAATACTTCTGAGTACGCCCTACCAGCTCATCAATCTCCTCGCCGCAAACCACACATGATTGCTTCCTATAAAACATTACTTGATTGTACAGACTCCACCCCCGAATATCAACACCTGCCCCAACAGAGCTCCAAGTATAAACTCGTGGTCATTGCGAGGAGCGAAACGACGCGGCAATCTCAAATAATCAATATTCAATAATAATCCACCACCCAAACTACGCAGATTTTCGAGGAATTCTGGTATTTTACAATTCACAAAAATAGGGCCATTGAAGTGGAAAAGGTTATTTTGATGAATAAGTGTAAGATTGGCGTTCAATGTGATATGTATGGGATACTTGGCCGTTGATCCGTTCTGCATTTTCAGTCTCCGGTAGGTATGTGCGTACGTACTCCACGAGTACCTCCGATGATGAGACAGTCACACATATGTGACCAGAGTTTGGTATGATCTCACCGCTTAGGTAGCCATATTCATGGGCCTGACCGGCTTTCTTGTAGTTCCGGTGACTTGGTTGAGGGACGAGTTGATAGATGATGCCGTTGAGTTCTTGCTTTGCGAAGAAGTGGTCGTGGCCATGGAAGAAGATGGTTACGTTGTTGTCAACCATCAAAGTGTGAACTGGTTTGTCCCATGTAGGCCGGCATTGATCGAAGCCCCAAGTGCCATCTACGTTATGACCTCCCATTTCATAATAAGGGACCCATTCGACACCACCACGTCCCTGTGCATCGCCGCCAATGAGCTGATGGCAGAAAATGAACTTAAAGGCAGCATTGCTATTCGAAATGGTTTGCCTGAACCAAAGATATTGCTTTTCCCCCAGTGTCCAATCCCAGCCATCTGATTTATTACCCCCTTTGTTTTGAGTGTATCTATAGGGATCCAAGACAACAAAGAGAGCATCACCCCATTGCCATGCATAGTAGTTCTGACACAAACCGACAAAATATTCCTCGGTTTCCGAGCCGCTGTAGAATTCATTTGGCTGGGGATTTGGGAAGTAGTACTTTCTGAGTGATGTTGACCATAGGGCAAGATTGTCTGCTGTACCGTCGAGTTCCCATCCGACTTCACCATCGTGGTTACCCAGTACCAGAAAAAGAGGAACTGAGTGACACGATAGACTGAAAAACGAACGTTGCAGGAGATAACGTTGTTCGAGGGCTACATAAGTCTCGGGACGAACCTTATCCGACATAAAGGTATCACCCAGATCGATGATGAAATCAGGTATGTCACTAAGCTCATTGGCCAGAGTTATCTCATAAAGTTCCGGAATTGACTGTTCATCAAGATGAGAATCAGCTTGAACTACGAAGGTAAAAGGCGTTCCTACGCTGCGTTGTGTATGGAAAGTAAAAAAATCGCTTGATTGAAAATCATTAGAACCAATATTGCCTTGCCATAAGCGATAAAAATATTTTGTATTAGGTTCGAGATCTTTCAATATGACCATTTTTGTGTCATTTGCGGGTATTGACATGATTTCGGTTTGCTGTGTAAACTCATTCGGATCTGTCCCATACTCAAGAAAACAATCCATATCAGTTTCAGCTATGATGTGAGCTTCGATCGAAGTATCAGTAGGCCGTCCAAGGATAATCCCTTGAGGTAATGGTGTTAAGTCAGGTAATCCTGCCGAAGGAGAGGCTCCGCCTTCTACTATTGTGATTAAGCACAGGAACATGATAATGTAGATGAACCATTGTTGCTGCTGCAATTGTTTTAACATCAAAATCTCCTCGAAAATATTAAATAGGCTTTTTGATTATCTTTACCTTTCCGGCGTGGTCAGAGTATGAGTGTAGGCAACTTGCCCATTGACCTGTGTGTCGTTTTCATCTTCCGACAAGAACGTTCGGACATACTCGACCCTTACGAATGCGTCACTCACTGTCACTCTGGTGTAGCCGCTGCCGGGAAGGACGACGCCCGACGTGAAGTTTGAGGCCTTGTCCGCCGCATAGTGCGGATCGGCCGGATACGGCGTTGTTAGATAGGTAACACCATCAAGTTCCTGGCGAGCAAAGACGTGATCGTGACCTTGAAAGAAGATTGTCACCCCATGTTCAACCATCAATTGATGAATGGGCAATTCCCAGCCGGGGCGTCGTTCTGAAAATCCCCAAGTGCCATCTTTATTCTTTCCGCCCCATTCATAGAGGTGCGCGACTTCTACACCGCCGCGGCCCGTACCGTTGACGTGATGTGCAAAGACGAATTTCCACTTGGCCTCGCTGTCTTCCAGAGTTTGTTTAAGCCACTGGTACTGGGCATCACCGTGGGTTATCAGCCATTTGTCCTTTGTTTTGTCACCGCCACCATAGACATTGTCAACCGGTACAGGCGAATGCCAAAAGGGATCGATAATGACAAACAGAGCATCGCCCCAGGTCCATGCGAAGTAGTTTCGGAGCAAACCGATAAATTCTATGGATTCGGTGTTGCCTGTATAGAAACTACCGGGGGCTGGTTGGGGATAATACAGATTGCGGGCATTCTGTGCCCAAACCGCAACATTGTTCGGTGTTCCATCCAGTAGATAGCCTGCTGCCTGTTCGTGGTTGCCGTTGACTAGAAAAAGGGGAGTTGAATGGCTCAAGACGCTCAAGTAATGTCGCTGAAGAAGATAACGTTCTGCGACCAAATCTGCGTTAATCACATCGGGTTTGATGGTATCGACACTGAAATCGTCACCCATCATGATATAGAAGTCCAGCCTGTCGGATAACGCAGACCGCAGTGTCAGGTCGTAGAGCTCTTCATCAAAGGCTTTCTTGTCTCTCTCGGGATGCGAATCGCCCTGGACGCCGAAAGTAAATGTGCTGCCAGGTAATCGTTGGGTATGGAAGGTATATTCCTGTCCCTCGGCGAACTCGTTTGTGCCGGGTCGGCGATAACGCATTCGATAGTAATACCTCGTATAGGGCAGCAGATACGCGATAACATCTTCAAGGGGTATACCAACATCTACAATGGAAGTAGCTGTGCAATTATTATACATGCCTGATTGCGTGCCGTACTCGAAGTAAGCGTCGAGCGGTTCGTTGGAAAGCACATTTACGGTGATACAACAGTCAGTTGGACGACCCAGAACTATTGTTCCATTAAAAACGCTTATCTGCTCGTCATTGGCAACAAGGGAAGGATTTGCTCCAAATATGACAAATACCATTGTACTAAGGCATAGTTTCGCAAGAAAATCACAGCGATTCATTTTGTCCCCTTTCTGATACTTTCAGCATCTAACAAAATAAATGTTTTTTGGGATATTTCATCAACCTCAAGGACTATTAATCGGCACTAATCCACCGACTTGCATATCAACCGCATACAATGTATGGGTGCTGGTGATATATAGTGTACTGGCTCCGATGCCACCAAAGCAAACATTAGTTACCTGAGCTTCGGCTTGTATCTGTTCAATCAATTCACCGGATGGATTGTATACGAGTACAGAGCTTTCGTTCGTTATATAGACATTACGAAATCTGTCGATGGTCATACAGTCACAGACCTTGGACACAAATATTCTTTTATTAACTAAGATTCCTGGGTCATTAATATCATAAACATAGACCTTGCCTGCTCCATGATCTGCAACGTACAGGATTTGCCCATCCGACGTGCCTATCAACCCGTTCGGCCGTACCATGTCATTAATAATGCGGGTGACGCTTGTTCTATTGGCGTCGATGTAGTAGACATGTTCTCCATCCTGATTCCGTTTGGTTCCGTAAGCCGGATCACTGAAATAGATACCACCATATGAATCGATCCAGAGATCGTTAGGCTTATTAAAACGCTTGCCTTGATAGGTATCGGCCAGGACGGTAATCTCCCGCTGCTCGGATATCGATACAACACGTCCCAGGTCACCCTGACAGGCTATTAGATTACCCGATGAATCAAAAAACAAACCGTTGGCACCACCAGAGTTAAGTAGAAAGATAGATGGTTCATCTTTGTTATTGAGTTTATAGATTCTGCTGGCTTGAAGGTCACTAAAGAACAGCTCGCCTGTGCTATTGGCAGCCGGCCCCTCGGCAAAGTCGAATCCGTCAGCTATGATTGTGGCTTTTGCATTAGGTTGTGTGACAGTTTCCGGTGTCAATGTTGGAACGGATGCGTTGCTTCTGGCGATGCGAAATCCAATATGATACCAGGGGTGATAGGGATCCTGAGGGCCGCGAAAATGCGCGGGATTACGATTTGATACACGGCTGTGGCCTTGTGGACCGTTATACCAGTTGCCGCTACGCAGTACATGGTAGATATTCCCATCCGGCATAGGCTTGCCGGTAGTCGGCCCCGGAGGATTATAGCGTGGGCTGACGCTGTAGTAATCGCCATGGTACCAGTCATTGGTCCATTCCCACACATTACCGGCCATGTCATAAAGACCATAGCCATTGGAACCATCCATGGTTTGATATGAACTTGCTGAACCTGGCCATTTGAAATCAGTTTTAAGATGTTCCTGGCCGTTATAGAAACCGACCGGAGTCGTATAGGGCATCGAGCCCGCCTCATAGGGATCACCGGAATTTGGCCAATTGGCCCTGGCATTATCCGGATCGTCGCCCCATGGATAAATGGCATATGGATTGTGCATTCCACCACGGCCTGCATACTCCCATTCAGCCTCGGTAGGAAGTCGAAAGCCATCTTTAGTAAAGTCACACAGGCCGGTACTCAAGTCATAACAGGCTTGATAACCCATTACAGAACTCAGCCAATTGCAGTATGCAATTGCTCCTGCCCAGCGAATACCCACGACCGGATGATCCGCTATTGTTTCAACTATGCTGAACTCATTACCATCAAAATGAATACGGCTGTAGCCGTCGCTCTGATAGGTATCGCAAAGGAGATATCCGGTTTGAGTGCTGATTACATATCCATCTTCCACATTCACCAATCCCAGTATCAGTACATCATTTAGATACTCGCAATACTGCTGATTTGTGATTTCATACACGCCGATATGAAAGTCGTTCAGGCTCACTATGTGAACAGGAATCTCGTCGTTACGATGTTCAGCACCGCCAAGATCATGGTGGTCACCCATGGCAAATGTCCCGCCCTGGATGTGCTGCATAGGCGACAGATTGTCATCCGGTAGAATCGTATCAGGACCATGTACACAACGAACTAGCAGACTGGCTGTCTTTGGTTGGTAGCTAACTGTGCCGAATCGAAAGTGTGTAATCCAGGCTCTGTCGGTGTGACCTGCCAGGGTAGTTGAAGACCAATAATCATCACTTTGGAAGTCTGGGAACGCTGTAAGATCAACAGCCGGATTCGTTTGAGTTACATCAGTGAGAGTTCGCAACTCCTTGATGTTTGGCAGACGCCAATCCTCCCGGCCAACCAGAATCATTTCCTCTGCATGAGTCAGAGCTTGCTGCCATGTCATCTTCATTTCAGATCCCGTTTGTTGCCAGACCAGCTGCGTAACAAAGTCGGTGACAGTGCCGTCATTGTTGTCCATCCAGCGAAGTGTCGGCTGATCGCTCTGTCCTCTCACACAGCGCACATGGATTCGCTTGTCCCCACCCGCTTGTGCGGATTCACTAATACGATGTGCTCCGATGCCCCCCCCCTCATTGACTATCCAGACGCGGGCGGGATCATCAGCTCTGGTTTCGCAAGTCCACCAGTACTGAGCATCACTCGGTGGGAAGTAGATTGTGTTTAATGCAGGATTATGCTGACCGTGATCAAGGATTGTGAAGAGTTCATCACTTGTGGGCAGTCGCCAGTCTTGATGACCACCCAGACTGATAAGATCAGCGTAGACAATAGCATCTTCCCAAGCCATCGAGCCTCCGCCAATCTTCTGCCAGATCAAGCCAGTAACATTATCGGTGATGGTACCATCATTGTTATCCA
>Ga0114922_10005763_pt1 | contig 11401 bp, 20 predicted proteins | sample AartaG_FD_100975 | JGI IMG/M metagenome (GOLD analysis project Ga0114922, IMG submission 100975) | Deep subsurface microbial communities from Aarhus Bay to uncover new lineages of life (NeLLi) - Aarhus_00045 metaG | ecosystem: Environmental > Aquatic > Marine > Oceanic > Sediment | place...
ACGTCCAGTATTGCCAATCTCTTGCAACAGCTTTCTGCCCTTATCATCCTTCTCTCCATCCCACCCCATAAAGAAGGCAGTATCTTTCACCATCCTTGCAAAAGGTACAATAGCAGAACTAATTTTATGATCTGCAACCAGAACATCTTGACAATATTTAGCAAAGGTAGTTTTACCCTCTCCTGCCCTTCCCGAAACCAATGTTATCATACTCTAATACCCTTCGCTGGTACTGCATCATCATCAGTGTTATCTTCTAATTCTTCACTGTCTACAATGTCACCTTGAGTCACGAAGGTAGCTGTGGCTGTTCCCTTTTCGTGAATAGCAGCCTCGATGAAACTACGTTGGTCACCAAGCCAATCAGCAACAAAATCACTGCTTGTCTTAGCAATAGCATCATCTACAGTCATCTCTTCCTCAAGGAGGTAGTCAGCCCATTCCTCAAAAGAACGGCTATAACTAGGCATACGCATAGCTTTCCTCCTATTCTGTATTTGCTTGTTCTAAAATTCCACGTAATGTTTTCTGATGTATAAATCCATTAGTTACCATAAAATTTAACATGGTAATAAACCCTTCTTTACCAATAATAATTGAATCTGGTGTAGTGATAAAGAACCTAGAGTCTGTACTCTTTCGAATAACTAAAGTATTTGAACCACCTAAAGTCAATACGCTTAATTTGTTTTCCATTACATTATCTTCCCACCCTCTATTATACCGCCTTTATCTACTTTGTGTTGATTCAACATATAGCGTAACCGTGCCAGAATCTCCCTATTATTCAACCCTCCAGCCACACCCATCATAGCAGTAGCTAGGGCTGTATCATAATCCTGATCCATCGTAGCAACAGGTACTGTGATTGATGCCCAATCCATACCGTTCAATGACATAGAAAAGACGGCTTCAGCAGTTATACTCCACATTCCATCAGTATTCTTAGAACCCAGAATAGAGAAATCCACCTTATGTCCAATAATATCATCAAAATCGAACTCTTGGTCCATTATCTTGTCTAGTTCTTCCTTGTTTATATACTCGTCCTGATCCATTTTGAGTGACTCCATAGTAGGTCATGCAACCTTTCAAGAATTATGACATCTTCTCGGTTATGGTGTAGAAGCTCTTTCATAGCCGCTGGATCACCATACTGCGCCTTAAATAACATCTGAGGTTCAAGGTGTGTCTTACCTTCAATACCAAAGAATTTAGTAACTACCTCTAAAGATTTACGATGAGTCTTTATCTTACTTCTTACCTTGTAAAATAAGTCCCAATGGTGAATAGTTCCAAAAGCTGGGAACACTAAACCATGATACAAAGCACGTGTCCGTACAAACGGAATGTCATAACCAGTACCATAATATGTAACCAAAATATCTACATTCTTTAGTTCTTCCATCAACTCTTCATTAATACGCTTATCAAATTTGTAATCAAAAATTTCTTTCTTAGTGATAGCACCTTCTCTAATCTTGTTATCACCACGATACTTTATACACCATGAGAGCATCATCCCCCAATTGGCAGTAAGATCGGATGCTTCTATATCGAAGTAAGCAATCCGTTTATCATGCCACCAATCGTCTCGTTTGATTAAACCAGTACGAAAACAATTAGGATGTGTCTTTATAGTGTGGCGATGAATACACCTTAGTTCTTTACTCATCTGTTGATTTTCTCCTCTTCTTTAGTTTAGTGGCGTTGACATGTTGTTTTGTATCGCCATTAGTTTTGTCTGCTAAGGCACAATTGTTACAAATGTCAAACTCACGTCCTTCCTTTAACAGACAATTACAATTATAACAGTACTGCCTTTTATTCATTTTTGTTAATCCTTGCAATTCCTTTTCTAAACATTTTCTCCATATCCTCTTCGGAGAGAGGTTCAATCCTTCCTATACGCTCAAGAAAAGCACTATCTGTTAGCTCTCCTCCTAGTATAAAAGATATACGATCTGTGACATCTTTAAATATCTGTGAAACTGTTAATCGGTGAATACTCAATACTCTTGCTATTTCTGAGTAACTATATCCAGCAGATACAGACCATATGACATCATTTTCTCTTTGGGTAATGGTGTTATTCTCGACCATATCTGATATTGTTTTCTCTATTATTATAGCATTATTATATGAGTCGCTGTTGATATTACCCCTTTCCTTTATATAGTGTATCTGTCTTATGTATTCTCCGATAATCCAACTCATCTTAATATTCCAGACCTATTCCCACTTCCATCTCTCCGTAACAAAAGTCACGATAGAAACAGTTTCTACAATTATAACCAGTAACACGATGAAAATATTCATCCTTTAAATTACTAACAACACGATCAATAGTACTTGCCAAATCATTTCTCATGTAATCATTTAATGGAACAGGAATAATATCACCAGTATTCAAATGTCCATAACAAACCGTTGGACGTTCACCATACATTTTCTCATAAGCCCAACTGTACAGATAAAATTGAAAATCCTGTAATTGATACTTAGTTGGTCTACGAGCACCTGTCTTCCAATCATATACATTTGAACCCGATATTTTATCAATCTTACCTAAAATAACTACGTTATTTAATGAGGTCTGTTCCCAAGGCAATTCAAAGAAAAGTTCTGTCTTCTGTGGTTCCTCGGTTGAAAATTCAGGCACAATCTTAGTGTAGTAATTACCCAACATCTTGGTGAAGCTCTTGGGAGGTTTGGGCACCTGTTTGATTTCTGCAAATTCATATTCAGGTGTCATTCTCTCTGCCCATTGAGCTACTGACCATTTTACAGCATCCTTACCATTATCGAACTCTTCAATAGCCTCATGTACAATACTACCAAACACTACATGATTGGATAGCTTGGCTTTACCTTTATGAAACGTACGATAATAAAATCTTTTCGGACATTCCAAATAATCCTTGATTGATGAGGCACTTAGTCTAAGTTTCATGATCCCTCGAAATAACTTCCACGAAGATTAGCACTCTCTGTTCTCCATACATCAATCATAGAACGATATACATCGAACAATAGTTCAAGCTCACGTAATCTTCCTTCATTTTCTGCTAATCTAGAGTGAAGTAATTCTAACTCCTCTCCCTGATCTTTTGTTAGTCCCAGCACATGGTAATTTGCTTTGATATATGCCATGCTGGGTGGCTTATCTGATACATAGTAAGTAGGATCAGTAGAAGCCATCTCTGTGATGTATGCTTGAAGTCTACCAAGCTTTGCCTTATCTATGGCAATAGTTCTTTTTAGAGTACCTATCTCTCCGGTGATTCCAATCATATCATCGAAATCAGGTAGTTTAACCTCGTCCATCAGCTTGTCCTTTCCACATAGGGCTATCCATATCGTTGTATTCTTGCATCAGTTGAGAAAATAACTCTACTGTTATAGCCGCGGACATCCCACTGTGACCTTGCTTGGCAAATGTATCAGACAGTTCCATAATAGCTTCACCTAGCATACCATCATAATCACTATCTTCGTCAAACATTCCTAACTCAGTTAACCTCTTCTCAAATAATTTATGCCTCTCACTTACCATCTACTTCCTCCTCTCGTAGAAACCTTTCTAAATCAAAGTATTTCTCTATATTCTGTATAACCATCTCGTATGTCTCATGTGTTAACGGTGTAGCCAAGAAATCATTCATATGATTATATAACATATCTGCTGTAGTGTCTCTATTATACATCAAAATCGCATTAAAGTCAAGGGTCTCTTTTAGAGGCTCCACACCCCATGTGAGGGCAACCTTTCGTATTGCCTTACTTGGTATTCCAGTCATACGGTGTACGGCTGAAACGTTATAGCCTTGAGCTATGTACTTTATAATATCTATGTCTGCTCTCAGAGTTAACAGATAAGAAGGAATACGTTCCTTTAATAAGGAAGTGAATGCATCCCATAAAGATACATCATGACGGCTTTCTCTCAACCGATCCCACTCTTCCATTATAGACTCAGAGAGTACAGTTTTAGCCATTACTATTCAACCTCTCATGTAACACACGTAACTCATTATGCATCTCAGCCATCTCTGTCATGAGTTCGTCCCACGCCTCAAAGTCAAGACATATGATGTGCTTTACACCAGTTCTTGATTTTTCAAACTTCAATACCACGGCTGGAAGTGCTCCATAGTTTTTCTCAGCTATCTCACGAATACCATCAAACCATGCTTTTTCTATTTTCATTTGCTTTCCGCCGTACCCAACTTTACACTCACCCACAATACCCTTATCCATGTGTTCATACTTACCAGAGATATCAGGCATGAGTACTGGCATATTTAATATTGTTCCAAGAGCACCAGACATAGCTATTCTACGCCACACATCTGGAAACTGCTCATTCAATAACTTTACAGAATCTCTCTCCCACCGTGTACCTTTTATTTTCTGTGGGTTAGGCATTATACAAAACTCTCCTCATCCCAACTATCTAATTTATTATCTGTGATATTTACTGTTGGTCCATCAAATCTCAGTAACGCTATACCAGTTGGTCCATTCCTAGATTTTCTAATCAAAAATTCAAGTGTCCCTGCAGCTGGTGAGTTAGGAAAATACATCTCATCCCTATACAACCCAATCATAATGTCAGCATCCTCTTCCATATTACCACTCTGGCGTAGGTCTGACATCCTGGGTCGCATATCCTCTCTCTTTTCAACTTCACGATTTAACTGTGACAAAATTATAATTGTTATACCCAACTCATTAGCTAATAGCTTGAACGCACGTGATGCAGCACCGAGTAAATGAACTGATTCAGTTGTTCTATCTACTATCAATTGAATGTAATCAATTCCAACTACTTTTATATCGTATAGCTGATGGTATTTACGTATCATAGCTACTATATAATCTACACCTTGTGTAAAATTATTATCTATATAAATTGGTAATTTCTCTACAACTTTCTCAGCCCTTTGTAATGGACCAATTTGTTCCTCACTTAAAGTACCCAAACGTATATCTTGTAATGGTACTTGACTAACTATAGATAAAATTCTCTCGTTAATATCATCAGCACTCATTTCTCTATTAAAGAGTAAGATACCGTTACCCTTCTTGGCGACATTTAATGCTGTCTTTAATAATAACGCTGATTTACCATGTCCGGGCCGAGAACCAATGTACCACACTTCACCAGGATTAAATCCGGTTGTAAAATTATCAACTTCTCCCATTCCAGTAGAAATACCCCGTATTCCTGGGTTCTTTCTTCTTTCTAAAATCTTTAGAATAGTATCAGCAACAGTCTCACTTAATTTAGATACATCTGCTGAAGTTATACCACTCACCATGTTTTCTAACGCAGTATGAAGCTTCGAAATTGTTTCATTTACAGTACTACTATTTTCAAGTATGTCAGGTATGCTTGCATTTATTTCTAATAATCTACGTGTCTTGTAATCATTCTGTACTTGATTTACAAACATCGCCATATTTTTTACTGGTTGTCTTAAATCCATCAAGACGGTAAGATATGACTCACCGCCTGCTTTTTGTAATTGATTCCTATCTCTAAGCATCTGTCCAACAATAGCAGGATTTGGTTCTAATCCCTGTAATGAACATTCATGGATAACAGAATAGATAATCCTTTCTGCATCCATGTCAAACATTTCAGGTTTTAAATCTTTTGCATAATTATAAACTTCATAACCATTAGCTAAAAAAGTACCCAATACTGCTGAACGTGGACTAAAGGTGTTGATATTCTCCAATGTGTATTCTCCCTGGTATGGATTCTTTAAAGGTGGATGGGGAGGGATCGAACCTCGGCTTCTTCTATGCTAGCAACGTACTATAGCATCTAATAGTCACCAGACTAACCATCCAAGTGAAAGAGGGGGCTTACGCCCCCTCAATCTAGTTAGGGAAGAGTGTTTCAATGCTGGCTTTTACTTCATCACCAACGACTGCTTCTTCTTCCACAAGAATATCTGATTCTTCTTCATCTCTACGTTGTTCAAAAATGTCACGTAAAGAAACACCATTTACCAATTTAGTAATCTCTTCAGGAGACAGACGAATACCAATTGTTTCAAGTGCATACTTGTCTTCTTCAGGTACAACTACTTCATCATCGTTATTAGGATACGGAATGACATTTGTAGTCATTTTACGTCCGTGTCCTGTTGCCATAACAACGATATCATAAGCTGTCAATGGGCGAGGATTACCCGCCTCATCAGTAACCTGAGACATGATTGCGTTTAACTGAGAGAACAGCGTAGGCCCTCTCTCCATAATCTCAACTCTATCAAGAGCTTCTGGTTGAACATCTACAAGAAGTTCTCCAGTATTAGGATCATGTGAAGGAAACTGACCACCCTTAGATTGAATTACATTTCCACTAGGTGACCGTTTTACAAGTGTACGATTTAGTACGTTTACAAGGTAACGATTTTGTCTAAAAATCAGTCCTTTGATTTGTCGTGGACTTACATCAGGATTTGCTTTTATTAGTTTTTGATTATTAATACAAATTGGGCAAACATCATCACCCAAACAAAGAATACTTACCTTCTGATTAGGAAGAAAGTGCTTCTCTGTATGCAAAGCTTTCTTGTCCAAAATCCGCAAGCGTAAAGGAACGCCTGCTTCTATCTTTACGAACTGATTTGGTTTGAACTCTCGTCCACCCTCTTCGGGAATATCTGCGAATGACATTTTATGCCTCCGTCTTACCGTTTAATAACGTTTTAATGGATTTGATCGTGTCTTGTCTAATTTTCTCTAGTTCTTCTACTCCCCGATCCTCCGCATTCAGCGGAATATCTTCCATGATTTTCAAGTACCTGCGAAATGAAACTTCTACGCTAAGTAATTGAAGGTATTTGATTTGCCCCACCAAGTCAACATCAAACATGAGTTCCTCTGGAACCTCAACAATGATGTCATCGAATGTGATATTTTTATAATCACCTAGTGAGTATAATCTCTTTACTCCTATTTCTCTATTCATCTTCTTCTCCTTTCCTAACCTTTAGGGCAAGTGCATACAAATATACATCAAAGAATGCGTGTTGCCACAAATCTTTAGTTCCTTTATCCAGTATCAACGTTGCAAACATGCTTTCATATTTCTCTATAATAGGCTGTTCTATAATAGTCTCAACATTCATACTCTTTACAATCTCGTCTAGGTCCACTCCTATTACCATATTACCATCTTCATCTACATTAAACCGTGCCACCGCTGAATCTTCCTTCTCGGTTTCCGTTACTGTTACATTACTTACCTTTATCTTCTTCTTTTTTCTTTTTGTCATTTTTTGGTTTTACCTCCTCTTGTGTAATTTTCGCACCAGTTATATTATAACACATTTCTACGATTTTGTCAAGTAGTTTCTGGTCCTTAGCTAGAGCACGTGATGTATTAGTAACTCCTGGTTTACTACCAATTGTCTCATCTTCAAAAGCAAAATAGGAACCACGATTTTTGATAACTCCTAACAGTGATGCAAAACTAATTACATCACGGTAGTAATCAACACCCTTACCATAGATAATGTTAGTTGTAGCCTGTCTAAACGGAATACCTACCTTGTTCTTTTTGATCACGAAGTTTACAAAATTACCGATTACCTTATCATGCTCCTCAATATCCTTACTCTTGGACATGTAGATACGCACAGATGTATAGTGCTTCAACGCATAGCCAGCAGGTGTAGTGTACCCACCAAAATAACTACCAATGTTAGCACGTACCTGATTGGTATAGATAAAAGCTATCTCCTTCTTACGTATCTCATATGCCACCTTACGTAGAAACTTTGATGTGATACGGGGTGCAAGACCAACCTGCATCTTGTCCATACCCTTGTCAAGCTCTTCTTGTGGTGATAGTGCGGCTACCGAGTCAAATAGAATACAAGTAAAACCTCCTTCAATGCCTGCCATAGCAATTTCAAATGAAGACTCAGCACTCTGTGGTTGTACGAAAATAGGGTTGTCTTCCTTTAATAACTTACCTAGAATCTCTTCTGCATAAGCATAGTCAAGACCGTTCTCTGTATCAATATAAAGTACCTTCTCACCTGTCAACAGTGCTTGTTTGGCTATATTTAATAGGAGAGTAGTCTTACCACCACCTTCAGGTCCATAAATTTCAGTGAAACGTCCTTTGGGTACTCCACCTATTCCTGTCGAAACATCTATAGATAAAGAGCCAGTAGAAATAGCTGGTATACCGCCTTCATATTTTCTCAATACAATATCATCACCAAACTCATCCAATACCTTATCCAAAAAACTTTCTACTCGTTTTGCCATTATTTCCTCCAGCAAGTGTCAACTTTAACGCTGTATTCTACAGGTACATCATTCAAAAACGGTTTTGATGCATCCGTCATACTTTGTCCAATAAACTCCACTGCTCTTTCCTCCAAATCTTCTCTAAACTCACCGTCACCTTCGTCATGTACTGTCAACAACACTCTAAACAAATCTGGAAATTCTGGGTCTATATCGAATGGATTATTCCAGAACATATTACATAGATTCAATTTAATCATATCAGCAGAACCACCTTGAATAGCATGGTTTACACCCTGTCTTTTGGTTTTGTTTATTAACTTCATATGACCACGATGTAGTCTGTCTGGTAATGTGAAGTAACGCTTTCTACCGTATTGCGTAGTGCTATATCTACGTCCTATTACTTGGTGTCCTACCGCATCTATGAATTCTTTCAACGTAGTATACTGGTTGAAGTATCTCTCAAGATATTTCTTACCTACATCGAGGGGCCAGCCAAAATTATATCGCAAGCCCCACTCTGTCGTACCATATACCACCGCAAAGTTCACATTCTTGGCACGATCTCGTTCCTTACCTGTAACCTTATTCATCGGTTTATCAAAAATAATTGAGGCAGTCAACTTGTGGAGGTCTTCTCCATTCTGAAATGCCTCTATCATCAAAGGCTCTCGACTAATCTCAGCAAGAATTCTCAACTCAATCTGGGAGTAGTCAGCCGTGAAAAATTTGTAACCATCCCTAGCAAGAAAACAACTGCGGTAGTCTATACCAGATTTGATATTCTGTAGATTGGGACCACTGCTACTGAAACGACCTGTTGCAGCACCCTGCTGATCGAAGTTACCATGAATTCTACCAGTGATAGGATTAATCTTAGTTAGAAACTCCTCACCAAACGCATGTCCTGCTTTGTAGTACTCACGATACTTAAAGAGCAAGTCAATGAAATCATGTCCAGCATACTTCTGTAATTCTTTTGCAGATGAACTTTTGGTAGGTACTCCCAAGCCTTGAAGAACATTCAACATCTGTATTGGACTGTTCAAATTGATCTGAGGCACCAACACCGATATGATTTCATCTTTCACTTTTAATAATGATAAAGCTTCTCTTTTGTACTTACGATCAAACGACTCCGTTATCCTCATATTCTCTGCTGCTTCTAAACCATTTGTGTATTTTCCAGCAAAGTAATCAAACCTTTCCGCCAAATAATTTTCTATCTTATTATAGTATTCTTTCGACTTCTCCTCACTGTTACCAGCTAGCTCACGCCATCTCTCTGAGTTGAGGAGCATACCTTGATACTCCATCAGAGTTACCATAGGCTCAAGCCTCATTTCCAAATCCCACATCTCTTGACTTTGGTTCTTAGCTAACTTCTCACTAAGTATCTTTCTTAAAGGAAGAAGATACTTCACATCGTTAGCAGAATATACCAACTGCTCTTCAGTGAACTCAAAGTTTTCCTTTCCCACGAATTCCATACGGATATTCTTTGGTAGCCTGACATTGAAATATTTATCTATCAGACCAGCATAGCTTGGAAACTTCTTACTGACACCAGATAACTGAAACGCTTCAGCTAGCATAGTATCAAACACATTCGAAAGCAAAATAGAAAAGTTATGATATACCATCTTAAGGTCATACTTAAGATTGTGACCGACAACCTCTGTATCACTATCCTTTATCAGTCTAAATAAATAACGGAGAGTCTCATTCTTAACTCTCCCTACATTTATGATATATATTTCTTTCTCAGTTGATAGCTGTACTAATAACAACCTTGCTGTATAAGGGTCCAGACCTGTAGCCTCTACGTCTAGTCCCATGACTCGACTCTCTTGAACCAGTGGTACTAGTTCTAACAAATCATGATCGTTATTAATTAAATTCATTAAGTGTGTTTACCTCGTTAATTAAGCTTATTAAGTATATTTACCCTCTACTCGCTCATATATTATACCACACTTTTAACCATTTGTCAAGTACCAATTTTAAGATTGGTGTGGTCCAGACTTGACAAAAGTACCGAAATGTGGTATAATAGATACACGGAGGATAAGATGACATCAGATGATAAATTGAACCTGTTCAGAAAATATTTACAACGTCGGCTATCTCACGTTAAGATGTTACTCACTGTAGCTGAGTCCGCTAATCAAGACTCGAAAGTTATAGAAATATTTCGTCTTCAACGTGATAACTTAACTGACATTATACACGATTTTGATATGCTTGTCAAGTCCGATGGCTAGATTGCCATCATTTTATTTCCCTATAACCTAAACTTAAGAGAGTAGTATGCCTAAGAAAAACAAGTGCTTTTATTGCGATAAATATTTCACTGACCCTGAGAAAGCACGGGAATGTGAGCTTACACACGATGTCCTTTTCGTTCCGATTCTTAGAACGGATTTGAATCGACTAATAAATTTCATAGCAACTGGTGACAGAAAACTTTTGACGGAACGCCTGTCAAAGGTTTTGTTTCGTTATGTGAGAGCTTACATAGACGATGACTAAGAAGAAAAAGAAAATAATTTGTGTATTATGTGGAAAGGTTGTAAGGAAGGATCAGAAGAAATTTATGCTGGCTGTGGAGAAACCTGTGAGGTTCGACCTAACAGTACATCGTAGATGTTTTCAGAAAAACGACGAAAATAGCAGAAAAATAGCCATAAAACAGCATCTTACATAGGTTTTATGGTATAATTATGGAGAGATTAGATGGAAAAAGCTGAATTTAATATTGTAGAAGAAGGTGGAATTAGTGCTGTCGTAGAACTGGAAAACGATGTTGTGAAAATGATTTTATCAAACCCAAAATTACAATGCCCCAATTGTGGGGATATTGTCAGTATGAATGGGAGATGTAAAACCTGCCCCAGTTGTGGGTGGTCAACTTGTGATGTGTAGGAGAGGTAATGGGTGAAAAGCGGTTGGTGTTGCCAAATAAGAAAAAGATTCGAAATCTAGTTCAGTACCGTGATATGACTGACGAAGAGTTCGAAGATGCATGGGATGATATTGTCCTCGAAATTGAAGTATCTCCAGAGATGCTTGAAAAAAGGGTCAAAGAAAAATTAGACGAACTTGCCGTTGATTA
>Ga0114922_10005764_pt1 | contig 11401 bp, 5 predicted proteins | sample AartaG_FD_100975 | JGI IMG/M metagenome (GOLD analysis project Ga0114922, IMG submission 100975) | Deep subsurface microbial communities from Aarhus Bay to uncover new lineages of life (NeLLi) - Aarhus_00045 metaG | ecosystem: Environmental > Aquatic > Marine > Oceanic > Sediment | place: Aarhus...
AATTCCTCCAGCGGCGACGGACGCAAATCTCGGTTCGGAAACGTCGCTTTCAACTGAGCCGGTTGGTTCGTATGCACGTCAATGGTAAAGCGGGGCGGCAATCGGTTGCTGCGACCGTCCGCATCCACCAGTTTTAGTTCGTAACGCAGCGACTCAACTGGCTCGATCTGCACTCTCCCGGCCGTTGAACCATCGGGCGAGAAGCTCAAATCCAGAACGCTTCCGTCTTTACCGATCAGTTGGGCGGACGTCACCGGTTTATTCAGTTGGAAATCCAGCCTGACCTGCGATCCTTCCGCCACACTGATCCGCCGCGTGTCTTTGACGGTTGTCTCCGGTTGATTCGTGTACGCCGGATACGCAATCGTAGCATCGGCGCGGAGCAGTTTCGGATAAGTGAACACGGACAAATGATAATTCTCCGAACGGCGATCGGCATACTCGATCAAATATACCAGGTCCTCCTGCACTTTAGGTACTAACGTGCCGAACACCGGATCGTCCAGAATTTGGGTTAAGCGGACACGCTTGAGTGTATCGAGCGACGGCCCCATCAGCAGCGTCGCTTCTGCAGGAACCTTATCGTCAAACCGGGCGGTAATAACCACCGCTGCGCCTGATTCAATCTCGGCATCGCCAGGATTCACGCTAAGTTTATACGACCCTTCCCCGCTCAGCCAGCCCTGACCCGGTTCCGTGGTCACGATGGACGTATGGGAAAACAGTTGCGAGACCACTACCGCGAATATCACGATGGCCCCACAGCGACCGTAATTCGCTAACGAAAGCTTACGAGACGAAACCGCACGAATCCATTGGTGTTGGTTGGCGTGCTGTAGGGCTTCGTTGATCACCCGTTCCTGTAGGTAATTCAATTTATGGTCCGCCGTTTCCGCCCGCTGCTCCACCGCCGTCAGTAAAAGCGCCTGCAGATCGGGATGATGCTTCTCAATATGACGGGCTATCGCCCCAAAGTCGGGACGTTGTTTCTCGCTCAGGCGATAAAAGAGCAAAGTCGCCAGGATGGTCATCCCGCTAAGCACAATCGCGCCAATAGACGGGTCCCAGCCCCAGAGCTTGTTCATCAGCAGCAGGCCCAGACCCGCCAACGACGCCCCCAGCCACGTCACCGTCAGCCGCTGCCAAAGGTAAAGTCGCTGTTGACGACGCGCCACCGGCGCCAAACGATTTTGTAATAACAATTCAATCATAACGAAACTCCAAGGCTCAACCTTCAGAGACTCTAATACTCTGTCGAAAAGCTCGGCATGTCATTCTGAGCGAAGCGAAGAATCTCGATCCTACGAGTGTAATTGAGATTCTTCTCCCGCCTTCGGCGGGTTCAGAATGACAAAAAATAATGTTTTCGACAGAGCATTCTTCTATTCTAATTCCCTAAACCCCAGACCCTAAATCCTTCCTTTATAATTGCTCATTTTTCATTTTGTATTTTGCTTTTCCCCAATCTCCCCGCCCACCAGATCTCCACCAGCACCACAAGCACCGTCCCCAGCAGGATCCAGCGCCACAGCTTTTGCCGCGATTCCAGAAAGCTGAAGTTCGCCCGCTGGAGCCGCTCTTGCTCGACCTTCGCAGATAACGGCGCCCGTAGCGAGGCCAACCGAATCCGCATATTTTCCAATTCCTCTACCTCCATAGGGGCGGTTTGACTTTCGCCTGCCGGCACGTTGACCGCAAATCGCAATCGTTTCTGGTTTGCTTCTATAGTATATACTCCCGGCATCTCCGGCTGGAGATACCCTTGCTGTTCCAGGTTCAGCGTCGTATGGCTATCATCCGGATATCTTACTTCCACCTCCTGGCTTTCTCCCGGAAACCATGACGCCAGAGAGATCCTCTCGCCGACGAAATAGTGAAATTGCTGGCCGGTCATCGCCCCGCCAAATTCCAGAATCGAATAGAGCAGGGGAACAAATTTCGTGGATAACGCCAATTGACTGTCGCCCGGATGCCAGCCGGCGGTCATGAGAATAAGTTGCCCTTTGCCCGCCTTTAAGGTCAGCCACGCCGGGTCCCCGCTGTCGAAACGGGCCAGAACCTGCGCGTCCGGCATATCGCGGATCGACAGCCGCCGGTACTTCCAAAAATGAATCGACGTGAAATCACTATACCGAGGATCGTCGAAGGGTTTCAATACCGGATGATCCAAATCCAAATCACTCAGCAGCGCGTAATCCTTCGCCTTCACTTCCTCTGCGTTACGCAGGGGTATTCCCGCTAAGGCGCTTATCGTAGCAGCGATTTTCGTATTCTTCATCACGATTAGAATACTCTTGCCGCTCTGCAGATAATCCTTGAGGGCGTCAATCGTTTTCGACGGCGGCGTATCGGCGAGGATGACAAAATCCACCCGCTGCAAATCCGCTTTCGACAGCGACGTGGTCGCCGGATGAATCTGAATCCGAGGATCAAAAGCCTGGGTTTGCAAAAACGCCTGGTCCAGGTAGAAGCTCAACTCGCTCGGTTCCCCCCTCGTCTCATCGCCCAGGAAAAGAATGTTCACCTCACGCCGCTCCGGGATCGATACGAAATAGCGATTGTCAAACGCGTGATCATCCCCGGATATCTGCACCTGCTCAAGATGATCTGTCTCTATCGGCAAATCGACCGCCACGCTTTCACCGGGGGCGGCATACACCTCCATCGATCCGCTCTCCGTTTCCGGCGAACCGGTTTGCCAGCGGAGAACAAATTGTTCGTGATCCGCATCCACCGAATTATGTATCCGTACCCGCCGCTGTCGTGTTTGCTCGGTCCGGGAAAATATATTTTTGTCCGCCAGAAGATTGAGAGTCGCATTGGTCTTTTTCTCCGACGTGATGGTCTCTACGGTAAGAGCGACATCGTCCGGCCAGACAAACGTATGCAGCAAATCCACACGAGACCCTTGCTGTAAATCACTCACCAGGATTATCTCTTTGGATTCAACCGAATCACTGGGAGTGTTGATTTCATCTTCCTCCAGCGCCTTGACCGCTGCGATGAGTCCCTGGTCCAGATGGGTGGGATTCCACGTCGGAGCCAGTTCGGTTACTTGTCTCGCCGCCAGGAAGGCTCGCTGCGACGGCTCCAACGATTGCCATTGCGCAAAGCCGAGCAAGCTCCGCGCTTCCCGATCGAAACGCAGGATACATACTCGATCGTCGAGTTCCATCTTATCCAAAATCGAGCTGACGCGGGACGCCGCTTCCTCCCATACTCCCTCTCGCCGCATCGAAGCGCTCGTGTCCAGCAATATCACCTTACGACGCACCATCCCCGTCCGGGTGCTCTCGATGGGTTTTTCCAGAAAAGGACGGCTAAACGCCCACGCCAATAGCACCAGGATCAGACACCGTAACGCCAGTAAGAACCAATGTTCAATCTTACTGCGACGTTGAAAACGAGGGCGGGACTCCCGCAGAAACATCAGGGAACTGAAAAGCTGCTGCTTGTGCGCCCGACGACGGATCATGTGCAATAGGATCGGCACTCCCACCGCTGCTATTCCCGCAAAAAATATCGGATACAAAAAGCTCAAATCAAACTCCTGATTAACACAACAACGTTACATAACTCTAAAAAAAGCTGACACAGAACAAGCCCTGAAAGGGCTATATAATGTAGCCCAGGGCAACGCCCTGGGATAATTGCGTAACCTTCACTTTTTAGCCCTGAAGGGGCGAAATAAATTTTAAACAAGTTCGTAATTTCTAAAATCCCGTGAACGCTTACCAAATTTCTTATTTCTCACAACTCACAACTATCCACTCATTTCCCATTGCTCATTGTTTATTTTTCATTTTTCATTTTACATTTTACATTTTACATTATCTACAGGTGGCGTCGCCAGGAAAGCCCCCTCCGCTAGGAGGGGGATCGATCGTCTTTTTGTAAAACTCTTGCCCTGACGTTCAAACGACGATTCTGATTCGTCTGCTTGCCATGACGAATTCTACAGATCAAAAAATCCAGCAAGGCCAATTCCAGCGGTCGATCCGTCGACATCATGCGATAATCGATCCCCAGGTTTTGACATGTGGATTGGATCGCCTCCAGATGGTCATGCAGTCGAGACTGATACTCCTGTTTCACCGCGGCGGGATCTACGTAAATATTCTTATCGCTCTCGATGTCTCGAAAGAGCGACGGCGTCTCAAACGAAAAATCCTGTTCCGCCCGATCCAATACCTGAAACACGATGATGTCATGTCCGCTCGCACGCAGATACCCCAGATGCGATTCCAATTCTTCGATCGGCGCCAGCAGGTCCGAGATCAACACCAATAGACCACGCTTGCGGATCATCTCCGCCACTCGTTTCAAAGGACCGGCCAGGTTCGTCGCCCTCCCCGCAGGTTCCTTCTCCAGTAATAACATCAACCGGTGCAGATACCCCGGGCGATTCCGCGGCGGCAGATGTTGATGGATGGTCTCATCGAATGTAGTCAAACCCACCGCATCCCCCTGTAAAAAAAGAAAATACGCCAACGTTGCCGCCAACGTACCCGCATAGTGCGACTTCGTATAACTACCGGAACCGTATCCCATCGAACGACTGTGATCGAGAAGCACATGACAGCGCAGATTCGTCTCGTCCTCGAACTTCTTTATAAATAGTCGATCGCTGCGGGCATAAAGCCGCCAGTCGATATGACGCGAATCGTCGCCCACGATATATTGGCGATACTCCGAAAACTCCGCCGAAAATCCGTGATACGGACTCCGATGAATCCCACGAAGAAACCCTTCCACAACCACCTTGGCGCGCAGCTCCATCGACTTGATCCCCATCAAGGCTAACGGCGCAACCATGCCCGCGCTGCTTCGCCTGTCGCGATAACCATTCAATGGTACTTCCGGTAGGCTCATAAGGGACTTTCTACCGTCTTCAACAGCCTCTCGATGGGTGGCGCCGCCAAGCGAGTCCGCGAGCTTGGGGGTGGTTAATACCTATAAATCTTATATGACTCTTTCTCATAAGGGACTTCCCACCGCCTTCAACAGCCTCTCGATGGGTGGCACCGCCAAGCGAGTCCGCGAGCTTGGGGGTAGTTAATACCTATAAATCTTATATGACTCATTCTCATAAGGGACTTTCCACGGCCTTCAACAACCGTTCGATCAACTCGTTTACGTGAATCCCCTCCGCTTCCGCCCGGTAGTTCATCAGAATCCGATGACGTAATACCGGACCCGATAATGCCTGTATATCCTCCAGCCCCACGTAACTCTTGCCGTACAGCAGCGCCCGCGCCTTCGCGCCCAGAACCAGGTACTGCGACGCCCGTAATCCCGCGCCCCAGTTCACCCACTCGTTCACGAAATCGACCGCCTGGTTCGTCCCCGGACGCGATGCCGACGCCAGACGAACCGCGTACCGAACCATATCCTCCGCGATCGGCACTTTCCGAATTATCTGATGGAATCGCAATATATCCTCGCCGCTCAGTATCTGTTTGATGGCTTCCGGTTCGCCGGCTGTTGTCCGCTGCACCACCTCCACTTCCTCGTCCTCCGCCAGGTAGTCGATCAGAACGTTGAACATGAAACGATCCAACTGCGCCTCCGGCAGCGGATACGTTCCTTCCATCTCGATCGGGTTCTGCGTCGCCAATACAAAAATCGGCTCGGGCAGAGTATGACACACTCCCGCTGTCGTTACGTGATGTTCCTGCATCGCTTCCAGAAGCGCCGCCTGCGTCTTCGGAGGCGTCCGGTTGATTTCATCCGCCAGGATCACGTTTGCAAAGATCGGACCTCGAACGAAAACCATCTTACGACCCGACTCCGTCTCCGATAGAATCTCCGTTCCGACGATGTCCGACGGCATCAGGTCCGGCGTGAACTGGATCCGCTGAAACTTCAGGTTGAACAACTGCGCGATCGATTTTACCAACAGCGTTTTCGCCAATCCCGGCGCTCCCGTGATCAGACAATGCCCCCCCGACAAGAGCGCGATCAGAATCTGCTCGATCACCTCGTCCTGCCCCACGATCACTTTCGCCAGTTCTAGCCTAAATCGATCCTGAAACTTCTGTATCAGTTCGACGCTCTCCCGTTCCTGCTCGTATGTACTGGTTTCCGCGCTCAAATTCGTATCCTTTCCTCTTGAATCAATGGGTCATGGCGTAGAAAACTATGTTGATTCCGAGGGGGTAGGCCCATTTTTCGGAAAACTCGTGAAAGTACCATTCGTTTTCGCCTTCCCGTTCCCACCCGTCGCCTAAATCGGCGTTGTGGCAGATGATGGCCATCATGCGGCCTTTATCGTCGTAAAGTGCTTTATAATAAGGGGTTTGGGCATCCTGGCGTTCCCAGGTGATCCCGGCGTAGCGGCCGTTCAGGGCGTGGCTGATACTGGGGATCTGGGGTTTCTCCTTCAGGTCGAACACGCAGTGGAAGATCGGGTGATCCAGCGGCAGCTCGACCGGTTCGCGATCCGGGAAGACCCGCTTGATCTCGTAGTAGAAATTCCACCATTCCTCTTCGCCCCAAAAATCGTCCACCATGAGGAACCCGCCGTTGAGCAGGTACTGCCTGAGGGCCTGGACTTCCGGCTCGCTGAACATGAGGTCGCCGGGTTCGACGATATAGATGAACGGATAATCAAAGAGGCTCGGATCGGTCAGTTCGATTACTTTGCCCTGTGGATCAACCTGCATGGAGGTCAATTGCTGTAATCGAAAGGAGAAATTCAGATCGCTGTCGGGGTAATCGGTGGCCCATTGTCCTCCTCGTCGTCCGCCTCGTCCATAGCCGCCGCCGTAGCCGGAACTGTAGCGGATGCGGACGAAGGTGAAGACGTCGTCGGCGAATTCCTTCTCAATTTCCCATTCCGGGACGACGCGGCGGTCGTACCGCCGGTCATAGCCGCTATATCGCTGGGCATAAACCCAGCCGATGCCCAGGAAAGAAGCGCCTAAAAGAATAAGCGTCAGCAGCCTTTTCACGGCGTCTCCTTGTTCGTCAGTTCCAACAGAAGTTTGTGCGCATCACGAAACCGGGGCGCGTCGGCCAGGGCGAGCAGAACATGTCGTTTGGCCCGGTCGGGCCGGGTGTCTTTTAACAATCGTGCCAGTCGATAGTGTATATCCACCGGATCGGCAGGATCCAGATGGAGTAATCGTTCGTAGGATTTAACGGCCTGCGGTTTTTCGTCTAAGGATTCATAGGCCCGACCTAACTGGAAATACATTTTCCCCAGCAGGGGATTGACGGCGATATAGCGTCGGGCATGTATGACGACGTCGTGGAAGTCGTTTTTCGCTGCCGCCAGTTGCACGAGTCGTTCATAGGCCGTCAAGGCGTCCGGGGATCGGGAGGCCAGTTCGTTTAGAACATTATATTCATGGTCCGTTTCATCGAGTTTTTGATGGACCCGGGCCAGCAACAGGTAGGGACTGTCCGGTTCGATGGAATTGGGATACAACTCGATCAGTTTCCGAAGGGGCGTTTTGGCCTGTTCCCACTTTTGCTGCCTGATCAGTTGGGTTGCCTGTTCGGTCAAGGCCCATAGGCTGTTCGGATGGGTTTTAAGCCATTGCCCCGGCGTAGGAGGGGGATGGTTCGGGTCGGTGAGGTCATCGGGCACATCCCAATCCAGGTTCGGAGCGAGGCTTTCGGCCCGTCGGGTGACAAATTGGGCGAACTCTTTTTCGAGGGTGTCCAGCTTGTCGGTATGTTTCTCGATGGTTTGGTTGATGGATTCCCCCTTGCCTAAATCGGCCAGTATGGCTTTGAGCGTATCCAGACCATATTTCGTGATGAGATACTCGACCGCCAGAGAGGATTCATAGTAGGCAAATTCCAGGTGCATGTGAGTCGGGGGCGCCAGGAACGCGCCGCTTAATTTGCTGATGGGAGTTAGCTCTCCGGCCAGGATCATCTGGCGATACTGTGCGTTCATATGCTGGCCCCAGGTCGGATTCTTTTGCGATTCCTCATAGACGGAAATTCCTTCGCTGAGCCAGCGTGGCATTTTATTGTGCGTGAGGTTCAGGGTCACGACATGGCAGAACTCATGCCATAATACCGCCCGCCAGTTCGCGGGCCGGCCGGCTTTGGGGCTGTTCATGGTAATGACATGGCCGAAACAGACGCCCAGGAATCCATCGCCGCCGGGCATGCCAAAGGTACGCACGGCGAAATCCTGCTGCTGGTCAAACAGTTCGATGGTGACGGGCGTTTGGAGTTTGAGACCGTATTTATCACAGAGCGCGGCTTTCACCTCTTGAAGCAGTTCCAGCACCATATCTCCGAATACCACCGCTTCGGATTCCGTCATGCGGACAATAAAATCATCGGTGCGTAGGGTACGGAATTTTTTCATGGTGTCATCGAGCGTCACCAGGTTATAGGCTTCGACGTTGTAGGCGTCTTTTTCATAGATGGCGTGTGCGGTTTTCCAGCCCTGCTCTTCTTTGCCCAGGCGCAGCATGTCCTGGGCCAACTGCATTTGGGCGGGGAGGAATTCGGTGTCGAATTTCAAGGCCTGCTGTTGGAATTTGACACCCTCGGCAAAGCGATATTTCTGGGATAATTTTTTACCGATGAGATGATCGATGAGTGGATTTTTAGGATTGAATTTCAGGGCTTTGGTGCGAAATTCCCCGGCATTGGTATGGTCGTTCTCCAGATAGGCTAACAGGGATCGATAAGCCCAGGCTTCGGGGCGCCAGGGATTCACGGCGAGGATTCGCTGGAGCGTCTTCTGTGCAACGGGGTAATCTTCGGAGTCGATCTGATGTTCGGCCAACATTAATAAGGACGGGACATGGTTCGGGTTGATCTGAAAGACAGCGTCGAGTGCCTGGATCATGACCTTGCGGTCGCTGGGGAAGAAGGCCTGCGCGAGCCCGTAATGCATATCCGGTTCTTCCTGGAACCGCTTGAGAGCGTTTTGAAAGAGATCGCCGGCCAACTCATAATCGTATTTGCTCAAGGCCAGATTCCCAGCGGCCTGGTACGCCGCACGACAGTCCGGATCCTGCTCCAGGGTGCGGTTGAAAAAGCTCTCCAGAACAGTTCGCGGTTCTCCTCCCAGCAACAATAATACCTCTCCCAGCGCCACAATATCTTCTGCATCCCAGTAACTACTATTAGTGGATTGGGCATAGCGATGGATTTGTTGGAGTATCTGCCTGGCCTGTTCATTTTGCCCGTTGGCGAGATAAACGGAATGAGCCAACTGGGAAAGCCGCATACTGAGCGGGAATCGCTCTATTATCTGCTCGACGGCGGTGAAGGCTTCCTGATATTGCCCCACCGCCAGGAGCGATTGGAGATACAGGATCCGCCAATTCCTGCTCCAGCGAAACTGCTCCACCGCGCTGCGGGCATCCTCGACGCATTGGGCATATTGGCCGGTGCGATACTTTTCGAGCGAATCCTCCAGAATCAACGATTCGGCCAGGAGCGGGGCGGATGGCAGGATGGCCGCCAGGAGGAATCCCAGCCAGAAGCCTCTATTGGCGTTTATCAATGGATTCCCAGGCATTTCTGATATCCCAAAGTAACATTACAGCAGTCAGAACAACATCTTAGGGAAATTTATACTCAAACCAGGTGAAAATTCCCGTTGGCGGGAATTGTAAGCTACCGCTTACAATCGGCTTACGATCGTATGAACAGGGTGTTTTTAATCGGTTTGGGTATAAACACTCCCTTTCCTATTTAAACGTTCATCCTGATTATAGATTGCAAAAAAACAAAGATCAAAACGCAAAAATAAGCCCCCATTCGCTATTTCCGGCATATTCATTAAGCCGTTGTGATGGTAGTGATTTTTTACCCATCATGCCGGAGGACCAATGCGGTAAACTTTGAAAAAGTTCCTGGTCGTCAAAAACGTTGTAACTGCCGTAATCAGAGAATCGCTCTATACCAGCGAGAGCGTCGTATCGCCAGCAGTTGAAGAAAGTGGTACAGGAACATGAGTTGGAACGAATCGCCGGCCACAAACTGAATACATATCAACAAAAGGGGAATTAAACTGGGCAGGGGCGGAATTGAACCGCCGACACGTGGATTTTCAGTGCTAATCATTATCGTTCTTCTTAGGCCAAAATTGGCCTTACACTATCAAAAACACGGATTTACTTGGTGGTACCAAGTGGTCGTTTGTGCCTGTTTGTGTACATTTACTTAACGTTTTACTGAACGTTTTTGACACGTGGACATTTAATCCTATTACACCTTATACCCCGTCGTTTCACCCGGAGCGGCGGGGTATTTTATATCCATTTGTATATCATATAACTTTCTCTCTCTCAGAATCGATCCTGGCGCGTTTTTGGGGTATCGTGGCAGCGTTAAACGCTTTAATGAGTGGCTTACAGTTAGAGAACCGGTCGGAACCGGCGGTCATGCGATTCCAGTTGTGTCTCCCCGCGCGCGGGCGCGTAGGAAACTAAAGTATATCGTGTGTTAAAATGGGCAAGATGTGTCTACCCTCGTGCGTGGGCGCGTAGGGAACCTAAATACCGTATATACCTGTAAAACAACAACTTATGTCCCCCCTCGCTCGCGGTCGCGTAGTGAACCTACGTGCATAGGTAAATACCATAATAGGTAAATACCATAATAGGTAAATACCATATATGGTGTCCCCCCTCGCGCGCGGGCGCGCAGGAAACGTCGAGAGCAGTTTGTACCATTGAATCCACCTTGTCCCCCCTCGCGCGCGGACACGCAGGAAACCGATCTGGTCAAGCGCCTTTGTCACACCCTGTAATAAACCGTCTCCCCTTGCGCGCGGGCGCGACGGTGTACGCGTTTTGGTTAATTGGTGTGGAGAGTATTGCGTTAGTTAAAGGTTTGGGGCATAGGGAGTTAGGGGAGCGGATGGGTCGATTAGGGACAACAAGTGTACATACCGAAGGTGTTGAAATTGGAAAAGTTTGTACATAGCCGCCAAGTAGGTCGGGCCTGACGATTACTCATTGACGGTAAGTCAGTTCCGAAGTACAGTGAATTTGCAACTACGGAACGGGTAGCACGGAAAATCAGTTGATTTCATAACGACGAATCCAGTGGCAGAGGGAGATAAGGAATATCTGTGTGTCTAGTATCTGTGTTCTTTTTGGTTGAGACGCAATATCGTAAGGGAGACCGATGATGATGGATGAAGAACGACTGAGCAATGTGGAAAGGGAGCTAGTCCGCGTGAAACGGATCAACCTGCTACTGCTTGTTGGTCTGGGCCTGGGCGTTGTGGTATGGATCCTGGTTGGCGCATTTGGATCAGGTAAGGATAAGTCACGGAGCAACAGATTCCGCTTGGGCACATTGAAAGAACTCCGGGCCGAACGATTTGTCCTTGTAGATGAGGAGGGGGAGGAACGCGCGGAACTGGGCATTGACAAGGAGCTTACGTTTCTGAAACTGCTCGACGAGGGGG
>Ga0114922_10005765_pt1 | contig 11400 bp, 21 predicted proteins | sample AartaG_FD_100975 | JGI IMG/M metagenome (GOLD analysis project Ga0114922, IMG submission 100975) | Deep subsurface microbial communities from Aarhus Bay to uncover new lineages of life (NeLLi) - Aarhus_00045 metaG | ecosystem: Environmental > Aquatic > Marine > Oceanic > Sediment | place...
CGTCCAATAATTACTGAGAAATCGAATTATCAAAACACTGTATTACATCAATTTGTATTCGAAGTGTCATCAGATGCTACAAAAAGGCTGGTGAAAGAAGCCGTGGAGACATTATTCGAGGTGAGCGTTCTTAGGGTGAACATGATGAATATGCCCGCAAAGCGTTCAAGGAGTTTACGTACCCGGCAAACGACGAATCGGCGCAGTAGTTATAAGAAAGCTATTGTCACTTTAGAACCAGGTGATACGATTCAAGTGTTTGAGGGAGTTAAATAATGGGCGTGAAAAAGTATAAACCTGTGACTCCGAGTTTGAGAGGCATGACAGGTTCTACATTTGAGGAAATAACAAAAACCAAGCCGGAACGCTCATTGATTAAACCACTTCGAAAAAGTGGTGGTCGAAATATGTACGGTCGTATCACTGTTCGTCATCGTGGCGGAGGTCATAAACGACACATTCGTATTGTGGATTTTAAGCGTAATAAGTATGGAATCCCTGCAAAGGTGTCGGCGATTGAGTATGATCCAAATCGCAGTGCCCGTTTAGCCCTTCTGTTCTATGCCGATGGTGAAAAACGATACATTATTGCTCCACTTGATTTACGAGTTGGAGATACGATAGTTTCTGGTCCCGAGGCTGAAGTTCGTCCCGGGAACAGTTTGCCGATTTCCAATATCCCAATCGGTACGATGGTTCATAACATTGAGCTGAACGAAGGTCGAGGGGGGCAACTGGTGCGCGCTGCCGGAGGTGCTGCCCAACTGCTCGCCAAAGAGGGCGACTATGCACAAATACGCTTACCTTCTGGCGAGGTGCGCCTTGTTCGACAAAAATGCTATGCAACTATTGGGCAGGTCGGTAATTTGGACCACAGTAATATCAAGCTAGGTAAAGCTGGCAGGAAACGCCATTTAGGTATCCGTCCAACAGTACGCGGCTCAGCAATGTCCCCACGCGATCACCCCCATGGTGGAGGTGAGGGTCGCTCGCCTATTGGAATGCCTGGTCCCAAAAGCCCGTGGGGTAAGCCCACTTTGGGTTATAGAACTCGCCGTAATAAGCGAACGGAAAAATTTAGGGTCCGTCGTCGAGGTAAGAAACGGCGTTAAATAATATTTGGAGATGGAATATATCGGTATGTTGGAATCATGCCTGGCAAGTTAGTGGAGTAAAGAATATGGGAAGATCATTAAAAAAAGGTCCTTATATAGACCTAAAACTACTAAAAAAAGTTGACCTGATGAATGAGCGCGGAGAAAAGAAAGTCATCCGAACCTGGAGCCGGGCAAGCACTATCTTTCCTCAAATGGTCGGTCACACAATTGCTGTTCATGATGGTCGACGACATGTACCCATCTATGTAACTGAAAATATGGTCGGACACAAGTTGGGTGAGTTCGCTCCCACCCGCACTTACCGCGGACACGTAGCTGAAAAGAGAACGAGAAGGGAATAGTTGGAAATGGAAACAGATATTTATGCACACGCGCGACACATACACGTTTCCCCCCAAAAAGTGCGCATGGTCATAGACTTGGTTAGGGGAAAGGAAGTTGTAGAAGCAGTCACCTTATTGAGATTCACACCAAATCGGGCCGCTCGACCCGTATCTAAATTGCTCTCTTCTGCAATGGCGAACGGCGAGGAAAATTTTGGTGTCAACCGTGAGGACTTATATATTTACAAGATTTTTGCAGACGAAGCTCCAACTCGCAAATGGCGTAGATTTGGTGCGCGGGGAAGATTCAAACCTTGGCTGCGTCGTTCGTCACACATCACGGTTATATTGCGTGAACGGAAAGAGTAAGAAGGAGATAATATGGGTCGCAAGGTAAATCCGATTGGTTTTCGCCTGGGGATAAACAGGACATGGGATGCTCGCTGGTACGCTGAAGGTGAAGATTATGTTACGAATCTTCACCAGGACTTCAGGTTGCGAGAATTAATCAACGACGAAGCACCACGGGCTGGAATTTCCCGGATTGAAATTGAACGCTTTCCTGGTAAGGTAAAGGTTATTGTTCACACTGCCAAGCCTGGTATCCTGATTGGGCGCAAAGGCGAGAATGTGAAAGCAATTCGTAAAAGCATTGAATCCGAGATGGGTAAAAAGATCGATCTCGAGATAAAGGAGATCAAAGTACCTGATCTGGACGCATATCTTGTCGCTCGGAACATCGCAGATCAGCTTGAGAGGCGGATCAGTTTCCAGCGAGCGATGAAACGAGCTATTCAACAAGCTATGCGTGCTGGTGGTCAAGGGATCCGTGTAGAAGTTGCAGGTCGACTAAGTGGAGCGGAGATGGCACGTTCAATAAATATGCGCGAAGGACGCGTCCCGCGCCAGACTCTTCGTGCTGATATAGATTATGGAATAGCTGAATCTCTGACAACATATGGTCGAATCGGGGTGAAGGTTTGGATCTACAAGGGCGATGTGCTGCCAGATGTTGAGGAGAAAACTGAGACGACAGAAGGTGTTTACGTCAGTAATTAGGTGGAATTCAGGTTAAAAACTGCAATCGCATAATTATTATTTATCATGGAAATATGGCTTTGGATGAGATCTAAGTGAGGTAGGAATAATGTTAATGCCAAAACGAGTTAAGTGGCGCAAACAAATGCGCGGCCGTATGAGAGGGAAGGCTTCTCGTGGCACCGAATTAAACTTCGGCGACTATGGACTAAAGGCTCTTGAACCCGGATGGATATCTGCGCGTCAAATTGAGGCAGCTAGAAGGGCGATTGTACGTGCATTTCGACGACGCGGAAAGTTTTGGATTCGGATTTTCCCCGACAAACCAGTAACACAGAGAGCGGCTGAAACCCGCATGGGTAAAGGTAAGGGGAACGTTGAATATTGGGTTGCAGTGGTGAAACCTGGGAGGATCATGTTTGAAGTCGGTGGAGGTATTCCTGCTGAAGTTGCCAAAGAAGCATTGCGCCTCGCCCAGTATAAATTATCGATCAAAACCAAGATTGTTGGACGACACGATCGAGTGGGAGGCGAATAGTGGCTACTAAAGAACTTCGAGATCTGTCAACCGGAGAACTCGAATCGCAAGTGGAAGATGCCAGAGAAGAGCTGATGAATTTGAGATTTCAACAGTCTACTGGCGAACTTACAGACCATACCCGCGTACACGTTACGCGGCGCCATATCGCCCGATTGCTGACAATCATTCATGAACGGGAATCGTTTACTAATTTGGAAGGTGAAGAATGAATAAACGGCGTCGAATGACCGGAGTAGTGACAAGCGACAAGATGCAGAAGACGGTTGTCGTCGAGATGACTCGTACATACCGGCACCGTCTTTATAAAAAAGTTGTCCATAGCCACCGGCGTGTTATGGCTCATGATGAATTAGGTTGTCAATTAGGCGACCATGTCAGGATAGTAGAGAGCCAACCGATTTCCCGACAGAAAAGATGGGTTGTTCAGGAAATCCTTCGCCGTGATGTTGCAGCCGGCGAACCCGAATTGGAGATCTAACCATGATACAGCAAGAATCTCGGATAAAAATCGCCGACAATACAGGCGCCAGGGAGGTGCTGGTGATCCACGTCTTGGGTGGTTCATCTCGCCGTTATGGCAGGATCGGTGATATCGTGGTTGGAACGGTTAAAGTAGCAACGCCACAGGGTGCAGTAAAAAAGAGTGATATCGTGCGAGCGGTTATAGTTCGCTGTGCCAAAGAGTGGAGACGTAACGATGGGTCCTCGATCCGCTTCGATGATAATGCGGCTGTTATTCTGGATACCGATGGAAGGAATCCTAAAGGGACGCGTATCTTTGGACCAGTTGCTCGAGAATTGCGTGAAAAAGGTTTTATGAAAATCGTCTCACTGGCGCCGGAAGTTCTATAAATAAAGGGTGTTTATTGTTCCAAGGAGTAAGAACTGTGAAAGTAAGGATCCGCAAAGGTGACACCATCGAGGTTATCAGTGGACGCCTTGAAGATAAGGGTAAGCGTGGTGAGGTTATTAAAGTATTGCCTAAGCAAGCCCGGATTATTGTACAGAATGTAAATATTCGTAAAAAGCACCAGCAACAGGTTGAAACCCGCGGGCGTGCGTTATCAGCAGGCATTATCGAGTTCGAAGCATCGATAGCAATATCTAATGTTATGCTTGTCTGTCCCGTCTGCGATGAGCCATCGCGTATAGGAATTCTTCGGGAGGGTAAAGAAGTCCAGCGGGTATGCAAAAAGTGTAAGGCTGAATTCGATTAAGAACTGCTGGATGGGAGCAAAATAAATGAGCCATAGGCTGAAAGAACGATATCAAGAAGAACTAGTACCAGAGCTTATGAAATCGATGGACTTGAAGAACATAATGCAGGTTCCTCGAATTGAGAAGGTCGTGGTCAACATCGGAGTTGGTGAGGCAATCGATAATGCGAAAGCGCTTGATGCCGCCGTTTTGGATTTGAGTATCATCACAGGTCAAAAACCAATCGTTACGAAGGCAAAAAAGAGCATAGCTAATTTTAAATTGCGCGAAGGTCGCTCGATTGGTGCAAAAGTCACTCTGCGTGGTTATCGCATGTGGGCATTTTTAGATCGGTTAATGAATGTTGCCTTGCCGCGTGTACGTGATTTCCGAGGAGTATCTCCCAATTCATTTGATGGACGCGGGAACTACACCTTGGGTCTTCGTGAACAGTTGATATTTCCAGAGATAGATTATGATCAGATTGATAAAATTCGAGGTTTTGAGGTTTCAATCGTCACATCCGCAGGTGATGATGATCAAGGCAGACAATTGTTGCAATCATTAGGAATGCCTTTTAGGAAGGAAGGTTGATAAATGGCAAAAAAATGTATGCCCATTAGAGAAACTCGACGCAAGTATAAAACTCGGGTTCGCAATCGTTGTAAGGTATGTGGACGCCCCCGAGGTTATATTCGTCGATTTGGATTATGCCGTATATGCTTTCGTGAGCAAGCACTAGATGGCAAAATCCCTGGTGTTGTAAAATCTTCCTGGTAACTGGACGGAGGACGATAAATGAGCGTAAGTGATCCAATCGGTGATATGTTAACTCGAATCAGAAACTCTGTCATGGCAGATCACAAAATGGTTGCCATGCCAAGTTCAAAGATTAAGGTGGCAATCGCCCAGATTTTAAAAGAAGAAGGCTATATTAAGGGATTTGAAGTTGTGGATGGCGAAGTAGTTGGTTCGAAAATACTGCGCGTTCGCCTAAAGTATGTTGGCGAAAGGCGCGAACGCCATCCCGTAATTACAGGTCTGGAGCGGGTTAGCCGTCCAGGACGACGTGTGTATACCAGTAAACAGAAGATTCCCTGGGTGCTATCTGGAATTGGAGTTGCCATACTTTCCACACCGAAGGGAGTGATGACAGGTCAACGCGCCCGACATTTAGGTGTGGGTGGTGAAGTGCTCTGTAAGGTCTGGTGAACAGAAATTGAGTAGAGTGGTTGGAGAGTTAAATTTAGCATATATCTGCGATCATAACTCTCAGGAGGTTGAAAAGTGTCAAGAATAGGTCGTTTACCGGTGATTCTACCAAAGGGTGTCGAGGTCGATATCAAAGGTACCCATATCCTTGTAAAGGGTCCCAAAGGTGAACTTGAGCATACATTCCCGTCTGATATGATGTTCTCGCTTAACGATGGCGAGATAGTGGTCAAGCGCCCCTCGGATGAACGAACACACAGGGCTTTACACGGTATGACTCGGGCACTCATAAATAATATGGTGACTGGAGTGAATACCGGATTCGAGAAAGTGTTAGAAATCAATGGCGTCGGTTATCGTGCAGAGTTAGATGGCAATAATTTGGTCCTGCATGTCGGTTACTCTCATTCTGTGATCGTAGAACCACCTCAAGGTATCGAATTTGAAGTCGATGCCAGGACTCGACAGATTAAAGTAATGGGTTATGACAAGCAAGTGGTTGGTCACGTGGCAGCGGATATCCGTAAGGTACGCCCGCCGGAGCCTTACAAGGGAAAAGGGATTAAATATATAGATGAAAGAATCCGCCGCAAGGCTGGAAAGGCTGGAAAGGTGACAGCATATGGCTAAGAAGAAAACGCGTTCCTTTGCCCGTCTTCGTAGGCACGCTCGTATTCGAAAAAAGATTCAAGGAACACATGATACCCCTCGTCTCAATGTCTTTCGAAGTCTGGCTGAGATTTATGCTCAGCTAATCGACGATGAATCTGGACATACTCTCGTATCGGCTTCTAGTGTCGACCACGATTTACGTACTCAAATGAAGGGTTTAAAAAAGACTGAACAAGCCAACCTTGTGGGCAAGTCATTGGCTGAGCGTGCAGGGGATAAAGGAATCCGCCAGGTTGTGTTTGACCGTGGTGGTTATAGATACATTGGTCGAGTCAAGGCGCTGGCTGATGGAGCCCGTCAGAGCGGTTTGGAGTTTTAGTAGGGGCTGATCTACTGGATTATTAGGAATAGTCATCCTTTACCTCTACTAAGGAGAATTAAATGTCAAATAAAGGGTATTCTGAATTCACACAAGAGTTTGATGAGCGAGTAGTAGATATTAATCGCGTAGCTAAAGTTGTAAAAGGTGGACGTCGTTTTTCTTTCCGTGTCACTGTCGTGGTGGGAAACAATCATGGGAGTGTTGGTGTAGGCATAGGCAAAGCAAACGCAGTGCCAGATGCAATACGGAAAGCAACTGAACGGGCTCGTAAGAATATGCACGAAGTGTCGCTCTATAAGTCAACGATTCCACACGAAGTCATGGGTAAAGTGGCAGGTGCTAGAGTTTTGTTGAAGCCTGCATCGCTTGGAACTGGAGTAATTGCCGGTGGCGGTGTGCGCGCCGTGCTCGAAGCAGCAGGGGTTTCTGATATTTTAACTAAGTCTTTGGGGAGCAGTAACATTCTCAATGTGGTCTCAGCTACGATGCAAGCATTAGATCAATTAAAATCCATAAAAAAAGAAGCTGCAATGCGAGGAAAATCACCTGAGGATCTGATTCCGTTTTGGGAGCGAATGAAAAATGTCTAAATCCAAGGCTTCAAAAAGTAAAGCCGTGAGGATAACGCTAGTAAAAAGTCCAATTGGGTATTCCAAGCGTCAGAAAGCTACCGTCCAGGCACTTGGTTTGCATCGAATGCAGCAGACGGTTGAGCAAATCGACTCAGTGACTCTTCGAGGCATGTTAGCGAAAGTAAGTCATTTGGTAAAGATAGAAGAAGAATAGGTAAGAAAATGAAACTTCATGATCTTAAACCTCAGGCAGGATCGAAGAAAAACCGTAAACGTGTAGGCCGTGGAATTGCTGCAGGACAGGGAAAAACTGCAGGTAGAGGTACCAAAGGTCAAGGTGCTCGCGCTGGTGGAGGCACAAGACTTTACCATCAGGGTGGCAACCTGCCATTCTTTCGTCGTCTCCCTTTCCTACGCGGGAAAGGTTTCACTCCGATTAATAGGATTGAGTACAACGAAATAAACCTTGATCAGTTGGAAGGGTTCGATCCGGATAGTGTCATTTCACCAGATACCCTGGTAGAAGCTCGCTTATTACGGAATAATAGGAGACCGGTAGTGATTCTAGGTCGAGGCGATGTTAATGTGGCGCTTAAAGTTCGAGTTCATCGTATCAGCAATGGAGCCAGGACTAAGATAGAGAATGCTGGTGGTAGTGTTTCAATTATCTAATAAATTATTGATTAGGAGACGATGATATGAAGCGATCTGCTTGGCGCTATATTTGGGCGGCAAAAGATATTCGCCGAAGATTGTTGATAACACTTCTTATCTTGGCGATTTATCGCCTGGCAGCTCACGTTCCGGTACCCGGTGCAAATCGAGCAGTTATTGCCGGGATCTTCGAATCTGGCGGCGCTGGTGGAACATTATTAGGACTACTTGATCTACTTTCGGGTGGTACAGTTTCGAATTTCTCCGTGTTGGCAATGGGGGTTTACCCATACATTACATCACAAATTATCCTGCAGCTTTTGGTTCCTATAATTCCTGCTCTGCAGAAAAAAATGGAGGAAGATCCGCGCGAAGGTCGAAAGTGGATGGAAAAATGGACTTATATCCTTGCGGTTCCAATGGCTGCATTACAGGCTATTGGGCAGATCAACCTGTTTACCACGTTTACCGGTGGCGTGCCAGTCATACAGAATTTTGGTTTTGTCGGCGGAGATCTCCTGTTGTCGTTGGCGGTCGTGATAAGCATGACAGCTGGGACGATGTTTGCTATCTGGTTGGGTGAATTGATTTCAGAATTTGGTATCAGAAATCAAGGGCTTTCAATAATCATCTTCTCCGGCATTGTATCCCGCATACCAGTTAACTTTGTACGCCTCTTGGCAGATGAACAGAATAGAATCATCTTGATCGTAATCTCAACAATTGTAACCGCGCTAACAATATTTGCCATTGTCTACGTCCAGCAAGGTCGACGAAATGTGCCTGTAATGTATCCTGGACGCCGGGTCGGAAACCGCATGTCCATGCCTGTTAAAGGTACTCTACCATTGATGGTAAACATGGCCGGAATGATCCCATTGATTTTTGCACAATCATTGCTCACGTTCCCTGCGATTCTAGCCAGTTTCTTTACTTCCTCCCCAAATGAGTTTGTAAGTAATGCCGCTACGACTGTAACGAACTTGTTTGGTGGTCAAAGCGATTTTTACTGGGTGTTGTATTTCTTAATGGTTGTTGCGTTTACCTTTTTCTATACAAATGTTCTGTTTACGCAACAGAATTACGGAGAGAGCCTAAAAAGGGTTGGAGCTCGAATTCCGGGGGTAAGCCCCGGTGCACCAACACAGAGATATTTAAATCGCGTTTTGAGCCGAATCACTCTCCCCGGTGCTTTGTTCTTGGGACTGGTTGCCGTTCTCCCGTGGTTGTTAGGACTGATAATACCTATTGGAGAGAGCACTGGTCTAATGCTTGTCCAGTCAGCTGGTTTGCTCATCGTAGTAGGTGTTGTCCGGGATATTTTCTTTAACATTGAAGCAGAACTCAAGGTGCATGGTTACGAAGATGCGTTGCTGATCCGATAATTTGGAGAAACTCAGTGCCTATATACATCGTACTGCTTGGACCGCCAGGTGCCGGTAAAGGCACTCAGGCACAAATTATTTCAAGGGAATTGAATTTACCGCACATTTCTTCTGGCGATATTTTTCGTGAAAACTTGAAGAAGCAAACAGAATTGGGAATAGTTGCGGAAGAGTATATGACTCGCGGCGAATTGGTACCGGATGATATTACGATTTCAATGATTCGCGATCGACTATCGCGCGAGGATTGTAAATCTGGCGGTTTGCTGGATGGTTTCCCACGCACACCAGCGCAGGCTTCTGCCTTGGATAAATCCCTGGCTGAATTCCGGGGCAAGGTGAATGCCGTACCTTATATTAAAGTACCGCAAGAAGTTCTAATTGAAAGATTAACAGGACGTTGGACTTGTAGAGCCGAAGGCCATATTTTTCATGAGAGATTTAACCCGCCTAGAAAAAAGGGTGTTTGTGACTACGATGGCTCGCAACTCTATCAGCGTGATGATGATATTGAAGAAACCGTAAAAAACCGCATTCAAGTTTATTTTAAACAAACGATGCCGTTGATTGACTACTACCGCCAGGCGGGTTTGTTATTAGAAGTGGATGGCAGACAGCCGATCGAAAAAGTGGGCGCTGATTTAATTTACGCCATTTCAAAATCCGTATAATCGGGTAATCATGGAACGTAATATTGTCATTAAAGATAAGAAAGAATTAGATCATATGCGTGAAGCGGGCAGGTTAAATGCTAGAGCGCTTGCTGCGGTGCGAGAAATAATTCGCCCAGGTGTAACTACTGCTGATCTGGATGCGGTTGCAGAAAAGGTGATCACCAAAAACGGAGCAGTACCGATTTTTAAAGGCTATCCCGGTCCTTATCCATACCCAGGCACCTTGACTGTAAGCATCAATGAAGAGTTGGTACATGGAATTCCGGGAAAGCGTAAATTGAAAGAAGGAGACATTGTATCGATTGACTGCGGCACACAATTAGATGGTTTTGTGGGCGACTCAGCCTTCACAATTGGAGTTGGCGAGATATCTCCCGATGCACAGAAATTGCTGGACATAACTGAACAGTCACTTTATAAAGGTATATCAAAGATGTGGGCCGGTAACCGGGTTGGAGATGTCGCCTCAGCTATTCAGCAGTATGTGGAACAGAGAGGGTATCATGTGACACGCGTTTATACTGGTCATGGCGTAGGGCGAAAAATGCATGAAGGACCCCAGGTGCCGAATTACGGGACTCCTGGGCGAGGTTTGGTTCTTCGTCCAGGCATGACAATCGCGATTGAACCTATGGTACTTGTTGGCACAGACAAAACGCGCGTGCTTCCGGATAAGTGGACGGTTGTATCTGCGGATGGTTCATTAACTGCCCATTATGAACATACTGTTGCTGTGACAGAAGGAGAACCTATCATCCTTACATTGCCGTAATAATTACAAAGTAAAAGGTTATTAGGTTTGCATTGTTAAAATGGGTGTCGAATTATTATTCAATGATATTGACTGGACGAAAACGATAGTAGCAGTTATAATTATCTATTTGGCTGGTGTTTACTAAGTTATTTTAACTTGGTTTTTGGCATTACTGGTCAAACCTGCCCACCGGGAGAGTGGCACTATGAAAGTATCTTCATCGATCAAAAAACGTTGTGCAAAATGCAAGATTGTGAAGCGCCGAGGCGTTTTATATGTGATTTGTGAAAACCCAAAACATAAACAACGACAAGGATAAATGATTATGGCACGTATTGTAGGTGTTGATCTTCCGCGTAACAAGCGGGTTGAAGTTGGTCTGACGTATCTCTATGGTGTAGGTTCCTCGCGATCTGAACAGATCTTGTCGGATACTGGGGTGAATCCGGATACAAGGATAAAGGATTTGACCGATTCGGATATTACCAAGATACGTGAATACATCACCCAAAATTACAAAGTGGAGGGTGATCTGCGCCGTGAGGTACAGCTTAACATAAAACGTTTGATTGAGATCGGCAGTTATCGTGGTTTGCGACACCGTCGAAACTTACCAGTCAGAGGGCAAAGGACAAAAACGAACGCACGAACTGCCAAAGGCCCGAAGAAAACTGTAGCCGGTCGTGGGCGGCGGCGTGGTGCTACAAAGAAATAGACTTTATATTTTTGTGAGGAATTATGGCTCAAAGTGTAAGATCAACGCGTCGTAAGGGCGCAAAGAAATCAAAACGTACATTGTCATCTGGCAAGATTCATATTTATTCTACGTTTAACAATACGATTATCACTGTAACTGACCATGATGGAAACACAGTAACTTGGGGTAGCGCTGGTTCTGTCGGATTTAAAGGTTCCAAGAAAAGCACTCCATATGCAGC
>Ga0114922_10005766_pt1 | contig 11399 bp, 12 predicted proteins | sample AartaG_FD_100975 | JGI IMG/M metagenome (GOLD analysis project Ga0114922, IMG submission 100975) | Deep subsurface microbial communities from Aarhus Bay to uncover new lineages of life (NeLLi) - Aarhus_00045 metaG | ecosystem: Environmental > Aquatic > Marine > Oceanic > Sediment | place...
GACTACACAGAGGGCAAGCAGAATGTGAAAAAAGTCGACGGCAACGCCTTCAAGCTCGACTTGAGCAAAACAGGTGACAGCCTGACATATGTGGTGTTGAATTACAAGTGAACACATTTCCGGAAGTCGATGGAAAAAACCTGGATGGTAGAGAGTTTGTGTTGCCTCGTGATTTCGAAGGGAATCTGAACATTGTTTTCATAGCCTTCCAGCGCGAACAACAGCTGGCCGTCAACACTTGGCTTCCTACGGCTACCCTTCTCGAAAACCTTCATAAAGAACTGAGGTACTATGAGCTTCCGGTCCATTCCTGTAACAATCCAATAGTCCGTTGGTTTCTGAATCGGGCAATGAGAGTTGGAATTCGGTATCCAGGTTCTCGTGAAAAAACGATCGCATTGTACATAGATAAAGGTCCGTTCTGCAAAGCGCTGGATATTTCTAGGGAAGAATACAGTCACATCTTGGTTCTGAATGACGAAGCGCAGGTTGTTTGGCGTTCTGAAGGTTCCTGCGACGTCGAAAAAGCAGAAAACCTGAGTGATTTTATAAAAGATGCATTATGATAGATCCGAGATGTTTTCTCTGAAGAAATTTGCTGTAAGTCAATAAACATCTATATAAATCAAAATAAATACGCTCCTAAGGTTCTCTTTTTAAAACCGTTTTAATCATTCTCGATATTCAAGCATATCTGCTATAATAATAAGTTTCCAGAAGATTAAGTTTATCGACATGAGAGAAAAACATGATTAACAGTAAGCTATTCAAGACCATCTGCCTGATTTTGTTTCTGTCCATCGTTATCACCAGCGGGATTTCCCAGAAAGATGAAAAAATCTCTCCGAGAATGCAGAGATCATTCGATAAGAAAGGACATGGAGAAAATTTGGTCGCCTGGATCTATTTCAGAGATAAAGGTCCAGGAAAGCTCCAGAAGATAGAAGAAGCCAAGGTGACCTTGAATATAAGATCCTTGAACAGGCGCCTTCGTCATGGTTTTGAAGGCCTAGTCGATGAATACGATTTGCCGGTCTATCAGCCATATGTGGATATGATCGAGCAATACGTCCACAGGGTGCGGCACACCTCCCGCTGGTTGAATGCCGTATCCGTTGAAGCCGCGCGCCAATCCCTCGAACTGATTTCCCGTTTTGGTTTCGTTAGAAAAGTGGACGAAGCTTTGGTCTGCACCTTCCGTGATCCTGTGACCGAACCCAAAACAGAAAAAGGCCCAGGGCCAATCCCTGCGACTGCCCTTGCAGGGCCCCTGGCGTTCGATTATGGAATGTCTTTCTCCCAAGTCAACCAGCTGAATGTTCCCGCACTGCATAACATGGGATACAGCGGTCAAGGGGTGTTGATATGCATGCTCGATGATGGCTTTAACAACTTGGGCCATGAAGCTTTGGATCATCTCGATATCCTAGCTACCTGGGATTTTGTCAACGGAGATTCCCAAGTTTTTGATGAAGAAGGCCAAATGGGCAATGGGGATCATGGTACTAACACCTTAGGAACGATCGCAGGTTATGAGCCGGGAGAGCTTGTAGGTCCTGCTTTCGGAGCCAGTTTTATCCTGGGGAAAACAGAAAACAGCGAGTACGAGCGCCACATCGAAGAGGACCATTGGATTGCCGGTGCTGAATGGGCCGACACAATGGGAGCGGACATCATCAGCAGTTCCCTGGGATACCGGGATCAGTTTTCCCAAGGGGAGGGAGACTATTCCTGGCAGGATATGGATGGCAATACCACAGTGGTGGCCAAAGGCGCAAACATCGCTGCAAGCCGTGGCATCTTGATCGTCAACAGCGCAGGAAATGAAAGAAGATCCCAATCCGGCCGAAACACGTTGGTTTCGCCGTCTGACAGTGATCACGTATTGGCTGCCGGAGCCGTGAATGCTCAAGGTAACCGGGCCAACTTCAGTTCTATTGGCCCCACTGCGGACGGACGGATCAAGCCGGATCTGATGGCTATGGGAGACTCTGTTTATTCAGCATCTCCCAATGGGCCTGCAGCGTACGAACTTGTGGACGGGACATCCTTTGCCTGTCCGTTGGTGGCCGGCGTGGCGGCTTTGATCCTCGAGATCAATCCCTCCTGGACCAATCAGGATGTCATGACCGCGCTGAAGGCCACAGCAAGCAAGTCCGAATCTCCGGATAACCTCAACGGTTGGGGAATCGTGGATGCCCAGAAGGCTGCTTTTTATCCTCTAAAAAATCTTCATGCGCCTCGGCATTTTTCCATCTCAAGAGTGGTAAATGATTATGGATTTTTCATCCAGTATTTTGATCAGCTTGACTGGGCGCCCAATCCCCGCAACGGAAACCAGGTTGTCTCCTATCGTGTGTACGCGAAACAATTGGAAACCCAGGATCAATCCTTTGCCCTTTTAACCGAAGTGGACGCTCAAACCTTTAGCTTCCAAAGGCGCGGTCTTCTGGCAGAGGAAAATTTTCTGTATAAGATCACATCCGTCAACGCCAGCGGGGAAGAGAGCGATCCCAACTACACCCTCCCAATAGAATGAAAAAGGAAAAACGCATGAAAAAAACAGCCATTCTTATTTTTCTTGTATTCCTATCTGTTCAAGTCAGCAGTGCTTCTTGGTTCGCCCTCGGTGTCAATGCTGGGTACCGCTATCTCGACGACCTCGTGCTGGGAGAGATATACGGAGATGGATATATATTCGAACCCTACATCAGATATTCAATTCCACGATTATTAACTCTAGAGCTTTCCTACGAGGGTGGGTACAAAAAAAGCGGACCGGTCGGATTTTTCCAAGAGGACAGCACCCTGAGCGTCACCGGACTCCAACTTTCCGGGATTATTCCGATTCCTATTTTCCGCATCCGGAATGTCAGTACCTACCTTAAAATAGGCATTGCTCATTATTTTTATAAACAGGATATCGATAGCGAATTCGTCCGTCAGCAAGTCGATCACAGCAAGTTGACGACCGTTTTAGGCGGAGGGTTGAATATCTATTTATTTAGAGGATTATTCCTGACCGCTGAAGTCAAATCCATTCCTCTCAGGGTGAACCCCTTCGATATCAATGTCGATCTTGGGGGAATGCGTATCCTTTTTGGCGTCGGATATCAATTCTGGTTAAATCTTTGATTTGGAAGAATTTCCTCTGGGAAACAGAATAAATAGTCTATAAAAGTGTAATAAAATATAATTAAGTAAAATTATTTAAGCCTATCCTTTCATCAAGAGTTTTTATCAATCAAATTTATCGAAATAAACATGTTCCGAAGGGATAGCTTTTTTCTCCAGAATCAGCAAACAGGAGTCCACCATTTCCGGGCTTCCGCAGATGTAGACATCCAGTTCTGATCCCTCAGGAATCTTTTTTTCAATAAGAGCAGTTACCCGGCTTCTTTCTCCTTTCCAAGAAGAGTTGTCTGACACCCGGGACAATGTGGGAACATAGGTGAATGTGGGCAGCTCTTTTTGCAGGCCTTTGAGCTCCGCCTCACAGTACAAGTCCTCTTCAGTCCGGGTGCCGAAGAACAGGGTGGTTTTTCGTTGCATCTGCTCTTTGCGCATATGCCGGAGGATGGACATGATGGGCGCTAATCCTGTGCCTGTGGCGATCATCAGGATATCCCGGTCAGATTCCCTGTAGAAAAAATCTCCGAAAGGTCCCCGCATAACCAGTTCATCCCCCTCCTTGAGAAAATCGTGGACATAGGTCGATACGATTCCTTTCTCCACGAGGCCGACATACAGTTCGATTTTTTTACTCTCATCTGGAAAAGAGGCCATCGAAAAAGCACGAAATTCCGGGACGCTCGATAACTTGTACTTGGGGATCTCCAGTTGAATGTACTGTCCCGGCTTGAATGTTATGCTTTCTTCCTGTTCGACGATCGCAAGTGTGAGACCTTTAATGTAAGGGGTTAGGTCTTCGAGATGGTCCACCTGGACCTTAAACTCCTTGATCAGAAAAAGTTCTTCGGGGATTTCGATCGACAGATCATTCCGGATCTTGACCTGGCAGGAAAGCCGGACATTCTCTTCAAATTCTTCTGGCGACAGATAAGGCGTCTCCGTTGGCAAAACCGGCCCGCCTCCCTCCAGTACCTTGACCTTGCAGTAGGCGCATGTCCCCTTACCCCCGCATGCCGACGGGATAAAAATTCCCTCATCTTGAAGGCTAAAGAGCAGTGGACTACCCCCCTGCACTATCAGCTCTTTTTCCTGGTTGATCAGGATTTTGCATTCGCCGTAGTCGGCGATGAATCGGTCGGCCAACTCCAGGAGCAGCGCCAGCACCGCGCCGATCCCGCTTATGACTAGCACACTGATGATCAACTGCGACATGGTTATTGCACCCGGATCATCCCGCTGAACGCCAAAAAGGCCAGCGCCAGTAAGCCAGTGATGATCAAAGTGATGGCCGGCCCTTCCAGCCCCCGGGGAAGTTTTGCTGTTTTTTGGAGTTTTTCTCTAATGGCACTTATAGCGATAATGGCCAGCATCCACCCGATACCGCTACCGGCCCCGTAGGCCAGCGATTGCACAAAATCGTATTTCCGGATGACCATAAAAAGCGATGCGCCGAAGATAGCACAGTTAACCGTGATCAAAGGCAGGAATATGCCCAGGACAAAATAAAGCGCCGGAAAAAACCGCTCTACAGCCATCTCGACCAGCTGCACAAAGGCCGCGATCACCACAATAAACACGATAAACCGGAAATGTTCCATTCCGAGCGGAACCAGTATTTTGTAAAACACCAAATTATTGAGCGCTGTCGTGGACGCCATCACAAACACCACGGCTGCTCCCATGCCCAGGGCTGATTTTTTCTGTCGGGACATGGACAGGAAAGGACACAAGCCCAGGAAGTTGGTCAGAAGGATGTTGTTAGTGAAGATGGCCGCAAAAAACAGCGTTAGCGGATTAATTGAGTCCATCTTGTTCCTTTATCCTTTTTCCTCGCCGGTCTGCGGTTGCGGCCGAAAATATTTCAGAATCCATACCATGATGCCCAACGTAAAAAAAGCACCGGGTGCCATGATCATCACCGTCCACTGGACAAAGCCTTCGGGTAAAACCCGAATACCCAAAAGGGTGCCGAATCCCAATGGCTCTCTGATAAAAGCGATGGCGATCAACACGAGCGAATACCCCAAGCTCATCCCCAGCCCATCGATGAAGGAAGCCACGGGAGGATTATTCCGGGCAAAAGCCTCGCAACGCCCCATGATGATGCAGTTGGTGATGATCAGCGCCACATAAGGACCCAAAGCCTCGCTGATGTCTGGCAAATAGGCCATGATCATGATGTCCACGATGATGACGTAAGAGGCGATTATCAAGGTTTGCACCATCATCCGGATGCGCACCGGCGTGACTTTCCGCAAAAGGGAGACGGTGAGAGAAGACATGCAAACCGTGAAGATCAAACCCGCATCCATCACCAGGGTGTTCACCATAAGGTTGGTCACGGCTAGTGTGGAACAGATGCCGAGGATCTGTCTGAGCACCGGATTGTCCTTCCACAACCCGGTCAGGAATATCTCTTTTTTTGGCGGCAGGTTCGGCATCTAGTGCGTCTCCTCTATCGATGCCCAGAGCTCCTTCAGGAAATGATCCAATTCTTTATTCAAAAAAAACTCCACGGCCGAGCTGGTGTTTGTGGCGCCGGTTATGGCATCCAGTTCATTGGCGGCTTTCCCTGTTCCAGCAGGTCTTAAGTAAAAGATGTTCCGGTCTCCCTCTATCGGATGCAGCGGCAAATTCTTGAATTGATCTGAAAACCAGGTCTCTGTGATCCGGCCGCCCAGACCGGGTGTTTCGCTGTGCTTATAGAACGCGATCCCAAGTACTTGGGTAGCTTGGGGATCCACTCCCACCATACCTTGAATCGGTCCCCAAAATCCAGGCCCGCCCACCGGCAAGGCATATCCCTGGATGGTCTTCCCGTCCTCTTCATACCCGATATAAAAAGTCCTATCGTCCACATCGATTTCCTTAATCCGATCATTGAAAAGCCGAGAGAGATCCTCTTGAGCCATTTGCTCTCCGGTGGGAATTTGCAAAACTTGGAGGATGATCCGTTGCAGCTTGATGCTCTGGTTGCGTTCGATCCTATCGTCGTTCATCAGTTTGACCGCGCTGACCAAAGAGGCAAAAAACAGCGTGATCAGAAACATGTAGACCACAGAAAGCACCTGTTTTTTCATGCTTTGACCTTCTTTTTTGTCTGCATCTGCCTTAAAGTCTGGTCCAGTATTGGAACAAAAGCGTTCATGATCAAAACTGAAAACATGACACCTTCTGAAAAATTGGAAAATCCGCGCAAAATTACGATTAACGATCCGACCATCAGTCCGTAGATCCACTGCCCCGTCTTTGTTTTTGCCCCGCTGACCGGTTCGGTGACCACAAAAAATGCCCCGAACAGGAAAGAACCGGCTAGGAGTGTCGCAAAAGGATCGGGGATTTGGGCAATCCCGGCCATACGCAAGATCCCGCTGCTGACAGCTCCACCCACGAGACAGGATAGGGTCAATCGCCAGGAAGCCGCCTTTTTATACACGATAAAAAGCCCCCCGATCAGGATCAGAAGCGCCGACATTTCTCCCATGGACCCGGCTGTGCGGCCCAACAAAAGGTCTTGCCACGGCAAAGACCCTCCTTGACGAAGGACTTCCAAAGGAGTTGCTTGCGTTAGTGAGTCCAGCGAAGCCGACCAGTGTGTCAATCCGCCCAGGCCTTCCCAGAAAGGCTCCACCCATTGGTTCGTCATTTGGAGGGGAAAAGTGATGTAGATGAAACATCTTCCCACCATGGCTGGGTTGAACACATTCTGCCCGAATCCGCCAAACACCATCTTTCCAAGAGCCACTCCCACCACGATTCCGATCACCGCAATCCAGAAGGGGATGGTCGGCGGGAGCGATAGAGTGAAGATCAAGCCTGTGACAAAAACCGCCGATGTCACAGGTTTACCTCGAGGAAAGGTGAACAGGGCTTCGGTAATAATCCCGCAGATCAGGACCAATCCGGCCAGCATAAAGGACCGCCACCCGAAAAGATAGATCGAAGCCAGCACCAGCGGAATCAGCGCATAACATACCCGAAGCATGGGCTTTTGTTTCATAAACAATTTTTTCGGGAGGCGGGCACGCAAGGCTGTCATGTTTAGAGCTTAAATTACTCAAAGCTGCCCGTGTTGTCAATGAATCCAGTTCCTCGACTTGTGGAAAAATGCCGATCCCAGCCTTCCCGAGGTCGAGGATGCCAAAGCCTGCCTATCTGCTTTGTAACCAAAAATAATCATTTTTTTAGGAGATCTAAAAAATTCGCGGTTGTCAGAATATTCGTGCCTTTAAAATTCTGGATCTCCAATAAATGTTTATCTCCTGAAACAATAAAATCAGCTTGAGATTCTTGAGCACATTCCAGCACTCTGTTATCTTCCAGATCCTTTTCGATAGTTGTTATCCTTTCTTTTGGCTTTGCGATTTCTGCCAGAGCTTCGAGTTCATGGATGATCAGATCAGTGATTTCTGTAGGATATTGGAACTTTTTTCCCTCCATGACTCCTCTCGTTTCTTTCATAATGTCTTCGGTCAGCACGAGCTGGATCTGTCCTTTAATGGCTGCTTCGAGAACTTGTCTGGGTTTGCCTCCGAAGACTATGGCTGAAATCAGAATATTGGTATCTAGTACGACTTTGGTCAAGGATTTCACCTGTTTTTTTGACGATATTTCTGGATTTCTTCAGTTATGGCTTGTTCTTTAAGGCCCAAACGAACAGCTTGTTGTGTCCCGAAATCGAATATTTTCTCCCATCTCTCTTTTTTCTCGATGTACAGACGGGCCGCTTCTCTTATGAGCTCTGACCGGGTGCGGATCTCTTCTTTCGCCACTTTATCTATTTTTTCCAGCAAATCTTTCCTGAAGGATATATTGACGGTTTTTGTGTTCATTTTTCTCACCTTTGGCAGCTTTTTCTTTAACTATATTATATACAAAGTTTGTATATAATTCAAGCATCCCGGTCTTGACTAAATCATTGTCAATTGGTTAGATTGGAGGGAAGTGAATTCGTTATCAGGGCTTTCCCATGAAGGATAAGGATAAAACCAAAAAACAGCTTTTGGATGATGTCGCAAAATTGCGCCGCCGTATTTCAAAATTGGAGAAATCGCATAAAGTACGCTTTACTACCGGGATCGATCTGGGGATTTTGGAACATGCCATAGCATCATCCATCAGCGGCATCGGGATTACGGACATGGAAGGAAAGCTGATCTACGTCAACGACAAGATCGTGGAAATGTGGGGCTTCGAGGATAAAGAAGAGATCCTGGGACGATATCTGCCGGAATTTTGGGAGGGTGAAGGCGTCTATGAAACAATCAAAGTCCTTAAACAGAAGGGGGCAAGGATAGGAGAAGATATCGGGAAAAGAAAAGACGGCACCCTGTTTTATATTGATTATATGACAAGCGTGATCCGAGATAGAGCGGGCAAGCCGAAGTATATGTTTGGATCTTTTGTGGATAACACAAGACGAAAAAAAATCGAGGAAGATCTCAAGAAAGCGCATGATGAACTGGAACGCAAGGTGGAGAAACGCACTTCTGACCTTACCAAAGCGATGGAACGGTTGCAAAGCATTTTGGACTCCTCACCAGATTCCATCACCGTTACTGATGCGAATGCTATCATTATTGACTGCAACCAGGCAACCATGGACAACTTGGGCTATGAGAACAAGGAAGAGTTGGTCGGAAAAAATGCTCTTGAAACGATTGCAGAAAAAGACCACAAGAGGGCTTTGAAGAACTTGAGTATCGCCAGTGAAGAAGGTTCAGTTCACAATATCGAGTATGAAATCGTCAGAAAAGATGGACAAACATTTCCCGCAAATATTTCAGCAAGTGTCATCAAAGATGCATCAGGAAATATGCAAGGATTTGTCGCTATAGCCCAGAATATAACCCAGCGAAAACATGCAGAGCATGCTTTGAAGGAATCTGAAGCGAAACTGAGGGAGCAGAAATTAGCTTTAGAACAGAAGAACATCGCTCTCAGGGAGATCATCGCGCAGATCGAGATTGAAAAACGGAAAATAAAGGATGATATAGCAACGAATGCATCGACGATTTTGTCGCCCATTTTGGAAAAACTAAAAACAGACAAATCGACGGAAAAATATATTGACTTGCTAAAACATCACGTCGAGGACTTGACCTCTTCGCTCGGGGGGAGGTTGAGGGACATTGGGGCAAAGCTCACGGCACGAGAAGTCGAAATCTGTAACATGATCAAAGGCGGTCTATCGAATAAAGATATTTCTCAACTCTTGAGCATATCGGGCCAAACTGTCGAGGAGCACCGCAAGAATATCAGGAAGAAACTCGAATTGACAAACAAGAGGATCAACCTGACATCTTATCTTCGGGGACTTTGAATTTTTTGCCTCCCAGTTATTGGGTATTTTGCATACCTATTTCATCCCCATTAATTGACGGTCGTGAAATTTATAATCTGCTTGTATATTGAAGTACACTCAGTTGTGATTTAATGTTTTCCCAGAGACGGCGGGGTGCCGGCTGTGTCAGCAAAAGGGGGGTTGATGATGGGAACCAAAAAGGTGGGGGTTCTCCCCAGCCGGCTCAAGAGAACCAACCTTATTGTATACTATCTTGTATCCTTGTCAAGTGTAAATTATAAAATTTAATAAATTCTTTTGGTTTTGAGAAGAAAGAAGTTCTCTGTCTGTTGCTAGGTTTATGTCTTTACACTTTTTTTACGATATTCTTTTCTTCTAGGTAGCGGATAACCAAATTTTTACTTTCTTCCAGATCTAGTGCATCGGTATCTATGACCAGTTCAGGATCGAGGGGTTCTTCATAGGGAGCGTCGATTCCTGTGAATTCCTTGATCTCGCCGGTACGAGCTTTTTTGTACAGTCCTTTTGGATCCCTCTTTTCGGCTTCGGGAAGAGAAACTTTCATGAAAACTTCGATGAATTTGCCCTCTTCGAGTAGGTGGCGGTTATTATCTCGATCCTTACGATAAGGGGAAATAAAGGCGGTCATGGTTATCAGACCGGCATCGGCAAACAGCTTGGCCACTTCTCCGATCCGGCGAATGTTCTCTTCGCGGTCTTCCGGGGAAAAACCCAGGTTTTTGTTAAGGCCATGGCGGATGTTGTCGCCGTCAAGCACAAAACTGAGATGACTGCGCCTGAATAATTCTTCCTCGATGGCATGGGCGATGGTGGATTTTCCCGAACCTGAGAGTCCGGTAAACCAGATAACCAGACCTTTCTGATCGAGAAGCTTTTCCCGGTCTTGTTTGTTCAGGGCACCTTCGTGCCATGTTATATTGGTCGCTTTTTGAATCGTCATGCGGTTTTCTCCCTATAATAGTCCATCAAGATGTGAGCAACTTCGGGGCGGCTGAACTCCTTGGGAGGCATCTGTCCCTCGGAAAGCATCTGGCGGAGTTGGGTTCCGCTGATCAGCACCCGGTCATTCTTGTCGTGCGGGCAGGTTTTCATCGAGGCCATGCCGTCGCATTTATGGCACCAGAATGTCCAGTCGATCTTCAGGGGTTCCAGGTGCAATTCTCCTTCGTTAAGCTCCTCGAATATTTCTTGGGCATCGAAGGGACCATAGTAATTCCCCACGCCTGCGTGATCACGACCGACGATCAGATGACTGCAACCGTAGTTCTGGCGGAATATGGCATGCAAGATGGCTTCTCTCGGGCCGCCGTACCGCATCTCCATCGGGTAGACTTTGAGTACCACGCGGTCTTTGGGGTAGTAATTCTCCATCAAGACCTCGTAACATTTCATCCGGATGTCTGCCGGGATATCGTCGGCTTTAAGTTTTCCCACCAAGGGGTGGATCAAAATGCCGTCGCTCACTTCCAGGGCAATTTTTGTGCAGTACTCATGGCTGCGGTGGATGGGATTTCTCGTCTGAAATCCGGCTACCGTGTCCCAGCCCAAATCTGTGAAGATGCGGCGTGTGTCGGCAGGTCGTCCGAAATATTCGCCGAATTGCTTCGGGTAGGATCCTTCGCTGAAGGCTTTGACCGGGCCCGCAAGCAACATCTCTTTTTGTGCATAAACTTTGGCCACGCCGGGATGGGCCTCATCGTCAGTACGAAAGACGTTTTGAGCTTCGTGTTTTTTATCATAGCCGTATTTTTCTGTGACGGTCATGCTGCCCATTAGCTCACTGCTCTCATCATCCACCAGGGCCACTTCCGATCCGATCCCGAAGGAGTCGGCCTGTTCTTTCGTGACAGAGACCGTGATGGGGATGGGCCAGAGCGTTCCATCGACCATGTGCATGTTTTCCACAGCTCCGATGTAATCGTCTTTTCCCATGAATCCTTCC
>Ga0114922_10005767_pt1 | contig 11399 bp, 9 predicted proteins | sample AartaG_FD_100975 | JGI IMG/M metagenome (GOLD analysis project Ga0114922, IMG submission 100975) | Deep subsurface microbial communities from Aarhus Bay to uncover new lineages of life (NeLLi) - Aarhus_00045 metaG | ecosystem: Environmental > Aquatic > Marine > Oceanic > Sediment | place: Aarhus...
CTTCATAGACTTTTCCTTTGGCTCGATATGGATGTCACTGGCACCTTCACGCACTGCGTTACTAATCAGATAATTGACAAACTTAATGACAGGCGATTGGCCTGCCATTTGTTCCAGGTCTTCTGAATCCTCCTGCTGGTCCTGAACGACCTCCACATCCGCCATATCACCTATGATATCATCAAGGTCGTAATCACTTTTTTTATCATCGAAGGTATTGCAGACTTTATCTATATCTTCGTCCAGGCATACGACCGTCTCAACAGTCATTTGTGTTTGTATTTTGACATCTTCAATGACAAAAAGGTCGGCGGGACGGCTTGTCGCCACAACGAGGGTTTTGCCGCGCAGGGCTATTGGCATAACGTGGTTGCTTTTTATATACTCAAGCTCAAGTTTATCAAAAGCCTCTCTGTCAACCTGTTCGGGCTCAACCTGACGAAACTCGAATGCATACAAGTTCGCCTGTGCCATTGAAATTTCAAGCTCATTAGCTAATTTCTGTTCAGCGATTATTTGACAGACATCGCAATCTGTTCTTTTTCCCCGTATTCCTCTTACTTTAGAGAGCTGGGCATCGGTTATTATTCCCATTTCGCAGAGGCAATCCGCAACATCCCGGATATGAACAGTGCTGTCCTGCTGTGGGCAATACAATTGCGACAGACCGCTGATTTCCTCGGCCCCGCCATTATCTAAATAATCGCTATCGCGATTGTTACCGGATTGCCTGTCTTTAAGTCGAAATCCAAATAGCCGTGCCATAATTCTGACGATCCTCCGGATTTAGTCTATGCCGATTAGACTCTTTCCTTTAAGGGAATCGACAACAGAATATTCAAAACCAATATTCTGTAATCCCACTGTTCACGAGCGTATAAAACCCTCCATGAGGGATCCCGCCTTGTGGGAACCCAAAGCCATCAAATAAAATATAAATAATAATTTCCGGCCAATCAAATCGGCTCAAGGCAGAAAAACGGGACTTTTCTGCGTCCGATAGTCCCGCACCAATTGAGCTTAGACTCACACCTAATTGGTGCGGGATTGTAACAAGCCGTTAAATGACATTATCTTACTGAAATGGTTATCGGAATTATTTGAAATGTACTTAACTGAGAAGAGCACATTTTGTGCCGGACCAATTGAGCTTAGGTTCGATTGAGGCAAACTGCAGAATGGGACCCAACTAAACGTTTGCAACTGAGCGTGCATTGGCCGACGGCGGCAACTCAGTATCTTTTGGGAAAATCTCATCGGCCAGGTCATCGCCTATACGACTAACATAATACTGTTTGATGACTTTTTGGCCTTGGGTCTGGAACGTATCCATGGAGGAAAAGACACCAATTTTCATAAGAAGCATGATTGCAATACAAGCCGCCACATTTACCGCTGAGCTTGTATACTTGCCGAATCTCTCCCGCAGCTTTGGCTCAGGCCGTATTTTTCTCAGCTTCTTGGCTTTCTGTGCATGGCGAAGACTGTGTTTCAGTACGCCAATGGCCTGTGCATTTGCACACATCAATAAATCGAGCTTGTGAGGTTGCGATTTTATGGCCGATATCGCAAGATTGACTTTACCGTATGATACGAGTCGCCGCTGACATCGCGGACAATTCGTAATGTGGTTTTGCAACCAAACTGCGCCGGGATCAAAATGCCTGCTTATTGCTTCACTCAACCAGCCCCTGATACGTCTACATTTATTATTTTTATTTATACCTGTCATTTTTCTTCTTCTTTACTCATCCAAATAGTCAGTATCTGTAAAGCTTTGCATCTATAAACCCTCGCCGTCGCTGCTGATATTCCTAATATCCTGCCAATTTGCGCATAAGACAATTCTGCCAGGTCACGTAGAGTTATGACGTTTCTTAGATGTTCAGGCAGCTGAGCTATGCAGTCTCTTAAAGATTCCTGCAGGTATTTAGAATCAAGCTCTTTCGCAGGTGAGGTTACATGTTTTCCGGTAACAATAGCCGTGGAGATTCTCCTTTTATCAGCTACCTTGCGTCTTAACATTGAAATGGCTACATTGTTCGCGGTACGGAAAATATAGGCTTTTACATGTTCGGGTCTCTGTCCTCCTTCATAATGTGCCAGTTGCAGAAAAGTATCCTGGTAGGCATCACAAACATCCTGCTCGTTACCCAATATTCGCCAGAGCATTGTAATAAGCTCCTGGCCGTGCTTGTGCATTGTGGACAATATCCACTGCTGGTCTTCGCTAACGGCTTCGGATACAGCAAAATCCCACAACAATCCGTAACTTACGGTCTTACCAAACATCTTTTCAGAACCCAGCGTTGCTGGGCACCCATTTCGAATGTCTTATATCCTTCTATTTGTTAAGACGCAGCACCTGAGGATATGTTAACATAAATTATATAAAAAATGCAAAAAAAAACGCTTTTTTAGGTAACGTTTTGAGGTACCATTGCGTCTTAACTTCGGTAAGTATAGTATCTGAAAGTATAGTATCTGAAGTATCTGAAAAATGCGAAATCTGCTATCAGACTACAAGAATATGACTACAAGTAATTGCAAGAATGGCTCTTCCAAACAGAAAACAGACGCACAGAATGTGGTATCTCTGGTGGACGAACTACTCCAAAGGGCTGTAAAATCCGGTGCGAGCGACGTCCATTTCGAACCTACCGGCGGTGAATTACTGGTAAAATTTCGGCTCGATGGCGTCTTAAACACCGTCGAAGAGCTACCTAAGTCCCTGTCTGACAATGTAATTGCAAGACTGAAGGTATTAGGAGGGCTTTTGACTTACCGCAACGACATACCCCAGGAAGGCCGGATTGAAATCAGTAAGAGCAGAGACGAACGAATTATGGACCAGCGGCTGGCAGTTTTCCCGACAATACACGGTCAACGAGCGGTCGTGCGATTATTCTACAGCAATATCGAGCTTACAGACCTGGGACAACTGGGCTTCTCAAAAGATATATATACAGGGTTGAAAAAAATTGCCGCTAAAAACCAGGGGGTCTTATTGCTGACTGGCCCCGCAGGAAGTGGAAAAAGTACCACATTAGCTGCTCTCTTGCGGCACATTCTAAAAAGCTTTCCCGGCAAGAGCGTTGTTACCCTTGAAGACCCCGTAGAAATCATGATTGAAGGCGCTACACAAGTTCAGATTACGCCTCATGGCCAAATGACATTTCCGACAGGTTTGCGGTCGCTGCTTCGGCAGGACCCGCAGGTTCTTATGATTGGAGAGATACGGGATGCCCAAACCGCTAAGATAGCTATCGAAGCAGGACTGACGGGGCATCTTCTAATGAGTACAATGCACAGTGGCACGCCCGCGGGAGCATTTCTTCGGCTGTTGGAGATGGGTATTGAGCCTTATCAGGTAACATCAAGCGTCTCAGCAGTTCTGAACCAGAGGCTTGTAAGGAAACTCTGCAACAAGTGTAAGCGAAAGGTTGAGAAAACAGGTTTCTTCGAAGCGGCAGGTTGTGATGCCTGTTTCAATACCGGCTACAAAGGCCGAGTGCTGATTGCAGAGATGGTCCAGCTTGATAGTCAATTGCGAAAGGCCATTTTAGCCAAAGCCGACCTTGAAGAGCTTGAAGCTCTGCTGATGTGTAAAGGTCATACCAGTATGCTGGCCGATGGAGAACGTCTTATCAGCGAAGGAATCACAACACAAGAAGAATTAAATAATGTTTGTGGAATAGTTTCAGATGATTCTTGAGCCGATGGGATAATTGTTATGTTTTTATACAAGAACAACTTTATTAAGAATTTAGATAAGGACTAAAGAATGGCGACATTCGAATATAATGCACTGACCTCGGCAGGCAGACTGATGAAAGGTACGATTGAAGCCGGCAGCCGTGAAGAAGCAAACGAACAGCTCAAACAGATGCAGCTTTCTGTAAACTCCATCGACAAGGCCAAACTCAAAAAGCCCAAAACGGCCATCGGCAGAAATCAGTTTATGCTTTTCAATCAGCAATTGGCTTCCATAACCAAAGCCGGAATTCCTCTGGAGAAAGGCCTGCGAGAGCTTTCAAATGATGTTGGCTCGAAATCGATGCGCAAGCTAATTGATGATATCGCAGGTGAGCTCGAAGCAGGTGTCAAAATCGAGGAAGCATTTGAAAAGAGACAGAAGCGTTTTCCACCTTTGTACGGGCGAATATTAAAAGCAGGAGTGGAAACAGGCAGATTAAGCGAAATGCTGACAAGTCTGAACAGACATCTGGAGCTGGCCGGTCGAACACGGAGAATAATCTTCGAAGCAATGAGTTATCCTGCGGTTATTCTGACTCTTGGTGCGGTCATTATAACAGGTATGTTCCTATTTATAATCCCACAGTTCAAACCGGTACTTGAGGAAATGGTTAGCGGAAGATTGAATCCTGTAACTACGGCGTTTTTTGCTATTACGAACAATGTAGTGCCTTTCTGGATAGCAGTAGGGCTTCTTATAGCAGCGATACTTGTTGCAATCGGGATTCTTTCGACATCTGCAGCAGGACGCAGATTCAAAGAGTCGGTATTCTTGAAAATCCCCGTTATCGGCAGAGTATATCATAGCAGCGTACTCGGCAGGATGGCCGAGGCGATGGCAATGATGGTCGCGGCCGGCTGTGATATGCCGGCGTCTTTGAGATTAAGCTCAGGTGCGACAGGAAGCGAAAAACTCATCGCCGAATGCGAAGCCCTTGCAGGCCAAATCGAGCAGGGAGCCAATATTTTAGAAGCGGGGCAGTTTTGCAAAACGATGCCGAGGCTTTTTTTGTATTCGATTCAATTAGGCACGCAGCGCAATGAGCTGCAGGACAATCTTTACAGCCTGGGTCAGATGTACTCAGAGCAGGCACGATGCGGCCAGTCAAGATTGCAGGCGGTTCTGTTGCCAATTATGCTGATTGTGGTAGGAGGAATTTTAGCTATGGCTATCCTTGCGATGTTTTTGCCAATGATACAAGTTGTTACGAGTTTAAGTGGATAGGGTTTAAGGTATGCTTGTAGTTATAGCAATATTATTGTTGGCTGTTTATATCTACCTTGGATTTAAGGAGCCGGCTATCGCCCTGGTTACATCACCTTTTGTAGCCCTTACAATATTTTTTGCCGGAGCTCCAGATGATTACGCAGCTATGATAATTGCACCGCTTATTTTCTTTGTGACAGTTATAGCTGCATCGGTATCAAGACGTGAGCCCGGCACTGAACAATGGCCTCAGGTATGTGCAAAATGGATTCTGATAATTTTTCTATTCCTGCTTTTGTCAGTAACTGCGGGTGCTGTGTTTGGCCCTTTGGGTATAGCCGGTTTCATATTCTTTATCTTGTTTATGAGTTCAATTATAGCTTACGCCCTAACATCGCGAAATGCGACTGCTACGTACATTATCTCGACGATTGGTTCGAGTATGCGGCAGAATCTGCCGTTACCAATGGCGCTGGAATCCGCAGCCGGTGGACGAGCAGACACCCGCTCAAGAATCCTGCAAAAAATACAAAAATGGCTGGTTCAGGGCTACTCGTTGAGTGAATCAATCAAAAGGGGCTATCCAAAATGTCCGGGTCATGCGGTGGCAATGATAACTGCCGCCGAGCGTATTGACCAGCTTCCACTTGCTATTGGCGCAATCGAAGCGGATATGACTGCCAAAGCCGACGACCGCAGGAGAATCAGACCAATTCACCCACTTTATCCCGTAATAGTGATAGTTTTTACGTTTTTCATATTATTGTCAGTTATGACATATGTGATCCCACAGTTCAAAGCTGTGTTAGAAGAAATGGTTGAGGGGGCAACACTTCCATTTGCTACTCGATTGTTAATAGGGATAACACATTTTATTGGGTATGAATATGGGTGGTCAATCTGGCTGGCATTTGTGCTTATAGTTCTTGTGGTTATTCCTGTTTCGATTCGTGTCAGGTTTCGACCTCGTCGCTCAGAGAAGCCGTACTTGCTTTCACGCCTTGGTGACTATATTAAATGGCATCTACCTGTCCTGCACTGGTTCGAAAAGAACTATTCGATGGTGCAGGTTGTTGAGCTTCTGCGGCTTTCTCTTAATGCCGGCTACACTGTTAATGACACTATTGAGAATACACTTGAACTGGATGTAAATAATTGTTTTAGAGAACGACTCAAAAAATGGCTGGAAAAAGTAAAACGGGGTGACAATATTGCTACCGCAATCAGGGAAAGTAAATTGGGCCCTGCCTTAGCGTGGGCTTTTGATGAACAGGTCAATCAGGGCAATACTTTGTCTATATTAGAAATGCTTGAGTCGTTCTACCGCTCAAACTATGGCTACTACGTCAATCTCGCAAGATTCATAATGTGGCCCTGTGTAACACTTATTATGGGAGTAATGGTAGGATTTGTAGTTTATGCAATCTTTTCACCAGGAATTGCTATGATTAAAAGCATCGCTGAAGCAGTTTACCCGTAACAGTCGTAAATGGAGCAATATTGTGTCAGGTAAAAACAAAAAATACGGTGGTTTCTTTATAACTGAAATCATAGTAGCATCAGCCATTTTAGCAATACTTCTGGTCGGGCTGGCAATGTCAATGTATGGATTCGCAAAGTTCAATCGCTATCAGTTAGTAAGGCAGCAATGTATAGCGGCGGCCCAGGCCGAGCTTGACAGTATAACCATAACGGGCAAACCAATCCCCGACGAAGACTTTAAGCGGCTTTGGCCCAAGCTCGGTGTTAATATCAAAAAGTCAGCGGGGACCGGTCAATGGCAGGCAATGACATTAGTAGAGGTAACAGCAAACGGCATGAGCTTCAGTAAGGAAGTAAAAGTTCAGTTAGCCAGATATGTTTTAGCGGACGAGTCCTTAGCCAATGTGGAGTGATAAATATGCGTAAAGGCTTTACTTTAGTGGAAGTATTGGTAGTAATAATTGTTCTTCCATTTATGATGCTTATTCTTGATGGATTATTTAAGACGCTCATAAAAGATATTCCGCGATCTCACCAGCTTTTAGAGGAGAACACAACTCTGTTAATTATATTAAATCATATACAGCAGGATATTGACAAAGCAAAGGGGCTGCCGGATTCGTTTGGTGGGTATACTGCAGGTCGTGAATTACTTTTAATCGAGTTGGCAGATAGTGTAATTTGCTATCAGTTAAAAGACGGGAATGTGCTAAGGCGCAAGTTAACGGACAATAAGCAAAGCAATACTGAAGAAGTAATAACTTGGAAGATATCGCACACAAACATAATGTGGCAAGTCTGGAGAAAAGGCCAAAACGCTTACGCGATAGAGGTTCAAACCAGCATAGAGTATAAGATTCGAGGAAAGCATATGGAAAAGAAAATGGCCAATTCGCATCTGTATTTTGTAGGCGCTTTGTGAAAGGTTCTGAAATAATAATGAACAAACCAAGAAAAAATGGCTTTGTGTTGATACTTGTAATAACGGCTATGGCAATAATCGGGCTCGAAATGTACCTTTTATCGAGCGGTGCAAACACTATGTTGTTTCAATCGGATACCGCTTATCTTGAGGCGTGTAAAAGGAACCTGATAACAAGCGGCTTAGCATGGGCGAAACAAAATATCCGGAATAACAATAGACAAAACTTCGAGAAAGCTGTAAAATTGGATGTTGGTAAGATGAATATTCGCGTTTCAAGTCTGATTGTTACTATAAGAGGGCTCCCAACAGACAAAGAGCCGCAAGCGCATATAAACGCATCGTGCAGTCGGGGCAGACGAACTTTCAAGCACGATGACAAACACAAAATCAGGCTATGATAAGCAGGAAGCAATTATTAGAGCACGCAAAAGCCCAGCAAGCCACCGATATACATATTTGCCCCGGCGCTCCCATAATGTTCAGGGTCGGAGGGAAATTAATTCCCATCACAAAAGAAAAGCTGACTTCCGAGCAAAGCCGGGAAATATCGTTAGACCTTCTCACGGAAGAGCAGAAAATCCAGTTCGATAGAAATCTGGACTATGACTTAATGTTAGCAGACGGAGCCGGAAGGTATCGGATAAATATCGGCTATTTTAACGGCGAGGTAGGCTCTACTATTAGAATTCTTCCGACGAGACCCAAAACGATTGATGAATTGTTTCTTCCTGACGTTGTCAAAGACCTGGCCCAAAGGACAAAAGGGCTGGTCTTAATAACCGGAAGCACCAGTCAGGGCAAAACCACAACAATGGCGTCAATGATAGATGAAATAAACACAACCTGTGAAAAACACATAGTCACCATTGAGGACCCAATCGAGTACGTGCATACAAATAAAGTCGGGGTTGTAAGGCAAAGAGAGGTAGGTCGTGATACTCAGACTTTTTACAGCGGATTAAGGGCTGCTCTAAGACAGGACCCTGATGTTATTGCCATAGGTGAGATGCGAGATTACGAGACTATTAAGATAGCTTTGGCGGCTGCGGAAACCGGTGTCCTGGTTCTTTCCACACTGCACGTTATATCAATCGACAAGATTATCGAAAGACTCTTAAGTTATGCTCCCGCCACCGACGAAGGTCAGTTGAGGTTTCTTTTAGCAGAATCGTTACAGGGCATGATTCACCAGGAACTAATCCCAACAGTAAACAAAGAACAAAGGGTAGCTTGCGAAATATTAGTCGTAACTAACGCCGCGAAGAATATTATAAGAAGAAAGGGCGGGTTCTTTCTTAGAACGGTAATTGAGACCGGCAAAAAACATGGCATGCTTACAATGGCAGAATCCGTAAACGCCCTTCTTGAGGCTGGTACAATAAGCGAAGGTGTTGCAAAAAGCATCTTAGCAAACTATAAGTAATTTTTCACCGCTTCATCAATCCAGGTTTAGAGATACCAAGGCGAGCACATTGCACGGCCGAGCATGCGGCTGACCGTGGGATCATTGATAATCTTTTCTCGTTTTGGGTCCCAGTGAATTGCACGGCCTAAAATCATCGCGATATTTACCAAGTGTGCAACTGTAAAAGACCGGTGGCCTACATCTATGGGTGTAATAGTCTGGGCACGAGTCTTGACGCAGTCCAGGAAATCACGACGATGATTGCCTGATGGCTTCTGAGGCGTTTAAATTGAAATGTGAGGGGGGTCTTTGAGATTGTACAAATAGACTTAAACTTTCTTTTTATTGAACACGTCTGCCATAAATCGAAGAAGCCACCCCAAAATGAGCGATATTATCTTGTTTTCTCCGCTTTTTACGCAATCTTGCCAAAAAATATTGTGAATCGCGTGAAAATTTTTATTGACGGGAAGGTGGATAGTGTGGTATTATAATGCTGATTGTTTGTCCGCACAGTCGGACATCTGTGGTTTTTGGGTTCGTCCGCGGGCAAGTTTCATTTGGTTTTTCGATAGAGGAGGAGTTAGTGTGTGGAGTACGGAGTTGTAGTGAAAACTTTGTGCTTCGCAATGAAAATGTTCTCACATTTCAATTAACGGCTGATATTGGTTTTTTGGAAGGAAGGAGGTAGTTTCAAGCAAGTCGTAAATACTCATCCTGGGCAGATGATGTAGTGCGTGAGAATTATTATCGGTCGTTTTGTTTGAAGTTGCCTGTTGAAGGCAACGGGTGTTTTTGGCGTGTGGCCAAAGCACAATTATTTTAACTCTTTTGAAAGGAGAATTATTATGTGTAGAAAATTTGCTTACTTAGTGATTTTCGTTTTTGTGCTGGGCATCGGCAGCGTGGCCCAGGCAGAACTGTTTGATCCGCCTCTCCAAAATCCAAGTTTTGAGTCTCCGGTTTTGGATGGGTGGGACTGGTATTCGGATGATTGGATATTAGGTGAGGAAGGCTCGGCCTATCTCGAAAATGGCGGCTGGTTTCCCTCATCTGACGGGATTAACGTTTGGAAGTTGTGGAGTGGCGCAAATGTCTGGCAGCAGATAGGCACCTGGGACCCAGGCATCGACTATGCGATCAGTTTGTGGGTCGGCAGAAGCCATGATGAATCGACCCTGAGCGTTGAGCTTTGGGCCGGTGGTGATCCTTCCCTCCTTCCAACTGGTCACTTTGGACAAATAGAGGACACCAACGGAGTCGGAGCTACACTGATTGCGGAAGCAGATTTGATTCCCACAGTAGAGGTCGGACAAAACGAATGGATGACTGCGATACTAAACACCGGGACTGGTTTCAACGCGGGCGATGCGCTGTGGCTCAGGCTCGTAAGCACAGCTCCTGATGATCAGGCTACCTATATTGATTTGGTGGAGGTTTCCGCATTGCAGGCTCCTACCGTGATTACTGATGCTGCAGGCCTTCAGGCAATCGCCGATGATTTAGCTGGCGATTACGTCTTAGGTGCTGACATTGATCTTGCCGGTTTTGACTGGGTGGGTATAGGTCATTCGGGACAGGATCCTTTCACGGGCACTTTTGACGGCGCCTACCATATAATCAACGGTTTGACCGCAATCGACACTGGTGGGGATATCTATAAGCATTGTTCACTGTTTGGCATAGTTGGCGCGGGCGGCGTGGTCAAAAATGTTGGTCTGACAGACCCCAACGTCGACGCTGGTTGGTATTGCGCAGCTTTGGTCGGTGATTTGCGTGGCGAAATGACCAATTGCTTTGTTTCCGGGGGGACAGTGACCGCATCCACCTATATAGAGGATCACGGCAATTGTGGCACATTGGTAGGTCTTATTCGTGAGGCTGGCAGTGTTACAGATTGTTATTCTACCGCACACATGATATCTGTGGGTGGTAGGCCGGAATTACATGGCGGCTTGTTTGGTGGCGTTGCCGGCCCCGTGGCTAATTGTTATTTTGCAGGAGAAATCACCGGTGACGGCGCCCCCTTTGCTGGTTTTATTAATGAGGGCCTTGCGACCAGTTGTTACTATGATACAGACGTTACCGGCATCCTTGATGGTGACCTGGGACGGACAACAGCCGAAATGATGCAGGAAGCAACCTATGTTGGTTGGGATTTTGCAAATGTATGGTCAATTGACGAAGGTCAGGGCTATCCACAACTACAGCAACCAACGGTTGGTCCGGTAGGATACTGGAAGCTGGATGAGACCTCTGGAGCAATCGCGCAAGACAGCTCGGGCAACGGACATGATGGGATCTTATCTGCCGACCCCGACCCGGTTCCCGTATGGACGACTGATTCTGAGCGGGGCAATGTACTTGAATTCGTGCCGGGTTTCGACTACGTGGACTGCGGCCCCGGAGTAAGTGCGGGGCAGAACCTGACGGTAGCGTTATGGATTAAGCCTGCGGACAAAGAGCTTATGAGACCAATCTCATGTTTCGACGGTGACGCCTACTCTGCGGGTCCCGGTTGGTTCCTGATGCTGCGACACGACGATTGGGGAGAACCACCACAAATTCCTCCGAACGCTTGGTTCCGGATAACCGGCGGGGTCGACCCGGAAACCCCGGAGGAC
>Ga0114922_10005768_pt1 | contig 11398 bp, 5 predicted proteins | sample AartaG_FD_100975 | JGI IMG/M metagenome (GOLD analysis project Ga0114922, IMG submission 100975) | Deep subsurface microbial communities from Aarhus Bay to uncover new lineages of life (NeLLi) - Aarhus_00045 metaG | ecosystem: Environmental > Aquatic > Marine > Oceanic > Sediment | place: Aarhus...
CCGCCTTGACGCCGGCAAGGTCGCTGCCGCCCACGAACACGACGTTGCTCCCGTCCCCGAACGGGCTGTGCAGGGTCCGCACAACGTGGCCCTCAGGGCCCGGATAGCGCAGGTCCAGCAGCGTGTAGTACCGGTTGTACAGTTCGCTGATCGTCTCGTTGGTGGAGCGATTGCCCAGGACGATCAGGTTGCCGGTGATCGGCACCGCCCCGACCGCCGAGGCGTCCGTGTCAATCGGCGCCTTCGCTCCCGTGAGCTTCTCGATAGCCTGCGCGATGACGGAGGCCTGCTCGTCATACATGCCCGAGACAGGCGCGATGATGGTCACGTTGGCCTGGCCGCCCTTCACCAGCTCCGTGATGAGGTGCAGGTCCTTGAGCTTGTCGTACTGCGCGACGACGGGCTCAGGCGGAGGCGGAGGAGGTGGGGGAGGGGGCTCGACACCGGAGACCAGGCTGACACTGTCAACGATGAAGGTCGGTGTCGGGTCCCGGTGTGTGTAGAGGTAGATCGTCGCGCTCTTCGTGTCCGGTGGCGCGGTCGCGATGGCCGAAACGCGGTTGAAGGCCTCGGTGCCGGTCGCCTTGAGGCCGGTCTGCGCGTACTCGCCCGAGGGAGCGAAGCGAAGCTGAAGGTGGGAGCCGGCGGTTGAGCCGCCCTCGATGGTCTTCACCATCACGCTGGCCTCGTAGGTCAGGCCGGGCTCGATGGCGACAACCTGGAAGATGCCCACCTCCAGGGCGGGATCGCCATCATCAATGAGGACGGCGTGCTCGCTCTCGTGGCCGGGCTCCACCAGCTCAATGCGCCGGTTCTCGTCCCTGCCGCCGTATTCCGACCAGCCCACGGGCAACTCGGCCTCGCTCAGCCCCTCCTCGAACGAGGGGTTCTTGAGCAGATTATCGGAGATCTGCCCCTGGCACAGAGCCGGGGACAAGAGCAGGAGAAGTACTACAAGTGCTGCGGGATGGCAGATGCTCTCGGCGGAGATCATAGTGTTGGTCCTCCGTTGGGCGTCGGATCCGACCGGCCTATCGCGACGTGCTTCGCTGAGCGGGGTCGCGTTGCTCAGCGTCGTTCATCTCGGCGAGAATCGCGCGGGCGGCGGTGGCGTAGGGGCTGAAGATGTTGATGTCCTGGCCCAGGGCCTCGCTGACCGTGCCCGCGAACGACTCCTTGTAGACGCGGGCGTACACGCGAGCCTCCGGATTGATACGCTGCGCCTCGATGGCCGCCTCCAGATTCGTCAGGTCATTGCCAGAGCACAGCACCACGGCGCACGCCTGCTGCACGTTGGCGTCGCGCAGCGTATCGGGCAGCGCCATATCGCCGGCCACCGTGGGCACGCCGCGTTGACGCGCAGCCACCATCCCGGGCGCGTCCTCGTCCACGTCAACTGCCACCACATGGTGACCCGCTGCGACCAGCCCCTCGCACAGCGCCGATCCCAGCTCGCCCATCCCGCACACGACCGTGTGATCCTCGTAGGTGGAGGCGACCACTCTGTTCCACTCTCCCCGTCGAAGACTCTTGTTCACGAACATCACCGTGGTGCTCACTATGGCCTCGGCGCCCACCACGACCGCGGCAATCGGCAGAATGAAGACGAAGATCTCGAGATACCACCGTTCCGGAAGGCCCACACACTCGACCATCATGATGTAGAAGGCGTTGATGAGACATTCCAGGAAGGAGGCATCCTCCCAGGCGCCGTCCAGGTAGAAGAGACCTGCGCTGCCGAGCAGGATTGCGAGGATGATGAGGGCATTCAGCGCGATCTTGCGCAGAAACAGCCACAGGTCAATAGCGTACGCTCGCAACATACTCGCTCACCTATGACGCGCATCAGCGGAGGGGCGGCCGTCAAGCGGAGTCGGAGCAAGAACTCCGACCTACGCTTCCGATCATGCACAACTGCGCCCCCGGAGGACGCCAGACGTGTTCCGGGAGCTCCGGCGGGAGCACATGTAGCCTGTTCGCGGTTGCCGCGGCCGGGTCAGAAGTTGTAGGTGACGCGTTCCCCCTGTTCGGGGCCCAGGGTGGTCGGCTCGTTCGTGCCCGGCTTGCGATTGCCGGCCTTGATGTGGCAGACCGGCACCTGCCTCTCCCTGGCATGGTAGACGATGTCGGCGGTGCCTCCCTGACCCTGCGCTCCCTTGCCATCCCAGATCGCGATCAGGATATCGCAGTTGTCGGCGACGAACTGCCCCGCCACCTCATAGGCCTCGTTGCGCGTGCGAGTAGGCGGCATCTCGATGATGTCCGTCGCCACATCCAGGTAGTATTCGAACTCCTTTATGACCTCTCTGCTCTCGTACTGGGCTTCGGGCGTGTCGTCCACGGGATCGAAATCCGTCCGGTAGTCGTCCTTCGGGAGCGGCAGCACTGCAATCAGGCGCGTTCCCTCGCCGAAGCGCTCTCTGATCTCCTCGGCGACGATGCGGTCCGCCCCCTGGGCGAGCAGCGAGAATATCGCAAAGAACGAGTCCGGGAACTTGGTTGCGATCGTATCCAGCGCGCGCTGTATGCCCGCCTTGATCTTGTCCAGCTCCATCAGGAAGCGATGCCCGGTGATCCCGATCTTGAGGACGTCTCGATGCCCGACCCGGGTGAGTTTCAGGAACTCCTCGGCATCCACATGCAGTCCGAGTTGCTCGTGCGCGGGCAGGCTGGACAGCTCGTATTTCGACTTCTCCGCGAGCGAACTCATGCTGATCAATGCCTCCATCGAGCGAATGCCGTGCTTGTAGCAAGGCACCTTGAGGAAGGCGTTGAGTAGGCCATCGTCAATGTTCAGGTTGCCGTCGCGGCAGAGATGGTCCGCGTGCCGATGCAGCAGGCTGTGCAGTAGGAAGGCTCGACGGATCATGAAGTGGCGATCCTCGACGCAGTTGGGCTTAGGGTTGGGGCCCATGATATTGATGTAGCCCTTCAAGCGGCTGAGGAAGTCGGGCTTCTTCGCGCGCTTGCATTTGTCGCGGTCCTCATCGGTAGTGCCCATCTGACGGAAGCTCTCGTAGTCGGCCTCAGTCCCGCCGGCAAAGACGTAGAGGCCTGGGCCGGTCGGATGAGCCACGCCGCCCTCCACGAACTGCCCGTCCTGCATCGGCGCCAGGAAGCACCGTAGCCAGCCCAGATGCTCACCGTTGAGCGAGCAGTCGAACTCGTCCCAGAAGACCAGAGGCATCTTGCCGCGAAGCACGACATCCCGGACCTGATGAAACGCGCGGGTCAGGTCGTCCGGCGATCGGAATTGCGAGAGGTTGAAGGTGAGGGGCGTGAACCTGTCCCCTCCGAAAGACTCCACGATCTGCTTGATCGCGAACGACTTGCCGGAGCCGGGCGGCCCGAAGACCGCAATCGAGCTCGGCTTGTCTTGCTTGGCTTCCAAGTAGTGCCGGATCGTGTTGCTGACGCTGCGGACGGTCTCTATCTCCATGCGGTCGGCGCTGCGCCAATGCTCGATTTTCTCGACCGGGATGTCCTCGAGCGCCCTCTCCGGCCCTTCTATCGCGACTCGTCTGGCTTGCTGGAATATGGCGTTCTCGCTCGCGGGCTCCCCCTTGGCCATGACTTTCGACAGTATTGTCCAGCGCGCATCTGACCGCATCTCGTCCCAGCTAATGTGAAACACGCTCAGTTCGCTGTCACGCCATATCTTGCTCCGCTTGCCCTGGCGCATCACCTTCGCAATGTCCGGGACGGGGAATCGCAGGAAGTGCCGGTTGCCTTTCTTCTCCACCGCGTAGCCCTGGACTTGCAGCCGGCGCGCGGCGAGCATCGCACGCTCAAGAGCCACGGCCCAGTCCGGCTCGTTGGGGTCGTCCATGCACGCCTTCACCAAAGAGGTCACCATGCATGTGTTGTAGCCCATCATGTCGCCCTCATGTTGCCGCTTCCAGTCATCCTCCTGGCCGAAGCGGTCGAAGCAGAGGGTGTGACTGTCGCTGGCCTTCTCGACCATGATGGCGCCGCTGGCGCCGACAGTAATGACCACCCGGGCAAACCGGAGCTTGCCCTCCTTGTCTGCAAACGGCGTGGCGGGGCTGCGGACCGCCGATGCCACCGCCTCGAGCATGCTCGACCACGAGAGCGAGGTGCCCACCCGCACCTCACATGCACGCAGGTCCGCCAGTGAGGCAATGATGGTCGTTCGGTCCGCCAGCCGGTTGTCTAGAATGCGCTTGAGTGTCGTGGGCAGCCGCGCCGGTTCGTCGAACTTCGCGACCTTGAGGAAGATGTGGCGCAACGCAGAGATGCCTTGTGGGCGCCTGAGTGCGTCGGGCCAGCCCCGATAATCGTCGCAAAAGCCCAACGCGCTGTCATCAATCACCAGGCACTCAGGTACTTCCTTGAGCCTGTGTTTCTTGTAGTCGAAGTGCGCTTCGCTGCAAGAGACCCAGTCCTTGATCCTGTAGGCCAGCTTGTCGTCTTCTTCATAGGCCTTCCAGACCGTCAGCGAGTTGACGACCCTATTGGCTATCGGGTCGGTCAGGTACAGCTTCTGGTTCAGCCTCACGCCTTCGACCTCTATCGCTCTCACGTTCTCGTACATCGCCTCCAGCAACATGGTCGTCAGCGCGGCACCGCCCTCCTGAGCGCTGAGGGTGCTTTCAACGAGGCTCTCGGCGAAGAAGTCGAGCTTCCCGAAGAACTCCTGAGGCTCGATGATCATCCAGTCAACGGTCGGGTCGCCGCAGACCTGAATCACGCGCCTGGACCTGGCAGCCATGCCCATCTCCCTCCTTTGTAGCTCTTACCCTTCGGCACAAATGCCCAATGACCTTCCAACGGCGGGCAATGGGTGACGGCAGGGAATGGGTTATGGGGAATAGGGGAACGGCAAGCGGCAGCGACGACAGCTGCGACAGCTACGAAAGCGACGTCACCCAACGACGGCGAACGGCCACCGGCTACGTGAACAGGTGAATGGAGAAACACGCGAGGTAGACGGTCAGGAGGGCGAAGGCCACTGCCAGCGCCAGCTTCGTCGTCGCCGTGTGCCTGCGCGCCAGGGCGGCGATCTTCTGCGAGCTCACGCCGCGGTAGGCCACCAGCGTCAGGGCGACCACCGGCATCGTGAACAGCGACACGTAGAGCACCAGCAAGCCGAACGCACGGCCCCGGAGCGTCTCCGTGCTCAGCACGTACATCAGCGTCGGAACGTAGACCTGGCCCGTGCACAGCAGCTCCAGGAGCGATATGGCCAGGCCGGCGACGAACGCGAACGCCAGAAAGCCCCGGCCACCCAACAGCCCGCGTATCGTGCGATGGCTCAGCCTCTGCATCCCCCGCGGCAGCGTCAGAGACATTTCCTTCAGTCTGCCCGCGCGCGCCCGCAGGTAGTCGCGCAACGTGTAGACCGTCAGCACCAGAGTCATGGCCGCCATCGCGGGGTAGAGCAGCTTTGATACGGTGGCGAAACCCGACAGCAGTTGCAGCCCGCGGAACACGCCGATCCCGACCGCCAGGTAGGCCAGGAACACGCCCGCCGCAAAGAGCAGACCCGTCGCCAGGATCTCCCTCGCGTTGCGCTTCGCGAAGCTGAGGTAGGAGATGAGGAACACCAACGCCGCCAGCGCGCAGGGGTTCACCCCGTCCGCCAGGCCCGCCAGGGCCACCGTCAGCACGCCGAAGCCCTCGAACAGCCGCAGCAGCCGGTCTCCGGCCTCGCCGGTGGATGTCTCGCCGGGCGCGCGGCTGGCCGCTGTCATTGTACCAACCGCGCGCTCCAGTTCCGCGATAATCTCATCCGAATCGTTCCACCATCTGTCCCCCACGAAGACGGCTATCGTCCCACGCCACTTGTCCTCGGGCACCTGGTAGCGCGCGTAGAACTCGGCCATCAGCTCGATGTTCTCGGGCTCGGCGAGGTTGTGCTCCTCGGTTTGCAGTTCGGGGTGCCGTGATCCGAGGTCGGCCACCAGGTCGCGGATCGCGTGGCAGTGGGCGCAGCTCGGGCTGAAGAAGAGGTGGAGCGTAAGGGGGCCGCGCTCGTCCTGTGCAGCGCACCGCGGCGCGAACACGGCCACCGCCGCGGCCAGCAGCACGATCAGGCGGGCCGTTCGCGGCTGCCATTCGCCGTCAGTCCACAAAGACCATCACCAGGTTCTTGTAGGCGCCGTCCCATTTATACAGCGTGGTGCCGCGCTGGCCCCAGGGCTTACCCTCGGTGTTTATGCCCAGCGACTGGGGCGAGACCCGGTCCAGGGACGCCGACCCGGTCGTCGGCGGAATGCTGAAGCCGTCGTGGCAGATCAGGAAGTAGGTGTCGCCGTACTTCATATAGCCTATGCCGACCACGCTGAAGCAGTTGCTGATGCGCTTCTTGGCCGTTGCCAGGTTGTTCGCGGCGGCCGCATCGTAGCAGAAGGTCAGCACCACCGGCCGGTTCGCGTCAATGGCCGCCTTGTACTCGCTCAGCCCCGCCTTCTCCGAGCTGTTGCTCGAGTAGCGGCAGCGCTCGGTGATGGACGTGCCCCGATGCCCCCGCGCCGAGAAGTATTTCCTCAGGCCCTCGGCGACCAGCCAGTTCGTGGGCTTGCCGGGCTTGTCGCACTCGCAGTGCTCCATATAGATGCGCATCGTCGCCACGAGCATCTGGTTGGTCTCGCTGGGCTTCTTGAGCCCGTGGTATCTTACCACCCACGCGCCGGCGGTCGCGTGTGAGTTCGGCAGCAGCGAGATCGCCGTCCCGTACGAGGCCACCGCCTTCCAGGACACGTTGACCGCGCGGGTCCCGACGACGCATACTACGATCAGCACGAGCGCGCAAACCGCGACGCCCATTGCCGTTCGCGCGAAGCGGCGCGCATCTATCCAGTCAGCCGACCGGCACATTGAGTAACGCCTCCTGTGGGTACCCGTGCTTCATCACAGCCACGGGCACCGCCACTGCTGCGCGGGATGCGGCAGGATGCCGAGAGCGAAGTGAGCCGAGAGTTCCGAGGCGCGCCACGCCCCAGTTCGTCGCACGACCGGGGTCAACCTCCTGCGCCGCGCAGGCAGGTCCGGTTTCCGCCCCTGGCACGGGCCCTATTGGAAGACCGGCAGCGTGGGTAGCTTCTCGCGGTTGGGCAGGGAACCGGTGTCCGGGCCCTCAAGGACGCCGCCGGCGACGCCGGCTTTGATCACCGCCAGGTCCTCATCGCCCGGCTCGCCGCGGAAGTAGTAGCGCCGGGCCGAGAACGGGCCCCAGTAGACGTACTTCTCGTCCAGCGTGAAGAGCAGCGCCTTGACCGTCTCGTCCAGCAGCTCGGGCGTGTCGCCGACCGCGTAGACCGTGTTGCCGCTCCTCCCGAAGGCCCCGCGGCCCTCGGCGACCTCGACCTTGAGGTCGTCGGGCAGCTCTGAGCGGAGCCCTACCCACACGCGCCGCTCGGCGGTCGCCTCGGCCGGTGTGGCGATCGGGATCTTCACCTCCGTCGGCTCCTCAGCCGCTCGCAGGTGATACTCGCGGAAGAAGTGCATGATGCGCTTCGCAGGCCCGTGGCCGGCCTCCGTGGCCACGATCTGGCAGTTCGGCTTGCCGTCAGCGACGAAGGGGAAGTCGAGCATCGCCCCGCGCCTGAGCAGAATGCGTGGTTGCCACGAGACTACCACGCGGTTCTCGCCGGATGCAAGTGAGATCGTGGTGGAGATGCTGCCCTCGCGTGCGTCCGCGGGCAAGCCCCCATTGCCGAGGCTCATCCTCGCCCCAACTGCCTCCGGTGGCAGCCAGGCGGCAAGCTCGACCTGGGCCGGGCGCGGGCAGGTGATGTCGAAGGTCAGGCACCCGGGCAGGTAGGCCGCCGACACAGGCGACACAGTGCTGCCGGGAGCCACGCCCGCTAGTGCGGCGACCTCCCAACCGCCGCGCGAGCTCACGACCTTTTCAGCGGTTCCGGCAGGCAGGGAGAGCACCGCGCGCACGGCCCTGACATCGCGGGGCGAGACGGGCACAAGCATGTGTGCGTGCGCCTTGCCCTCGGCGAATTCCGTCTCCCCGCTTCCCCCACCGTCGGTGATGTCCATGAATGCCAGGTCGGTGTCGCCGACGCGCTCCAGGTCCACCTCCAGTGTGCCATCGAGCGGCTCATAGCCCTGGTTGGCCAGGCCGTAGCACATCCCCAGGCCGCTCCCGTAGCGGCTGACCAGCAGATTCGGGCTGCTCAGGCCCCGCGCGGCGATGACCGGCTCCCAGCCGAGCGCGGAGATCTCGGTGATCAGCGGCACCGCTCTGATGAGCTTCGGAACGCCGCTCAGGAAGCGCGCGTTCGGCAAGGCGCCGCAGTACATCGAGTGTATCAGCAGGTCATCGCGCAGGCGGCGGAAGGCATCCAGCGTCTGCCCCTCGTCAAGCTCGTCCCACGGGATCCACTTGAAGTACTTCGGCTCGTAGCTGTGCCACCAGACCATCATCTTCCGCCCGGCGAGCAGCCGCAGGCGCTGGAAGCGCTCCAGGTACGCGGGATTGCCGGTCGGGTGGTGCTCGATCAGCGCGGTATCGGTGCGCACCGCGTTGGCGGCGAGCGTCGGCAGCTTCAGGTTGGTGACCATCGCCGTCCGGTAGCCCTTGACGTGCTGCTGGCGGGCGATGTTCATTTGCATGGCGAAGCCGAGGCCCTCGCAGACGAATATCCGGCCGTTGACGAAGGACCGGCCGGGCGAGCCGAGCGCGCTGGGGCCGTGGTGCGGGATGGCGCCGAAGACCGAGTCGAAGGCGAAGCCGCGCGGCCCGAAGCTCTCGGCGATCATCGGGATCGCCTCGCGCAGGTAATCGCCGTACGCGTTTGCATATGGATAGAGCTTCAGGCAGGGGACGAACTGGTAGTATCCCACGTACTCTACCGGGCTGTAGCTGTCGAAGAGCGAGTCGGCGAAGTACTTCTCGACCAGGCCCTTCTCCACGTACTTGAGGTGCATATAGTACGCCACGGCCACGTCGGCCTTGTCGCCGTCCACCTTCTCGCGGACGTACTCGCGGAGTTCGGGCAGCCGCTCGGCGCTCAGGGACTTCTTGACCGTGCCGTGGCTGCGGGTCCACTCGCCCACGGAGCGTTCGGTCACCGCCCACTCGCCCGGCCTCGGCGCTGGCGCGTAGCCCCACTCCCATCCAGCGTGCATCCGGCGTATCAGGTCGGGCGAGAACTCAGGAGCCTCGGGGTCGGAGAAGCTCCAGTACAGCCCGCCTGAGGAGGTCATATGAAAGCGCGGGTCACTGTCGCTGGCCCGCTCGAAGGCCTCCGGGAACAACTCCCAGTACTTGCTGATGGCCCCGCGCCAGCCCAGCGAGCCGTCAAAGCCGAAGAGCACGAACTCCAACTCCTCTGACGCGCCCGGGTCAACGACGATGCGGCTGCCCAGCAGGGAGAGGTTCGCCTCGCCGCTCACGCGCACCCCGGCATGCAGCTCGCTGAAGAGCGTCCACGGGTTCAGCGCGATCGCCAGCCCGCGGTCGGCGTAGACGCAGGTGAGCGGGAAGACCGCCGAGGTGGCGCTGTAGATCGTGTCGGCGGCGGGATTGAGATGGGGCCGCAGATTGAAGCCGTCGAAGAACGACCACTCGCCCTCGAAGGCGATGGGCAGAGCCAGGCTGAGGTCCAACCAGCGCCGCCCCTCGCCCTGGTTGCGCACGCCGGCCTTCCAGGAGAGGTAGCGTTCGCGCGGCTCTATCTGCTCCGCGAGCGTGAGGGTGCCGTCCTCGGACCGCCGCTCCCAGCGGATGACGGCGGGTTCGGCGGTGGCCTTCCCCTGCGGTGTCAGGCCAACGCTTGCCGCCCGGCTCAGGGGGACGGCGACCTCGGCCATCGGCGTCCTGCCCTCGGGCGCCGCGACGCACACGCGGCAGGCCACGCCGTCGTCGGTCGCCCTCAGCGGGTAGTCGTAGGTGAGGTGGACCATGCGCCCGTCAACGCCCGCGTGCAGGCGCCTGCCAGCGGCTCCCCGGCCGTCGGCCATATAGTAGATGGCGCGCTGACCGCCGGGGCCGACCTGGAGCATCAGCTCGACGCCCTCGAAGTCCTGGCGGCCGGTGCTCGGGTCGTGGTCGGCGTCAAGGTAGACGGTGATCTGCTCGTCCTCGGCCAGCGCGCGGGCCAGCTCGACCCGCCAGAGATAGCGGTCGCCGCTCAACCAGCCCAGCGACACCTCTCGGACCGGCCCGTCGTCAGCCTGGTAGACGGTGTGCATCTCGTCCGGCGCGCCCTCGGGCAGATGAAGGCCCTTCAGCTCCGGCGGCAGCGCCTGCTCATCGGCGGGCGGAGCCGGCGTGTGGTCCACCACCTCTGTGCCACCGGGCCCGCGGGCGGCAATGCCGGCGATGGTTGCCTCACGCGCGACCCCGCGAGCCGCATCGAGGTTCACGCTCACCAGACCGTCCCCCGTGGCCACGGTCTCGGCCGAGACCTGGCCGCCGGTCGCTGCGACTACGGCTGCGGCCATAAGGACGACCGCCTGGTAAGAGACGGCTGTCCGCATCTTCATGGGCGTCCTCCGTTGCGGCGGCTGCGCACAGATGGCAACTGCCGGCCGGTTTCGCGCGGGCAGGTGCGCGTTCGCTGCGCGTGAGGGCTTCGCCGCCCGGCGGCCGCATACCTGTCTGTGCGGCCACCGCAAGGAGTGCGCGCTAGTCGTGCAGGAATGTGGGCAGACACGCCGAATATTTGACTGTCGAACACGGAGGGCGTATTGTCCGCTGCCAGCCGGGCCGGCGGGCGGTGGATGCTGTACACGCACAGCCGGGCGCCTCGCACTGCGCAGATCGGTTTCCCAGGGAGGGGCTCCGATGCGGAAGACAGTTGGCCTCATCGTTTCTCTCGCCGTCGTGCTGATCGTAGGACTCCCCGTGGCCGGCAGCAGGGCCATCATCACGGTCGGGCCGGGCGGCCCGCCATTTTACCAGCACGCCAACATCCAGGACGGGATTGACGCCGCCACGGACGGCGATGAGGTGGTCGTCGCCCTGGGCACGTACTACGAGCGCATCAACTTCAACGGCAAGGCGATCACGGTGCGCAGCATGGACCCGGAGCACCCGTATTTCGTCGCCTTCACTGTAATAGACGGTGAGATGAACGGGTCGGTGGTGACCTTCGAGTCCGGCGAGGGCGCGGGCTCCGTGCTTGCAGGCTTCACTGTTCGCGACGGTTCCGGTGCGTCGGGCGGCGGCATCTACTGCAACGGGGCCTCGCCCACCATCCAGAACAACACCATCAGCGGCAACAACGCGGGCAAGGGCGGCGGCATCTACTGTGAGAACTGCTCGCCGACCATCGAGGGCAACACTATCAGCGAGAACGTCGGCGTCTCGGGACCAGAAGGCCAGATGAATACAACTGGCGGCGGCATTTTCTGCTGGAACAGTGGCTCGCCGACTATCTGCGACAACACGATTACCGGCAACTTCGCACGAGGGGGC
>Ga0114922_10005769_pt1 | contig 11398 bp, 10 predicted proteins | sample AartaG_FD_100975 | JGI IMG/M metagenome (GOLD analysis project Ga0114922, IMG submission 100975) | Deep subsurface microbial communities from Aarhus Bay to uncover new lineages of life (NeLLi) - Aarhus_00045 metaG | ecosystem: Environmental > Aquatic > Marine > Oceanic > Sediment | place...
GGACATGGATGCTGGCGTCGAGAACCTGGGTCGAGGGACGGCCAAAGCAGTCGATGGCTTCATCATCGTCGTCGAGCCAGGGCAGCGAAGCTTCCAAACGGCTCGAGCTATTCGAGACCTGGCCAAAGACTTGGGCGTCTGGAAATGTTACGCGGTTGGCTCAAAGACGCGAAACGACAACGACCAGCAGTTCATCATAGATAACCTTCCCGATTTTGAACTGCTAGGGTTCATAAACTACCACCAAGAGATCGCTGAAGCCGATCAGTTGGGAAAGAACGTCTTCGATACTTCCCCAGGAGCGGTAAACGACGTCAAGGAGATAGTAGCCAAGCTGGAACGAATCACACGGAAAAGCTGAAATGGCCAAGAAGACTGTTCGAGACATAGAAGTCGAGGGGAAGACGGTCTTGCTAAGAGTTGACTTCAACGTACCTCTCGATATCAAGAGCGGTACCATTAGCGACGATAGCCGAATTCGTGCTGCTTTGCCCACTATCAGGTACCTGCTTGACCACAAGGCAAAGGTGATCCTGTGTTCTCATCTGGGACGACCACACGGTAAGGTAATCGAGGAATTGCGGCTGGCGCCCGTGGCCCAGCGCCTGTCACAGCTTGTTGGTCTGCCAGTGTCAAGTGTCTCCGACAGTATTGGCACCCAAGTAGAGGAGGCCGTTGATAACCTTGGCAATGACGGGATTCTACTTCTAGAGAACATTCGCTTTCATAGGGAGGAGGAGGTGAATGACCCATCATTTGCACGAGCGTTGGCCAGACTCGCTGATGTCTATGTTGATGACGCATTCGGCGTTACGCATAGGGCTCATGCATCCACGGTGGGAGTAGCCGACTATCTGCCGGCAGTTGCTGGCTTTCTGATGGAGAAAGAATTGGCCACTCTGGGCAGCATTCTGACCAATCCTGAGCATCCTTTCGGTGCCTTGTTAGGTGGTGCCAAGGTCAGCGACAAGATTGGTCTGATTCAGAGCATTTCAGGCAAAGTCGACGTGCTGCTTATTGGTGGTGGTATGGCAGCTACTTTCCTCAAGGCCCAAGGCTACGAAATCGGTCTTTCCTTGATAGAAGCCGACAAAGAGGACTTGGCTCGTCGGCTGCTGCAAGCTGCTCAAGAGAACGGAGCATCCTTGCTTCTGCCTGTGGACGTTATCGTGTCTGACAGCATTAGCGAGCAGGCTATAGGTCAAGTGGTATCGGTAGCAGGGATAGCTCCCAGCAAATACGTCGTCGATATAGGCCCTCACACCATCGAGCTTTTTTCCCGGGAAATAGAACAATGTCGAACTGTTTTCTGGAACGGCCCCATGGGAGTTCACGAGTTACCTCAGTTCGCCCGCGGAACGACGACCTTGGCTGAACTCCTGGCCAGCCTCAAGGCAACAACTGTTGTCGGTGGTGGCTCGACAGCCGAGATCGTCGAAGAAATGAATCTCACGCCTAGGATGACCCATGTTTCTACAGGCGGCGGTGCCAGTATGAAGTTCCTCGAAGGAGAAAACCTACCTGGCGTAGCCGCGTTGCTGGATAAGTGCCCATGATTACCCTCGAAGGGATACAACAAATCAGTATAGCCTCACCGTCCAAGATAGTAATGCTGGTCATTGATGGATTGGGTGGCTTACCCGATCCTAAGACAGGCAGGACGGAACTCGAGACAGCTTCCACCCCCCACCTTGATGATCTGGCCAGAAAGAGTATATGTGGGCTCAGTGACCCTGTAAGCCGGGGAATTACGCCAGGAAGTGGCCCGGGACACCTGGCCCTATTCGGCTATGACCCGATCAGATTTGCCATCGGGCGGGGCGTTTTGGAAGGACTGGGGATAGGCTTCGAGCTTAGAGAAGATGACGTCGCCGCCCGGGGCAATTTCTGCACCGTTGATGACCAGGGGCTTGTTACGGACCGCAGAGCTGGTCGTATTGCTACTGACAAATGTGCTGAACTGTGTGGACTGTTGACTCAGATCACGCTGGAAGGCAGTCAGTTTTTCGTCTGGCCAGTCAGAGACCATCGGTTCTTATTGGTTCTGCGGGGTGAGGGTCTAGCTGCCGAGATTAACGACACTGATCCGCAAAAGACAGGTGTCACCCCTAACGTAGCTTCAGCCACAGACCCGAGCGCAAAGCACACGGCTGACATTCTCAATCAGTTTGTCAGGAAAGCCAAAGAGGTTTTGGTGGGGGAGCGGCCGAGCAACATGATTCTGCTGCGCGGTTTTTCCAGACTCCCCGATATTCCCTCCATGGGTGAAACATACAAGTTGAAACCGGCGGCAATAGCCCGCTATCCCATGTACAAAGGTCTTGCCAAGTTGGTGGGAATGACGATATTCAACGCTGACGGTGACATCCAGGAAGCGCTCAGCATTTTGACCGCCTGCTATAACGAGCATGATTTCTTCTTTGTTCATGTCAAGGAAACAGATAGCGCTGGTGAGGATGGCGACTTCAACAGAAAGGTCAAAGTCATTGAACAGGTTGATTCGGCTCTTCCTCAACTGCTGAGTCTGAAACCAGATGTTGTCATCGTTACCGGTGACCATTCGACGCCAGCTCTGCTGAAAGGGCATAGCTGGCATCCGGTGCCTGTCTTGCTGTATTCCCAGTGGTGTCGACCTGACAAGGTCGAAGAATTCTCTGAGTCGGCCTGCGCCTCAGGGGGACTGGGTAGATTTCCCGCCGTGGATATCATGCCTCTGGCCATGGCCAATGCCCTAAAACTTACCAAGTTTGGAGCGTAATCGTGCGAGTACCTTTGGTTGCTGGCAATTGGAAGATGAATACTAATGTCTCTGAAGCTACAGACCTTGTCCGGGCGATGCTGGCTGAATTGGATGGGATAACCGGTGTGGAAAAGGTGCTCTGCCCACCCTTTGTATCTCTAACCGCGATAAAGGAACTAGTCCAGGACACATCCATTCAGTTAGGTGCTCAGAATATGTATTTTGAGCACAAGGGCGCCTATACGGGCGAGATTTCGTCCCGTATGCTAGTTGGTCTGTGCAACTTCGTCATCATTGGCCACTCAGAGCGCAGACAGTATTTCACCGAGACTGACGAGATCATAAACAGCAAGGTAAAGGCAGCCCTGATCTCTGGACTCAGGCCTATTCTGTGCGTCGGTGAGAGCCTTGAACACCGCGAGACCGGCCGAACAGAGACTGTAATTGCCGGACAGGTGCACGCAGCACTGGCAGAAGTGACTTCTACCGACCAATTAGTCATTGCCTATGAGCCCATCTGGGCTATCGGCACCGGTATGGCAGCCACTGGTGAGCAAGTCAACGCCTCTATCAGTATTATTCGTGGTACTGTGGCTAGCCTCTGGGGTAACGATACCTCAGAAGCCATACGCATACTGTACGGTGGCAGTGTTACGCTTGACAACATTGCTGAATTCATCGGCAAACCAGACATCGATGGCGCCCTGGTCGGCGGTGCCAGCCTGAATACCGACCAGTTTCTGAGCATCGTGAGCCAGACAGCAGCCATCAAGTCAAGGTAATGAAGTGCCTCATTGCTATTGTTGGCCCGACAGCGGTAGGTAAGAGCCAACTGGCACTGCGTCTGGCTCAAGATTTCGACGGCGAGATAGTAAACGCCGATAGTCGCCAGGTCTACCGGTACATGGAGATCGGCACAGCTAAGCCAAGTCAGGACGATAGGTCTCTGATTCGACATCATCTTATTGACATAATCAACCCCGATGAGTCTTTCAGCCTGGCCATCTACCAGGGATTAGCTCATAAGGCGATTGAAGGTACTCAGCACCAAGGTAAGATCCCTTTTCTGGTCGGCGGTAGCGGACAGTATGTTTGGTCGGTACTCGAAGGCTGGAAGATACCACCTGTGCCTCCCGATGCTGAACTCAGACACAACCTTCAGACGAGAGCCAGAGAGAAAGGCACCTACGCTCTTTACCAAGAGCTTCAGAGGCTAGACCCGGCGGCCGCAACCAAGATCATGCCAAACAATCTCCGACGAATCATCAGAGCTCTGGAGATATCTCAGGTAACAGGAGAGCGCGCCTCCCAGCTATGGCAAAAGCAGGCCCCTCCTTTTCCAGTCCTTAGTATTGGTTTGACTACTCAGAGGAATGATTTGTATCACAGAATTGACTCTCGCGTAGAAGAGATGATAAAACAGGGACTAGTTGAGGAAGTAAGAGATTTGATGGCAAGAAGCTACAGTCTAGATTTGCCTTCCATGTCCGGGATCGGCTATAGGCATATGGGTATGTTCCTTGACGGGAGGCTTGACTTATCCACCGCGGTTCAGCAGATGAAGCATGACACGCATCGGTTCGCCCGTCGTCAATACGCCTGGTTTCACTTGGACGACTCCAGGATTCACTGGTTCGATGTGCACCATGACGTGCATGAGGAAACATCCAGTTTGGTGGAAGCTTTCCTCTCTAGTCCTCAAAGCAAACGGGGGAGTGATGAAGTTCACTAAACTGCAGGCTACGGGGAACGACTTCATATTGCTCGACGCACGGGGTACGGAATTGAACTGGGCTAAGCTAGCTCAAGATATGTGCTGTCGCCATTTCGGTATAGGTGCGGATGGCCTGATTCTGGTGATGGCTTCAACCAGTGCCGACCTAAAGATGCGGATGCTAAACCCTGATGGCTCCGAGGCGGAAGTCTGCGGTAACGGCCTGATATGCTTCACTAAGTATGTCATCGATAGACAAATGGCAAATGGGCCAGACTTGACCGTCGAGACGTTGGCAGGAAGCAGAACAGTCAAGGTCATTGCTTCGCAAGCCAAGGTCAATCGAGCCAGAGTGAACATGGGCATACCCCACTTCAAGGCTAAGGATATACCTGTTGTGCTGGGCAAGCTGCAGGAGGGTAGAGGAGAAGTTGACATAATGCCAATACTAGACTATCCTTTGAGTGTGCATGGACAAGAGCTGGCTTCATCATTTGTGTCAATAGGCAATCCTCATGCCGTCAGCTTCACGCCACAGTCGGTAGCCGAATTCCCTCTGTGCGAGATAGGGCCACAGGTGGAGAACCACCTCATGTTCCCAGAGCGGGCGAATTTCGAGGTAGCCCGGGTTGGAAGTCGAACCAAGATAGAGGCGAGGGTCTGGGAGCGAGGAGCTGGTGAGACTCTCTCCTGCGGCAGCGGCGCTTGTGCCGTCGCCGTAGTTGCCAGACTCAAGGGTTACATTGATGACGAGGTTCACATAATGTTGCCAGGGGGCAACCTGACCATAAACTGGGATAGGGTAGGGGAGGTATATCTAACCGGGGCGGTAGAAGAGGTTTTTGCTGGAGAGTGGCTGAAATGAAACTTTCACAGCGCCTTGACAAGCTTCCTCCGTACCTGTTTGTGGAAATCAACCGGAAGATCGCCAAAAAGCGAGCTAGGGGAGAGGATGTAATCAGCTTTGCCGTCGGCGATCCTGATATGCCCACACCGCACCATATTATTGACCGGCTATGTCAGGCAGCCCATGACCCAGATAATCATCGCTATCCAGAGACCGGTGGTTTGCCTGAGCTCTGCCAAGCGATTGCAGATTGGTACCAAGCACGTTTTGGAATAGGTCTTGACCCAAGCTGTGAAGTGTTACCGCTCATCGGCTCCAAAGAAGGCATCGGGCACATGTCTTTCTGTTTCATCGACCCTGGCGACCTGGCTCTGATCCCAGACCCCGGGTATCCGGTGTACTCTATGAGCACGATACTGGCTGGCGGTGAGCCCTACTATATCCCGTTGACCGAGGAGAACGACTTCTTACCAGATTTGGAGAATATCCCTGAAAAGATGGCTGGCAAGGCCAAGCTCCTATGGCTCAACTACCCCAATAACCCCACTGGAGCGGTGGCTGAGGTTGATTTCTTTGAGAAGGCAGTACGTTTTGCCGGGAAACACCAGCTAGCCGTATGCCATGACGCTCCTTATACCGAAGTTGCCTTCGATGGGTATCGCCCACCAAGCTTTCTGCAGGCGCCTGAGGCTAGAGAAGTCGGCATTGAATTCCACTCTTTGTCAAAGACCTACAACATGACCGGCTGGCGGATAGGTATGGCTGTCGGCAATGCCGCGATGATAGATGCACTGTTTCGGTTCAAGTCCAATCTGGACTCAGGCATCCCCCAGGCAATCCAGCGAGCGGCTATTGAAGCTCTGAACGGTACGCAAGAGTGCGTTGCGGAGCACAACGCCACTTACCAAGAGCGCCGAGACAAACTGGCCAAAGCCCTCAATGATATGGGCCTCAGGGCCAAATTGCCCAAAGCGAGTTTCTACATCTGGGCAAGGATCCCCGAGGGTTATACATCAGCAGGATTCGCCGCCGAGCTGCTGGACAAGACCAACGTGGCGGTTACCGCGGGCACGGGCTACGGCAGCGCCGGCGAAGGCTATGTTCGCTTGTCTTTCTCTCTGCCGGACGACCGCCTTGAGGAAGGCATACGCCGGCTCCTGAACTGGAAGAAACGCGAACGATAGTAGGTTGACATAATGTCTTGAGCCATGCGACAGATTCTCATGACTACTCAAACCGCACCTGAGAAGGCGTTTCTGGTCGGAGTCGAAGCCAAGGCCTGTGCGGATGGCTGGCCCATCGATAGTTCTTTGGAGGAACTATGCTACCTAGCTCAGACAGCTGGCGCCGAAGTAGTCGGCAGGCTGACCCAGAGGTTAATAAGACCCTCTCCAACTTACTATCTGGGCAGGGGAAAGCTCGAAGACCTGATCAATCTGAAACAGGATTATCCATATACTATGGTCATTTTCAACGATGAGCTCGCGCCACGCCAGCAGAGGAACCTCGAGGAAGCTCTGGAAGTCAAGGTTATAGACCGTACAGCACTAATACTGGATATCTTCGCCAAGCGGGCTCAGACTCGGGAAGGTCAGCTCCAGGTCGAATTAGCCCAGCACCAATATCTTCTACCACGTCTTGCCGGACAGTGGAGCCACCTTGAGCGCCTCGGCGGCGGCATCGGGACTAGAGGTCCCGGCGAATCGCAGTTGGAAACTGACCGTCGATTGGTCCGTAACCGGATTCACCGTCTTCAAACTCAGTTAGAGGCGGTAAGGCGCCATCGGGCACTTTATCGGCAAAAACGCAGAAAGAGCCATATGCCTGTTGTCGCCATGGTTGGTTACACCAACGCTGGCAAAAGCACTCTGCTCAACGGTTTGAGCCAGGCTGACGTCCTGGTAGAAGACAAGCTCTTCTCCACCCTCGATCCAGTCACCCGTCGGCTGGTCTTGCCCGATAACCAGCAATTTCTGCTTACGGACACCGTTGGTTTCATACACAAACTACCACCATCTATAGTTGCTGCTTTCCGAGCCACATTGGAGGAATTGACCGAGGCTCATTTGCTATTGCATATAGTTGACATAACACATCACAATGCTGCCGAGCAGTTCGGCACCGTAGAGGAAATCCTGGCTGACCTTGACCTTGACAGCAAACCTCGGATCACAGTGCTCAACAAGATAGATTTAGTTGTGCAGAACCGGGAGGAATTAGGTTCGCTAGCCATGCCTATGAGCCTGCCTGATGATACAACGGTGCTGGTCTCTGCCCTGAAAGGCTGGGGATCAGACAACCTTCTAGACAGAATTGCTGTTTGTCTGCGCCAGAGCTCCAACGCCACCTTAACTCAAGGTAGAGCCAACTAGGGCAGAACGGAGAAATGCCACTTCCGGCGGCCGCAATCGACTATCAAAAGCGTCAACCTGACGAATGTGACAATGGGGTGTGGGCTGCTGCGATTAAATGCCCGGGCAAAGTCTTGAGACAGGAAGCGCCTTACGAGTTCCCGTTTTCTCATCCATCTCGCTTCTGCAATGGTTGCGCCAAATGTGTCGAGGCCCGCCCTAGCAGCAATACAGGTAAAATAACTGCATAGGACTTCGAAGAAAGAGACATCCACACTTGACAGTAATATACAGGAACATTATAATGTTCCTGTGTCGCAAAAGTGACATTATGCGACATAAGTGAATATGAGGCAAGCTTCATGCTCAAAAGCAAGAGTACTCGGCTGGCATATCTAGCTGGCTTCTTTGACGGCGAAGGCTGTATAGCAATAGTCAAAGGGAAAAATCACCTCGGCAACGTCCAATACAGCCTGAGAGCCATTGTGTCCAACACTAACGACTACGTATTACATCTCTATAAGTTTTCTTTCGGTGGAAGAATACAGAAGCGCAAGTATAAGAAACCTGAATGGCGTGATTGCTATGCCTGGGAGCTAAGTTCCACCCGAGCTTATGACTTCCTGAAATGTGTGTATCCCTACCTTATACTGAAGAAAGCCCAAGCAGATTTAGCCTTTGAGTTTCAGGAGAATCAATCCAAATATGATGGCTGTAACCTCAAGTTAAGCGATACGCAGCTATCAATGCGCGAAGCACAGCGGATCCTAATGCAAGAGCTAAAAAGACGCTAACTGGCATCAATAATGACCAACGAAAATTTGAAGTCCCTAATCTCGGATTTCTTGGAGTACCTTGTAATCGAAAAGTCTTGCTCCCCGCTCACTGTCCGTCAATACAAACACTACTTAAGTCGTTTTCATTCGTGGGCAGCAGAAGATAATCCACTTTTGAAACCAGGGGACGTAAACCAGGAGCTCGTAAGACAATACAGATTATTTTTAGCTCGCTACCGCACTAAAAATGGCACACCCCTCAAACGGATTACCCAAACCTACCACATTATCGCCCTGAGGGCTCTTCTTCGCTATCTTCTGGTTCAGCGCGACACTAGAACTTTATCCCCAGATAAGATCGAATTACCAAAACAAAGTGCACGTTCTGTCGCATTTTTGAGTTTGGAGCAGCTACAAAGGCTATTGAGCAGCCCCAAAATATCGAATGAGGCCGGGCTCAGAGATAAGGCAATCCTGGAAACTCTGTTCAGCACCGGACTCAGGGTTTCAGAGCTGGTACGGCTGAACCGCGACCAGATAAACCTGACCCGTAGAGAATTTGGCGTCCGAGGAAAGGGTGATAAGCCTAGAGTAGTCTTTCTATCAGATACGGCCGTACACTGGCTAGAGCGCTACGTGCAAACACGAAAAGACAGTTTCAAGCCCCTGTTTAGACGCTACAGCGGCAGTATTGACACTACTAAGGATGGCGAAAAAATGCGCCTTACCGCAAGATCTATCCAGAGAATTGTTGAAGAATATGCCAAGAGATGCGGCTTGCCCGTAGAAGTCACCCCACACACCTTGAGGCACTCCTTCGCCACAGACCTGCTAATCGGTGGTGCCGACCTTCGCTCCGTTCAGGAGATGTTAGGCCACGAAAGCATCAGAACAACGCAGGTCTACACCCACGTTACCAACAAGCGTTTGAAAGAGGTCCACAAGGCTTTTCACGGCAGAAGCAAGTAGAAATTCGGAAGTAGCTGTTACCACTACGATGCCCTATCAAGGACAGCCAGTAACCGACAACACTGTAGGTATTATGTCAACTAGCTTGAGCTGCGCTCTCGCCCATTGATGGCACAGACTCACCTTCCTTGACTGGGAGTCGCTACCGCCACCGCGCGACCCTTGTATTCAGCAGTCCCGTGGAGTATTCTCAGAAAGGCATCCACTACCACCGGGGCAAACTGCCTCCCCCTGCCGTTTTCCATCTCAGCACACGCATCTTGAAGGCTCATTGCCCGCCGGTATGGGCGATCTGAAGTCATGGCGTCATAGGCATCAGCCACGGCAAGAATTCTGGCACCCTGCGACAGCTTTTCCTTGCCCTCTGCGCTTGACATGTCGCTGCAAGCTTCAACAACCGCCACGACCGCAGTCTCCTCAGAGACCTCTTCACCCGACAGCCCATCAGGATAACCGTTGCCATCGTAGCGCTCGTGATGGTGCCTAACCATCTTCAGGATTTCCATATCTCCGACAACCGGGCTCAGAATGCGCTCCCCTATTTCAGGGTGGGCCATTACTTCTCGGTATTCCTCATCGGTCAGCCTGCCCGGTTTGTTCAAGACCGATTCCCTCACCCCTATCTTACCGATATCATGCAGCAGCCCAGCGAGCCGTATTTTCTCAATTTCGTCCTCGGACATGCTCAACTCTCGGGCAATAGCAACGGCCATTTCCGTCACCCTCTGTGAATGGCCACTGGTATATCTGTCGTTGGCTTCCAGAGCATTAGCCAGCGACGCGATTGAATTGAGAAATGAGTCGCGGATCTTCTCAGCTTGTTCCTTGACCTTCTCCTCAAGATGGAGCCGGTACTCTCTATTCTCCAGTATCAGCCGCCTCTTATCCAGTGCCCTCTCCACAGAAACCACAAGCGTATTCAGGTTCACGGGCTTGACAATATAGTCATAAGCACCCATTTTCAGTGAAGTGATAGCCGTTTCGACATCGTTTACAGCAGTTATCATGATGGCAGCAGTATCTGGACATTTGATCTGAATTTGTTCTAGTACATCTGTACCCAATTTTCCCGGCATTTTGATGTCCAACAAAGCCAGGCCGAATTCACGGGCATTGAGTTTCTTCAATGCATCAGTCCCATCACAAGCCACGGCACATTCATAGCCCTCTTCAGTCAACCTCCGAGAGATGATGTCCCTTACGGAGAACTCATCGTCCGCAACCAGGATTGTCGCCTTCTCCACGTCATTTGTCATGCTCCACCTCCAAGAGCCTTCTCAACTATTTCCATTACCTCGTCTGAGCCAAAAGGCTTGGCCAGGTGAGGTCTTCCCGTCGAAACCAGAAAACGCTCGGTCGCTGGTTCTATTGTATCTCCGGTCATAAAGACCACCTTTTCGGCTGGTCCTGGGAAGCGACGTTTCATCGTCTCATATAGCTCCTTGCCGCTCGTAGCTGGCATCTTGAGGTCGATGATACAAAGCTCATAACCATTTCTGGCTATCTTTTTCAGAGCAGTCCTGGCGCTAGATGCGCTGTCCGTCTGATAACCGTGCTCAGAGAGAGCTCTGACCAAGACATCACGAATCGCTGGCTCATCATCGACAATCAGAATACATGCGGTTCCTTCGTTCCTGCGTGGTGGGGTTATCATTGGCGGAGGTCTTGTTTCCTCAATCACTACCTCAGTTTGCCGTACTAGCGGTAACTCAACGGTGAAGGTCGTCCCCCTCCCTTCCTGGCTTTCCACGTATATGTTGCCACCGTGCTGAGTTACGATGCCATGGCACACGCTGAGCCCCAAGCCGGTACCACTGCCCACTTCCTTCGTGGTGAAGAACGGGTCAAAGACCTTGTCAATCTGCTCCGCGGGGATTCCGGGACCATTGTCCACGACAGAAATTCTGATTCCACCTTCTTTCATGCCGGTTGTTACCCTAATCTTCCCTCGGCGCTTTAATTTGGCTATGGCTTGTTCAGAGTTGATGATGATGTTTAGCA
>Ga0114922_10005770_pt1 | contig 11397 bp, 13 predicted proteins | sample AartaG_FD_100975 | JGI IMG/M metagenome (GOLD analysis project Ga0114922, IMG submission 100975) | Deep subsurface microbial communities from Aarhus Bay to uncover new lineages of life (NeLLi) - Aarhus_00045 metaG | ecosystem: Environmental > Aquatic > Marine > Oceanic > Sediment | place...
CGAGCGGGTGTCACCACAGACACGCCCGGAGGGGAGTGTTCTCCTATCCGTTCATTCCGCCGATCCTGCTCTCTCTTCCGCCTTCGCCAGCTCCGCCCGCAGCCGTGCCGCCTCGCTCTGCGCCTGCATCGCGATCTGTTCCATCTGCTGCATCACCACCGCCTCCCCGCGTCGCAATGCCTCCGCCACGTGCGTCATCGACGTATCCTGCGACGACAGCACATTTACCGCTGCCGTCGGCTCGCCTGGCTTCCAGCACACCGCCACGATCACCGCCGACGACGTCGGCGCTTGCAGCTTCTGCACCCGCTCCAACACATCGGCGTTCGTCTCCGCGCCAAGCAGCTTTTTCAGCTCCTTCGCCAACCCGCTCGTCGATACGCTCATGGCTCTCTCCTCAGCTATCGGCCGCTATTGTAGCTACAAATCCATTCCCAAATTTCACCTTCAAGTCCCCGTCAGCGCTATCCACGTACAGGATAGCATACCCGGCTTCAGTTGCGGGCGCAGCCTTGCCATCAGTCAGCCGGATATCTCCGACCACCTTGATGCCGTGGCTCTTGACCTGTAGTGCACCAGTACCGCCGACACTGGCAATGATCGTGCCTGCTGAGTCGTATCCTGCCACGTTTGGCGAGATGATCTGGAGCTGCGTTGTACCGGTGATGTCGTCTTGCGCGTTTAGGCTGATTATTGCGTCATCGCCGGTGCCCATGCCAATGGCAAACAGCGTTAGAATTGCAGTCGTGGCGCTCTTGTACGCGTATAGTCTGCCAATGTCATCATTGCCGTCGAGCCACTTGACCTGATTTGACGAGCCGCTCCCGATTGCCAGCGCCAGGCCGTCTTCGTCCATCCAAACATCCCCGCCACCCGCCACCGCCTTCCCATCCGAGGCCTGGAGATAGAACTGCTTCGTCCCCCCGCTATCATACCCGGCGATCTCATCCGCGTCGATCTCGATCCGGTTCCCCGTCGTCGAGCTCGAAATCCTGAATTTTCCATCCAGGATGTAAATCCCCGGCGTCTCCATCGCACCCGCGTCGATCAGCGGCCGCTGGAGATTGTACAACTGCGCCACCTCCGCCGCTGAGAGCACCTTGTCGAACACCGCGAGCTCACTGTAAGCCGCACCGGCCTGGTTTGCCGCCGTGATATAGGAGCCCAGGTTCCACTCGTTTAGCGCGGTAGACGCAACGTGCGCGGTTGTATCATTGTCCTCCAAGACGCCATCAACGTAGATGTTGTAATCATCTGTGGCGTAATCCAGCGTCACCACGATGTCGAGCCAATCACCAGCCTTAAATGTTTGTGCGGATGATGTGAGCGTGGCGGACGGTAGTACGCACTTCACTGTATTGTCCGTTGTGTCGTAAACGATGAGCACGCGCTGTGTTAGGTCTGTCTTCGCTAAATCCATCAGGGCATTTGCAGTATTCGTCCAGGTTGCATCCGCATCGTATGGCATCTGTGCCACCAGACGGATAGACAGTGTGTTACGATTGTTCAGCATGCCGGCGTAATCGTTGAGGTTGATCTCGGTGAGTGCCCGTGTGCTCGTGCTGGCGTGTGCTGCTCCAGTCCAAGCGTAGCCATTCCCCAAACTACCGTCAGTATAACTGGTGGTGCAATCAAGCTCCTCAAGCTGGACACCATCAAGGTAGCACTCATACGCTGTCCCGGCGGCACCACTATGAACCACCACAACTCTGGCAAATGCGGCAGTTGCTGGGGAAGTGCCCGCGATCACGAATCGCTTCCAGCTATAAAACGGTGTGGCTCCAAACGATGCTGGATCGGAGTTACTGATGTATCCGTGGGCAGCATCGAACCAGGTAATCACGAAATGTCCTGCGCCACTACACTCTGACTGTTTGGCGTAGAGCGATGCCGTGTACGCTGTGTCGGCATCTACGGCCATTTCTGGGGACGACACGTACTCATTGGCCTCTATCGACGCCTCGTACGCCCGCGCGCAACAGCTTCCAAATACTCCGTCCGTAGTAATCTGTTCCCACGTATCGAACCCAGTATTTACCCACCCGCCCAGATCCACCTCGAATGATGGGTTCGTGACCAGGTTGGTTGTAGCAATCTCCACCAACATTGCCCGTGTGCCCAGCCAACGACCCTGGATCTGGTGGAGTGGGCTAAAATGCGCAAAAAGCACAACTTGTTTACGTAGAGTTTCCCACTCACCATTTGCCCCGCCAGTAACTGGCGGGGTGATTACGCAGTAATCGTTGAGCAGGAGCAAACCGTCAGCGAGATTGAACAAAGACTGGCCGATTTGTAACTGATTCGCCTGAATCCGGTTGAATTGACCCAGATTATTCCACGTCAGCGGAGGAACCTCCCCCCCGCTCGCTCCGATCTGCCCGCTCCCATCGACGTCGATCTGCGCACACAATATGTCCCCGGCATTGTAGCACTGGAGCCCATCGGTGGAATCCAGCACCACCCGCGCACCCGCCGCCGCCGTGCGGATCGTCGCTCCGGTAACGATCCCCGCCGTGATCGTCCCCAGGTCGGCGGTGATCGCCGAAAGCTGAGCAACCGTGATCTTTTCCGCCGTCACGGCCCCCGCAAAAATTTTCACGGTCGTGATGCACCCTGCCGCCAGGTGATCCGCCGCGATCTGGCTCAATTGCGCGCTCGTCTGGTCGGCCCAGTCGCCCTCGTTGGCGGAGGTATCCACCGCTCGCACCCGATACCAGAACGTATCCTCTCCCGAGATCTCCCCGTCAGTAAAGTCCTGATCCACGTAGAAATTCAGCTTTGCCAGCGCAATCGTCGCCCAGGTGCCTGCTGGTGCCCCCTCACTGTCCACATCCCGCTGAATCTCATAGTACGACAGATCGGCTTCCGTGTTCGCATCCCAGTTCAACCCGACCAGTGTCCGGCTCGCCGCGGCATTCAGCCCGGTCACTTGTGCTGGAGCCGTCGTATCCTTCGCCGTCGTCACGTTCCGCGTCGTGGACCAGGCCGATTTGTTTCCCACCCAGTCGATAGCGCGCACCCGGGCATAATAGGTCGTGTTGCCCAGAATGCCCACGAACCGCTCTTTGCGATCCCCGCCGGCGGCGTGGTCCCGCGTGATCGTGTAGCCGCTGAAATCGTTGCTGGTCGAGATCTGGATCTGGTAATGATCCAGATCCGTATCCGCCACTGACCCCCACGTCGCCTGGATGTACACGACCTGGTGACCGTCCGCATCTATGTCCACCCCGGTCGTCAGGTTCTCGGCCTCGAACGTCGGCGTCGCCGGCGCATCCGTGTCGAATATCGTATCATCTATCGAGGAGATGTTGCCCTCGGCCTGCCCGAGCCGCTCCAGCCAGATGCGCCCCGTCGTCAGCGCCGGCGCGATCCCCTCTCCGATCTCCAGCGAATAGAACCGGTTGTCGCCTCGCCAGTAGATCGTCAAGCGCCGTACCGTCAGCGTCTCGTCGATCCCCCAGTCAGTGCAAATCAGCCGCACGTCCATCCCCGCCCGCAGCCCCTCCTTGCGAGTCACGACGTCGTATACGACCCGTGGATCCGCCCACTTGGCCAGCAGCGCCGCCCCTCGCGTATCCAACCCAGCCTGCGTCGTGATCCGGTTATCCACCACCACCGCCGGGCGCTCGCCATACGCCGCCACGCTGGCCGCATCCTCGTACCAGGTCCGCACCTCCTTGCCGACGACCAGGATGTGGTTGACGATCGTGCTGGCCGAAAGCCGCTGTTTGATGGCCTGGTAGGGGAATGAGTCTGCATTGTCCGGGTCGTCGGACAGCCACCAGGCGCATACGTTCACCTCGGCGGTGAAATAGTGTAACTTCTTACTCTCATCCACGTACCACCTGCCGCCGGTTCTGCTGCAGATGTCGCTCAGCGCCTGCCGCAGTGTCACGTCCTCAAACGAGATCGTCATGCTGGCCTGCAGCGTCGAGACGTGTGTCGTCGCGTCTACGTCGGCCCGATAGCTACCGAACAGGTCGGCGATGATCGCGCTATCGGCCTGGGCGCTGTAGGCCTCCTCGCCGTCGATCACCGCCTCCTCGACCAGAATGTTATAATCCTGGCATCGAATCGACATTCGGCGGCCAGGGAGCGCCAGGGACAACAGAGTATAGTCGATGTCCACGACCTCGCCGGCGAACAGCGTCGTGCCGTTGTCGGTCACGGTCACCGCATCGCGCGTCTGAATCGCGAGTGTGGAATCCAGGTCGTCGAGCTTGAACGAACAAACGGCGGTGAATTCACCCGCCGCCTGCTCGATTCTCAGCGAATCCCGGTATAGGTTTGCCGTCCGGTCCACGCCTCCGATCGTCAGCACTTCCGCCATCACGCCACCACCTTTTGGAGTCCGCGCAAGGTCAGCGAGCGGTCGATCTCCTCAGTCAGCCGGTAGATGTCCTCCTCGCTCCGCACCGAGTCCGCCCCGAAATAGTTGTTGATCTGGTAACCGGCTCCTCCCACTGCACCTGCGTTCATCGCCTCCACCGACCCCGCTGCCAGCATCTGTGCGCTGGTGTTCTCAGCGGTGGCCACCAGGCTTGGCAATGCATACTCCATCCCCGTCCCAATGCCCTGCACGAAAAACGCCCCGATCCGCATCCCCTCCCGCGATTCCGAGTGGATACCCAGGAATCCCATCGCGGCTTCGAGCGCAGCCCTGGCTGCGTCGCGCGCCGCCTGCTCAATGACGTACACGCCAGTAGCGATCCCGCGCGCCACGCCCTCAAGGATGTTTCGCCCCACGGATCCCCAATCCGTGTCTTGGAAGAAGGTGCTAATTTTATTCCAGGCTCTCTCTCCGATTTCCCCGAGGATGCGCCAGATCTCGTCCCAGATCTCGCGCAGCTTTTCCCCGAAACCGTACCAGTCTCCCTCGAAGGCCAATCTGAACGCGGCAAACAGCGTGGAGAATTGGGACCTGAACCACTCGAACACTTCGACGATAGACTCCCAGATTTCGCGCGCCTTGGCCATGATCGCGTCGCCGTGTTCGGCCCACCAGGCTGTGATCTTTTCGAGTGTATCCAGTATGAACGTGCGCAGGCCAAGAAAATCGGACTCCCATGCCTTGCGCAGCGCCACCACGATCGCCACCGCCGCGACGAATACCGCGATCACCGGTGCAACCGCCGTGATGATGCTCCACAACATCGGCAGGACCACGGCTGCAATCGCCGCCCCCAGCGCGATCAACACGTCCTGGAGCTCCACATTCTGCCCAATCCACTCCGCTGCTGTTTCGATATACGGTTGAATCGTTGTCCATAGGTTCTGGAGTTGCAGCCACACTGCCTGAATCGCGTCCGACACCTCATCTGGTACGATCTCCTGTAATGCACCCGTAAACGCTTCTAAAGGCCCTTCGCCGGTAGTCAAGCCATACACAAACGCATTCACGAACCATGCGCCCTTTTCGAATGCTGGCACGAGCGTCGTCTCGACGAACCCGGTCAGCAGCGGCAATACCTTCTCTGCCAGGTCTCCCGCGGTTCCCAAGAGATGGTTTAGTACCGGCAGAAACGCCACCCCGACCTCGTCCTTTGTGTCCTGGATCGTCGCCTTGAACTGCGCCATCTTTGCCGCCGCTGTCTCCGTTACGTCTGGCATCGCTGCCGTGTTTTCGGCCAGCTTCTTCATCGTCATCGCCATGACCGCTTCCTGTTGCTCCGCTTTGGTCATGCTCTCGATCAGCGCGTCAAAGTCCTCCGTCGTGTTCCCGTGCGTCGCCTCCAGCTTTTCTAGTTCGGCCTTGTATCCGGCTATCTGCGCCGCCTTCTTATCCATCTGCAGGTTGACAGAGCCCATGTCCTTGCCGGAAGCGATGGTCTGTCCATGTGTCGCCTCCAACTGCTCCAGTTTGGCTCTGTACGCTGCTATTTGCGCGGCCTTTTTGTCCATCTGTAGGTTGATAGACCCTACGTCTTTGCCCGCCTCCGCCGCGGCTCTCTGCTTTTCCGCCATGAGCGCATACTCACGCTCGGCGAACTCCAGTGTCTGGCCCAGTTTGCCGATAGCCTCGCTGTTGTCGGTCGTGGTAGCAGTAGCGCCTTCCTGCTTTTCCGCCATGAGCGCATATTCACGCTCGGCAAACTCCAATTGCTGACTCAGTTTGCCCATCGCCTCGCTATTGTCGGTTGTGATGGTGGCCGCCTTGCCGGAGGTCTTCGCCCACTCAGCGCACGCCTCGGTCAGGTTGACCTGGATCCCCAGATTGTCCAGGATCATCGGCGACACACGCCCGACGCCCTTCACCAGGCTGTCGAGCATATACCCCATATCCTGGCCCGTCGCCGCCGAGACCTTGCCCAGATACTGCATCGCATCCGGGAGCTGCGTGGCAAAGTCGGTGGATACCAACTGCGCCGCCTGATTGAACGACATCATCAGGTCGCGGTTGGCGACCATCCCGGCGCTGCCCCGTTTGAGCGCGCCTAGCATCTCATCCGCGCCCTGGCCCGCGCTCTCGGCCAGTCCTGCAAATGCGTCGCTCACCCCCTCCACCGGTGCGGCGTCCACCGTGACCTTGGCCAGCGCCGCCCCCAGGCCCGCGATCGCCCCCGTCGCCACGCCGATACCACCCAGCGCAGCAGTGCCCAGCGCCTGGAAACTCTGCCCGGCGCCGGCGACAATCTTGGAGATGGCGCTGTCTACCTTGCCCCGCGCATCGCCGAGGTCGGTGTCAAGTTTGTCCAGCGTCGCGCGAACCGCTACGTTCGCGCGGCCCAGGCTCGCATCAACTCCCACGCCGCTTCGCCTCGTTTATCTTGTCCACGTCGATCTTTTGCATGATCTCCCGATGCTCGGCCCGCCGCCGCTCCAGCTCCTCACCCTCCAGCGCCCGCGATTTGCCTGGAGCGATCAATCGTTGCAGCGCCGGCAACCGTTTGGCGCGCGATAACGCCGCGATGTGCCAGGCCAGCCAGGCATCCCGCCGATGCTCCCGCTCCAGCCGCCAGGAAACCGCCTCAATGACCGCAAACGTCTCGCGTGGCGTCAGCGACCAGAACTCGGCCACACTGACACCACACTTGAGCGCCGACTCCAGGAGCGCCTGCCAATCCAGCCGCCTCCGGCCTACGGGTTTGGGTCCTGCTCCTGCTCTCCGCTGAAACTCAGCACAGCAGACACGGCTTCCATCACCGCGACGCTAACCGCCGTGAATCCGACCTCGTCGAGCACCTGGAACGCATCTTTGAGCGTCACCACCTTGCCGCCTGCGCGCGCATCCCGCCGCGCCGCTTCCATCCCGGCCCGTAGCAGGTGCGCGATGTCGCCGACGCCCGTCGTGCCCTCAGTAAAGCCCTGCGCCACGCCGATGATGGACTTACCGATTGCGCCTTCGGTCTCAGCCAGCGCTCGATTCGTGAAGAGGATGTGTACCTCGCGCTCGCCGGCCTGGATTGTCGCCTCACCTCGTGCGCCTGGCATCAGCTCTCCAGCTCCGTCCAGAAGCCGTCGATGGTCATCGAGATGCTGATCGCGCCCTCGCCCTGGTCGGGAAAGCTCTCGCTCAGGCTGGTGATCAGCGCGTCCGCGGTCTCGATCGTTGTGCTGTCGTCCTCGCGCGCGACCAGAATCAACTCCCCATCCCGCATCGCGTCACGCAACGCGCGGTAGCCGTCGTCGGTCCACACGTACAGCGCATCCAGGCTCAGCGTCGCTGAGTACCGGCCTGGTAGGACCCTCTTCGCCCGCGAGTCCTTCGACGAGACGTCGATCTCCTCCGTCGCCTCGTCGAACGTCACATCCCGCTGTGATCCTACTGCCTCATAGACCGGCACAGCCGTCGTGCCGGTATTCACCAGCAACAACACGTCAGTTCCATTCATAGCCATAGTTTCAGCCTCCTATCCGTTCCTATCCTGATCCGTTTCCGTCCTGCAATCTGCGTTATTCCTCCTCTACCGTGAGGCGGACCGTCACGATCCGCCCATATGCATCCTGCCCATCAGCCGCCACCGGCCCCGAGCAGTCCGCTATCACACATTCGAAATCCGAAATCGCGAGCGTTTGCCGGTGCAACAGTGCCCGCGCCCGCTCCGCGATTGCCTCCACCACCGCCGCGCTGCCCGTCGCATCCGTGTAGCAGCGCACGTCTCGCATCACCATCCAGCCTCGCGTTAATTTCGTATCCCAGGCCGTCTGCGCCACCTCGCCCGCACTCACGATATATGGCAGCGTCGCATCCCCAGGCGCTGGATCCGTCGTAAAGATCGCGGGCTCGCCGCCATACGTTGCCAGCAACGCTGTTAGCGTCCCATCCCCCGCCAGCACATCGTGAATCGCCTCAGTGATCGCGCCCACCTCTCCGATCCTTTAATTCCGCAGATCCTGCTCTTCCTCTCTTGATCCCCAACGCATACGCATAATGCACAATCGTCGCCAGCATGAGCATCGCCTGCGCGCCCATCCTGAACGTGGTCGGGTTTTGTTTGAGACCATTTGCCTTGGCCATCATCCACAGCATGTGATAGACGGCCTTGACGCCCTGGACTAACACCCCGTACTCTTCCGGAGGAGGCGTCCCGATGATCCCGTCCGCCGTCTCCGAATCGCACAGCGCCAACGCCTGCTCGACCCGAGCCCGCGCCCGCTCCAACTCTGTCGGCATAGTCCTACCCTCCTGTAAGGAGCCTCAGAATCTCCTTGAAATTGTTCACCAGCGCCGGCCGCAGCCACGGCTGCGCCGCCTTCGACTTGCTCCCGACCTCGATCCAGAATCCGTAATCGCTACCCTTCTCTCCCGGCGGTATCCCGATCTGCCCCTCGACCACGTTCTCCTCGATCACCACCCGGCTGATCAGTTTTCCCAACGCCAGCAACCGGCGGTACGCCCGCCCGAACGCTGGCTCCACGATGCTCAGCAGCCGCCGCCGAGCGTCCATCTCCACCACGCCCGCCGCCGCCTCCATATTCGTCGCAAGGAACCCCCGCACCTCCTCCACCACCTGCCGTTGCCGCCACTCCATGACGTTGCTCATTGAGCACTCTTAATCCGTCTTAATCCTGCAAATCCGTGTTCTCTTGACATAATGCATAATTTCTGCTATAATCTTACACGGTGCCGGTGACGGGACCCGCGCGCGCGAGGGATAGCCCGGGCATTTAGTACCCTACCCGCTGAAGGGTATGGCCTGGACGAGGCCTCCCGGTGAATCCCCCGGGTCACGTCGCGCTCACTCCCAGCCCCCACCCCGGGGGCGTCGTGGTGACATTCCTCTCCGGAGCGACGTCGTCCCCTGTCACCATTCATGCATCCGACTCTTCCCTCTGCCTCTCCAAACAATCCACCTCGTAATGGTGTCCCGCCTCCGATGGCTCCCGCACCCCCAACACTTCAACCACCAGGTCCTCGCACGTCACCCGGTCCCCGCGCGCCACGTCCTCCCCGGCCACCACGTACAACACGTGCGTGATCTGCTCCTGCTCCGCGTCCGCCACCACCCGTTCGTTCGCCGTCGCTGGCCGGATACGCCCGTACATCGTTCCGGAGGCGATATAGGTGATCGTCCACCCCCCCTGCCCATCGCCCACCCTGGTCCGCCTCTCCACCGTGAACGTGTTGTTCAGCAGCGACTCAAAGACGCTCACCGGCTCGCCCCGCATTTTCTGCAGCAGAAGTCGCTATCACTGTTGAACTCGCCACAGCGCCCGCAGCGCCAGCCACCAGCCAACAGCACAAGCTCCTCGAGGGATAAAAACAGCTTTTGTATCATTGCATCACGTACCTATACTTGTTCAAGATGTCCTTCTCACTCAGCAGCAACATCCTCGCCCCGCTGACCCCCATCAATCCCTCGCCCACGCCCCCGCCGACCTCGCTGGCGTAGGACACGGAGTAATCCCCCAGGCTCTTCGCCGAAACGCCCGGCACGCCATCCGTATCGGATGCCCGGAGCCCGACCTGGTACACCCTAGCCGCCGCCCGCGTAGCCACCCCCACGATGTCATCCGGCAGCGGTGCGGCATACCCGTGCGTGTACGTGATCGTGACGATCTGGATCCCCGCCTCCCAGTCGCAGTCCACCCGGTGGAGGATGCCATATTGACCGAGCTTGTAGTCATCGTCCTCGGTCAGGACCTCTTCGTCCTCGATGACCTCGGTAACCTCACTCACTGGCAACTCCGGCAGGAACAGCCGCGTCCCGCCCGCACAGTCCAGCGTGATCTCGTCGTCGCTGACGAACTCGATGTACTGGTGGCAATAATTGCGGATCGCCTCCGTCGCCTCGGCGATCGCTCGCTCGCATGCCGCGATCTTGTCCGCGTCCGTGATCTCGATCTGCAGCAGATTCTCGACGTCCTGAACCGTGCAAAAATCAGCCACCGGCTTTCTCCTTCTTTCCCTTCGCCTTGTCCTTCGCCGGTTTCTTCATTTTGTCCTTGGTCGGCCTCCGTCGTTTCCTGCTCGCCTGCTCGCCTTCTCCCCTGCTCCTCTGCTGCAGGCTGGCGAAATGCTCTTTCACTTTCTCCTCGTCCCCCGCGTGGCATTTGACGAACCGCCCCGGCGCGATCTCCACCCGCACCAGCCGCCTGACATTACGCATATTCTTGTCTGTCCTGGCGTCCTGCTGCGCCCGCTGGGCCTCCTCGGCCAGCCACGACCGGGGCAGCGCGCAGAATCGCGGCTTGACGATGTGCAGCGCCCGCAGGAACGCCAGCCGCTCGTCGCCCCCTGGCCGGCACTCGGCCCGCCACGTCTCCAGCAGTGCCAGCCCGGCCTCGCTTGACCGGATGAACAACAGCCCCGGCTCGTACAGTGGAATGCGCAGATCCAGCGTCAGTTTTGCCGTTCGTTTCCGTTCGGCGGGCGTTCCCACGTCTTGGGCCAGCACACCATAGCGCCACAGCGGAGCCGCCGCGTCCCAGCGTTGGAGGAAATGAAACCCACTCGGCAGCAGGTCCCAGGGTACTTGATACTTGCCGCTCACGAACAGGGTCCGCGCCCAGGACGGTTTCCACTTCCGCCCTTGCCGCAACTGCAATCCCAGGCGGCGCGCCGACGCCGAGATTTTGACGCTCCTGCCCATCGTCAGGATTCCGCAGTCCTTCATACAGTAGTCTCTCCTTGCGTGTCCTTAATCACCTCTAACGAGACATAGAACGACGTTTTTGCGTCGTTAATCTTGGGTCTTTTCACGTAACGCCATTTATGCGGCGTGTAGAAACCGTACTGTTTGCCGCGCTTCGTCTCCGGGCAGAACTGGTCCAGCGACCGTACCGTGAAATACCATCGGTGCGTGGGATCGTCGTGCGCCTGCTCTGCGCTCCAGAGCGGCAACTTCATCGCCACCACGCCACTGGGCCGGAGGAGGCGGTGGCATTCATTCAGCGTCACCACCAGGTTCACGTCGAGGTGCTCGAACACCGACAATGCTACAATCTGATCGAAAG
>Ga0114922_10005771_pt1 | contig 11396 bp, 8 predicted proteins | sample AartaG_FD_100975 | JGI IMG/M metagenome (GOLD analysis project Ga0114922, IMG submission 100975) | Deep subsurface microbial communities from Aarhus Bay to uncover new lineages of life (NeLLi) - Aarhus_00045 metaG | ecosystem: Environmental > Aquatic > Marine > Oceanic > Sediment | place: Aarhus...
CGCCGAGGGCAAGGAGGCCGAAGCAGGCGATTCAAAGGCCAGAATCGCCGATGCAGGCCGACACAGCCCTTCGGTGCTCGCAGCCGGCCGAAGCCAGGATGGGGTTTTGCAGCAGCGCCTAAGTCGGCCGGCGTCGCTTCGAAGTAGACGTTCCGCACCCGAACGCCCTCGATCGGCTCACCCAGTTCGCCCGGCGGCATCTCCTCCATCTCGGGCTCGGCGCCGGCAGGGAGAACCTTGCTCTCGGTCGTGACGCACAGAGTCGCCACGCCGCAATTCTCTGCCGCACAGCAGAGCGCAAACGTCCCCGTCTTGTTGACCACCGACCCGTCCGACAAGATGGAGTCTGCGCCGAAGAGCACCAGGTCGGAGTCCGCCACGGCCGCAACGGCTGCGGCGTCCGTCACAAGCTCCGTCGCTATACCGAAAGACGCCGCCAACCGCGCCGTCTCGCGCCCCTCACCGCAACCCTCTCCCGGCGGGAGAGGGAATCTCCCCCCCCCTATGGGAGGGGCAAGGGGGAGAGGGAAACCGTGGGCAACTAATGTCGGCTCTCTTGGCGCCAGTGTGGTCGGAGCAGTCGGAGCCGGCCGCGTCAGAACTCCGGCGGCATGTCTATGGGCGTGCCCTCGTGGACCTCCGCGTCGGCGGCGCGGTAGGCGTCGTAGTACCTGGCGGCGATGACATCCCAACTGACCACGTCCATGAGGTAGCGGTAGAGCTTGAAGCCGAGGTCCCAGCGGAGCCCCTCGTCCTCGGCCAGCCGCAGGACGCAGTCGCGCAGCATTTGCTTGTTGGTGAACAGCAGGCCGCCGCCGCTTTCGAGCGTCTGGGCGGTCAGGCCCTCCATGGGCGCGGTGGTCACGTAGGGTTTGTTGAGGGCGATGATGCGCGCCAGGGTGCCGGACTGGGTCTCGTCGATGCTGGGCAGGACGACGAAGTCGCAGATGCCCATCACCTTGTAGTAGATGTCGCCACGCGGGGTGAAGCGGTAGAAGTGGCCGATGCCCTTCTCCTCCAGCAGCTTCACGCCGTTCACGTATCGCTCGAACTCGCTCCGGTCATGCGGGTCGCGGATGTCGCCGGCGCCGAGCAGGAGCCAATCCTGGCCGGTTTTCTGGTGAATCTCGTCGTGCACGCTGTCCCACATGTCGGTCATGATGTCCCAGCGCTTGTTGGCCTGGATCCAGCCGACCAGTCCGATGACGTGTCTGCCCCGCAGTTCGCCGAGGCCGATTTCCGCCTTGACCTGTTCGACCTTGTCGATCGGTACCCGCCTGTCGGGCCGGGCCCCGTGGGGGATGATGACGATGTTGCGTGGTCTGTCCCATTTTCTGACGGAGAACGTCCAGTCCAGGCGCCACTTCTGGTAGTGGCACTTGAAGATGAGCACGCTGCAGAGGCCGGCGAGCCGGCGAATGAACTGCTCCTCATGCTCCTTCATCCGGCCGTGCACGGTATGGGGTTCGACGACGGTCGGCCAGCCCTTCAGGCGCTGCAGCAGCTTCAGGAATCCGGCGTTCATGTCCGAGGCGCCGCGTCCGTCCACGTGGTTGTAAAGGCCGTACTCGTGCTGGAAGTGGACGGCGTAGGGGTCGAGTTCCTTGATCTTCTCGACCACGGGACGATACCAGTCCTTGCGGCTCACGTCGATGAGGGGGAAGACGTTATCGCCCCGGCCGTCAGTGTGCGAGATGACGTAAGTGGGGCGATCGGGCTCTCGCTTCTGGATGAACTCCATGGCCTCTTCGGCAAAGGTGCCGATGCCGCACTTTCGCGGCGGCCAACTGCTCACCATGATGATGGGTCTTTTCGCTGACACAGGGCTTTCACCCTCAATAGCATTGCTGCAAGACCAGCGCCGGCGCGAGGTGCCGGGTCAGAGCCTCGGCACATAGAAGGCGGCGCGCCCCGCGGCCGTTCCTTTGGCCACGCGGTCCTGCTCGCTGAAGACCTCCGTAAGCGTCAGAAGCGCGAGCAGGAAGCAGAGCGTGCTTTCGGCGCCCTGGTTCTGGTTCACGCCTTCGGCGGTCAGCCCGTCCGAGCAGCCGCCGGTCTTGAAGTTGTAGAGGGATTCCCCCAGGTCATTGACCCCGAGGAACCAGTCGAAGGCCATGCGCATGTACTTCAGGTACTCGCGACGGCCCGTCAGGCGAAACGCCACCTTGCAGGCCTCGCACAGGCCGCAGGCATCGATGGACTGCTGATCGAAGGAGGACGGGGCCTCCTCGCCACGCGCGTGCCAGCCATCGTTGCCCACAAGCGAGAAGTGGTCCGCCCGGTCGCACATGGTCAGGATGAAGTCCAGCGTCTGCTTGCCGAGCCGGCGGTACTCCTCCTTGCCCGTCACTTCGTAGCCAAGGAAGAGTGACTGCGGTATGACGGCGCTGTCGTAGGTGACCACCTGCTCGAACCAGGGCCAGCCTTCGCCGGAAGCGGCCTTGAACTTGTCCACGTGGGCCGATGCCAGGCGGTCGATTTTGGCGACGATGTCCTCCGCCTCGGGAAAGCGCTGCAGGTAGTAGTAAAGGCCGAGGATGGCGTAGGCGCGCCCGCGCAGGTTCAGGGCCGACAGATTCCCCAGGGCGTTTTCGAAGACCTCCTGCGCCAGGTTCGCGTAGGGCGTCGGCCCGCGGTACGTCGTGTAGCCGAGTCCCCACAGAGCCCTGCCGTAGCAGTCGTCGCTGCCCACTTCGTCGAGGAAACGGCGGTCGTAGCTGATGAAGTTGTGGAACAGGCCGTCGCCGCGCTGGGCGTAGCTGACGAAGGCCAGGTAGATGCCGAGCAGGCGTTCGGACTGGGCCGAGCGGAACAGGTCGTAGTGCTTCGACGTCACGACCAGGGCACGTGTGTTATCGTCCGTGCAGTAGCCGTGGGACCGGTCGGGCACGGAGTAGCGGGCGTGCTGGAGCAATCCCGTGTCGTCGGTCAGGCGCTCCAGGTGGTCCAGCCTCACCCGCGGCAACCCCGTGATGGGCAGCACGTGGCGCATGCTGACGTCCGGCATCGAGGCGCGGACGCGGCGTGTGGTTATCGCCTCACGGAAGGTCTCCAGGTAACGGCGCCCCACCTCGCCCCACGTCATCCGGCGCGAGAATTCGTAAGCGTTGGCCCGCATCTCGCGCAGCTTGGCCGGATAGGACAGCAGGCTCAGGATGGCCTTGCCCATGCCCTCCGGGTCGCGGAAGTCAACGAGTGTGCCCCGGTCCTCCGCCAGCAGTTCCTCTGCATACCAGTAGCGCGTCGAGACGATCGGTTTGCCCGCGCCGAGGGCGTAGGCCAGCGTGCCGCTGGTGATCTGCTCGCGGTTCAGGTACGGCGTCAGGTAGATGTCGGTCGCCTTCAGGAACTCGCACAGCTCCTCCAGGGCCGCGAAGCGGTCCGCGAAGAGCACGTTCTTCTGCAGACCCAGGCTCCTGGCCAGCCTCTGCAAGCTGAGCCGGTAGCTCTCCCCCTGCTCCTTCAGGATGTTCGGATGCGTGGCGCCCAGCACGATGTAGCACAGGTCGGGGTACTCCTCCACGACGGGCGGCAGGGCCTGCAAGGCATACTCGATGCCCTTGCCCGGGTTGAGGAGCCCGAAGGTCAGGATCAGCTCGCGACCCGTCATCTCGAACTGCTCCTTGTAGAGCTGCGGCTCGACCAGCGGGATCTCCGGCACGCCGTGGTGGATGAGGCGGATCTTCTGCTCGGGCGCGTCGTACACCTCCTGCAGGAAACGGACTGCCCGCTCGCTCATGACGACCAGCAGGCTGCTCAGAACGATCATCTCCCGCATGACGGCGCGCTGGGACTCGGAGGGCTCCTTCAGAACGGTGTGGAAGGTCGAAATGATCGGGCAGCGCAGCTCCCGCAGCAGGTCCAGCACGTAGCTGCCGTCGTGGCCGCCGAAGATGCCGAATTCATGCTGAAGGGAAACCACGCGCACGTTGTTGTAGTTGAGGAACTCCGCGCCGCGGACGTACTCTGCATTGTCGTGCTGGCTGAGGGCGTCCTCGACCTCGTCGGGATAGGAGAGGTCCTCCTCGGGATCGTCCACGGCCATGACCACCGTGCGCAGCCGGCCCTCCGTGGCCCTGCGCACGGCCAGGACAAGGTCAGACGTGAACGTCGCAATCCCGCACCGCCGGGGCGGATACGTGGATATGAAGGCAATCGCGTCCTTCAAGTCGCTGACGCTCACCGGCGCTTCCTCTGCCATGATGTTATCTGCCGGCCCCTTTCGCCCTGGCCTGCCGGTCCGGTCATGCACCCCCGATATCATTATAATCAGCCGGGCACCCGCCTTCAAAGAGTGCTTGCGCTCAGCATCGGCCGAAAGGCAAGCGTCAGTAGGGACGGTCGTAGCCTTCGCGGCCCATCAGGCCGTAAGTGTACACCTTGCCCAACTCGACCCCCGGCTGATCGAAGGGATTCACACCGTAGAGCCCGCCGCTGTAAGTGACGGCGTACTCCAGCAGCATGAACAGCTCCCCCAGCACCCGGGCGGTTACGGCAGGGATGCGGAGGGTCAGGTTCGGACGGTGCTTGTCCCGCAGGGCAAAGCGCGTGGCCGCCAGCTCCGCGCCGAACAGCTCCCCGAAGGTGTGGCCCTTCAGGTAGGACAGCTCCTGCTCGCTCGCCCCGCGGCAGATCGGCAGGCTCTCTGACCCGCCGCCCGCCGTGCCGGCCAGAAGGTCCTCCACCTCAATGAGGGTGACGACCTTGTCGAAGCGCCCGTCCTGGTAGAGCTGCATGACCGAATGCTGGTCGGTGACGCCCACGGCGCCGACGGGCGTCGGACCCACGAAGACGTCCTTGCCGCTCAGACCGTGGCGCTTGCCCAGGCTCTCGGCCCAGAGCTGGCAATACCAATCGGCCAGGCGCCGGAGGGCGTTGCTGTAGGGCATCAGGACCGTGATCGGCTTGCCCCTTCCGTAGAAGAGATGGAGGATGGCCGCGTAGAGCGCGGCGGGGTTGTCGCCCAGCCCCTCGGCCCGGCAACGCTCGTCCATGGCGGCCGCTCCGGATAGCAGCTCGTCCACGTCCACGCCGCCGACGGCCGCGCTGAGCAACCCGACGGCGCTCAAGACGCTGAACCGCCCCCCTACGTTAGCAGGGATCGGCAGCGTGGAATAGCCGTCCGCCTCGGCCACGCGCCGCAGCAGGCTCTTCTCGGGGTCCGCGTCCGTGGTTGCAATGATCTGCTTCGCCGGATCGCCCCCCGCCCGCCGCAGCCAGTCGCGGACGAACAGGAACTGGCTCATCGTTTCGGCGGTCGAGCCGGACTTGGTGATGACGTTGAAGACCGTCGCCTCCAGCTCATCGCGGACCACGTCGCAGAAGCCCGACAGGAGGGCCGGGTCCACGTTGTCGAGGACGAACAGGCGAGGCGCCCCCGACCGTGCCGGATGCCCGGCGGGAAGCAGATTGTGGAAGGGGTGGTTGAGCGCGCCGTGGACGGCGATGTTCCCCAGCGCCGAGCCGCCGATCCCCAGCACAACGAAGTTCTTGCACCAGCCATGCAGCTCTTCGGCCTTCTGCCTGACGCGGTCGGCCAGATCGCCGGCGTAGGGAAGCTCCATGAAGCCGATGTCCTTGCCGCGCCGCCGCTCGACGTCGCGGCGGCAGTCGGCGATGCGGCCGGCCAGGCCATCCAGCTCGGAGCGGCTCAGGCCGTGCTCTTTGCCGATTGCCTCCTCAAAGACGTTCGTCGCGTCGAGCTCGACAGTGCTCGTTGAATTCATCGTCTGTCCACCCTAGCGGGACCGGTTGAACTGCGTTCATGGCTGGCCGTGCGATCGAAGCCGCCCAGACCCACCATTATGTCCGGGCGGTCGCAGCATTCAACTGCACGGGGGACAAGAGGGACGGGGTCGCGTTGAAACGGCCCCCTGCCCGTGCTATAAGGGCACTCATGAACTGGAAGAAACACATCCTCACCTTCGTCGTGATCTTCCTGCTGATGGGTCTGCTCCTCAGCGGCCGGGGCTCCTGCACGCAGCAGCAGGCGGGGGGCCCCATTCGCCCCCCCGACGCTACACTGGCGACCATCGACCTGGCCGACAGGCCCGGGCACGAGGCACAGCGTTCCTACCAGATACGCTGCGAGGTGGCCGACACGAAGGAGAAGAAACGACGCGGGCTGGCCGGCCGGCCGGGGCTGGAACCGGGCTACGGCATGCTGTACGTATACGATCCGCCGCAGAAGCCCGAGTTCTCCGAGGCCGAGACGGGCTTTCCGCTTTCGCTCGCCTTCCTCCGGGCCGATGGCACGATAGCGAAGATCCAGAGGACGGCGAAGAATGACCGCCAAGTCATCACTCCCGACGAGCCGGTCACGTACGTGCTGGAGGTCCGCTCGGGCTGGTTCGAAGACCGGAACGTCCGGATCGGCGATCGTTTCCTCCTGCCCCCCGAACTCACGGCGGCGCCGAGCGCGGAAGAGCCGCCGGCGCCCTCTCCCGAACCTGAGCCGGCGGTGGGGCCCGCCCCTTCAGGCTAGCGGAGTTGCGGGCTCGGGCAGACGTATGCCGTGCGCCGCCCTCGGAGATTCCTCGTCGTCCCATCCCGCATGCACGGGACGGGCTCCTCGGAATGACAAACGCGGGGAGGCTAGCGGTGCTCGGCCCTGGAGTGCCGCGGCACGCCGGAGGCGCACAAGCTTCCAGCCTTCGTAGCCGTAGCGGCTACTACGGCGGAGTAGGCTGCCGCCGCTTTGGGGTCGCGGAACCTGTAGCGAAGGCCGAGGACGACGACGAGCGAACGGCTGGCGCGGCGTGCCCCGCCGCAACCGGCCCTCCCTAGAACCTCCACTAGCGCGAGCCCGGCGGGCTCAAGCATCCTCGTCGGGTGGCGGCTCTTCCTCCTCGGCGCCCTCGCGAGCCTCCAGGCTCAGCCCGGCCATGTGGTGCGTCCTAACGGCCACATAGATGCAGGCGATCAGCCCCCCGAACAGGATCGCCGCCGCCACGGCGCCCAGGGCCGCCGGCGCGATCAGGTCGCTCACGCTCTCGACGACCCCCGGCTCGGCCGTCTTGCGCAGGTAGGCCAGCAGACCCAGGAAGAGCACGACCGTGCAGCCGACGCCCAGCATGGCCACGTAGTGCCGCGCAAGCACCAGCGAGAGGAGCAGTATGCCGAGGAACCAGCCCCAGCCGGCCAGCGTGACCGAGTGCTTCAGGATCTTGTCATAGCCGCCGTAAGGCTGCGTGATGTCGCTGAAGAACTGAGTCGCCAGCAGGTAGATGAGTATGGCGGGCGTGACGACCTTCACGAACGCGTCGAACCAGTAGTGCACCTTGATCTCGCTGTGCCGGTTGATGTAGTCCTTCAGTTCGTCCAGGTCGAAGAAGTAGCCGACCGCGATGCATTCCAGCAGCCCCACGAGCGCCAGGCCGTAGTCGCTGGTCCAGCGCCCCACGATGTCCAGCCACATCAGCCCGCTGCGCGTGCAGAAGAACAGGCTGCCGACGAAGCCGAACGTGCAGAAGATGGCCGTCATCTTGGCGCGCGACGTATGGGGGAACCGGTCCCGGAAGCCCGTCACCACGCCTTCCACGATGCTGAACGCGCTGTCGATCCCGAGTGAGATCAAGCACACGAAGAAGAGGAACGACAATAGGGCCACGCCCCACCTGGCCAGGGGCATCTTGGCCAGGGCGATCGGATAGGTCTTGAAGACCAGGGCCGGGCCGCCCTCGACGACCTGGCTGACGGGCTCTCCGTGCAGGTAGGCCAGGTAGCCCAGCACGCTGAACACGGCCAGCCCCGCCAGGAAGCTGGTGGCGCAGTTGCCGAAGCTGGTGATGAAGGCGCTATTGGTCACATCGCTCTCCGGCGGCATGTAGCTGGCGTAGGCGATCAGGATGCCGAAGCCGAGGCTGAGGCTGAAGAAGATCTGCCCGTAGGCGGCAATCCAGACCGCTGGATCCTTCAGCAGCTCCCAGTTCGGCTTCAAGTAGTAGATCAGCCCCGCCGTCGAGCCCGGCAGCGTCAGCCCCCTGATGAGAACGATGAGGAGGAGGATCACGGGAAGTGGCACCGTTATCATGACTACCCGCCCCACGTTCCGCACGCCCTTGAAGATGATCAGGAAGATGGCAATCCAGGTCACCAGCGACCCGATGGCCAGGTTGGGGCTGATGCGGAACATGTCCGAAACGTAGCGGACCTGCCGCTCGCGCGGGGGAGCGCGTTCAGGCGGCCCCGGGGCGTTGTACTCGTGGGCCGCCTGCCAGAAGCCGGGCCGGAACTCGCCCAGGCATACCTCCCGGAAGTAGTTGTCCACGTTCGCGCTCAGGGCGACGTAGTGGATCCGCTCGGCTTCGGGTTTGCCCTGCTCCTGCGCTATCTGCTCGGCCACCTCTTCGGCGGTCCAGACCGGGAGGCGCTGCTCGGCCGGACGCGCCTCTTGGGCCCCTTCCAGCCGGCGTCTGGCCTCCGCATCGCGCGCCGGCATGTAGAGGCTGATCCGGGACGGCGGCGTCTCCTTGACGAACGGCACTCCCTGCGCGTCCCGCTCAACCGTGGACGCCGGGGCGGGGCGGGTCCAGGCGAGCGTCCACGACGCCGCCGCGTAGTGGCAGGCCCACGCCATCACCACCACGTAGTAGAGCGTGATCGAGATGCCGACCAGCAGCGCAAACCAGCCGACCCAGCGGAACTTGCCCGTCACGGCCGCCAGCGCCTGCGGGGCGCCGCCCTGATACTTCTGCCCGATCGCATACTCCACGATCATCAACGGTATGCCGGCCGTGATCAGCGCGACGAAGTACGGGATGAAGAACGCGCCGCCGCCGTTCTGGAACGCGATGGCGGGGAAACGCCAGAGGTTGCCCAGCCCCACGGCGCTGCCGATCGCCGCCATGATGAACGCGGTGCGGCTCGTCCAACGCTCTCTCTGCTCCGTCGCCATTGGCCACTCTCCCCCGTGAACCTGGAAGGGACGCCAGGGATTCGGCAGGACGCCGGGCGGTATTCTAACGGAGCGCGCGGCACCCCTTCAACATCGCCGCGGCAGGCGAATCGCCCGCCGGTGCCAGTTCGGCAGCAGGCGAGAGCGCAGTGCCAGTTTGGCAGTTGAGCACGCCGCCAGCCTCAGCAGGAGGCGCGGCCGGTATGTTCTAACAAATTGGCAGATAAGGACATAGATGTGCCACTAAGTCGCTGGCACGGCTGTTGCTTCTTGCCTTGCATTGAATGAGTAACGTTGGGGCGTTCTCTACACGTCGGAAGGAGGCAGAAGCATGGTCGACATAATCCGCAGAAGGCCGAGGGCTTTGACCAGAACGTATGGCTGGCCGTTCCGTCGGCTGTTCGAGGATATGTTTGAGGGCTGGGAAGGCGAGCGCGGCCTGCCCGAGCTGTGGGCCGAAGGCCGTTTCGTGCCCGCCATCGACGTCACCGAGGATGCCGACGGCCTGACGCTGACGGCCGAGATCCCCGGCATGACGAAGGAGGACCTGGAGGTCACCGTCGACAACGGCGTCCTGACCCTGAAGGGCGAGAAGAAAGAAGAGGAAACGACCGAAGGGGCGGACTGCCACAGGGTCGAGCGCCGGTACGGCCACTTCGAGCGGCGCATCCGCCTGCCCGAGTACGTGGACACCGGCAAGATCCACGCCACTTACCAGGACGGCGTCCTGAAGCTGCACATGCCGAAGGGCGAAGCCGCCAAGGCCCGGTCGATACAGATCAAGTAAACCCAGTGGCCGGTGGTCAGTGACCAGCCGTCAGTGACTGCCGGCCATTTGCTATTTCTGATCGCCCAGCTTCGACACCAGACCGTGGAGCATCTTCCTCAGCTGGACGATCTGGACTCCTATCGCCTTGAGGGTTTCTCGGCTTACGTAGCCCAGCTCGACGGCTATGGTGAGTTGCGTATCAAGCTCGGCCAGCGAGCCGAGGGCGACGTACAGAAAATGGCGGAACTCCCCAGAATGCTGTCTCGCCTGTCCCTCCGCTATGTTGGAGGGTACGGAGACTACAGCTCGCCGGATCTGGCCCACCAATCCGAACCTCTCTGAGTCTGGGAACCCCTCAGTCAGCAGATACACGTCTTTGACAAGGGACATCCCCTTCTGCCACACCAGGAGGTCCCTGTAGCCCCGCACCGGGGCTCTGCCGTGGCCTCTGCCGTTCGCTTTGCCCACTGATCACTCACCACCGATCACTGCTCACTGGATTTCGGGCATTGGCGAAAGCTCCGTCCCCTCCGGCGCGCGGGCTCGGGTCAGCAGCGCTTCCAGCAGGCCGCGGTTCTTGTCCGGCTTCGTGGTGCAGGCGATGATCTTCTCGTGGTCCAGGCGGTTGACCCGATCGTTCATGGCCTTGATCGCGTCCATGCAGTTGATCAACGCCCGCTCGACCGGCATGCGCTCGGGATTGATGTCTATGCCGAAGTAGCCGCCGTAGCCCTGCATCTTCAGCACGTAGAGGGCGGCTTCGGCCTGCTCCGGACTGATGGTCCCGACGTTCTGGTCCTGGTCGTAATTGCCCAGCGGCTGGCCGTTCCAATGTGTGTGGAAGAGCCGGCCGTACTCCATGACCAGGCTGAAGGAGTAGGCCAGGTCCTCGTAGCCCATCAGCACGTGGCCGACCTCCGGATTCATGCCCAGCAGGGCCTCGCCCTTGTCGAGGATCGCCCGGTTCTCGGCGTTCTTGAGGAGGGACTCCGTCTTCTGGCCCATCAGCAGCCCTTCCGGCGTGGTGCCGTAGAGGATCTTCGCCCTGGGTTCGTAGGGCTTCGGCTCTTCGGCCACGCGCACGCCGGGCACGGCGTCCATCGCCTCCGCCAACCCCTCGCAGAAGCGATCCCTGGCCGCCATGAAGTCCAGGCCGAACGAGTTCTCGAACCCGTCGATCCCGGGCCACACGATGGAGAAGTCGGTGCCGATCTGCTTGTTCAGCTTGAAGGCGATTTTGGCCCGCTCGATCGCGTTGCGGCGGACCTTCTCGATGGGGCTGCTCAGCGCGCCGAACTCGAACTGCCGGTCGAAGAACAGGTTCGGCACGATGGTGATGAGCCGGATGCCCGTCTGCTCGCCGAACTCGACGTAACGGTCGATGTTCTCCTCGTTCACCTCGTTGGGGTAGTGGGCCTCCAGGCCCATGAGCCCGTGCTTGGCCAGCGGCTCGGCGATCTCGAAGATGCGCTCTAGCCATTCGTCGGGGCCCTGGGGCCTGTCGACGTAGGAATCGTGGAACCGTCCGCCCCCGGGGAAGAAAAACCAGACGCCCGCCGAGAACCTAAGATCCAACTCGAAGCCCTTCAGGTGCTCGACCAGCTCCTCGGGGCTCCTTCGCTCTGCCTGATACTTCGTGCTCACAAAAGCCATGACCCCTGCTCCTTTCGGGAATGGTGACCCCCAAGCGCGCCCATGTTACCACAGGCGTATCGGGCCTTCAACGAGCCC
>Ga0114922_10005772_pt1 | contig 11394 bp, 9 predicted proteins | sample AartaG_FD_100975 | JGI IMG/M metagenome (GOLD analysis project Ga0114922, IMG submission 100975) | Deep subsurface microbial communities from Aarhus Bay to uncover new lineages of life (NeLLi) - Aarhus_00045 metaG | ecosystem: Environmental > Aquatic > Marine > Oceanic > Sediment | place: Aarhus...
CATCATCCGCGGATTGATTGATAGAGACATAAGTTAAAGAATGAAAAGGGGCGCTGTCGTTAAATCGGCAGTGCCCCTTAGTATAGTGCTCCCAGTTGATTTTTCCCGTTTGCTCGCGGGTAAGAACCTTTGTAATAACAGGTTGCAATCCCACTCGCGCCAATTTTTTACCCTTAAGGGTATATTTGAATTAAGGTTAGCTTAAAACGTCTTTTTGCTGTCCAACAGAAACGTTACCGGGCCGTCGTTGATGCTGGTTACTTCCATGTGGGCGGCGAAGACGCCGGTTTCGACGGGGACGCCTTTTTGTCGGACAGCTTCAATTGTCTTTTCGTATAGCCTCTCAGCCGTTTCGGGCTCGCCCGCCGAATCGAAGCCCGGCCGACGGCCTTTGCGGCAGTCGCCGTAGAGTGTGAATTGACTGACTAACAGAATAGCCGCTCCGACATCGAGGACGCTCAGATTCATTTTTTCGTTTTCATCGGCAAAGATTCGCAGGTTGACGAGTTTGTCGGCGATGAATTCGACGTCTTTTTCGCTGTCTTCTTTGCCCACACCAAGATAGACCAAGCACCCCTTGCCGGTTGAACCGACGATTTGGCCATTGACCTCTATCTCCGCCTCTTTTACTCTTTGTACGACCGCTCGCATAATATAAATTCTCTTCCTGAAAGCTGAAAGTTATTGACAGCCTGTTTTTTATCTGAATAGGCTGCCTTTTACAAGCTAAAAAGAGAAATTGGGGATTTTTAGGCGTCTCGGAACTTTAGTTGAGAAGGCTTTTGATTGCTGTGCGCTCGATCTTTGGTATAATCTTTGTGACATATGTCTATTATTGAAGGAAGCATGTGAATGGATGAAAATTTCGGTTACCTAATTGTTCTAAATCCCAAGATAAACTTGCGGATTTTCGAGAATAGGTCAACGCTCAAAAAGTACAAGAAGGAATACCGAGAGTATCGAAGCGCTTTCTCAAGCTATGATCCACTGAAATATCGGGGAATATCAAGACGCCCCCTTTCTGCTCATTATCCTCTTGTAGACAAAATTCATCAATTGTACAAGAAAGTCGGATTTGATGAACGGCTATCTTTTAAAATTGACAAAGAAATAGTCCAGTGGCATAAAAATAACCAGCTTGATTATAACAAGGAAGCCAGAGTTCATATGTACGAGTTAGTGGAGTATAAGTTAGAGCGGGTAGATGATAGGGGGTTTGAATCAGATGAAGACCTACTCCAAACACTGGATGAAGCCATTGAAGTTTATAACTTATTAAATAATCCATCTGATTACGAAATTATTTGTGTAAAGCGAGTGAATTTTGAGTGTAATCCTAATACGATAGGTTTTGACATCGGGTACTGGGGTGGAGATCACTACTCGCTTATAGCTGACACTATTGTTACACCGACATGGCATGGTCCACCGGAAGAAGAGTATATGGAAGTGTCTGGCAAGGTGGGTGCGTTGAATAAATTCTTATTGTTTGATGCAGTTGAAGATGCCGCTGATTTCAAAGAATATTACATATCCAAGGATTGGGCGGAAAAAGAATTCGAGCCGGGCGAGTTCAGTATGATTCAAGTAGATGTGGTGAACTTTGAATAAACGGAACAAAGGGGATTTGATTTATGAACAACACAATATTTAAATTGTGCTTTATTGTTGATGTGGAAGGATGAAAAACATGGAAAGATGGACTTTTTTGAAAGGTGTTAAGTTAGGAGTGGTGTATTTTTTGTTGGGGCTGATTTTGGTGTCGTGCGGGCCTGTTGAACATACCTGGGTTCCTGCTGGCGGCAGGATGATGAGCCGGTGGGCGGGTGAGGTTTCGCCGGAGAATGTATTGAATGAATATCCTCGGCCTATGATGGTTCGGGATAAATGGCTGAACCTTAACGGGCTTTGGGATTATGCCATCACCGGCAAGGATGAAGGCAGGCCGGAGCGGTTTGACGGTAAAATCCTTGTGCCATTTCCGGCCGAATCGGCGCTATCCGGAGTTGGTAAGAAAGTGACCGAGTCGGACAGGTTGTGGTACAGCCGCACGTTTGAAGTGGCGGAAGATTGGGGCCAAAGGCCGCGAGTGCTGCTGCATTTCGGAGCTGTTGACTGGGAGACGATGGTTTATATTAATGGTAAACAAGCAGGTTCGCACAGCGGCGGATATGACCCCTTTACATTTGACATTACCGGTCTGCTGAATCCAACAGGTAAGCAGGAAATTACCATTTCCGTATGGGACCCAACAAATGAGGGTCATCAGCCGAGGGGCAAGCAGACTCTTAGGCCTCGAGGATTCTGGTACACCGCTGTAACAGGTATATGGCAAACGGTCTGGCTTGAGCCGGTACCGGACAGATATATTCGGAGGGTTGTGGTCACGCCCGATGTTGACAGGCAGATGGTGGACATATTTGCCCGAGTTGGGGGTAAGGGCCGGGGTGGGAGGATTGCAGTGGTGGCAAAGGAGGGAGAAAGGGAAATAGCCCGTGCGGAAGGGCCGGTGTATAACTCTATAAAATTAAAGATTCCGGAGGCGAAACTCTGGTCGCCGGATTCACCTATTTTGTATGATTTGGAAGTGATACTGATGAAGCAGGGGGAAGTTGTGGACCGGGTGACCGGTTATTTCGGAATGCGCAAGATTTCGACTGTCCGGGACAAGGCCGGTACGCTTCGGTTGGCGTTGAATAATGAAATCGGCTTCCAATTCGGCACGCTGGACCAGGGCTGGTGGCCGGATGGATTGTATAGGGCACCGACGGATGAGGCGCTGCGGTACGATATTGAGACAACGAAAAAGCTCGGCTTCAATACGATACGCAAGCATATCAAGGTCGAGCCTCAGCGGTTCTATTACTGGTGTGATAAGCTCGGCATTTTAGTCTGGCAGGATATGCCGAGCGGCGATGTTACCGGAGAGTGGGGGACCGAGCGCACTGAAGAATCGGCTAAGCAGTTTGAGCTGGAGCTTGGGCGTATGTTGAGCAGTCTTAATAATCATCCGAGTATTGTTGTCTGGGTGTTGTTCAACGAAGGCTGGGGCCAGTACGACACCGAGCGGCTGGTGGGGTGGATAAAGAAAAGAGACCGTTCGCATCTGGTTGTCGGTGCCAGCGGCTTTATGGATAAGGGTGTGGGCGATATCCACGCCGTGCATGGATATCCGGGCCCGACGGGGGCACCGGCCGAGCAGGGACGGGCACTTGTGCTTGGTGAATTCGGGGGCCTGGGATTGCCCGTGCCGGGGCATACCTGGCAGGAAAAGAAAGGCTGGGGCTACCGCGGTTTCAAAGATGTAGGTGCGCTTACCTTGGCCTATGAAGCACTGTTAGCCGAACTGAAGCCGTATATCTCGCGGGGTCTGTCGGCTGCTGTCTATACACAGATAACCGATGTTGAAAACGAAGTCAATGGATTGATGACCTATGACCGGGCTGTGGTGAAGATGGGGAGGGCTCGGCCAGCCGCCGCTGCTGAGGCACTTTACAGGATTACACCGGATTCGTTTCAATTCCGGGCTATCGTTGACACCTCGCAGAAAGAACCCCAAAAATGGCGCTATACAACCGATAAACCTTCTGAAAGGTGGACCGAACTCGATTTTGATGACAGCTCGTGGCCGGTAGGTGCCGCAGGCTTCGGTAATCCGGAGGCTGTAGGCGCAATCGTCCGAACAGAATGGACAGGCAAGGAAATCCGGCTAAGAAAGAAGTTTACCTTGTCCGGCAAAGATATCTCGAATCTGTACCTTGTTTTATATCACGACTTTGAACAGGAAACAGGGATTTATCTGAACGGCGAGCTTATTGCCGAGGGGCCTGAGCACCAGTTTGCATATACACTTTTTGATATTGATGCTACGGCTGAGTCAAAACTGAGAGCGGGCGAAAACGTCCTGGCAGTTCACGGCAGAAGACCCGGCCGCAGGCAATATATTGACGTGGGCCTGCTGGACTTGACCGAATAGTGCCCCGCAAGGGATTTGTTGCGATACCTTTTTTGTCCGACAGGTCAGGGGCAGGGCCGAATATTTACATGTCCCGGGGCTTGAATAAATCTGGAAAAGAAAGTAAAGTAACGTTCTTTGGTTCAGGTGACAGGGCAATAGTATTACAGTAAGAATGAAACAAGTGAGGATTATGAAATGGCGACGGAAGTGAGATTGCCGCAGTTCGGCCAGACAATGGAGGAAGGAACGATTGTTGGTTGCATGGTAAAGGTCGGCGACCAGGTCAAAAAGGGCGACGTGATTTTCGAGATTGAGACGGACAAAGCCACGCTGGAGATGGAGTCGCCCGCAGACGGTTTCGTGAAGCATATCGCTGCCGAACTGGAGCAGACGCTTGCGGTTGGGGAGGTACTTTTGGTTCTTGGCGGCAAGGATGAACAAGTGCCGCAGAGTCTTGTTGATACGGTCAAGGCCGCTGATCCTCCTGTCCAGGCACCGGCCGAACCGGCTCCCGCTCCCACAGAACCCCGGCCAGAGCATGCCGAACGGGCCGGTAAAGTATTGGCTTCGCCAAGGGCCAGGAAACTGGCCAAGGATTTATGTATTGATTTGACAGCGATTACCGGAACGGGCCGGGCCGGTAAAATCACCGAGCAGGATGTGAAAGATGCCGCTCAAGCCAAAGTGGCCGAACCTGCTGCAACCGGCGTCGAGCCAAGACCGGGAGCAACCATACCGGTTGGCAAATTGCAGAAACTCACCGCCGAAAGAATGGTTAAATCGAAAAGAGAAATACCCTGCTTCTACTTGACTGTTAAAGCTGATGTTACCGACCTGGTAGAACTGAGAACCAAACTGAACAGCACCGGCGGCATCAAAATTGCCTACAATGACTTTATCATAAAAGCAGTTGCGAGCGGGCTGGAGAAGTTCCCAATGATGACAGGCCAAGTGGAAGCCGATGTCATAAAACTGGCCCAGACCGTTAACGTCGGCCTGGCTGTTGAGGCTCCGAACGGACATATCGTCCCGGTAGTAAAACACGCCCAAAAGAAGGACATAAGGCAAATCGCAGCTCAGACCAAAGCTCTTATCGAAAAGGCTCAGGACGAAAAATTACTGCCCACCGATTTGGAAGGCGCCTGTATTACCGTGAGTAATCTCGGCGCCTTTGGAATAGATACGTTCATCCCGATAGTGATACCGGGCCAGTGTAGTATTCTGGGTGTCGGGCGGATTGCCGATACCTGCGCACCGGATACCGGCGGTACCACAGTTCGCAAAATGATGAACATGACGCTGGCAGTGGACCACAAAATCGTCAACGGTGCCTATGCAGCAAAGTTCCTGGATTCCATGAGAAAACTGCTTGAGGATACCTCGACATTTACGTAATCGGATTTGGTTGGGGTGCTGTGGGGGACTTTATTTCCCCAAAAGCGGATAATTCACTTTATGGAGCGATTTGATATGGCGAAGAAAGTTGAATCAGCAAGGCTGCCGAACATAAGAAAGGCCGAGCCGAAGGTTCCGGTGATTGGGATCTTTGCCGCGTGCGACCCGCGTATCGACGAGGCGAGCCGGACCCGCAGTCAAAATATCATCAAGATGGCGGCTGAGGTTATAAACGGGTCGGTCGTTTTGCCGGATAAGACGCCGGTGCCGGTGGTGTATTCAGAGATACTTGTGGACGGTGAGGCGCAGGCGGACATTGTCGCCCACCAGTTTCGAAAGGCGGGCGTTGATATTCTCGTATGTGTGCCGGATACGTGGGCCTTTCCGCAACTGACGGGGATTTCATTAGTGCAGCAATTCGCCAAGGATACCCCGATAAACATAACCTGCGGCAACAGCGCTCCCAAACCGGGCGTGGTCTATGCACACGCACTGGCGGGCGCAATCAGCCAGTACGGGCGAATGGTGACGCTGAACGTCGGCACCTGGCCGGATACCGGTGCTAATCCTGTGATGACCAAACAGACCGCTAAGAGGTTGATTGACTGGTGCTACGCTGCGGCAACTGCGGTGGGCCTGCGCGGTCGAAGGGTAGTGGTCTTCGGCCATGACTCGATGGGTATGGAGACGGCTTTAGCTCATATCTTGCCGACGAGGAACACGCTCGGGCTGGAGATTACGCGTTTGGATATGAAGCTATTGGCCGATATGCTGAATAAGAAGGCCTATAGCCAAAAGGAGCTTAAGGCATTGCGGGCTTGGGTCAATAAATACATCGGCAAACGCGTGGACCTGTCGCAGGCCGATGCCGACGAGAAGCTCAACCAGTCGCTGGCGATGTATCTTATTATGCGGGATTTGCTGAGCGACCTGAATGCCGTCGGCGGAGGGTTTATGAACCAGTTGGAGTGGGGCAGCGACCGGCGGGGGATACCGCTACCGATTTGTGACATGGCTGAATCGCTTATGAATTCGACGTTTGACCATAACGGGCGCAAAGCCGCTATGCCGTTTGCAACCGAGGCGGACGTGCAGGGACTCTTGACTATGCTCTTTAAGACGTGGCTGTCGGGAGGCAACCCGCCGCTGTTTATGGACTTTAGAAAAGTGTGGGAGCCGTGGGAAATACAAAAGTTAGCAAAAAAGTTGAAGGTAAAGTTCACCAAAAAGGACGCATGGGCCCAGCGTGGTATCGTCGATGGTGATAATTCCGGCTCGGCGAGTCTTGACTGGGCTGGCAAACCCGGCTCTTCGATAGCCGATATCATGAAGAATGTGAGTTTGCCCGGTGCGGAGCTTTATTACTTCCCGGGCGGCGGTAACAGCGTAACATTCGTATCTCCCGGAGGCATTGAGGGAATTGCCGGCCGATTGGCATACAGCGCTCTTAACGGTATGTTCAGTTTGATTTGGGATGAGGCCTTTACAGTTGACCTGCCGGCCAAGCTCGCCGACGCGATTGCCAACAGTTCAAACGTTACCTGGCCGCACACCTGGATTGTGCCAAAGTACGCCGGCATGGCCGAGTACAAACAGTACGCCCCTGCGAACCACTTCCACATGACCTGGGACCTGCCCGTAGCACGTCTTCAGTACTGGATGGATTTGACGGGCGTGCTTAGCGTTACACCGTGGGCGGCGCGTCCGAAATTTATAGAAGGCGTTGACAGACCCCAGCCACTGGTTCATCTGATAAACGGCGGCGAAGACGCCTACAAGACCCTGAGAGTGCGCAGGTGAAAACGGTCAGCCCTGCAGGATGGGTTGTGAGTTTCTGGATTCCCGCTGGAGTTTATGTCGTACAAGCCTGCCCTGAGCGCAGCCGAACGGGATACGGCGCGGGAATGGCAGTCACTACGGAACAATAATCCCTTTTTTAAGGATAATGTTTGCATATAGCGCCGGTTCACTGGTGGCGACAACGGCGTACGCTTTTTTTGCCCGCTCGTAAAATGCAAAGCGTTCGACCATATCAAAATCGTCAAATTTTTCGCCGCTCGCTTTTATGATTTTGCGATACCGGTCCCAAATTGGTGTTTCAACATTATCGCCCTCAACGACCTGCATTAACGCAACAGGTTTATCGACATAAATATCCAGGGGGAATAATTTAAGAATAGCCTCTAAAACAGTCGGGCACCCGTGCCCATCGAGCCTTACGAGTCTTTGCGCAATCGAAGCGGACGGAAAATTTCCATCGGCGACAACAAGTTCATCCCCGTGCCCCATCTCCATAAGAATCTTCAAAAGCTGGGGGCTGAGAATACCTGGAATATTTTTCAGCATTTTTCTTTACCCTGAAAAGTTTGCATGTATTAAGTCAATCGCTCTTTATATGTCCTGAATCCAAAGTGTGCAATCACAATAAAGCAAATCGCAGTTAGTACAAAAGAAGCCCTTACCGCGGAGAGCCGGCCGATGCTGCCGAAATCAATGATGGCGCCCTGCAAAGGCGGCATGACGGAGCCGCCAAGAATAGCCATAATAAGCCCGGCGGCTGCGAGCTTGGCGTCGTCACCGAGGCCTCTCAGGGCAATACCGTAAATCGTCGGGAACATCAGGCTCATACAGGCTGAGACGGCGACAAGACAGTAAAGTCCCGCTATCCCCGGAACAAAAATGGTGCAAAGGGTCAGCCCAAGCCCGCCGATAGCCAGGCTCATCAGCAATCTTCCCGGACATATATATTTCAGCAGAAAAGTACAGATGAAGCGGCTGACGCAGAAGATAATCATCGCGGCGATATTGTGTTTCTGTGACAACACCTCGGCATCCTGAACACTCATTCCATATTTGTCGGAGGTGAATAATTCCGTACCGTAGTGAATAATGAAGGTCCAGCACATGATCTGGGCGGCGACATAGAAGAATTGTGCGATGACTCCGTGAATATATCTTTTGTTGGCGAACAGGCGTCGGAAGGTCGGTCCGAGGTTGAGCGTCCTGTCCCGGTCCGCCTTGGCCGGCATCTTGGTCAGGGCCATGATGATTAAAATAACGACAATGACCAGGCCGATTGCAACATAGGGACCGCGGATGATACCAAGGTCGCCGGCGGTGACTTGGCGCAACGCTTCGGGTTCCATCGCCGCACGCGCTTGTTTTGTTGCAGGATTTAACCTGGCAAGGATAAGCTGTTGTGCCGTGAACATACCGAGCAGAGAGCCCATCGGGTTAAATGCCTGGGAAAAATTCAGACGCTGGGTGGCCGTCTCTTCAGGTCCGATTGAAAGCACGTAGGGATTGGCGCTGGTTTCCAGAAATGAAAGACCGCAGGTAATAATAAAATAGGAGACCAAAAACGGCCCAAAGACCATCAGGGTGCTTGATGGAATAAATAACAAGGCGCCTGTCGCATATAATCCCAACCCAACAAGAAGCCCCGCCTTATATGAGAATTTCTTGATGAACATGGCAGCGGGAAACGCCATAACAAAGTAACCACCATAGAAGGCAAACTGGACAAGGGAGCCCTGGAAATTGCTCATCTGCAAAATCTTGGAGAAGGCTTTTACCATCGGATTGGTAACGTCGTTGGCAAAACCCCATAACGCAAAACAACTGGTCAGCAGGATGAATGGCCATAAGATGCCGTGAGGGATTACCCTTACCTTTTTGCCGGCAGCGGGTGCGATTGTTGAAGCATCTTGGGTCATTGGCCATAACCTTTCAATGTGAACGAATAGTTCCTATTGCGCGAGAAAGAGTTTCTCATTGCCGGCCGCATTTTAGCACGTTTGTCGCCGGGAGCAACAAAAAACTTTCATATGGGTAGGGTGTGCTGTGCAGGGCAATCCTGCGTCAAAGAATATCGAACATCGAATTTAGAACGGTGAATGAAACGGCATGTGAAAGGTTTGCCCTACATATTTCGACACGGCCAAACGAGTTTGGCCGTGGCACCCTTCCAGGGCATCGCTCGAACATATATGTTCGGGTGCCACTGTCAATCGCCGGCTTGGCGTTAATGAGCAAATCAAGTCTTTTCAAAAACCGCGAAGGTTCGTACTTATCCTGTGCTCGAGGCCGGGCTTGGGTAAGCGCTTTAATACAACATACTCGATGCCGCAACTTTGGCAGTATTTGCGTTTGACTTCCTTGTGTCCGTCTTGATTCACGAGATAAATGTCCGGCTTTATCTTCTGAATCTGGGGTTCGGCGTCCAGCCAGCCGTGACCCGATGAAATCAGCGCTTGTTTGACAAAACGAATCGCTCCGACCATATATCTTCGCTCATCCTGAGAAAACATCGGGTGCCCCGGGCCTTTGAGCCGCTCAATATTTTTATCGTGACCTACTACTACATAAAGATCGCCGTACCCGGACGCCTCTTCGAAGAATCGGACATGGCCCGAATGAAACCAGTCAAAACTGCCGGTCACAATGACTTTTTTCGCAGAAGTCGGCTCCCGACCCGCCTCGTTTTCAGGAAAGCCGGTAAGCTGCTCATCCGGAACCCGCCGGTACTCGATGCCTGCGGTTTCTGCGTATCGCCGGCACTGGAGTGTTTCTTCCGACGGCAGGACAAACCACAAGTCCACTTTTTCACCGACTATCCCCGGTATGTTCTGCAATTGCGCCGGGTCCGTTATAATATGGACCCGGCTTACGTACCGAACGGACTGAAGGTAGTACCGTCTTTCCGGCAGAGGGAATTTCGGTTCGGTTCCACTGACAGACTCAAGCAATTCGTCGGTGAAAAGCAAAAGCTCAACTCGACCGTACCTTGAAATCTCATGCAAAAACCGGACCTGTTTCGAACAAAGATTGTCAAAGCCTCCTGATGTAATAATTGTCTTTGTCATTTGCCGGCTGTCTTTATCTTGACCTGAAACGCTCCGGGAACTTTTCGCTCCGACACCACATAAAGGTATCCACCTCCACAGCCGGAATACATCGCACCGGCATAGTCTGCCTGATAGTATTTTAACAGAGAAACGAGGTCCACCCGTAATGCGGGATGCTCTACAATGTCCGGCAACAGCGTATGCCAGCATTTCATGCATTCATTCATCGATTTTCCCAACACATTTATATCCCGGCTGACAATAGCCTCGAAGCAATCCTTGCCTGATTGCCCCAGTCGCCCAACCCACTCGGGCGACAGATTTTGCCTTCCTAAAGGATTATATCCATCCGGCCGGGTGTTCACCGGAAGAATATGCAAAACGCTCTGGAGCCAGCCGGCTGTTTCCGGGTCGTTATTTGATTCGATATGCCTTGGGAAATAGCCACCTTCATACGTATAGTCGTAATCAAGCCGGCTGATGCCCGGATAAATGAGGCCGATCATATCCTGGGAACCGGAAGGGTCCGTTTTGGCCTTATTTTCAACCTCATACAATTTACGGACGAGTTTTTCCGGGTCTTCGTCCGGTATATCACCACCCCACAGGTCCAGTGCGATTGATCTGGTGCTCCCGCATATACCAGCCTGGTCCATGAACCGGAATTGGGGCTCGACCGCCACAACGACCATGGAGCCTGGAGGAGATGGATTGTGTTTTGACATAAACGGCTGGTCAATCCAGCCCCCCGCCAGGGCCAGGCGATACTGAATACGCCCGATGATATCCGTAATAGCGGGTTTTTTCCTGCTGCTCACGCTATCTACCTCTCTAATTGTTCGAATCGTTCAACTGTCATTCTGAGTCCCGATGAATCGGGAAAGTGGAGCGAAGAATCTCCGGCGCACAATTGTCATTTCTTCGAAAGCGCCGAATCCAGATAACTACCAACTGGATTCCGGGTCAAGCCCGGAATGACACAAATCGAAAGATAGAGCTTCTTTCCTTCGACAAGCTCAGGATAAACTATTTTTGCCTCAGAATGACATCTATAAAACATTCTAAAGATTATTCCACAGGCATCCCATAGTAAACCAACTATGAGAGAATTCTTCTAAAGTAGCGGGATATGAGTTACACTAATGTCACCAAAAAATTAGGAGTAACCCATGAAACCCGCTAAACACGAATATA
>Ga0114922_10005773_pt1 | contig 11394 bp, 8 predicted proteins | sample AartaG_FD_100975 | JGI IMG/M metagenome (GOLD analysis project Ga0114922, IMG submission 100975) | Deep subsurface microbial communities from Aarhus Bay to uncover new lineages of life (NeLLi) - Aarhus_00045 metaG | ecosystem: Environmental > Aquatic > Marine > Oceanic > Sediment | place: Aarhus...
AACTAATTTCAAGGAAGGGACAGGCTTAAGTATAGCCATGGCCCGCTCGTCGCAGTGCATTTCCACCTCGGCATTGGCCCACTCTTTGGCAATGGAGGGCAGGTAAGCTTGGGCCACTTGATTATGGACCAAAAGGCAGTCCAGGGCATTGCACACGGTAGGGCGCTGGACCTTGGCATTATAGGCGATGGCTACGGCCTTATTCAGGTCGGCACTCTTGTCCACATAGGTATGGCAGACACCGATGCCGCCGGTAAGCACAGGCATGGCGGCGTTCTCCGAGGCAAGCTTTATCAAACCAGCGCCGCCACGGGGGATTATCAAGTCAATGATTCCCTTCATCTTGAGCATATGGTTCACTAAAGCCCGCTCTGGGGACTCGATAAGTTGAATGGTTCCCTGGGGCACTCCAGCCTGGTGGCAGGCCTCCTGGGCTACCTTGGCTAGGGCAGTGTTGGAGTTTATAGCTTCTCTGCCACCGCGGAGGATGACAGCATTGCCTGATTTAAGACACAGGCTTGATATGTCTATGGTAACATTGGGGCGGCTCTCATATATCGCACCAATTACTCCTAAGGGGACTCGCTTCTTGCTTATCTGCAAACCATTGAGTAGAGTTCGCATCTCAAGCACCTCGCCTACGGGGTCGGGCAGCGCTGCCACGGTTTTTGTGTCCTGAGCTATGCCTTCAAGGCGGGCCGGCGAAAGCATGAGCCTGTCCAGTATGGCCTCGCCCATTCCCGAAGCTTTGGCCTCCTCGTGATCAATCTTGTTGGCAGCCAGGATTTCGTCTTTTTTGTCGATAAGGGCTTCAGCAATATTGACCAACGCCTTGTTCTTAGTTTCCGTAGGAAGAAAAGCCAGCTTCCTCGAAGCTGCCTTGGCAGCCTTTCCTTTCTCTTCCAGTTCTTTTACGGCTGATTTCATCTTTTTACTCCTTTTATATTGTAACCCCATCTCCCTAATTTCAAAGAGGGACGTTCTCCCTCTTTAACGCCCTTGCTCCGCTACAAGCTATAAAACGCCACTAGGTAATTCGACTTTTCTCTGCGCGTCGGGGTTCTGCTCGTATCTAAACAGGTATTGCCCGGCGTTTTCCTCAAAATACAGAACCCCGCTGACATATCCATACATCTGGAAAAGTCCAGTGCCATTGCGGTAAAGGCAACCTCGAAGTTCTTCTAAATCCACCACTACTTTAAAGTCCAGAAATATGCCTACGATATAAGGTACCCTTAGCTTTTCAATCAAAGCTTGATATTTTTGCATCTTGTCCCAAATGCAGTAATACAGACGTTCAACATTATTCTTGTTCCCGTCTCGCCATATAATACTTTTGGCCTGAATTTGTTTAGCTATCTCGCTCTCTGTGACCGCATCTATGTGGAAGTTCACCAGTTCAACGATGCCTACCATCGCCGACCTGTTATCTAAGATGCACCAATCAGGGGTTTTGCCCTCGACCAAATATTCATGCCTTACTGGGAAACCCCTTGAGCTAAGATAAGCTCCTAGAATAAGCTCCCTAAAGGTATGCATTATCTGGTCGGAATCGTGGGGTTGCTCGCGAAAGTTATTTACAAATCTTTGTTGGTCTTCTTCGCACAAGTGTTCAAAGTACCGATAGATGGCATAGTTAATCTTCTTGCTCTCAGCAATTTGGCCGTATTTCATAGTTGCCGTAGTTGCTCTCCTTCTTTCTTAGAAACCTTCGGAGCTTTGACAAAGCCCTTTTTCTTCACGCCATCACCATATTATTCCTATGAATCACTTCGTCGCCATAGTCATAGCCGAGGAGCCCCCCGATTTTATCGGAATGCTTCCCTCCGATGATAGCTAAATCAGAAGAGCTATAGTTGGAAATGCCACAGCCAATGCGCTTGCCCTTCTCGTCCAGGATATCCACAATATCGCCGCGGTGAAACTCTCCCTCCGCTTTTATAACCCCCGCAGGGAGCAAGCTCTTATTTTGCTGTTTTAGAGCTAGGATAGCGCCTTTATCCACCGTGACCTTGCCTTTGGAAGCCAGCCCACTGAGCATCCACCTCTTTTTGCTCTCCATCTTATTCACCTGCGCAGGAAAGAAAGTGCCTATGTCTTCTCCCTGGCTAATCCTCACCAGTATGTCAGGCTCTCGTCCATCAGCGATGATTACGTTTACCCCTGAAGCGGTAGCTAGCCTGGCTGCCTCAACCTTGGTCGCCATGCCGCCAATTCCCTGGCGGCTGGCGGCATTGCTGGACATGCGTTCAATCTTGGCGTCAATATTGTCCACCCGGCGAAGAAGTTGAGCTCGGGGACTGTAACGTGGGTCGGCAGTGTATAAGCCGCCGGTGTCGGTGAGCAGCGCTAGAAGGTCAGCATCAACCAAGTTAGCGACCATGGCGGAAAGGTTATCGTTATCCCCGAATTTGAGTTCCTCAATCTCATCGATGGCGACAACGTCGTTCTCATTGACAATGCAGATTATGCCAAGTTCAATAAGGGCCAGCAAGGTGTTACGAGCATTAAGATAGCCACTGCGGTCGGAGAGGTCTCCCTTAGTAAGCAATGCCTGGGCTATGGTGATGTCATATTGGATGAAAAGCTCTTCATAGGTGTGCATAAGGTGGCTTTGTCCCACCGAAGCCAGGACCTGTTTAAAAGGAGTATTCTTACGTTCCTGAACTTTCCTGAGCCTCTGTCTGCCTGAGGCAATAGCCCCTGAGGAAATTATTACTATCTCTCTTCCCTGGCGGTGAAGTCGCGCTATCTGCTCCACCAAACTTGACATAACTTGCAGGTCAAGATGGTCGGTGCCCGAGGTAAGGAGACTTGTACCGAATTTAGCCACTATTCGATGGTAAGCCATTGTGTGGAATTATAACAGCGGTATGGGTGGTCAACAACCTTGTCATTGCGAGCAAAGCAATTGCAATCCCTCCCTGGATTGCTTCATCGCAAAGCTCCTCGCAATGACATTGTGCTAAAATTTCTTGGTGATGAACCTCTCTCCTTTGCTTTCTTTGTTCATGGAGATGCCTGCCTATAGGCAATTGGTGGGAAAGCTGTCCGCAGCCGAGGATGAGCATAAGGCAGTTATACTTGATGTCGCCAAGCCTTATTTTATAGCCGCACTCTACGAGGAGCTTAATTTGCCCATTATGGTGGTGACTGCTCAGCCCGAGAGCGCTAGAAGGCTGCATGAGCAACTTCAGGCTTGGTGTTCCCCTTCGGCCGAGTTGCATCGTCTACCTGAGCTCGACTTCCTGCCTTATGATAGCTATCGACTATCGGCTATCAGCTATCAGATGCTGGAGAGGTTGCGGGCATTATCCACCTTAGCCCTTTATAAAGATGGCGATGCTCCTCCTTTTTGCTCTGAAAATTCGGGGCTCTCTCCCTTGATAGTAACCTCGGCCCTGGCAATCATGAGTAAAACTATCCCTCAGAGGGATTTTGTGGCTGCTTGCCATGTTCTAAGGCCAGGCATGGCTGCTGACCCTCTGGAGTTACTGCACAAATGGCAGAGCATGGGCTATGAAGTGCAGGATGTTGTCGAAGTGCCCGGGCAGCTAGGCAAACGGGGTGGTATTGTTGATGTGTTTCCCCCTTGTAGCCAATCGCCAGTTCGAATAGAGTTCTTTGGCAACCGGATAGAGAGCATGAGGTGGTTTGACCCGGAAAGCCAACGCTCAAGCGGACCCATATCCTCGTTGATTATCACCCCGGCCAAAGAGTTTATTATGCCATCGGGGAAAATAAACAGCGCCCCAGATTTAGATGGCTGCACCGCTGAGGTGAGAGAACGCTTCCAGGCAGATATGGCCAAATTGCAGCAAGGGCAGTGGTTTCCGGGGGCTGGGTTTTATTTCCCTATATTCAATACTGGAGGCGTCTTTGATTACCTTGGTGACAATGCCTTGCTTGTTCTCGATGAGCCTGAAGGAATTGAGCTTGCCATCACGAGGCTGAACGAGGAGGCTCAAGAATTAAGAGCCACAAAGATGGAAAGAGGCGAACTACCCCGAGGCTTTCCCACTCCTTACCTTGCATGGGAGGAATTGGGGCTGCAGATAAAGCTAAGGCATTGTCTGGCGCTGGAAGCCGGGGATGCCACCCAGAGCTATGGACAGGCCTTGCCCTTCATCAGAGCTGAAAGTTACGGAGGCCAATTGCAGAGATTCTTCAAAGCGGCGAAGCAGATGGTGGAGAAAGGACAGCGCGTGTTCCTGGTTAGCCATCAAGCAAATCGTTTGGCCGAACTTCTCCGAGAAGAGGACATTCATACTTCACCGGCACCACAGATAGAACAGATGCCTCCGCCTGGTTCAATCAGCGTGCTCCAGGGCTCACTAGATGGAGGGTGGATAATGGGTGACAGCCTGACCATTATCACCGATGCTGAACTCTTTGGCTTTGTGAAGCAGCCGCGCCGAAGCAAGAGGAGGGCAATATCTCACCAATGGCTTCTTCCCCAGCTAGCTCCTGGTGACTATGTGGTCCATGTCGACCATGGTATCGCCAGATTCAACGGTCTAACCAGGATGTCCTCCGATGGAATCGAGCGAGAATACCTTGTTTTGGAGTATGCCGCTGGTGACAAGCTCTATGTGCCCACTGAGCGCATAGAGCGCATCAGTCGCTATATCGGTGCTGGTGACCAGGCGCCACCCTTGAGCCGATTGAGAACCCCGGAATGGGAAAGGGCAAAGAAGAGGGTTAAAGAATCAGTGGCAGAAATTGCCAGGGAGCTGCTTGACCTTTATGCCGTTCGGGATCTAGCCCCTGGCTTCGCTTTTTCCAAAGATTCGCTATGGCAGCAAGAGCTAGAGGCATCATTTCCCTATATGGAAACACCAGACCAGATTGAGGCAATCACGACGGTCAAAGAAGACATGGAAGAAGCTAAGCCCATGGACCGGCTCATCTGTGGAGATGTGGGCTATGGCAAAACCGAGATAGCACTGCGTGCTGCCTTTAAGGCGGTTATGGATAATAAACAAGTAGCTATTCTGGTCCCGACCACCGTGCTGGCTCAGCAGCATTTCATTACTTTTAGCGAGAGGTTGCAAACTTTTCCTTTGAGAGTAGGAATGCTTAGCCGCTTTTGCCCCCCGGAGAAAGCAAGGGAAATCCTCGAAGGCTTAGCCAAGGGCACTGTAGATATTTGTATTGGCACTCATCGGCTGTTGCAAAGAGATGTCACATTCAAAGACCTGGGAGTGGTAATAATCGATGAGGAACAACAGTTTGGCGTGGTGCAGAAAGAGAAACTCAAGCAGTTGAGGAAGGAAGTAGACACCCTGGCTCTTAGTGCTACTCCTATCCCGCGCACCCTTCATATGTCTTTAACTGGAATAAGGGATATGAGTATAGTGGAAACGCCTCCTGAAGAGCGCCTATCTATCAAGACCTACGTTGGGGCTTACGATGGCACTCTGGTCAGGCAGGTGGTATTGCGTGAATTGGAGAGAAATGGTCAGGTCTTTTTTGTCCATAACCGAGTTCAGAGCATTGCTTTAGCTGCCAGCAAGTTACAGGGTTTAGTGCCTGAAGCTAGAATAGCTATAGCTCATGGGCAAATGCCTGAAGAACAACTGGAAAGGGTGATGACGGATTTTATCGCTGGCAAGTGCGATGTACTGGTGACTACCACCATTATCCAATTAGGTTTGGATATGCCTAATGTCAATACGTTGATTATTGACCAGGCTGACAGGTTCGGCCTGGCTCAGCTTTATCAGTTAAGGGGCAGAGTGGGTCGCGGTGTCAACCAGGCTTACGCTTATTTCTTCTTTGACGAAGGGAAGCGGCTAACCCCCCAGGCTTATAAGAGGCTCAGGACTATCCTTGAGGCTATCGAGCTGGGTTCGGGATTTGGTATCGCTATGAAGGACTTGGAAATTCGGGGAGCGGGCAATCTTTTAGGTGTCAAGCAAAGCGGGCATATAGCTGTACTGGGCTTTGACCTTTATTGCCAGTTGCTTGCTGAGGCGGTGGAGGAGTTGAAAGCAAAGCAAGCCGGTGAAGTCAGGAAGAAGGAAATTGAGTTCATTCCTAGCATATCCCTGCCACTAACTGCCCATATACCGGAGGGATATGTTTCCAATCTAAATAATCGATTAAGCCTTTACCACAAACTGGCGAAGGCTGAGCATATCGAGGAAGTAGCAGGCATAGCTCAAGAATTCAAGGATAGATTCGGTGCTTTGCCCCAGCCTGTGGAAAATCTTCTTTATATGGTGAGAATCAAGGTTCTGGCTATTAGGGCTAAGGTAGGCTCCATTTCCACACAGGGAAAGCAAATTGTAGTAAAACCCCAAACTGATAGCCGACGGTTGATGGCCACCAGCCCTATTGATAGCGCAGTGAAAATAGGCGCCACACAGATAAAGCTGGACACCAAGCTTCTGGGGGACAGGTGGACAGAGGTTCTGGAAGATATGCTAAGCTCTAATTATGCCTAAAACCTGTCTGAAAGCTGACTCTACATACGGCTCTCAATCCCGTGAAAACAAGTACTTCACCTGTTTCCCTAGGTATTGGCATCGGCGGTTTAAGCCCTTTGCCGTGGTTCTAAGTGATGCCTATTGAGTTCCCGCCAGGTAATGCGTTTCCCGACCAGATTCGTCTTGATTGATATCTTGGTACACCGCTTTCAATTCCCATTGCCTCTACCACATCCCTCTCCAGTAGATATTCTAAGTGTGCCTTTATCTCCTCTAGGGCCAGGACCTTATTACTACCTGCAAGCTCTCCCCCAAAGTCCCCCTGTGTGAATTCTGGGTGGCGTGTATAGTATGCAGACGTTATTTCTTCGAGGTTCTTCTCTTCTAGGCAGATCTCAGTGATTTCTCTAAGGCGCTCGTGGTGGAAAGCTTTGATTTCCTGAGCTCTACCCGCAATGGAATAAATTACCTCCTCGTGCGCAGGTAACCCGAGTTGATAGTCTATACTAGACGCCATTTCTAATGAATCCAAGTAGGCCTCCAACCCAGCCCCTCCCCAATTGCTTTTTGGCGTTTGGTGTGGTGTGGTAGAAGAAAGGATGTGGTCCCCAAGTAACAAGAATGGGCCAACCCCAAGGCAAATATGGCCTAGTGAGTGCCCTGGGCAGTGATGGATTTTGTAGCCGTTAATAATTTGCTGGTTCTCTGTCACTGCTACTATCTCATAGTCACCTGGGTGGATACACCACTCAGGATTACCTAGGTTCTCAGGAGTGGCATCGGAGCCTGCCTCTCTCACCAGTCTGAGTTGGTCCTCCATCCAATCAGCGTACGAGTTTCCGTGATTTGTTAACACATGAGTGTCTAGGGGGTGCATGTGGACCCTCCTGCCCTTCAGCTTTTCGTAAGATAGCAGTCCGAAATGGTCACCATGTCCGTGCGTGATAACGATATTTTCTACATCGCTGAGCTTAACACCTTCCCCAAATTCTACCGCAACCGTGTTGAAGCCCCTTTCCAGAAAAGCACTTGAATTCGCTCCCTCATAACCTACGTCCACTAGAGTTACTGCGCCATCCAAGATTAGATAGGCATTAGTGAAATGGCGAGGCCAATTCTCCACGGTGATCTTGTATATCCGTGTGGCATCGTGAGAATACTGCACAACTCCGTTTAGCTTTGTCTCTGTTATCTCCAGGAAATCCCTTTGTCTTTTCATGTCAATCTCTTCATCGTTTGCTACTGGCTTTAATGGAGGAAGGCCTTCCAAACTACAGTGTAGCTATAGCCGTCTCTGGGTTCACCGAGGATGAGACCCCGTGCTCTGTGGGCTCAACTCAACAGTATGTCATCTGTACCGTATCCATGTCAATTCTTACTTCACCCGGGATTTCCCATTTCAGCGCAAATTATCTGCCATGCAAAGGTGTTTTCTTACACTCGTTTTTTTCTCCTTTTCACATTACGCCTCCACCTAGGTGCTTTAAAGAGCGCTCCCACTCGTGTCGGGTTTTCCAATCGCTCATGGGTACACAATGAATTGGTGGTTGGCGAAGGCGAAGCATATCGAGGAAGTAGAGGACGTGGCTAAAGAATTCAAGTATAGATTCGGTGCTTTGCCCCAGCCTTTGGGGAATCCTCTTTATATGATGAGAATTAAAGATTCTGGCTATGAGGGCTCAGGTAAGCTCCGTTTCCACACAGGGAAAGCAAATTATGATAAAACCCTGGAAACTGTCATTGGGAGTGAAGCGAAGCAATATCTAAGCAGAGGCTACGATGGAGCGGTCAAAATAGTCGCCACACAAATAAAGTTAGACACCAAGCTTCTGGGGGACAGGTAGCTGGAAATTCTACGAGAAGTACTAAGCTGCCGCGATATGGCGTAGGATAACGGTGTCTTATACCAGCAGGGCGAAATTACCTCTCCCGCCAAGGGAGAGGGAATTAAGGTGAGGGTGATAGACAAATAGAGGCGTTCTTACGAGAGGCAGGAAATTATGCAGCACTACTAATATGGATTTAGTACTTCAGGACATTGCTTTTAGTCGGGGCAAAGGCGTATATTATATGGGCCGCTTGGCTATAATAAATAAGCGCTAAATTAAAGTAAGGAGGTAGAAATGCCAGCAGCGATAATCGACGGAAGAAAAGTTGCGGAAGAAATTCGTGGGGATTTAAAGCAGAGGGTAGAGAAATTGAAAGGGAAAGGAGTAACCCCGGGTCTTATGGCGGTTTTGGTTGGGGAAGACCCTGCTTCGTTATCTTATCTTCGCGGTATTGCTAAGGGCTGTGAGGCTGTGGGCATATTTACTGATACGGTCAAGCTGCCCGAAAATGTTACTCAAGAGGAATTGGAGAGGAAAATCGGTGAGCTCAATAAGGATCCCAAATGTCACGGCATTATCCTTCAACTGCCCTTGCCCAAGCATCTTGATACTCTTAAGGCAGAGAGCGCCGTCTCCCCTGATAAAGATGTTGACGGCACCAATCCGGTGAATACCGGCAAATTGCTTCTGGGGGAGGAAACCTTCTTTCCTTCGACTCCCTATGGGGTTCAGGAACTGCTGATTCGCAGCGGGCATAGCCCTGAGGGCAAACACGTGGTTATCTGTGGTCGAAGCAATATAGTAGGGAAGCCACTGATGGGTATCCTGGTGCAAAAGCAGAAAGGGGCTAATGCCACTGTAACTGCCTGTCATACCGGGACCAGGGATCTTCCCTCGATTACCAGGCAGGCAGATATTCTGGTGGCTGCTATGGGGAAGGCTAAGGCCATCACCGCAGATATGGTGAAAGAGGGAGCGATAGTGATGGATGTGGGAGTGAACCAGATAGAGGACCCGGATAATCCTGGGAAGTTCAAGCTGGTGGGGGATGTGGATTTCGAGGCAGTGAAGGAGAAAGCAGGTGCGATAACTCCGGTTCCGGGCGGCACCGGTCCGGTGACTTCAGCACTGCTGGTGGCCAATACCGTCAAAGCCGCTGAAAAGCTACTTGGCTCATAAACAAGATTATCTTTTGGGAGGTACTGATATGCCAGGCAATATACTTGATGGAAGGAAATTATCAACTGAAATAAGAGAGGAGCTCAAAGGAAGAGTAGATAAGCTTAAGGAAAAGGGCATAACCCCTGGGCTTGCGGGCATCCTTGTTGGTGAAGACCCAGGCTCGGCATCTTATATTGGGCTTAAAGAAAAGGCAAGTGGGGAGCTGGGCATCAACTCACGGATGGTTAGATTACCTCAGGATATAAAAGAAGAGGATTTGCTCAAGGAGATTGAGCGTCTTAATAAGGATACGGGAGTCCATGGTATTTTCATTCAACTCCCCCTGCCCGCACATCTGGATGAAAACAAGGCTTTGACCACTGTTCTCCCTGAAAAGGATGTGGACGGATTTCATCCTGTGAATGTGGGCAAGGCCTGGATGGGGCAGGAGGCGTTTCTTCCGGCAACCCCCATCGGTATTTGGGAGATGCTAGTTCGCTATGGATATAGCAAGCTCAAAGGTAAAGAAGTTGTGATTGTAAATGTGGATAGTCTTGTGGGAAAGCCTTTAGCATCTATATTGGCTCAAGAAAAGGTAGGGGCCAATGTGACCCTTTGCCAGCCCTCCACGCCGAACCTATCCACTTACACTCGTCGAGCGGATGTGGTAGTAGTTGCTGTGGATAAGCCAAAGTTCCTCACCGCCGACATGGTGAAGGAGGGTGTGATTGCCATAGATTTTGGCTCCAACTGGATCGATGACCCGACAACTAAGACGGGGAAAAGGACTGTAGGGGACATAGATTTTGAAGCTGTGAAGGAGAAGGCTGAGGCAATTACTCCTGTCCCCGGTGGACTTGGGCCCATGACTGTTACCATGCTTTTATTCAACACCGTGACGGCAGCGGAGAGGCGAGCAGGGGGCTGAAACAGGGTACCAGGTCTTGACCGGACTTGATTTCCGTCGTTGATGTGGGATATAATTTACCGTTTGTGGCATGAAAATTGCTGTTAGTGGTAAGGGGGGGGTAGGTAAAACAATGTTAGTATCCCTCCTTTCTACTATACTTCGCCAATCCGGTTACTCTGTTCTGGCAATAGACGCCGACCCAAATGCTACCCTGGTGAACGCCCTAGGTTTTCCCCACCCGGAGAAGATAACCCCTATATCTGAGATGGCAGACCTAATTGAAGAAAGGACAGGGGCACGTCCTGGCCAGGCAGCGCCGTACTTCAAATTAAATCCCAAGGTTGATGATATACCGGAAAAGTATTGGGTGGAGCATAACGGGATCAAGTTAATGGTAATGGGGCGGTTGAAAAAGGGTGGTAGCGGTTGTTATTGTCCAGAAAATGCCTTACTGGAAGCTTTGGTTGCTCACTTACTCCTGCAGAGGGACGAGGTGGTCATAATGGATATGGAGGCTGGGGTAGAGCATTTGGGGCGGGCGACAGCGAGGGCAGTGGATAAGCTGATTATCGTGGTGGAGCCAGGTAAAGGAAGTATTGAAACAGCTTATAGGATAAGAGAGCTAGCAAAAGATATAGGTTTAGAGAATGCCAAAGTGGTGGCTAACAAGATTCGAAGTGAACAGGACAGAGATTTTCTTGTTTCCGCCATGCCAGATTTTGAATTTCTGGGCTTCATCTCCTACGACCAGAGCATAATAGAAGCTGAGCTGGCCGGTTCACCTTTGATTAATTTAAGTCAGAGAGTTATGGAGGAGGTGAGAAGCATTGCTGCCCGACTTAGTAATGGTGAGGCAAAAATTATTGGCGCGCCAGTAATTTAAAGATTAAGAAAGGAGGTTATCATGGCTTATGACGCGACAAAACTAAAAGATTGGCAGATTTCTGAAGCATCTGAGGAAAACATGCCAACCCCCGATGAGTGGCGGGAAAGACTGAACTTGCAGAAAGAGGAGGTCATTCCTCAAGGGAGGCTATGTAAGCTCGATTTTATGAAGATTATC
>Ga0114922_10005774_pt1 | contig 11391 bp, 20 predicted proteins | sample AartaG_FD_100975 | JGI IMG/M metagenome (GOLD analysis project Ga0114922, IMG submission 100975) | Deep subsurface microbial communities from Aarhus Bay to uncover new lineages of life (NeLLi) - Aarhus_00045 metaG | ecosystem: Environmental > Aquatic > Marine > Oceanic > Sediment | place...
ACCTGACACCTGACACCTGACACCAAAAAGTACGAACAAAAGAATTTATCTCTTGGCGCCCGCCTGCGCGGCCGTAGCCGCTGCGGCGCGGCGAAGGCCCGCATTCTTGAAAAGTGTAAACCAAGGATGACAAACTTTAGAAAAGAACAAAAGAAGCCGTGAACGGGTACCATTATTTGGAATAGAGTTCCACTATCAATTGCTCCTGAATCGGCATCGTCAATTCTTCCCGGGTGGGATAGGCCTTGACCGTTCCCCTGAAATGTTCCTTTGAAAGTTCAAGCCATGCCGGAATACCGCGCCGCACCACAGCATCTATAGCATCGGAGATAACGGCCATCTTTCGACTCTTCTCCCGCACCTCTATTACGTCACCTACCTTTACCAGGTAAGACGGAATATTCATTTTTTGGCCGTTTACCATGAAGTGGTTATGGCGTACTAACTGCCTGCCCTGTGCTCGGGCATTAACAAATCCTAAACGATAGACCGTATTGTCCAGGCGCCGTTCCAGAAAAATCAAGAGGTTGGTCCCGGTTATGCCTTGTGCACGTTCCGCTTTCTTGAACAAGCCACGAAACTGGCTTTCCAGCAAGCCATACATGCGTTTGACTTTCTGCTTCTCCCGAAGTTGGATGCCGTAGTCGGAGAACTTCCGCCGTCGCCGCTGTCCGTGCTGACCCGGGGCAAACCCTCTACGGTCAAAGGCACATTTGTCAGAATAACATCGATCTCCCTTTAAAAACATCTTCAGGTCTTCACGCCGGCACAGCCTGCATACCGAACCGATATATCGTCCCAAAATAGTCCTCCTTTCACACCCTGCGTCGCTTGGGTGGACGACAGCCGTTGTGCGGAATGGGCGTCACATCTTTGATCAAAACAACATTAAACCCTGCTGCCTGAAGGGCGCGCAAAGCAGCCTCCCGACCTGCACCTGGACCCTTTACATAGACCTCAACGTTTCTCATGCCGTGTTCCATGGCCTTCTTGGCGGCATCCGCCGCCGCCAGTTGAGCGGCAAAAGGGGTGCTTTTCCGCGAACCCTTGAAACCCTGCGTCCCCGCACTGGACCATGCCACCACATTACCCACAGGATCAGTGATGGTCACGATCGTATTGTTGAATGTAGACTGGATATGGGCTATCCCGTTTAGGATGTGCTTCTTTTCTTTCTTTTTTCGAGAGGGCTTTGCCATGATGTGCGTATACTCCTCCTATCTTTTTCTCTTTCTCACAACACTGCGACGTGGTCCCTTCCGGGTCCTGGCATTGGTACTGGTTCGCTGCCCTCGAACGGGAAGTGATTTTCGGTGCCTGAGACCACGGTAGCAGCCCAGTTCCATCAGTCGCTTCACGTTCATAGAGACTTCAGTGCGAAGCTCTCCTTCAACTTTGTGGTGGTTATCAATGATCTTACGGATGGCCGTAACCTGGTCTTCTCCTAATTGATCTGTCTTTGTGTCAAGGTCTATACCGGCCTCCTGTAATATCTTCCTCGATGTGCTGCGCCCAATTCCGTAAACATAGGTCAGACCTATCTCAGCCCGTTTATTTTTCGGCAAATCAACGCCTGCAATCCGTGCCAAAGGTTTTCCCTCCCTTAGGTTTCGTTAACCGTTATTCGTTATTCGTTATTCGTTATTCGTTATTCATCACCCGATTCACGATTCACTAATCGAGTGCCTAAAGTGAACTAAAGTGAACTAAAATGCCTAAAGTTAAAGGAATAAAACCAATCTTTACAAAAAGTTTCTTCAAGTCCTCAAACTTTAGCTCACTTTAGGCACTTTAGGCATTTTAGCTCACTTATTTTCACGACTTATCCTTGCCTTTGCTTATGTCTCTTATTCTCGCAAATCACTCTGACTGTCCCCTTGCGACGAATGATCTTACACTTGCTGCATATCTTCTTTACCGATGCCCTTACTTTCATGTTTTACCTCATTTTCGCTAATTCGTGGGAGCGGTCGATAGTCATTGGTCATTTGGATTGATGATTGTCGATTGATCCACCTGCGGCGGAAAAACAATTTTCAATCATCAATCAGTGAACCTGAATCGGTTCTTCTTTGATGCTTTCCCGGTTGCAGCACTCAAAATGACCGGCCCATCTGCTGTAATTGCAACAGTATGCTCAAAATGGGCCGACAAACTCCCATCTTCTGTTACTGCTGTCCATCCGTCTTCTAAGGTCTTTACCTCATAACTGCCAGCATTAACCATTGGCTCAATTGCGAGGACCATGCCTGGTTTCAAGCGAATGCCCATACCCGCTTTACCATAATTAGGTATCTGAGGGTCTTCATGCAAGGCCTTTCCTATGCCATGTCCTACGAATTTCCTGACAACCGAGAACCCGGCTGCCTCCGCATGGCTCTGAATAGCGTGAGAGATATCAGACAACCGTTTACCTGGAACCGCCTGCTCAATGCCCAGGAAAAGGGCTTCTTTGGTGGTTTTCATCAGTCGCAACGCAACATCCGATACCTTGCCCACAGGCACAGTAATGGCGGCATCCCCATAATAATCATTATAGAAAATACCAAAATCCATGCTGAGTATGTCCCCTTCCTTAAGGGGACATCTGGATGGAAAACCGTGGACGACTTGCTGGTTAACTGATGTACACAGGCTATACGGATAACCCCGATATCCCTTAAAACCAGGCTTGGCATTTCTCGCAAGGGCCAGTTTCTCGGAAATCTTATCTAGTGTCAGTGTATCGATGCCAGGTTCGACTTTCTGCCGCAGAATTTCAAGGATCTCTGCCACCATGACATTGCTCTGGCGGATCTTTTCAATCTCGCTTGGAGATTTCAAGATGACCATGTCAATATCGTCCCCTAATGCCCCCCCCTTTTTTTCATGAAACCCTCGTAGTGTCGAGCCAGCATGTGGCTCTCCATTTGACTGACGGTGTCTATGGCCACGCCCACCACGATCAAAAGGGCAGTACCTCCGAAGTAGAAAGGGACATTAAACCTGGCAATCAAGACGGTAGGCAATACGCAAACCGCTGACACGTATAAGGCCCCGCCAAAGGTTATGCGTGTAAGCACCCTGTCGATATAGTCAGCTGTGCGCTTGCCGGGCCTGATGCCGGGGATATAGCCGCCGTATTTTTTCATGTTGTCAGCCACATCAACCGGATTGAAAGTAACGGCAGTATAAAAATAACAGAAAAAGATGATAAAGCCCACAAACACAAGGTTGTATACGATGCCGCCGGGTGTCATGGCCTGGGCAACGCTTTGCATCCACGGAACATTTATGAAATTAGCCACCGTGGCCGGAAACATAATGATAGAAGACGCAAAAATGGGCGGAATCACGCCCGACGTATTAATCTTAAGGGGCAGATGGGTGCTCTGGCCGCCGTACATCCTGCGGCCAACTATCCGTTTGGCATATTGTACTGGAATCCGCCGCTGGCCCCGCTCCATAAATATGATAATCCCTACGACTACGACCATTAGCGCGACCAACACCAACACCAGAAAAACCCCCATCTCGCCGGTTTTCATCAAACGGAAGGTGTTGCCAACTGCACTCGGCATGCGCGCCACAATACCTGCAAATATAATAAGGGATATCCCATTGCCGATTCCCCGCTCAGTTATCTGCTCCCCAAGCCACATGATAAAGGCCGTGCCAGCGGTCAGGGTAAGCACTGTCATAAACCGAAAGCTCCAGCCAGGATGGGCAACTACAGCTGCTCCGTCAGGCGCGCTCATGCTCTCAAGCCCGATGCTGATTCCGAACCCCTGGATTATACTCAGAATAACTGTGCCGTAACGAGTATACTGCGTAATCTTTTTCCGCCCGGACTCTCCTTCCTTGGATAGCCTATCCAGGTGGGGAATGACCACGGTCAGAAGCTGCAATATGATCGAGGCGCTTATGTACGGCATGATCCCAAGAGCAAATACCGAAAGCCGCTCAAGGGCGCCACCCGAAAACATATCAAATAGCCCTAAAAGAGTCCCCCGGGCACGGGCAAAAAACGTGCTAAGGGCATCTGCGTCGATCCCGGGCGTCGGCACTGCACATCCGATACGATAAACCATCAACATCCCGAAGGTGAATAGAATGCGCTTTTTTAACTCAGGGATCTTGAAGATATTTTGAAAACCACCGACCATTTGTGTTTGTTGTGTTTGTCGTGTTTGTTGTGTTAAAACCCTATAAACTCAATGAACTCAATAAACTAACTAAGCTCTACTCGTCCTCCAACAGCCTCGAGCTTGGTCCGTGCTGACCCGCTGCACCGGTCTACCTTCAGCACCAGTGGATAGTCAATTGTACCCTGGCCCAAAAGCTTGACGCCATCTGACTTTCGTCTGACCAGGCCTGCAGCCGTCAGCGCGGCTTTGTCCACCACCGAACCTTTTTCAAACCGTCCCAGGTCACGTATGTTGACAATCGTAAATTCCTTTCTGAAGATGTTGGTGAATCCCCGTTTGGGCAGGCGGCGCTGTAAGGGCATTTGTCCTCCTTCATATCCGGGCCTGATATTGCCGCCGGAGCGGGCCTTTTGGCCCTTGGTTCCCCTGCCTGCGGTCTTGCCGTGCCCTGAACCCGGTCCGCGGCCAAGCCGTTTAATAGCCTTGCGCGCCCCTTTCGGGGGTGACAGCTCATTCAGTTTCCGGCCTTCTCCTCGACTTCCAACATATGGAATACCTTTCGAATCATTCCCCGGACCGTAGGCGTGTCTTTTAAAACAACCGTCTTGTTCAACTTTCTCAAACCCAAGCTATGGACTACCCTTCGATGTTTCTCAGGTCTACCTATCATACTCTTTTTCAGCGTTATCCTAAGCGTTTTAGGCATGTATTCGTTTCCCCAGTTGGTCGAGTGGTCAAGTCGTTGAGTGGTCGAGTCGTTAGTCACCTGATGATTTCCCAACTCGACCACTTGACTACTCGACCAAAGTCGCAAGAATTTTCCGCCATAAGCGGATAGGAATTCCGAAGCGTTCAACTATATTTCAGCAGGATCCTTGCCGCGCCTAGCCGCAATCGTCTCGCGGCTGCGCAGTTGACCCAGACCCTTGAGAGTGGCCTTCACAATATTATGGGGATTGTGAGATCCCATGCATTTGGTCAGGACGTTCTGCACGCCTGCGGCCTCCAGCATCGCCCGAATCGCACCACCAGCAATAATTCCGGTTCCTTCACCAGCAGGTTTTAGTAAAACCAAGCCAGCGCCGTATTTGCCCATAACTTCATGTGGAATGGTCTGGTTGACTAAAGGGATTTCGATCATGTTCTTCTTGGCACGTTCAATCCCCTTCCTAATGGCCACAGGAACCTCTTTAGCCTTCCCGAGTCCGCTTCCCAGTTTACCATTACCGTCGCCAACAACAACCACAGCGCTGAAACTAAAGCGGCGACCCCCTTTGACCACTTTGGCCGTACGGCTTATGTGAACCACCTTTTCTATTAGCTGAACTTCCTCTATCTCTTCGCCAAGCAACAGTCTTCCTCCTTGCTAAAAAATGAGACCCCCCTCGCGAGCCCCTGTGGCAATCGCCTGTACACGGCCGTGATACGAGAAGCCATTGCGGTCAAACACGATCTTCGAAATCCCTTTTTCAATAGTCCTTCGCGCAACAAGCTTTCCCACGAAATTTGCCGCCTCCACCTTACTCTCAAACTTTGAATGTTCCCGCGCCTCCTTATCAAGAGTAGAGGCTGAGGCCACAGTATGACCGGTTGTATCCACCACAACCTGGGCATAGATATGCCGTGCGCTCCTAAACACGCTTAATCGGGGGCGTTCCTGGACCCCGTATATCTTTTTTCGCACGCGTCTTTTTCTTTTCAAACATGCCTTTTTTTTTAAAGACAAAGCACCCAAACCTACCTCCGCTACGCTCCGCAATTGGTCCGTTATGACTACTTTCCCGCCGATTTTCCGACCTTACGTCTAATTTGCTCTTCAACGTACTTGATCCCCTTACCCTTGTAAGGTTCCGGCCTTTTAAATCCTCTAATGGTAGCCGCTGTGGACCCCAGGAGCTCTTTGTCAATCCCAGACAAAACGATACTGTTCTTCTTGTCAACAGAGGCCGATATGCCCTCAGGAAGTTTGTAGACCACAGGGTGGGAGTATCCCAGGGTTAGGGTCAAGACATTTGACTTTAGATCGACGCGATAACCAACACCAGTGACCTCAAGCTCACGCTCGAATCCCTGTGTAACACCCACTATCATATTAGCTACCAATGTTCGTGTAAGCCCTTGAAGTGCTTTAGCCTGCTTCATCTTGATAGATTGAATAACGTGAATAAAACCATCCTTCACACCCAGGTCCACATCAGGGTGTATGACGCGAGACAACTCTCCTTTTGGTCCCTTCACCTTTAGCCAGCGGTTATCATAAGTTACATTCACATTATCTGGTATTGCAATCGGTTGCTTTCCTACTCGAGACATGGTTCATACCCCTGACGATTGACTAACGGCTTACCAAATACTACAGAGAAGCTCGCCGCCGACATTTAGCTTTTTTGCTTCGCGATCAGCGAGCATTCCTTTTGATGTCGAGAGGACCGCAATCCCCATTCCGTTCAGGATGAGAGGAATGCTATCCTTTTTTACGTAAATCCGCCTGCCCGGCTTGCTCAGGCGCTTGAGGCCGACAATGACTCCCTCGTTAAACTCATCGTACTTCAGATAGATTCTTAGAATCCCATCTTTTCGGTCCTTGATGAGCTTATAATTTTTGATGTAACCTTCGCCTTTTAGGATTTTAGCCACACTGATTTTCATCTTGGATGCGGGAACGTCCACCTTGCTATGTTTGGCCATATTGGCATTCCTGATACGTGTCAGCATATCAGCCACTGGATCTGTAACTGGCATTACCTGTCTCCCCTAATTGGTCATTGGTCACTAACGGAGTGCCTAAAGTGAGCTAAAGTGAACTAAAGTGCCTAAAGTTAAGGGAATAAAACCGATTTTAAAAAAAAGTTTCTTCAAGTCCTCCCTCTGGGGCGTAGGCCCTACGGACCGGAGGCAACTTTAGCTCACTTTAGGCACTTTAGCTCACTTCTCCTTTATTACCAACTCGATTTAACAACCCCTGGCAGCTCTCCCCTCAGGGCCAGAGTTCTAAAACATATTCGGCAGATGCCAAATTTTCTCAAAAACGCCCTCGCTCGGCCACAAATAGGACACCTCGAATATGCCCTCGCTTTAAACCGAGGCTTACGTTTTGCCTTCACTATTAAAGACTTCTTTGCCAAGCGCGCCCCCTTTCTCAGTTCCTGAAAGGCATCCCCATCAACTGGAGCAGTGCCTTGCCTCCCTCATCAGTTTTAGCGCTGGTCACAATCGTGACATTCAGTCCTTTGATCTTGTCAATCTTGTCGTAATCGATTTCTGGGAATATGATATGCTCCTTGATCCCCAGGGAATAGTTACCCCTGCCATCAAAGCCCTTTGGGGAAACCCCTCGAAAGTCCCGCACCCTAGGCAGAGCTATGTTAACCAACCTGGTAAAGAAGTCATACATCCGTACACCTCGAAGTGTCACCCTACACCCTATGGGCATACCTGCACGGAGCTTGAAAGCGGCAATCGACTTCCTGGCACGGGTAACAACAGGTTTTTGGCCGGTGATCGAGGATAGTTCCTGGACCGCTGAATCGAGGACCTTGATGTTCTGGATTGCCTCACCCAGCCCCATGTTCAAGACAATTTTGGTCAGTTTCGGGACCTGCATGACATTCTTATACCCAAATCGATCCATCAGTCTTGGAACTATCTCATTGGTGTGCTGCGTTTTTAAATTCAACATGACTACCCTTCTGAATAAATCCGTACTGTTCTCAAGGCGTAAGCCGCAAATCCGAATATCGTACTGTTTTCAAGGCGTGAGCCGCAAATCCGTACTGTTTTCAAGGCGTGAGCCGCAAACAAATTCAAAATTCAAATATCAAATGTTCAAAACCTCATTCACTTCTACGCAGTATCGTATTTTTTGCCAATGCAAGCCTTGGATCTTCCAAATCATATTGTTTAGGATTTTGTGCTTTGGTCATTTGTATTTGTTTCGTGGTTAGCGCAAGCTTCACTTCGTGTCGGATTTCGATTTTCGGATTTTAGATTTTCGACTCTATGTATCTATGATTTCCCCGCACCCCTTGCACACCCTTACCATTCTGCCGTCCTCAAGACGCTGCATCTTGATGCGCACAGGATTTATGCATTTGTTACACATCAACATCACGTTGGACCAATGGATCGGAGCCTCTTTTTCAATAATACCCCCCTGTCGCGTTTGACCCCCGGGCTTGGTGTGACGTTTGACGAAATTCACGTTTTCAATTATAACACGGTCCTTACCCCGAAGGACTTTCAGGACCTTGCCCATCTTGCCCTTTTCCTTGCCCGCAATAACTCTGATTTTGTCGTCCTTCTTGATGCGGCACTTCACAGTTGACATACTCCCTTGTCCCTGACTCCGAGTAAGATCATAATACCTCCGGAGCCAACGACATTATTTTCACAAACTTCTTTGCCCGGAGTTCCCTGGCCACAGGACCAAAAATACGGGTGCCAATCGGCTCTCCCTGCTGATTGATCAGTACCGCGGAATTGTCGTCAAATCTTATGTAGGAACCATCAGGCCTGCGTAATTCCTTCTTTGTCCGGACCACGACTGCCCGCATGACATCTCCCTTCTTCACTTTGGCGTTTGGTATGGCCTCCTTTACCGAAACGATAATAGTATCTCCGATCCTTGCATACCGCCGACGGGACCCGCCGAGCACCCGGATACAATACAACTTTTTAGCACCTGAGTTGTCCGCCACTTGTAGCTTGGTTTCCGCCTGTATCATCGCTCTGATACTCCTCTCAAAGAGCCTTCTCCACAATCTCACGCACGCGCCAGCGCTTCGTCTTACTCAGAGGCCTGGTTTCTACAATCGTCACCTTGTCGCCTATCCCGCATATGTTTTGGGCATCGTGGGCAACGCACTTGCCGCGTCGCCTCACGTACTTCTTGTAGATAGGATGTTGTACTATCCTCTCTATGGACACCACAACCGTCTTATCCATCTTATTACTAACAACCGTGCCAATCTGCCTTTTTCTCAATCCCCTATCTTTCATATCTCATCAGTACCCCTTATGGACCGTTCCCTCAGGACGGTCTTAACCCGGGCAATATCCCGCTTTGTTTGCTGCAACCTCATTGGATTTTCCAGCTGGTCTGTGGCATGCTGAAATCTTAGATTGAAGAGTTCCTGGGTCAAATCTGCCAGTTTGTTCCCCAATTCTTCTGAACTTAGCTCCCTCAATTCGCTTGCTTTCATCAGCGCTCACCCCGTATCACCAAGCGTGTCCTGAACGGGAGTTTGTGTGAAGCCAATCGGAAGGCTTCTGTTGCCAAATCGGCAGGGACTCCTTCCATCTCATAGAGCATCTTGCCAGGCTTGACCACAGCAACCCAGCCCTCCGGGGAACCTTTCCCTTTGCCCATTCTCGTTTCAGCAGGTTTCTTTGTAATCGGCTTATCAGGAAAAACTCGGATCCAAATCTTTGCACCCCGTTTCACGTGACGCGTCATGGCAACACGAGCCGCTTCAATCTGTTGAGCCGTCACACGCCCGCACTCGATCGCCTGAAGTCCAAACCCACCAAAGCTCAAAGTCGATCCCCGATAGGCCTTTCCTTTCATCCTGCCCTTCTGTTGTTTCCGATATTTGACCTTCTTGGGACTAAGCATGATGGGACTCTCCTAGATTGCTTCCCCTTTGTCTTTCTCAAGGATCTCACCGTTAAATATCCACACCTTTATTCCGATAATCCCGTAGGTGCAGCGGGCCTGAGCAAACCCGTAATCAATATCCGCTCTTAATGTGTGAAGGGGAATTCTCCCTTCCTTGTACCATTCGGTCCTGGCCATTTCTGCCCCTCCCAAACGACCCGAACAGGATATCTTGATTCCCTTGGCCCCGAACCTTATCGCTGATGCCACACTCCTCTTCATGGCCCGGCGAAAGGCAATCCGCCTCTCAAGTTGCGTGCCCACGTTTTCGGCTATCAATTGAGCGTCTACCTCAGGCCTTCTCACCTCCTGGATATCAATCACCATTTCCTGCGAGACCAACTTTTCCAACTCCTTTTTGAGCTGCTCAATCTCCGCTCCCCTTTTCCCAATCACGATACCTGGACGGGCAGCATATATGCGTAATCTAATGCGGTTGGCCCATCTTTCAATCTCGATATTCGATATACCAGCATGATAGAGTTTTTTCTTCAAAAACCCGCGGATCTTATGGTCATCTATGATAAAGTTAGCATAATCCTTGCGGGCAAACCATCGAGAATTCCACGACCTGGTAATCCCCAACCTGAACCCAATCGGATTTACCTTCTGTCCCAAACTGACCTCCTTATTGTAGTAACCATTCACAGGTTCAGAGGCTGTAAGCCTGAACGCTGAACTTTGAACCTGTGAACGGTTACCTTTTACATTACTCTTCTGCCAAAACGACCGTAATATGACTGGTACGCTTGAGAATCCTGGTTGCTCGTCCCATGGCCCTTGGCCGAAAACGCTTCAAGCTCGGCCCCTGATTGACAACAATATTTGCAATGGACAGGTTGTCCACCTCAATGTCAGGCTTCTGCTCAGCATTAGCCACCGCCGAACGTATGATCTTCCCCAAGACCCTGGCCGAACGGTGCGGCATAAAACCTAATGCGCTCAGACCATCCTCTACCGGCTTGCCCTTCACTGCTCTTGCCACTTTTCGAACCTTTGTGGAAGAAATCCGCACATATCTTGCTACTGTCTTGACTTCCATTACTATTTCTTCTTCCCTTTCAAACGGGTCTTCTTATCACCTGCATGTCCATAAAAGGTCCTTGTAGGTGCAAACTCCCCCAATTTGTGGCCTACCATGTCTTCTGATACAAACACCGGAACGAACTTTTTCCCATTGTGCACGGCCAGTGTCAAACCAACCAGATCAGGGACGATGGTGGAACGCCTCGACCAGGTCTTAATGACCTTCCGGCTCATGCTCTCCTGAGCCGCAAGCACCTTTTTTAGTAATTTTGGCTCAATGTAAGCACCTTTTTTTAACGAACGCGACATATCCTCACCTGTTCAACTATTTTCTGCGCTTCACAATGTACCGATCGCTAACTTTATTCTTCTTTCGTGTTCTATACCCTTTGTTGGGTACACCCCATGGAGAACAGGGGTGCCGTCCTCCAGATGCCTTGCCCTCACCACCACCCACTGGATGGTCTACAGGATTCATGGCAACAACTCGTACCTTTGGCCGACGGCCCAACCAGCGTTTTCGGCCTGCCTTGCCTAGAAAAATCTTTTCATGTTCCAGACTTCCCACCTGACCAACCGTTG
>Ga0114922_10005775_pt1 | contig 11390 bp, 10 predicted proteins | sample AartaG_FD_100975 | JGI IMG/M metagenome (GOLD analysis project Ga0114922, IMG submission 100975) | Deep subsurface microbial communities from Aarhus Bay to uncover new lineages of life (NeLLi) - Aarhus_00045 metaG | ecosystem: Environmental > Aquatic > Marine > Oceanic > Sediment | place...
AGAGGAAAAGATTCTGGCGGAGAAGGCCGTGACCGGTCGAAACGCCTGGGTACGCTTCTTCGAGGAGGTCCACAGCGGGGCCCGTTACACCCTGGAGGGGGAAGAGTTGCCCCAGCAGTCGGTTCTGACCAAACTCTACGAGCCGGATCGCACTCAGAGGCAACGGGCAGCCGAAGCCTTCACGGCGGGATTGCAGAACATGAGACGGGTCAATACCTATGTGTTCAACAACCTGCTTGCCGAAAAGGCTTCCGATGATCGGCTGCGCAGCTACCCCACGTGGATCAGCGCTCGGAATCTGGCCAATCAAATCGACGACGCCACGGTTCAAGCCCTCGTGCAGGCAGTGACCGGCAGGTACGCCATAGTAGCCCGTTACTACAATCTTAAAAAGGAACTCCTCGGTCTTGAAGAGCTGTTCGATTACGACCGCTATGCACCGCTGCCCACTGCAAACCGCCGGTACCGGTGGCAGGAAGCGAAGCAGATGGTCCTGGACGCCTACAGCAGCTTCCATCCCGAGATGGGAGAGATCGCAGAGTCCTTCTTCCAGAAAAACTGGATCGACGCGGCGGTTCGGCCGGGCAAACGGGGCGGAGCCTACAGCCACGGCGCAGTCCCGTCGGTACATCCCTACATCTTCATGAACTTTGAAGGTACCCCCAGACACGTGATGACCCTGGCTCACGAGATGGGACACGGGGTGCACCAGTACCTCTCCCGCGAACAGGGGATCCTCTCAGCGGATACACCCTTGACCACCGCCGAGACCGCCTCGGTGTTCGGGGAGATGCTGGTATTCCAAAAACTAATGTCCGCTGAGAAGGACCCGCAGATCCGCCTGTCCATGCTGGTCCAGAAAATAGAGGACACCTTTGCCACGGTATTCCGTCAGACGGCGATGAACCGTTTTGAAGAAGCCATCCACGAAGCTCGCCGCGCCGAGGGAGAGCTGACCACGGATCGCTTCAACGAACTATGGATGAAAACGCAAAAAGAGATGTTCGAGGGAAGCGTTACCCTCACGGACAGCTACGGTGTCTGGTGGAGTTACATCCCCCACTTTATCCACTCGCCGGGCTATGTCTATGCCTACGCCTTTGGAGAGCTGCTCGTACTGGCTCTGTATGCCCGTTATCAGGAGAGCGCAGCGAGTTTCCCGGCCGCCTACCGCGACATGCTGGCCGCGGGCGGCTCAAACTGGCCTGAAGAGCTGGTTCGGCCTCTCGGTGTCGATCTGAAAGACCGGACCTTTTGGGACAAGGGCTTAGGCATGATCGAGGAGTTCGTCGAGCAGGCTGAAGATATGGCCAAAGTATAATAACGGGAAATTTGATGCTTGACATCTGATGCGTGATGTCTTACTCTAGGCTCATGAGAACCACCCTGAACCTAGACCCCGAGGTATTGACCAAGGTCCGCATCCTCGCCAGACAGCGCGGTGTATCCCTTGGCACAGTGGTCTCCGAGTTGATTCGACAGGCCTTGAGCCCCCGAAAGACCCCTCCTATCAGAAACGGCGTTCCGATTTTTCCTGCTCGGGAAGGACCTCCTCCCGATCTGGAGTTGGTCAACCGGCTCCGGGATTAAGTCCATGATCCATCTGTTGGATGTTAATTTCCTCGTTGCTCTCTTTGATCGTCAGCATGTAAATCACGAGGCGAGCCATGCCTGGTTTGCAGACAAAGGCATCGACTCATGGGCTACCTGCCCAACCACCGAAAACGGGTTCGTGCGTGTTATTTCCAACCCCGCGTATCCTACAATCACAGCTACGCCGAAAGAAGCAATAAAACACCTCGATCGCTTCTGCACGAGAACTGGACATGTATTTTGGCCGGACAACATTTCCCTGCTCAACACCCTGAGCGATGCATCCAAGTTGCGGTTAACCGGACACCAACAGATAACAGACTTCTATCTCGCAGCCTTGGCAGGACACAACGGCGGCAAGCTGGCGACCTTCGACGGCTCGTTGGCAAAGTCCCTTGTGGGTACCGAATTGAATCAGAGTATCGAGGTCATTGCGTGACCTCGGTCACGGCGAGGTTTTCGGTTTTTCTCGGCGTGTTTCAGAGGTCGGCCTGATCAGGCAATGCGAGGAATGGCCGATCAGGTCATTACGTCCGGCCATGACAAGCGCCTGGGAAACGATTCTGTGGTTCCGGGGCTCCCGAAATTGAATCAGAGCTCTCTGCATGGCCTTTTCCCGCTGTCCCTTAGCCACGTAGACCGTTTTCATCGTGCGTGGGTCGAGCCCGGTCCAGTACATGCAGGTTGAGAGGGTGCCGGGAGTGGGATAGAAGTCCTGAACCTGTTCAGGAATGAAACCGGTATCTCTGAGGTATTCGGCCAGCTCCACTGCCGCCCGAAGATCCGCGCCGGGATGGCTGGAGATGAAGTAGGGCACCAGATACTGAGGCTTCCCCAATCCGCGGTTGATCTCCTCGTACCTCTTCTTGAACCGCTCGAAAACCTCGATCTCGGGTTTTCCCATCAGAGCGAGGACATGGCGGGACACATGCTCCGGGGCCACCTTGAGCTGCCCGCTTATATGATGTTCGCAGAGCTCCCTGAAAAAGCTCGGATCGGGATCGGCCAACAGGTAGTCATAGCGGACTCCTGACCGGACGAAGACTTTCTTGACTCCTCGTACCTGACGGAGCTTTCTCAGCAGGTCAAGATAGTCCCGGTGGCTGACCTGCAAATTTTGACAGGGCGCCGGGAACAGACACTGCTTGTTCCTGCAGCTGCCTCGCTTTAGTTGATCCTTGCAGGCGGGCATACGGAAGTTGGCCGTAGGACCACCCACATCGTGTATGTAGCCCTTGAAACCGGGATGGCGGGTCAACCGTTCCGCCTCTCTGAGCAATGAGGCGTGGCTTCTGGCCTGAACGATCCTTCCCTGGTGAAAGCCGAGACTGCAGAAACTGCAACCCCCGAAACAACCGCGGGAGCTGACCAGGCTGAAGCGCACCTCCTCGATAGCTTTGACTCCCCCGTCAGAGAGGTACGAGGGGTGAACATCCCGGGTGTAGGGAAACTCGTAGAGAGCATCCAGCTCGGTCTGGCTCAAGGGCAAGCCCGGGGGATTCTGTACAAGGTAGCCGTCGCCGCTGGGTTCGATACAAGTCTTGGCGGTAATTGGATCACAGTTTTCACTCTGAAGACGAAAACTCACGGCAAAGGCTCGTTTATCAACCCGCACCTCTTCGAAGGCCGGGAGGAGGGTGTAGCTGTCCGAGGTGTCGAGATTGGAGCGCCTCAAAACCGTTCCGGGAACGGTGGTTATATTCCCCACCGGTGTTCCCTCGGCCAACATTTCGGCGATCGCGAGAATTGCGCGCTCTCCCATACCGTAGACCAGGAGATCCGCTTTGGCATCCAACAGCACGGATCGGCGCACACTATCGGACCAATAATCGTAGTGCGACAGTCGCCGCAAGGATGCCTCCAGGCCGCCGAGAATCACGGGAATGTTCTTATAGGCCTGTTTTGCGCAAACCGTGTACACGATGGTTGCGCGATCCGGACGCAGAGCCGGGCGGCCGCCGGGGGAGTAGTCGTCCCTGCGGCGGCGACGCCTGGAAACCGAATAGTTGCTGACCATCGAGTCCAGGTTTCCCGCGGTGATGAGGAATGCCAGGCGGGGCCTGCCAAGGCGCCGGAAATCCTCGACATTGCGCCAGTCCGGCTGCGGGATGAACCCTACACGGTATCCCCTGCTTTCCAGCAGACGGGCAATCAGAGCAGCCCCGAAGGAGGGGTGATCGACGTACGCGTCCCCGGAGATGAGAACAAAATCCAACTCCCGCCATCCGCGACGCTCCAGGTCTTGCCGGGACATCGGCAGAAAATTTTGTAAATCAGTTTTACCCATTTGAAAACCACAATTCGAGTAGGGAGAATCAATTTCCTATATTTTTTTTCGCCACGGTCTTGTGCCCCTACCCGGCCAGGGCCAACAGCACCCCCGCCGCAATCGCCGAGCCGATCACTCCGGCGACGTTCGGACCCATGGCGTTCATCAGCAGGAAGTTGCCCGGATTGGCCTTCTGACCGACTTTCTGCACCACCCGGGCGGCCATTGGGACGGCGGATACTCCGGCCGCACCGATCATTGGGTTGACCTTACCCTTTGTGATCAGGCACATCAGCTTTCCCAGAAGCGTGCCCGCCGCGGTACCGACGACAAAAGCAGCCAGTCCCAGGGCGATGATCATGATGGTCTTCAGGGTCAGGAACTCCTCCGCCGACATCTTTGAACCTACGGCCACACCGAGAAAGATCGTAACGATGTTGATCAACTCGTTCTGAGCGGTCTTGGACAGGCGGTCCACCACCCCCGCCTCCCGAAAGAGGTTTCCCAGCATCAGCATTCCGATCAGCGGAGTGGCCGCGGGCACCAGCAGAGCCGCCGCAATGGTGGTGAGAATGGGAAAGAGGATCTTCACTCGACGGCTGACCGGTTTGACCTCGCTCATCACCACCATCCGCTCCTTTTTTGTGGTGAGGGCACGTATCACCGGAGGCTGGATGATCGGTACCAGGGCCATGTAGGAGTAGGCGGCCACGGCGATGGGTCCGAGCAGGTGATCGGCCAGCTTGGAGGTCAGATAGATCGCCGTGGGTCCGTCGGCGCCGCCGATGATGGCGATCGACGCCGCTTCGGCAAAATCGAATCCGAGGGCTTTGGCGCCGAGAAGGGTGCTGAAGATCCCGAATTGGGCTGCCGCGCCGAGCAGAAAAGTCTGCGGCTTGGACAGAAGCGGACCGAAGTCGGTCATGGCTCCGATCCCTAAAAATATCAGGGGGGGAAAGATCCCGGAGCGGATCCCGAAGTAGATGTACCAGATCAGCCCTCCCTCTTCCTGAATCCCGGACAGGGGCAGGTTCACCAGAATCGCGCCGAAACCGATTGGAATGAGAAGCAGCGGCTCGTACTGCCTGGCGATGCCGAGGTAGATCAGCAGTCCCCCCACGGCGAGCATGCCTATATTTCCAAGACTCAGGCATGAGAATCCGGTGGAGGTGAAAAAGTCGACGATGACGCTCAGGATGCTCATTCTCAAGCGCTCCGCTAGTGAATCAACATCAACTGCTGCTTGGCGTTGACCGTGTCCCCGGGCTTCACCGACACCTCTGCAACGATTCCAGCCACAGGGGAGGGAACATCGATATCCATCTTCATCGCTTCCATGATCAGAACGACCTGGCCCTCCTCGACGCTGTGCCCCGGCCCGACCTTGATCTCCTTGATCACCCCGGTCATGGGAGCGTTCAGAGCGCCTTCAGAACTGATCTCCCCCGTAGGCGCTGCCGCAGGCATTGCCCGAGGAGCCGGCATTGCCCGGCTCGTCGGGGAGGAAACCTGGGGAATCGAAGCAGCCGGGGGTGTTTGAGCCGAATTCCAGGGAGGTGGAACGGCGGGGGCAGTCTCTTCGGGAAAAAGAGAAACGGTGTAGCGTTTTCCTTCGAGGGTCAGGGTCAGCCGGTTACCGGTACGCTCGACCGTAACTTCGTAGATCTTTCCTTCCAACTCGAAGCGAACTATCTTCTTCATCCTTCATACTCCCCGTTTGACAGCCCTGCCCCCGACGATCCAAGGGTCGTACTGGTTTGTCACGGCGTTCCAGGGATCTGCGGTAGGACGGCCTGGCTCCTGCTCTTCCGCCAAATAGGCCGCCACCGCGGCCGGAACCCAAACCGGCGGCTGTTCGGAGGAACCTGCCTCTCTCCGGACCTGTGTTTTCTTCGGTTTGATCCCCCGGTCGGTCTTTCCCTCCCCTGTAAATACACCCTTCAGTACCACCATCATGGCACTCAGTGCGGTAAGGGATAGAAACACCACCAGCATCCCGAGGACCGTTGTGACCAGGCTGTAGGAAAAAATCTCCACATTCATAGGCTCACCCTAGAGGGGGATATTCCCGTGCTTTTTGCCGGGTCGATCTTCCCGCTTGCGGATATTCATCTCCAGCGACCGGATCAGCTCGATTCGGGCGTACTTGGGTTCGATTACATCGTCCACCAAGCCGTAGCCGGCTGCGATGAAGGGATTCATCACCTGCTCCCGGAACTCATCGATCTTCTGCCGGCGCATCGCCTCCGAATCCTCGGCGGCTGCGATCTCTTTCCGGAAGATGATGTTCGCCGCCCCCTCCGCCCCCATCACCGCCACCTCTGCTGTGGGCAAGGCCAATGTCCGATCATAACCCAGGGCTTTGGAGCTCATGGCGATGAAGGCGCCTCCATAGGCTTTGCGGATGATCAGGGAGATCTTGGGCACCGTAGCTTCGGCGATGGCGTACAATACTTTGGCGCCGTGACGGATGATTCCCCCATGTTCTTGGGCCACTCCGGGAAGGAAGCCCGGGACATCGACCAGGCTGATGATCGGAATATTGAAGCAGTCGCAGAAGCGTATGAAGCGGGCCGCCTTGTCCGAAGAGTTGATGTCCAGAGCGGCGGCGAAAAACTTCGGTTGATTGGCAAAGAGACCAACCGTCCGGCCCTGCAGACGGGCGAAACCCACCACCACGTTGGGAGCATAGTCGGCGTGCACTTCGAGGAAGGAACCTCGGTCGCAGATAGCGGCGATAAACTCCCGAATGTCGTAGGGACGCCTGGGGTCTTCCGGCAGGAGTTCCTCCAGTTCCGGTGTCTCCCGATCCGGGTCGTCCTTGCTGTCCACCGCAGGGGGCATCTCGAGATTATTGGCGGGCAGGTAGCTCAGCAACTTACGGAGGAACTGAAGACAGCTCTTTTCGTCGGCGAAGCGGAAATGGGCGTTGCCGCTGATCGAGGCGTGGGTGGCCGCGCCTCCCAGCTGATCGTGGCTGATCTCCTCCCCGGTCACAGCCCGGATGACATCCGGTCCGGTGATGTACATGTTGCTGATCCCGTCCACCATCAAAATGAAATCGGTTATGGCCGGGGAATACACGGCTCCGCCGGCACAGGGCCCGAGGATGACCGAGAATTGGGGGATCACCCCGGAAGCCAATGTATTGGCCCGGAAGATCTTGGCGTAGCCGTTCAGCGAGAGGGTGCCCTCCTGGATGCGGGCGCCCCCCGAATCATTGATCTGTACGAAGGGACAGCCGTTTCTCAGAGCCAGGGTTTGGGCTTCGGCGATTCGTTCGGCGTGCATCTCTCCTAGAGAACCACCCAGAACCGTGAAGTCCTGAGAAAACAGAAAGATCTGCTGCCCGTTGACCTTGCCCGTCCCGCTGACAACCCCGTCGCCGAGGAACTTCTTGTCTGCCAAACCGAACTCCGTTGCCCGTACCGTGATGTAGGGCTGCTGTTCGACGAAGGACCCTCTATCCAAGAGCAGGTCCAGGCGTTCCCGGGCGGTCAGCTTCCCCTTGTTGTGCTGAGCCTCGATCCTCTGTTCGCCGCCGCCGGCAAGCATCCTGGCCCTGTTTTCGTGGTATCTCTGTATCGCGTCTCGATTACCCACGGGACTCCTCCCGCCTGAAGATTTGTACCGGAAAACAATTATAAACTGCTCTCCGCTATTTTGTCAAATATAAGTTCAAATTCGAATTGAAATACGCCCGGCTGCGGCAGCTCAGCCTATAGAGTCTTGGATAATCAACCGGTATTTCGCGGTTTCCTGGGGGCATGGGCTTTGCTGTCCAGCAGATTGTTCTTGATGGCGGCGACCCACTGAGCCGGATAGGGTATGCGAAAGGCGGCCTTCTCCTCTTTTCCGTCCTGATTGAGGAACTGCAGCACCACCACGCTCTGGTGCAGATCTTTGCCCTTGTGTACATTGGTTACGCCGATATAGGTGATTGCCGAGCCCGGTATCAACAATTCCCTGTTGGCAAAACGGGCTCTGTAGTAGATCCCGTCTTTCAGCAGCACGAGCACTCCTGCGCTCCGCAATGGACCGCCCGGCTCTGATTCCAGACCGTAGTAGTTGACCCCGAAGCTGGTTATGACGATGTCCTGCTTGTCGAATTTGTCCGTGATACGCTTGGTTTCCCGCTGCCGCATGTAGGCCAGGTAGAAGATGATGCCGAGAAAGATAAGGGCAAAGATCAGCCAGTTTGGATTGGTTAAACCTTCCAGGGCATTCATTCTAGTTTGGAAAGGTAGCGTAAAACTCGCCGCTTGGCAAGGCGGTACAGCAGCCCGCTTCTGACACCCAACTCGGACAAAAAGGATTCGGCAATGGAAACCTCGCTCTTTCCCTTCTGCCTGAGAGTCCGGATATGTTCGGCGTTGATCTCAATCAGATGCCGCAAACGGTTCTGCCCGCTACCCATGGTCAGTACCAATACCAGGACAAAAGCACCCACGGCCAAAGCCACGGTTATGCTGATGTCGTAGGAGGTGTCTTTGATCAGCAAACGAAACAGCGAATTTGGATTACCGGCATTGAAAATAGCGTAGAAGGTGAGCAGCATGAGCAGGATCAGCACAACGAATAGAACTAGTCGCAGGGGGGATTGGTTTTTCATATCTCGATTTAACAAAAAAGACGGGGCAGGTTCAACTGCCCCGTGCTTTGTAACTCCGAGTCAACAAGGCCTATTCGATGATGATTTTGCGTTCTTGGCCGACGGCCATCTTGCTCCACTCTGCCTCGGCTCTGGCCCAGGCTTCGTCTGTGGCTTCTGTCTCCCAAACCGTCAAGCCCCGTTCTTCCCGGGTGGCGCCGGGAAGCAGATTGTCCAGGATGATTCCGACGATGGCTGTCACAGCCATACCCGTGGTCAGAATCGTCTGGATGATGTTGCCGATCACTTGGGCGAATCCTCCGGCTTCCGCCCAGTTGATGGCGGAAGAGTTGAAATGCGCAGGGAAACTCAAACCGGCAAAAAAGGCGATACCGACTATAAACAGGTTCCGGGCATTGTTGAGGTTAACAAATTGCAGGTTGGAAAGCCCGACCGCGGCAATCAAACCAAACAAACCGACAAACATGGATCCGACCACCGGTTGGGGCATGGTCGCCAGAGTCGCGCCGAATTTGCCGAAGAAGGGCAGAATCAGCATGACAACGGCACCGGTGCGGATCACCCGGCGGCTGGCCACACGGGTCAGGCCGATTGCACCGATGTTCTCGGAGTAGGAGGTCGTGCCGTTGCAGGTCTGGAAAAGGCTGGCTATCAGACAACCTAGCCCCTCGGCACCGAGCCCGCGGGAGATCATCTTCTCGGTCGGTACGGGCGCCTCGGAGATCCGTGCTGCGGAGTAATAGTCCCCGATGGATTCGATCATGGAGGCAATATAACCGGCGATCATCCCGATAGATCCTGCCAGGGTAATGCTGTTGAGCTCGGGGAATCCCCACTTGAAGGGTACTGCGTGCCTCCACTCGAACCATTTGGCGGCGGAGATCAGCCCCATATTACCGGTGACATTGGCCGCATTGCCTTCCGGTATCCAACCGGCGAAGGTGCCGATGATGGCTGCCAGCCAGCCGGTAATGATGGCCAGTATGACCGGAAAAAGCAGGAATACCTTCGATTTTCTGGAGAAAACCTGGGAGTAGAGTATCAGGGCTACGAGGGTAATCAGGGACACCACCCAGTTCCCCGCCATCCACGGTGCTCCGATACCGTACAGCGCCAGACCGATCATGGCGATGGTTGGGCCGATGGTGATCGGGCTGATGATCCGTTTGATGTAACCCATCAGTCCGGTATAACCCAACACGATCTCGATCACCGAGGCAAACATGACCGCGGCGCAGACCTGCTGGATCATCACATCCCAACCCAAGTTCTGGGCGCTCACCATACCGACGATGGCGAACATGGGACCCAAGAAGGAGAACGTCCCGCCCTGTACGATGGGCAGCTTGTTTCCAATGGGGGACTGCTGGATCAGGGTTGTGATTCCAGATACGAAGAACATCGTGGAGATGAGCAGGGCTAGCTCTTCCTGGGGCAACCCCATTGCTCCGCCGACGATGAAGGGAATCAGGACTGTCGCACCGAACATGGTGAGGTAGTGCTGAATCCCCAACAGGATGGCGAGTCCCATCTTCGGACGGCTGCCAAGTGGATAGATAACCCACCCCTTGGCTTGCACTTTTGCTTGGTCGCTCATAGAGACCTCCGAATTGATTTTTTATGTGCGCTATGTGCACATATAAAACGAGAGCACCTCCCCTCCAACGGAAGCGAAGTGCTTCTATTTCATGTCATCCCTTCAGGGCAGCTGCTCACAGATCTCGCCGTAGGCTTCGGGTCTACGATCCCGGAAAAACTGCCAGCCGTCACGAACCTCGCGGATCTGCTCCAGATCCAGCTCCGCGATCACCACCTCGTCTTTGTCCTCACTGCCCTTGACCACCAACTTTCCTCTGGGATCGCAGAAATAACTGGATCCGTAGAACTGACCGAACTCCCAGGGCTTTTCGGTCCCCACCCGATTGTTGGCCCCGATAAACACGCCGTTGGCCACCGCCTGGGCTGGCTGCTCCAGCTCCCAGAGATAGCGGGACTTCCCGTGGGTCGTGGCCGAGGGGTTGAACAGGATCTCCGCCCCCTTCAAGGCTAATACCCGCGCGCATTCCGGAAAGTGTCTATCGTAGCAGATGTAGATGCCGATCCGGGCGTAGTCCGTATCGAAAACGGGGAATCCCAGGGTCCCGGGCTTGAAGTAGAACTTCTCCCAGAAAGCCGGATAGGTGTGGGGGATGTGGACCTTGCGCATCTTGCCCAGATACTTCCCGTCTCTATCGATAACTTGGGCGGTGTTGTAGTACACTCCCTCCTGCTCCATCTCGTAGACCGGCACGATCATGACCATGTTGTATTTTTTTGCCAGCGGGGCGAAACGCTCGGTGATGGGTCCCGGAACGGTTTCTGCAGTTCGGTACCATTTGATGTCCTGCTCCGCGGCGAAATAGGGTCCATGAAACAGTTCCTGCAGGCAGAGGATTTGAACACCCTTCTTGCCGGCTTCTTCGATCATCGGAATGTGTTTGGTGATCATCGCCGCTTTGATTTCTTCGGGTGATCCCTCATGTTTCGGATTGGACGCTTGGATATGGGCGCATTTGATGACTCGCGGCATGAAGTACTCCCTCGGTGATCTATGTGAAGTCTGGGTTTATTATACTCGATTGTACAGCAGGCTGAAATACGCCGTCAAGTTTTTTTTATACCCGGCGACAGCTCCGCGGTGCGTAAAAAACCGCTGACACAAAAGCGCAGGGGACGGCAAATTGGGGTGCATTCGTGGTACATGGACACGATTCTGTCAAATATAAATTGAAATTATGATTGAAGATTTAATCCCTTGATTTTCTTCGATTCTCAGGCATAATAGAAGTGTGAGCAAGCGGGGAATACAGGTAATCGAACTGGAAGACTTCATGTGCCGCTGCGGCAACAGGGATTTCGAGACAACCCTCGAAGAGC
>Ga0114922_10005776_pt1 | contig 11389 bp, 11 predicted proteins | sample AartaG_FD_100975 | JGI IMG/M metagenome (GOLD analysis project Ga0114922, IMG submission 100975) | Deep subsurface microbial communities from Aarhus Bay to uncover new lineages of life (NeLLi) - Aarhus_00045 metaG | ecosystem: Environmental > Aquatic > Marine > Oceanic > Sediment | place...
GTTTTGGTTTCATACCCCCTATTATATTAAAGAATTTGGGGGCTGTCCTAACTACTTTTGGGACAGCCCCTTTTTTACTAATTAGAGATAAAAAATTCTCGTTGATGGGGGATTGTCTTAACTTCGCTTCTCTTTATCTAAAAGGCTCAACCAATATCCAACAGCTAAAAAGAGTAGGCTGAAAAAGGTAGCAATACCAAGGTGGAGTGATCCAACACTCCACAATGTCAATCCAAGTTGTGATGCTAATAATTGACCTGCCCAAAACCCACACCAAGCCAAGATCAAGTAAAAGATTAATCGTCCAATCCCGCCACCTCTCCATAAATGAAAGGCTGCTCCATACAAAGTAGAGATTAAGAATCCCAGCAATAAAGTTGGAGAAATCATAAACTACCTTTTTCCCTTTCTAACAGGCCATCTGGATGTAGAGAAGGATTTTCATCTTTAGTTTTGACTATCAACGGATCATAAAGGTCTGTAATCGACCAGTTCGCAGCATACTATGTATGCACCCAGATTCGCGGAATTGAATTTTACCGCAATCGGGCGATAAAAGGTCTACTTCCTAGCGTGAACATATCCTTTAGGAACCAGGCATTGTTTTTTGCGTTTAAGGAAGACAGGTACAGCAATAGGCTTAACCTTTACTGGGCCCATTAATTAATAATACCTCCACCAAGGCAACGATCATCGGTATATAATACTGCGGCTTGACCGGGTGTTATATCAAGCAGAGGCTTTTCAAACTCAATATGAAAACTTGTGACGTTGTGAGGGGTTACAATCCCTTTAACTGCACATGATTTATACCGTATCTTTATTTGAGCGTGGAATGGTGTTTTGGGAGGTTCTCCTGATATCCAATTTACACTTTCTGCAATAAGCTCCCTTTTTCCGAGTTCTTCCTTTTGACCAACAATGATTACATTTGTGCGAATGTCCTTTTCCAATACATACAGCGGATGAGGGGCGCTGATACCTAATCCCTTACGCTGTCCGATAGTGAAAAAAGCCTGACCTTGATGAACGCCTAATTGCGTCCCGTCACTTCTTATTATTGAACCAAGTTGGTGTAAGGAGGGGGCATTGCGCAAAAGAAATTCACGGCAGCTACCATTCCCTAGAAAGCATAGATCCTGGCTCTCATTGCGCTCTGCGACCGGAAGAGCGTAATCGCGGGCAATTTGACGCACCTGAGATTTAGTTATTCCACCCAATGGTAGAATAGTATGCCCCAATTGTGCTTGATTCAACATATATAGCACATAGGATTGGTCTTTCGATCTGTCTACAGCACACAGCAGACTAATATTACTATGCTTATTGTGATCAAGACGGGCATAGTGACCAGTGGCTAAGTATTGGGCTCCTAGAGAAATAGCTTTGTCAAAAAGGAATCCCCAGCGAATGCGTCTATTACAAACCAAACACGGATTTGGCGTGACGCCATTCGCATAGCCATCAATAAAATATTCTACGACTTCTTTTCGAAAAACCTGCTCGGCGTCAATAGCGTAAAAAGGTATTTCCAATTTGGTAGCCACCCGACGCGCGAGTGCCATAGCGTCGGGAGTACAACATCGGTTGTGTGCTTCTTGCCCAGATTCGTTCCACAAACGGAGCATTACTCCAATTACTTCATACCCTTGTTCGACAAGCATGGCAGCGACAACCGAACTGTCCACACCTCCGCTCATAGCGACAACTACCCTAGTTTGTTTGTTCATCTCGCGGTCTGGATCCTGCTACGTTCGACTGCTTTTGGTAATACGCGCAGGAATGATTCTAACTCATTGGAGGTTGTTTGGGTTCCTAACGTGATCCTCAATGAGCCCAAAGCCCATTCAGATGAAATACCCATTGCAGTTAGGACATTAGAGGGCTGGGGATCGCCAGTGCGGCATGCAGAACCAGACGAACATGCGAAACCTTCTACATCCAATAGCATCAATAAGTTGTTTCCATCGACTTCTTTAAATACAAAACTTGCGTGGTTTGGTAGGCGTTTATTCGGGTGACCTGTCAATCTTGCATCCGTTATCGTCTCAAGAGTTTCTCCAATAAGATAATCACGCAGCGGAAGAAGATGCGATACACGTTTCTCTCGCTCCTCTTGAGCAATTTTAAACGCAGCCGCAAGACCTACTATATATGGAACATTGTGAGTTCCAGCCCTCAAACCGGTTTCCTGTCCTCCGCCGGTTTGTATAGCTAGGATAGGGGTTCTATCACGGATGTAGAGTACCCCGACTCCCTTTGGTCCGTAAAATTTGTGTGCTCCAATAGACAGTAGATCAACTTGAAGTGCCTCCACGTCCATCGCCAGATATGCAGTTACCTGGACGGCATCAGTGTGTAATGGGATCTTGCGCTGACGGCAAATTTTCCCGATCTCTGAAATCGAATTTATCGTCCCCACTTCGTTATTCGCATATATTACTGATACAACAGCAGTATCGGGTTTTATTCGCATAGTAACATCATTCGGATTTACCATGCCATATTCATCAACGGGTATATATTCCAGATTGAAACCGTGATAGCGCTTTAATTGTTCAGCAGTATGAGAGATCGCGTGGTGTTCGACCTGGCTTATCAAAATGTGGTTTGCACCTCGTAGCTCACGGGCCGCGAATGCAGCCCCTCGGATTGCCAAGTTGTCGCTTTCCGACCCACAAGCAGTGAAAACGATTTCGTTTGCGCGGCTGTTTAAACCTTCAGCGACGGTTTCCCTGGCATCTTCAACAGCTGCTTCTGCTTGTTGACCGAAGCTGTGTATTGATGATGGGTTTCCAAATCGCTCGCTGAAATAAGGGTACATTGCTTTCACTACCCTTTCATCAACTGGGGTAGTTGCTGCGAAGTCTAAATATACTCTCTGATTTTGCATATGCGCACCTTATATGATAATCATCGTGTTTCCATTAGTTGAAACTGGGATGAATGAATATACCACGAAGTTGGTAGATGAGATGCATAGATCATGGTATAGGGGTCAAGATACTTCAGGGAAGAAATTGAGATGTATGGAGTGGTACAATTTCAAGATCAACCTAGAAATCTAAATCAGCCTTGAGGAAATTTATTAGATCTGTGGGAAGAAATAATAATTATAACAAATCCTAATCCTGGAGACTATTTATGACTGGATTGTTTGGTACAGATGGAATTCGAGGAACGGTTGGAAATTGGCCCTTAGTGCCCGAGTTTTTTCTTGAAATTGGAAAATCCGTGGGTAGAATCCTCATTTCCGATAATAAAAATGCGATTTTTGTTGTGGGTCGAGATACGCGATCCTCAGGACCGATGCTTCAGAGTGCGTTAGTATCGGGATTAATGGCAAGCGGAGTTGATGTAATAGATGCCGAGGTCATTCCAACATCTGGTGTGTCTTGGTTGATCAAGAAAATGGGCGCAGATGCTGGTGCGGTGATTTCTGCTTCCCATAATCCAGTTGAGCAGAATGGAATCAAGTTTTTTGATGCAGACGGGAAAAAATTATCCCCAGATACAGAGCGAAAGATAGAGCGAATAGCTCTTATTAAGAAGAAGGTAGAAGCTGAAACAATGATACCTTCGTGGAAAATCGGTCGAGCAACAAATGGAGGAGTATTACACGAATTATATATTCAAGCGCTTCTTACTGAACATCCAAACAGGTTTCTGGAGGGAATAAATATTGTCATAGATTGTGCTAATGGAGCTGCATCATGGATTGCACCGCAGGTTTTCGACCGGGCTGGTGCTAGAGTAATAGCATTAAATTCCTCACCAACAGGTGAAAATATAAACGTTAAATGCGGTTCTGAGCACATCAGGAGATATCCAGGGGAGATGGGGTCACTAATCCAACATTATCGGGCTGATTTTGGTCTGGCATTCGATGGAGACGCTGATAGAGTTGCATTTGTTGATAATACTGGAAAATTGATTGATGGAGACTATATTCTCGGGTTACTTGCCCATTTTTTAGGTGAGCATGGCTGGTTGTTAGCAAATTCCGTCGTGACAACAACAATGCGTAACACAGGTCTTAAAACTTATGTTGAATCTTCTGGATTCAAAATGTTTGAAACTCGTGTTGGGGACAAATATGTGGTCGAAAAATTGAATGAACTTAAATCACAAAATACCCAGTCTGGCCAATATGGTCTTGGCGGGGAGCAATCGGGGCATGTGATTCTGCTTAATGACGAATTCACAACCGGTGATGGCATTCGAACTGCTCTGTACTTGATACACGCGTATCTTGAATCAGGTCTCAATTTAATGGAAAATTTTACAGAAAGTATAAATAAGACACCACAAATTATCGCTTCCGCACATGTGGGCCCTGGTCCACGCATAGATAGGAATGACTTGGATAGTCTTGAGGAACAAATTATTGATATAACACCGGGAATTAATCGGATTAACTTGAGGTATTCTGGAACTGAACCGATATTCCGCGTCATGTTGGAGTCTGATCATGAGAGCACTGAGGAAGATCTGGCTCAGATCGCTTACATGCTTTGTAAAGATGCACAAAAAACTAGCGGAGTAAAGGATGGCACGATTGATATTCTGAATTGCACTCGCGGAGGATTAATTACTCTGTAAATTTTACATTTACGGATAATCACAGCGATTATATTGATGTAATAACTATTGGTATTAATTAAGCTTTATTAGAAAATGAGTATAAAACAATTTTTTTAGGGAGCAATCAACATGGAACAAGGAAATCAAAAAGTGCAATTATTAATTAACGATATTGAGGTTTCACCAGAAATATTCCGCAGCTATGATATTAGAGGTGTCGCGGATACTGATCCTTTGAATCCGGATTTCAAACGCAAGCCTGACTTAACTGCCCGACAGGCTTGGTTGATCGGGAAAGCATACGGAACTTGGATTAAACGCTCTTCAGGATCAAAGATAGTTATTGGAAGGGATAACCGGCGGACATCTCTAGACTTAGCTGCTGGTTTTATTGTCGGTGCTCTTTCAACAGGTTGTGAGATTATTGATATCGGTCTTTCAACTACACCTCTGCTTTATTTTTCTGTGGAAGAGCTGCAGTGTGATGGCGGGATGATGGTTACCGGAAGCCATAATCCAATGTGGTCAAATGGTTTGAAATTAAGTAAAGCCGGTTACCAGACTCTCGTTGGTCATGAAATACAATTGTTGTTCAAACTGATAAAAAACCAGGATTTTGAAGTTGGAAAAGGTGTTTACAGTGAAGGAACTATTGTTGAAACGTATATTCGAGCTCTGAAGGAGCGTGTCAAGCCTGCGAAAAAGCCGCTCAAAGTTGTTGTAGACCCTGGAAACGCGACTGGTGGTATTTTCGGTCCGCGTTTATTATCCGAATTGGGTTATGAGGTCATCCCTATAAATTCAGAATTGATTTACCCATTTCCTAAAGGTTCTCCTGATCCAGAACAACCTAGCAAAGTGCAGGAATTAGGGGAAAAAGTTAAGGAACTTGGAGCTGATGTAGGTGTTGCTTATGACGGAGATGCAGATAGGGTTGGAATTGTCAATGAGAAGGGATATAAAATTGAATCAGATCTACTGGTTCTATTCTTAGCAAGAAAGGTTTTAGAAGAACATCCAGCTGCCGAAATTGTATTTGATGTGAAATGCAGCGATTTATTAATTGGTGATATTGAAAAACGTGGTGGTACTCCCATAATGTGGAAAACCGGACACTCAAATATAAAACAAAAAATGGCTGAGGACGTTGCAGAAGGGAAACCAGCACTGCTGGGCGGCGAGTTGAGCGGACACATTTTTTTCCGTGATCGCTTCTACGGCTTTGATGATGCCATCTATGTATCAGCGAGAGTGCTTGAAATTCTTTCACGGTCAAATCAATCGATATCGCAATCATTGGGAGATTTACCCGACTTGAAAACAACGCGTGAATTGGCTCTTCCATGCCCTGATAATAAAAAAGAAGAACTGATCTCCGAGTTACAGGAATTGTATAAATCGCGAGGATATGAAGTTTTAGATATCGATGGGGTACGAATTACTTTTGAACTTCACAAGTGGGCACTGGTTCGAGCTTCGAACACACAACCAAAGTTGACTGCCAGGTTCCAGGCAAGGGACGAGGAAAGTTTACAAGAAATCGTCACATTGGTTCGAGATGATTTGAAACACTACGAGTACGTAGATATTTCTGATTTGGTTGAGGGACTTCGCGAAGCGATAGGATAAATTGAAATGAGAGAAGTTGACCAGGTTGTTTTGTTAGTCTTGGATAGTGTAGGTATTGGTGATGCTCCTGATGCCGGTCTTTATGGTGATCTTGGATCAGACACACTGGGGAATACGGCAAGAGTTGTTGGAGGTTTAGACTTGCCTAATCTTGCTCAGCTAGGATTGGGATATTTAGGAGAATTCGAGGGTATCCCTGCTGTTGAAAAACCCAGCGGTGCATATGGAAGATTAACTGAGATCTCCGCCGGAAAAGACACAACGACAGGTCATTGGGAATTAGCCGGTGTATCCTTATTGAATCCATTTCCAACATTTCCACAAGGATTTCCCAGGGAAATTATTGAGGAATTTGAGTCTCAAATAGGGAGAAAAACTCTCGGGAATTACCCAGCTTCAGGCACGGTAATTATCCAGGACCTGGGTACGGAACATATTAAGACCGGAAATCCTATCGTCTATACGTCCGCTGATAGCGTATTTCAGATTGCGGCGCATGAAGAAGTGATCCCGATCACAGAGTTGTACAGGATTTGTGAAATTGCCAGGGATCTGTTGACTGGTGCACTGAATGTATCCAGAGTGATCGCTCGTCCATTTATCGGTGATCATGATAATTTCAAACGAACTGAAAGACGAAAAGACTTCTCGCTCCTGCCTCCTCGGGAGACAATTTTAGATAAAGTCAGTAAAGCAGGATTGATGGTTGCCGGAGTGGGAAAGATCGAAGATATTTTCGCATTCCAGGGGTTAACTGATTCAAATCACACAACCAATAATCATAGTACATTTGATGCGACGATCGAGTTCATAAATACACGTCGTCCTGGTTTGATTTTTGCTAATTTAATTGATTTTGATCAACTTTATGGACATCGCAACAACCCCCAGGGCTACGCTGAAGCTCTTGAGGAATTTGATGGCCGTCTGCCTGAGATTTTAGCGGCTTTGTCAAAAAATGACGTTCTACTTATCACGGCTGATCACGGCAATGATCCAACAACACCATCGACAGATCATTCTCGTGAACGAGTCCCGTTATTGGCAGCAGGTTATAAAATTAAACCAAATTCAAATATTGGCACTCGCAGATCATTTTGTGATGTTGCAAAAACGATCTCTGTAATGTTAGAAGTAGAAGGTACGGGAGAAGGAGAAGACTTCGCAAAAGATTTTCTGTTGGCGAATAATAACTAATGCTTTCAGACACCCACTGCCATTTAGATTTTGATGTTTTTAAAAATGAACGCACTGAAGTTATTGATAGGGCGAGGAGTGCCGGTGTTGTTCGGATCCTCAATCCTGGCATAAATGTCCTAACAAGTCAGAATGCAATCAAATTAGCAAAAAAATATCCGGAAGTGTATGCCGCAGTTGGTGTGCATCCAAACGAAGCCGATTCGTGGGATGAGGAATCCATAAATAGACTCCAAATTCTGGCAGCAGAACCTAAAGTAGTAGCAATTGGGGAGATTGGATTAGATTACTATCGTGACCGCACGGCGCCTGAAAAACAGTTGAAAATTTTCAAGTTACAGCTAGGTGTGGCTGCTGAGTTAGGTCTTCCAGTGGTAATTCATACTCGCAATTCAAGTTCTGATGATCAGAAGGCTACATCAGACGCAATAAAAATCCTAACGATATGGATAGAAAAATTGATCGTTACAAATTCTGAATTGGTTGCATGTCCCGGTGTGCTACATTCTTTCAGAGGGGATCTTATTTCAGCCCAGAATGCAATCACATTGAACTTTTGTTTGGGTATTACAGGACCGGTTACATATAAAAAATCTAATGAACTACAACAAGTGGTGTGTTCAGTCCCATTGGAAAATATACTTATCGAGACCGATGCACCATTCCTGACCCCTCATCCATTTCGAAGTAAGCGAAATGAACCAGCTTATGTAAAATATGTCGCCGAAAAGATTGCCGAAATTCAAGAATTATCTTATGATGACGTGGTCAAGACATCTCAAATTAATTCGGAGAGGGTTTTTCGTTGGTAAGTAAGCTACTGAATTCAATCAATTTTTTTTATCCAGTACAAGACTTGATTCCGCGCGTTGAAGAACGTATGCGCCAGGCGACTTGTGAACATAATCCTGAACTTGGATTGGCGATAGACCACTTACTCTCGTCGGGTGGGAAACGTGTGCGTCCTGCCGTTGCGCTCCTAACCGGAAGAATGTTAGAAGGTGACGAATATCATCTCGTGACTTTGGCGGCTGCGATTGAAATGCTGCATACCGCTACGCTTGTTCATGACGATTTAATCGATGGCGCATTACTGCGGAGGGGAATATCGACGCTCAACGCGCGCTGGTCTCCAGCAGCTACTGTACTTACGGGCGATTTCATGTTTGCTCGAGCAGCAAAACTTGCGGCTGAGACTGAATCGGTTTATGTAATACAGTTATTTGCAGAAACTTTATCCTCGATTGTCAATGGTGAGATCACACAGATATTCCCTGATGACGGAAAAACCAGTCGCGAAAATTATGACCAGCGCATATTCGCGAAGACTGCTTCGATGTTTGAATTAGCGACTTGTGCGGCGGCTATGCTCAGTCCAGTGAATGAAATCACAATAAAAAGGATACGTCAGTATGGATATTCAATAGGTATGGCTTTCCAGATTGTGGATGATGTTTTGGATTTTACGGGAAAGCAAGCAACGGTTGGCAAACCTGTGGCAAGCGACCTTCGACAGGGTCTTGTCACATTACCGGCAATATATTTTCTGGAAGCCTATCCCGATGACCCGGATATGGCTCATATTCGGAGTGGGACCCATTACGAAGAGACGGTAATGGATAGGTTGATTACCTCAATTCGAGAAAGCGGGGCGATACAAAAAGCAATGGAAGATGCGCAAAGGTATATCGATCAAAGTCTGGAAATTCTAGACGAAATGCCTGACAATCTGGAGCGACACGCTTTAGAAGATTTAACAAACTATATCACCGACCGTAGATTATAGAGATATTTTGTTGACCATTCCAACCGGAACACAATCGTTTTTGTTGACAAATGTAATATGGCATAGTAATATTCATGCGCTTATAAAACGGCGGGGTAGCTCAGGTGGAAGAGCAGGGGACTCATAAGCCCTTGGTCGTGGGTTCAAGTCCCACCCCCGCCATATAATATTGCTCTATTTGGGGGAATTGCAGAGAGAAAATCAATTGTTTTAAGGATATTCGGCACACGAAAGGAGTGTGTCGTTATGTTTATTAAGATCGAGGTGCAGGAGACTCTTTCAGTTTCTCTTGTTGATGTATACCTATTAACTTGGGTTGAGGCGTTCCTTATGGATTGCCATGCACGAAATTTAGCGCAGGGGACAATACATTATTACAGAAAGAACTTAGCTCAATTTTGTGATTTTTGTGATGCTCAATTAGTTAAGACAATTTGTGAAATAACACCACATTTAATAAGGCAATATTTATTGTACCTGGAAGAGAAGGGAAATAATCCTGGTGGTCGACATGCTAAATTTAGATCACTGCGGACATTTCTAAACTGGTATGAAATTGAAACTAAGCCTGATAACTGGAAGAATCCAATACGGAAAGTAAAACCACTCATAGTTCCACAAGAACCGCTTGAACCCATACCTGATGAAGACATTGAAAAAATGCTCAAAGAATGCGACCGAGGAAAATTTATAGGTGATAGAGATGCCGCGATCATCTATATATTGTTGGACACTGGAATTATAATTGCCAAGCGTTATGGGTTACACATCCAAGATACGGCTTTTAGCGGTTTAAATACAGCGGGTTTAAGGGAGTTATCAAACGGAGGGCATCGGATGCAAAAATTGAAATTCCCCAAATCCACGATTTCAGACGTACATTCTCTATCACAATGCTCAGAAATGGGGTGAATATTTTTACGTTAGCAAATTAATAGGACATGAAACTATCGGTGTGTTGAAAAGCTATTTGAAGCAGACAACTAGAGATACAGCAGCAGCCCATAAAAGAGCTAGCCCAGTTGACCGTTGGGGATTGAAGTCAATTATTTATTGTAACAATAAATTAATCCTTTGTTGCAGAAATTGCGAATTTTGATTCGCATAGTATCGTCGGGTACGTGAATCATAAATTCTTGAAATCGGTTTGACGCTGTAAGTGAATTTGTTAATCGGTACCTGATAAACACAAAAAAAAAATAAATAACGTTGACGATATAATCCATATTACCTGAGCTACGATACTAACTTATAAAGTGGAGAAGTTTTCGGCGGGCAGGGCAAGCTGATTGTAACGTTTCAAAACCTGTGAGACAAAATAGGGCGGAAATTAAGCGGAAGACAATGCGTCAAATACGCAGGCAAAACTTGCTGCCTGCCCATGTATTATCATATTATGTAAAGGCTGGAAATATTCTCTTAGTTAAATGCAGGTTTTGTCCCAAATGGTGAGTTAAATATTTTTTTGTTTCAGATTGTTATTAATGAGTAAACAAAAAAATGGGATTTGCATACTGCAAATATGTTTGCTTTTGACACTATTCCTTTCTACCTGCAACTGGTATGGTGTAAGTGAAACAACGAACTCTGATTATCTTAACAGAGTAGAAGTAACAACTAAAGAATACATTCCTAGTGTCAATGTAGCATCATTAGAAGATCCAATAAAGAATAATGATCAAGATATTTGCTGGCCTTGGCATACCGTTGACGAGTATTTTTTAGATCAATCAATTTGTGTATATGGGACAATTGAAAAAATGATTAGTGCACCAAGTTATCCAATTATTGCGGGATTCAGCAAAGACCCAGGAACATTAGTGATAAGGGGAGAATACGGAGGTTTCAGCTTCTCCAAAAATCAATGTGTTGTAGTTCGAGGATTACTTGAAAAAGATAGCACATATTTATATATGAATTCCGAGGAAATTGATATTTCTATCTCTTTTGTATGCGACTAAAATGAATTTATCCCACAAACAACACTTCGATCTGCCCCTAAAATATGTACCAGTCACAATGTTAGACTAACTTATGAAGTGGATCAGTTCTTGGAAGGCAAGTCAATGGGGGCCACTAAACGATTCCTCTCACAAATATAGCAACATCAGGTACAACTCCGCCCATCCTTAAAGAGCCTGCGCTATTCCCTTCTGATAAAAGCGCGCCATGCCAAAAAAGTGATGCTCCCCA
>Ga0114922_10005777_pt1 | contig 11386 bp, 6 predicted proteins | sample AartaG_FD_100975 | JGI IMG/M metagenome (GOLD analysis project Ga0114922, IMG submission 100975) | Deep subsurface microbial communities from Aarhus Bay to uncover new lineages of life (NeLLi) - Aarhus_00045 metaG | ecosystem: Environmental > Aquatic > Marine > Oceanic > Sediment | place: Aarhus...
CGGTTGTCCGGGTGCACATTCACGTTCTTCACTCCCGCTACGTTGTTGACGGGGATGTAGCAAGGCATGCACCTGAGGTCCCCCTTCTCGAAGATGAGGTAGACCTTGGGAGGCATCTGCACCTTGCCCTCGCCATAGAGCTTGAACGCTTCCTCGACGCAACGGACGGCGCTCTCCATCGGCAATACTCTCTCGACGTCGGCTTTTGTTATCAGAAGAGTTTCGTAACTCATTTGGACCACCCCTCCGGTTGCTCTGATGAGGTCATTCGAGTTCGGTTCTCTGGCTTCTCCTGTGCGAGAGCGGGCGCAAAAAACCTATCGCGACTCCAGGCACAATCCAAATAAAGTTTATGGTCGCCCGGTAGCCGTGTCAAGCGCGGCTCTGCCTCGGCCGCCTCGGCTGCAAACCCGAATGCCCGAGGCGGCACCCGGCCGCCCGCGGACCGCATCTCGAAGTAGCAACCGGCTCGAACCGACCATCCAGTTGCGACATAGGATCGCGACCGGCCCGCCGCTCGCCAGGCGCCCGCACTTGAGCTACCCCGCGGCCAACGATAGAATCGGCGCGCAGGCCGCCGTTCGGTAACTGGGAGAAGCTTTGGCTAAATCCATCCGGGAAGGGAGCTGGCCGCTGGTGGTCGCCCACCGCGGCGCGGCCATGCGGCTGCCCGAGAACACGCTCGCCGCCTTCGACGAAGCGCTGGCGTTGGGAGCCGACGGCGTCGAGTGCGACGTGCGGCTCAGCGCCGACGGCGTGCCTGTCGTCGTCCACGACACCACCGTCGACCGCACCACCGACGGCTCCGGCCCGGTGGCCGCCCTCTCGCTGGCGGAGCTGAAGCTGCTCGACGCCGGCTCGGGCGAGCGCGTCCCGACGCTGGCGGAGACGATCGACCTATGCCGCGGCCGCGCCCTCCTCTGCCTCGAATTCAAGACCGCTGACTCAGTCCGGCCATCCATGGAGCTGCTGAAGGAAGCGGAGGGCGAGCGCGTCTTCCTCTGCAGCTTTCTCCTGGCGGCGCTGAGGGCCTGCGCCGAGGCCCGCCCCGATATCCCGGCGCTGCTGATCACCGGCTCGCGCAGCATCAATCCGTTCGTGCGCTGGCGCGAAGCCCACCCCATCCCCTCCCTGCGCCGCCTGGGAGCCGCCGGCCTCAGTTGCCACCACCGGCTACTACGGCCCGCCACCGTGCGGCGGCTCAAACGCGAAGGGCTGAAACTGGTGGTCTGGAACTCGCTGAAAGAAGAGGAAGAAGGCTCCCCCACGTGGTACGACCGCGCTCTCGGGTTCTGTCCGGACGCCCTCGTCACCGCCCGCCCCGAGAGCCTTCTGCATCGCTTCTGATAAAAGGAACAGCCACCTTTTAATTTAACTATAAGTGACTCATTTTGAATAAGATATGAAAATAGTTGACTATCTCTGCTTTTCTCAGCAGACCCTGATGCCGGCGTAGCCGACCACCTGCGAGCGGTCGCCGAAGATGTCGCCGGAGGTGGCGTACTTGACCAGCTCGGCCTCCTTCGCCCCGAGCTCGAGGGCGGCTACCAGCGCGGCGGCCACCGGCGCGGCGCCGCACATGCTGATCCGCTCCCGCTCGACGGTCTCCAGCAGGCCGCGGGGATCGAGCTCGAGGATGCGGTCGATCGCCTTGCGGTCGATCTTGCGCGCGGTCTCGTCGGGCAGGTAGTGGCTCATGTCGGTGCTGGCCACGATCAGCGCATCCTCGCCCGAGCTGCGTATCGACTCGGCGATAGCCGTGCCGATCTCCTCGAGGGCGTCGAAGCTGCGGGTGGCGAGGCAGATCGGCACGAAAGCGGGATCTTTCGCCAAGCGAACAATAAACGGAAGCTGCACCTCCAGCGAGTGCTCCCGCTGGTGGGCGAGCGGGTCTTCCTCGATCGCCGCGCAGCGCCCGGCTATCTCGCCGGCCAGCGCCTCGTCCACCGGAACTTCGGCGCCGGGGATGCTCCAGGCGCCGCCCGTCAAGATCGCCGCGGCGGCGCCCACGCCGGTGTGGTTCGGGCAGAGGATGACGAAGCGGCGCGGCATCTCGACGCTCGAGAACACGGCGCCGGCCACGTGGCCGGAATATACGTAGCCGGCGTGCGGGCAGACGACCGCAAGGGCGCGCTTTCTCTCGGCCCCGGGCACGAGATACGACTCGACCTCGGCGACGAGCGCTTCCTCGCTGCCGGGGTAGAACTGTCCGGCTACTGCAGGCGTCCTGATCATCGCTCGTTTCCCCCTATAACAAAATCGCTATGCGAGCGTCGGCGCGGGCCTGCTCGAGCCAGCGGTCCACCTCGTCACTGATGATCCTCTCGCCGAGCAGGATCTCGAGCCGGCCGCGGACCGCCTCGAACGGAGGCGGCACCGATCCCGGATTCTCCTCCAGCCAGGACGAGGTCCACTCGCCCTCGTAGAACTCCCGCAGGCGACCCTCTTCAATCTCAGTATAGCGCCGAAAGCGGTAGTTGACGAACCGCAGAACCAGCATCCGGCGCCGCAGCATCGAGCGCAACCCCTCCTCGGTTAGGCCGCGCCGGCGCAGCTCCTCTTCAAACACCTCCTGGGTCGGGAACCGCCCCGTGAACTCCGCCATCGCCTCGTCGACCTCCTCGGACCTGACGGTGAAGATCCTCAGGCGCCGAACCTCCTGCATGACCAGCGTCTGGTTGATCAGCGCCTCCAGGTTGGTGCGCATCAGCTGCGGCAGGTTGGCGCCGGCCAGCAGCTCCGGCGGCAGCGACTGGCGCACCTCGCTGAGCATGATCGGCTCGTCGTCCACAACGGCCACGACCCTGTCCGCCAGCCGCTGCTGCGGCGCCAACGATAGCAGGGCGAATAGAACGACGCTAAAACGCTTGGCCGACATTGAAGAACACCTTATGGTCGGAAGTGCGCAGGCTCGTGCCGAAGTCTACCCGCAGCGGTCCCAGGGGCGTCCGGTAGCGCAGTCCGAAGCCCACCGAGTGCGTCAGGTCGCCGAGGGTGACGTCGCCGACGCGTGGGTAGACGTTTCCTACGTCGTAGAACAGCACCCCGCCAACGCCCATCAGCAGCGGGAAGCGGAGCTCGAGGTTGCCGACCAGCATCGCGTCGCCGCCGAGCGGGTAGCGCTCGCCGCCGTTACCGAACTCCGAGCCGGCATTCGGCCCAACCATGTCGAGGCCGAAGCCGCGCAGCGTCGTGCTGCCGCCGGCGAAGAAGCGCTCGCTGATCGGCACGTCCTCGGTTCCGGAGAACGGGTGCGCCAGGCCGACGCGCAGTCCCGCCGCCAGCACTGTGTCGGGGAGCACCTCCCGGTAGGCGAAGACCTGCACAAGCCCCTTAACGTAGTCCACCTCGCTGCCCAACCAGCTCGGCGAGTACTGCATTATGGCGCTGGCCACGGAGCCGGAGCGCGGATAGAAGAGGTCGTCGCGGGTGTCCCGCGACAGCACAGCACTCAGCAGCGAGAGCCGCACGTCCTGGTCGAAGCGGCTGATGTAGACGCCGGGCTGGACGTCGTAGAGGCCGATGAGCTTGAACTGGTAGCGGCCGCTAAAGTCCCAGTCGCCCCAGCGCATGCCGACGCTCTCGATCAGCAGACCCTCGCGGCGGGCCTTGAAGCTGGGCCTCTCGACCTCCTCGTAGAAGAGGCGCACGTAGTTGTCCAGCCGGCCGCGCAGGAGGCGGGGGGCGCGAAACGAGAGCTGGTAGCGCTGCTGCCTGCGGCTGACGCGGGCGCTGACGGCGGCCTCCATGTTGAGGCCCCACAAGTTGATGTTCGAGAAGCCGAACGAGAGGCGCAGTCGCTCCTCGCTGTCGTAGCCGAACCCGTAGGAGAGGGTATAAGGCGGCGTCTCGCGCAGCCGCACAAGCAGGCGCCTCTCGCTCCGCCCCGCCTCGCTGTCCATACCGCGGATGTCGACGCGGTTGAAGATGCCGAGCATGTAGAGCGCGCGCCGGCTCTCGTTGATACGCTGCCGGCTGAAGGGCCCGCCTTCGCGGACAGTCAAGGCCCGGCGGACGACGCCGTCGCGAGTGCGCTCGTTGCCGGCGATGATGATCGTCCCCACGGTGGCACGCTCACCCTCCTCGATCCTGAAAAGCAGATCGGTCTCGCCCCCACGACCGGGATAATCAAGTTCAACGTTGACCTCGGCGAAGCCCTGGGAATCGTAGTGATCGCGCAGCCGCTGCAGGGCACCCTCGAGCGCCCCGTCGGTCAACGGCGCGCCCGGCTCGAGGGCGGCCAGCCGCGACAGCTGCGTGTCGCCCAACTCGTTGTTGCCCTCGAAGCGAAGCGCCCCGGCCACGGCCATCGGCCCCGGCTCGCAGCGCAGGACAACGTCGACCAGGCGCTCGCCGGGCCGCGGCTGCACCTCGCTGCCCAGCAGCCGCGCTTCCCTGTAACCCGCGGCGCGCAGGAGCTGCAGCACCCGCCGCTCGTCGTCGGCCAGGGCTTGCTCGCTGTAGCGCGGGCGCGAAAACCAGCTTCTCCTGAACAGCGTCAGCCGCGGGCGGAGACCCCTTTCCAGCTCGGCGGTGAGCCCTTCGAGCGTCAGCCGCCCGACGCCATAGGTTGGGCCCGCGTCGATGGAGATCGCCACCTCCATGGCGTCGCTCTCCGGATCGTAGTGGTAGCCTATCTGCACCTCGGCTTCGGCGTGACCGTCGGCCCGCAGCTGGCGCTCGATCCGCTGCCGACCGTTCTCGAGCACGCGAGCCAGCGGCACGTTATGGTCGCCGAAGGGGATCAGCGCCAACCACTGTTTGCGGCCGGCGCTGGCGGGGCTGAAGACGGGGCGGATCAACGGGCCAGCGATGATGTTCAGCTCAAGATCGACGGTAGCCGAATCGAAATCTATGGACGGCTCTTCAGCGGTTACATTGGCTGTCAGGTAGCCGCGCTCGACGTAGAGCTCGTGCACGCGGCCGAGGTCCCCGGCCAGCTCGTTTTGGCGGAAGACACCGCCAACGGAGTTTCCCCGGAAGGCTGCCAGGATTTCTGCGTCGGGGAGTATCGAGTCGCCCCCGATCCTTACCGAGCGCAGCAGAAACGGCCGTCCCGGCTCGATGTCGATCTCGATTCGGACGCCGCCGGTCTCGGGATTCAGCGTCGGCAGTATGCGGATCTCGGCGGCGTAGTAGCCGTGTTGGCGGTGAAGCTCCGCAAGCGCCTCGTAGGCGCGCCCGTGGCTGTAGCGGTCGAAGCGCTGGCCACGCTCCAGGCGCGCGGCCCGGATCAACCGCCGTCTGCCGAGCGTGCCGCCGCCACGAACCATAATCCGCTCGATCGGCGGGATCTCGACCGTCTCGATGGTCAGGGCGATCTCACCCTCGACCTCCTCCCAGAGGGCGCGCACGTCGGAATAGATGCCGAGGTGGAAAATGTTCTTCAGCGTCGCCCTGATCCGCTCGGGGGAGAACGGCTCCCCCACGGCCACCTCGATCAGCCCCGCCAGGCTGGCCTGCGAGTCGCCTGGCACCTCGGCAACAGAGATCGAGCGCACGATCGCGCCCACCGGAGGCGGCTCCTCCTCCTGCGCCGGCAGCGTCGGGGCGGCCAGCGCCAGCGCCGCGATTACCAATAGGGCGATCACCGCGGTCACCGGAAGCGCCGCTGCATCTGCAGGTCGATGCCATAGGAGCCGTCCTCCTCGCGGGTGGCGACCAGCAGCATGCTGGGACCCAGCTGGTACTCGACAATCAGCACCTGCTCGGTGTTTTCCGATCCCGCGAGGTTGCGGGAGTAGACGACCGAGAGCCGCTCGCTTACCTGCTCCCCTATCGTCACCCGGGCCGTCGGGTTGGCGCTGTCGCCAAGCAGGAAGGGATCGATGCGGAAGCGGTCGATGCCGAACAGCCTCTCGGTGCGGCGCTCCAGCTCGCTGGTGACCTGCCGTGTGAGGAAACCTCCGACGCCGATGCCGAGCAGCCGCTCCTGCAGCCGCTCGGTTTCGGAAGGGAATGGATTGTCGCGCACCCTGCCGACCGCCAGCAGGTGGAGAACGTCGACCGGGCTGGCGGGCGGGTCGGAGGTGAGCTCGGGGTAGATGTTGTCCGCGGTGCCGTGGAGGTCCAGGAAGACGCGGTACTCCTTCACACGCGTCTCCGCGCGGAAGTCGAAGTGCGGCTCCAGGCGATAGGGATTCACGAAGTCGATGACGCCGGAGGTGATGGTATACCTGCGATCCCGGTAGTAGACCTCGCCGCGTTGCACCTCGGCACGCCCCATCAGCACCGGCTCGGCCAGCGTGCCGACCATCAGCAGTTCGAGCCCCACGTCCATGTTGGCCAGGTTATTGTCGACGCGGATGTTCTCATCGCCCCTGACCACAACCTCCAGGCGCACGCTGCTCAGGCCCTCGTCGGCCAGCGGCACCGGGGCGTTGCGCTGCCACCTGAGTAGATCGGTCTCCGGCTCGATGCGCTGCGAATAGAGCGCGCTACGGACGTAAACCTCGCCGCTGAGGGCGCTCACATGCGCGCCGCCGCGGAAGATGATGTCGGTGTCAACCGTCGCCTCCAGCCCCTCGACCAGCGGCAGCTGCAGCGCGGAGCCCTGGATGTTGAACTGGAAGTAGCCGGGACTCAGCGTCGCCCAGTCGACGTCGAAGAAGCCATCGAGGTCTACGACGCCGCCGGCGAACAGCGCCGTCATCTCCGTCACGTCGACCCGCTCGCCGCCGAGGCGGAGGCTCCCGTAGATACCGGAGAACGTCAGGTTGGTTTCCTTGTGACGGACGAAGGCGTCGTAGAGCTCGGCGTCGCCCAGCAGCTCCGGCTCCCGAACGGTCCCCCGCACGCGCAGCGAAAGCTGGCCGGTGCCGCTGAAGCTGAAATCCTCGAAGAAGTCGCTGAGGGCCACCAGGTCGACCTCTCCGGCGATGTTGAGGTTGAGGCGGCCGGCCTCCGAGAACTCGAGCCAGCCGCCGATAGTGGCCTGTTGGTCACCCTGGACGATGCTGACATCGCTGAGCAACAGGCGCGAGCCCCTCAGCTCCACCCGCGCCGCGCCGATGCTGGTGGCCGAGAACTGCTCCATCCCGAGGGTGAAGTTGCCCACCGTTATCTCCGCTGTGGGCTCCTCGTCCCATTCCAGGGGGAGCGACGCGGCGATGCCGCCGCCCAGGATGAGGTAAAAGCGCTCGTCGGGGAAGAACGATTGCGCCAGGGGGGTGAGGTCCAGGCTCTCGTCCTCCGGCATCCAGACCAGCAGGCGCTTCGGGCTCCCTTCGCTCACCTCCGCGGTGAGGTGGTAGGTGCTCTCGCCGTCGCTGACCGCCAACGAACCGCTCGAGCCGTCGGCGCGCAGCAGGCCACTGAGATCCCCGAAGCGGAGGTTGCCGGATTGCAGGCCGTGGACCGAGAAATTCACTTCGCCCATGGCGGAATAGCGATCACCTCCGGCATCGATCTCGACCCCCACCCGCCCCGAAAGATCGATCTCCGGGTCGAGCAGGGCCACGTAGCGCCCGAGCTCTATGCCGCGCCCCCTCAGCGCCGCCTGCCAGTCGCCGCTCTCCAGGTCAAGATCAACCTCGCCGCCCAGGAACTCCTCCCCCGGTCCGATCAGCTCGAGATCCCGAAGTGCCAGCTTATCTCCGAGATGCACGTCTGCGCTGGCCCGCTCGAAGCTTACGTCGCCGAGGCGAAGACCGCGTACGTCCACGCGTCCGCTAACGTCCAACCGCGGCCCCAGCCTTGCCTGCAGCCGCGCGTCGGCCTCCCCGCCGATGCCCGCTACGTCGAGCCCGAGAGTCTCATCGATGCGCTCTAGGTCGAACCCCGAGGCCTCTACCGTGAGCGTCCCCTCCAGCCCCGACTCGGCGAAGGCTACGGTGCCGGCTAATGCGAGTGCCGTCTCACCCCGCTGGAAGCGTAACTGCTCCAGAGTTATCTCCTCATCTGCGTACGCCATCCGCAGCTGCCCCTCTCCTAGCAAGCGGTCTCGGTAGGCAACCGAGGCGGTGCGCACGCGCAGGTTGAAGCTGGGATTCTCCGTGCGGCCCCAAAGCTCCATGGCCGCCGAGCCATCGGTCATGAACTCCCTGATGAAGGAGGCGATCGGATACCTGCCCTCCGGCGGCCCCGCGCCGCCTCCGGCCAGCCGCTCGATGCTGGCGAGCACCAGGGCTACCTCGGCGCTGGACACCGACGGCGAGCGTAGCCTGAGCCGAAGGGAGTCGGCCGTGGCCGTGCCGCTGAGGCGGACTTCGGAGAGCGGCGAGCGCAGCAGAGCGCCCTCTGCGATCCGCAGCTCGCCGCCGGCAAGCCGCACACTCGCCTCGCCGGCCAGCGGCACTACGGCGCCCTCCAGCGCGGCCAGGTCGCGCTCCCGGGCCAGGGAACGCACCGCTTCGCGGTAGGGCGCCACGTCGTCCTCGTTCCACTGCAGCAGAACCTCGCCCTCGAGTTGCAGCTCCTCCAGCCGCGCAAGCTCCCCGGCCAGCGAGAGGTCGGCCGCGAGCCTGCCGTCGACCAGCACGCAGCCCAGCCCCGCCATATCCAGCAGCTGGCGCACCGGCACACCTTCGGTCTGCAGATGCCCGCTGAGGGATCGCTCGCCGCTCAGGCCGTTCACAGCGAAACTCGCGGCTAGTGTGCCGTCGCCGAAGCCGGCCCGCAGATCGTCGATGAACAGGGAGTCGTCGCCGATGCGTATCGTCTGGCGCACGTCGCCAAAAGCGAGCTCGCCCCAGCGCAACTCCGGCACCTCGGCACGTGCCTCGAGCTCGAGCGATTCGTCGGCGAAGCGGAGGCGCCCCTCGCCGCTCACCCAGCCGGCCAGCCCCGACTCCGAGGCCTCGGGCACAAGGCCTAGGTCGGCGAGGATAGAGAAGGTGGCTTCCCCCTCGCCGCTGCCGGGACGGAAGATCCAGCGGTGGACGGTAAAGCGCGACCCGTCGAGCTCCTCGAGCAGCGCGTGCCCGATGATGCTCTCGCTTTCTGTCCGAAAAGCCAGATCGACATCGAGCGTCATCGGGCGCAGTTCAGGCAGCCGCAGCCGCAGCCCGCCCAGCGCCGCCTCGCCCGCGTGGCCGCCGTCGCCGAGCCGGCGTGCGGTGAGCTCGACGCTGCCCGATTCCATCTCCCAGCCGATCCGCCGGCCGCGAAAGATGAGGCTGCCCGCCAAGGCGTCCACCCGATCGACCTGCAGGCGCCAGGCCCCCGGCTCGATCTCGCGCAGCGCCGGCAGGTTGGTGCGCCCCTCGGGATCGATCTCGACGCGGATCTCGGGCCGCGTCATCACCACGCTGCCCAGCGTCAGGCGTCCGCGCAGCAGATCTCTGAGGCGTAAGTGCACCGTCACCCGCTCGACCCTGAGAGGGTCCGGCATACCCTCGGCGCCGGCGCCGATGGCGAGCCGGTAGATGATCACCCGCTCCCCCAGCAGGTCGAAGCGGACGCCGCGCAGCGAGACCTGCGAATCCAGAAGCTGCCCGAGGCCGGCCCTTATCTCGTCGGCCAGGTAGGCTTCGAAGGCGGGCGACTGCAGGTAGACGCTGAGCAGCGAGGCCGCCAGCGCGACAACGAGGGCGGCGTAGAGCAGCAGCCGGCCGAGCAGGGCGGCCATGCGGCGCCAAAGCGTCTTTTTCTTGACTACGGCTTCGGGCATCGCGATCGAGCTAATCCTCCGTGCGCAATCAATAACTGATCGAATCCACGCAGACTGTAAGATTGCCTTCAGCGCACGCCGGCGGCATGCGGCACGAGCAGAACCTGTTCAACTTAAAACCTGAATCCTGAAGGAGCGGGCCGGCTTCTCCAGCACGCTGGAGTAAAGCGCGGCCATCGCGCCAGCCACCTTGGCGAGCCGCGACCAGGCCCGCTCTTCCTTCTCGTCGTCTCCGCGGCGCAGGGTCCCGTCGAGGTAGCGCAAGGCCATCCCGTATTCCAGCCCCAGCAGGATGATCTCCCTCTTGGAGCCCTCGTCGCTCAGGCTCCGGATAGCCCAGGAGAAGAACCCGGCCCAGCGCTTGGCGTTGCGCCGCAGCGTCCTTATCCTGCGGTTGCTGGTGCCAGAGTCGGGAAGCCGCTCGGCCGCGCTCAGCCGCATGCGCCGCAGCATCTCCTCCCTGCCCGCCTCGTCGACCGCCAGGTGCTTGTGGACGATCGCCTCCTCAGCGGGGCCCAGCTTGCCGTCGCGGTAGGCGCGGAAGCGCTCCTCGGAGATAGGCTGCTTGTAGCGGGTCTCCCCCTTGGTCCTGACGCCGAACTTCCTCAGGATCTTGCGGATGGCGTAGTTGGTCGGGCGGTACTCCTTCAGCTCGGGATGGGCCAGGATGTCGGCGAACCTCATGCCGGAGCGGTAGAGCTCAAGTATCCGGCGCTGCACCTCCGGCGGCCAGCGGCGCAGCTCGCCTTTCTTCCAGGTAAGCTTCACGCCGTGGCTCTTGAGGATGTCGCGGATCACGTAGCCGCTGGGCCGGAACTCGCGCAGCGGCTCGCTGCGGCGGATCTCGTTGATCAGCATGCCGTTGCGGTACATCTTCACGACCTGGCGGGTTACGCTCGGCTTCCAGATGTCGTGGCGGCGCCAGGGGCGGTAGTGCACCCCATCCGCGTTCTCCTCCAGGATGCGCACGATGGTCGACTTCGAGGCGCTGGCGCCCTCGAGCTCCGCGTTGACGGCGTCGCGGATGGCGCGGATCGACTTGCCCTCGTTGCGCATGGCAACGACCCTGTCCACCACCTCGGGCGACCAGAGCGCGGGCTTGCGCTTCTTCTTTCTCCAGTTCGCCTTGACGCCGTTGGCCCGCAGGATGTTGCGGATGGTGTACTCGGACGGCGACAGACGCGCTATCCCGGGCAGCTCGAGTACGTCGGAGATGTACATGCCGCCGGTGTAGCTGTCTACGATCAGCTCCTGATACTCCCCGCGCCAGATCTTCCCCTTCTTCCGCATCCGCTCACCCCGGAGGGACTACCGCGCTCACTCCCCCCCGCCCCCCGCCTGCGGCTCGATCACCGCCACGCGCTGGCCCATCTCCACCGACTGGCCCGGTTCAGCCTCGAGTACCGCGACGACGCCGGCGATCGGGGAGCGCAACTCGTTTTCCATCTTCATCGCTTCGAGGACGACGATGCCGGCGTCGGCCTCGACCTCTTGGCCCTCCGCGCAGAGCACCGCGACCACCTTGCCCGGCATAGGCGCTTTCAGCTCCGCGCTGCGCGCCCCGACGCCTCTGGAGGCGGAAGAGGAGCGGCGGCGGCGCGGATCGACCACCTCCAGATGGCTGAGTTCGCCCTCGGCGCACACTATCCGCACAGGGCCGTTGCCGGAGCCGTCCCACTCGATCACCCGCCCGTCCACGATGCACAGCATGCGGCCGTCCGACAGCGGCATATAGCGTACCCGGTGGTCCGTACCGTCCACCGACACCCGCAGGCC
>Ga0114922_10005778_pt1 | contig 11383 bp, 7 predicted proteins | sample AartaG_FD_100975 | JGI IMG/M metagenome (GOLD analysis project Ga0114922, IMG submission 100975) | Deep subsurface microbial communities from Aarhus Bay to uncover new lineages of life (NeLLi) - Aarhus_00045 metaG | ecosystem: Environmental > Aquatic > Marine > Oceanic > Sediment | place: Aarhus...
ATCATCTGCTGAACATCCAGCACGCCTTGGACCAGGCGTGACCGTAAAAGGCCTACTCCCATCAGGAGATTAGTGATCCCGGCCACGGTATTCTCACCGGGCCCGTCCGTTTACGCCACACCGGCTAGGCCACCACACCGTGCGACCGGGGTAAGCACAGGTTTTCCAGACAAGCTGTAGCGACTGACCGGAGCCTACGGGCCGCCGCGGCGGAAGTCGGACGTTCAATACGTTTGGAGTCCTTGTGGCATAAGGATTTAGGAGCGGCCGTGCAGTATTCGCGCTGTGAAACGCGGCGAAAACGCCCCGTCGGACGCCACCGGCGGGGCGGTAGCATGCGCGGGGCTTAAGAGCTGACGAAGTCCGTTGACGCGGGCACGCTCGGCCCGCCTAGGTCTTCCGCAAGGGGTCCGAATCCCGCCCATCCTATCGATTCTCCGCTGGCGGGCGATCGGGCAACGGGCTACACTGGCTGTGACGTCAGCTCGGGGAGAACCTCATGAACAAAGCGGCACACAGAGCAATGGTCTGGTGGACAGTATCAATTGGAGCGTTGGTGATCGTCTTCGCCAACCTCATCGGTCCCTATCTCTTTGCTGGCGATTCAGACCACAGAGTCGTTCTCACGGGAGTCGGACTGATGCTCGTCGCCTACGGGTGCGTCTATTACCTGTTCCAGGTCAAGGGAAGGTAGGGGTGGTTCATCCTGCCGTCCGATCCTGCCTCTTGGGTCCGCCTCTTCCACCCATCCGACGCTTGCAGAATGCTCCAGGACGCGGCCTGGAACCATCTGGGCCGCGCGGCTAAAGGCCGCGGCTTGTTGAGGTTGCGATGCTTCGTCCTGAGGAGACTGATGATTTGAGCCCACTACGAGGCCAAGGCCAACTCCACCGCTGCCTCCGCGTGGAGCTGTGTGGTGTCAAACACCGGGATGGCGACATCCTGCGGCCTGACCAGCAAGGGGATCTCAGTGCATCCCAGAACGACTCCCTCAGCCCCGCGATCGACCAGGCCGGCGATGATCTTCAGGTACAGTCGCCGCGATGCCGGGCTGACCTTGCCGTGGCACAATTCGTCATAGATAATGCGGTGCACGTCGTTGCGGTCCTCCTCCGGCGGGACCACCACCTCCAGACCGAAACGCTCGTGCAGCCTGACTCGGTAGAAGTCGTCTTCCATCGTGAACCGTGTTCCCAGTAGTCCCACCCGGCGCAGCCCTGCCCGCTCGATCGCCGCCCCGGCGGCATCGGCGATGTGAATCAGAGGCAGACCGCTGGCTTCCTCAACGGCGTCAGCCAGCTTGTGCATGGTGTTGGTGCACAACAGCACAAGATCGGCACCCGCCCGTTGCAGGCCCTTGCCGGCCCGGCAGAGTAGGACCGCAGTCTCATCCCAACGTCCTTCACGTTGGGCCCGTTCGATGGGATCGAAATCCAGGCTGTACAACAAGAGACGTGCCGAATGATGACGACCGAGTCTCTGTGAAACCAACTCGTTGATGAGCCGGTAATACTCAGCCGACGACTGCCAGCTCATCCCGCCGATAAGCCCGATCATCTTCATCGCCCTGGTTCCCTTCGTAACGGCGCAGTTATAACGCCTCAGGCTAAAGACCCGGTCGATGTACCCGGGACGAGGCTCGCTGCCTGAAAACGACACTAGTCGCCAAAGACTCGCTGAAGGACCGCGAAGTCGGCCAGGTCCACGTCGCCGTCCTCGTCCAGGTCCAGGCACACACACTGCAGGCCGATGCCTCCCTCCGGGCCCGAGATGCATCCGCTGAATAGAGCGTGATCGTCCAGGTCGACCACCCCGTCGCCGTTGCAGTCACCCCGCACCTCGGGGGGCGTGGCGAAGATGTAGCAGTTGCCGTCGTCGTCGTCGCTGGCCGTATTGCCGGCCTCATCTTCAGCCTCGACGGCATAGAAGTAGGTGGTGGCGTCCTGCAATCCGATGAGGTTCACCGTCGGAGAGGTCGAGTATCCGCTGCCGACGGCCGTTTCGGTCAATGACGCGCAGGACAGGCCGTAGTAAACCGTCCCCCGGGCCGGTTCGCTGGCGTCGAACGTAATCACCGCACTCGACGGCGTGATGTCGATGGCTTGGACGTCGGAGATTTCCGGCGGCGTGCAGTCCACTGATGCCGTGTCCTCAACCAGGGCAGGGCTGCCAGTTCCGTCGTCTTCGTCGTAGTAGCTGGCCGTAACCGTGTCGCCCTCGGTCACCTGCAGCACTCCAACGTCGTCCGTGACGCTAAGTTGGATCGAGCCGGTGAACTGGGCCGCGTCGGCGGTGATCTCGGTCAGTAGGACGCTCTCGCCCCCAGGTTCCGTGTCGGAGGTGACGGTGACCGTGACGGTGTCAACCACGCCGTCGTCGGTGTTCAGCCCGCAGTCGTTCACCAGGATGGCCACGGTGCCGTCACAACGGTACACGCTCCGATCGAGAGTAATGGTGCCGGCGTCGGTGCAGCTCGGCAGCACCACCTGCAGCGACGGGTCGCCGAACACATGCCAGGTATTGAATGTAGCCGGACCGGTGCCGTGCGTTTCGCCGCTGCCCGGGTAGTCGTCCATCATCGAGCATGAACCGGCGTAGCACAGGGCGCCGTAGCTGCTGTAGCTTTCAGCCACATAGAGCAGGTTGAACTCGTCCTGCCCCTCCATCGGCGGGTCCCACGGCTGGTTGATGGACGAGGCATAGCATCCGATCGCGCCGGTGGGCTCGCCGTCGTGGGTCGCCCGGAGCCAGGCCTCAGCAAAACACGTGTAGCCGTCGAACCTGCCGTTCTTGCAGGCCACGCTGACGATGAACGGCAGCATGTTGTCGTTGACCAGAGCATCGATGTGGTAGTTCGAGAAGCCGGTGCTGATCCACGAAGTGGTGCTGCCGTGACCGCAGTAATTGACGATCCCGCGCCCCGCGTTCAGCCCATCGGTGACCATCTGGGCCGTGCCGTAGGGATCATAGATCTGATCCACTTCCGTGTAGCCGTAGGCCAACAGATCATCGCGGATGTTGTCGATGTGCTCGTCGTCGTACTCGCCGTCGTCGCCCGTGCCCTGGTCGGAGGCCACGCCCATGCCTCGCCAGAACCAATCCTGGGCGGTGGCTGGCATCGTCTCGTACTCGATGGTGCGTTCGACCTGTGTGTCAACCTGGGCGGACGTCTCGGCCGAGAAACGACCGACCACGATGTCCGGGTAGTCGTCCTCCCCGGCCAACTTGGAGTACTTGGGGTCGGACGCACCGTCGTAGCCCGATACGGCCGTGAACGTGGGCACCTGGGCCGCGTCGCCAACCAAGAGAACGAAGGCCAGGTCGCTGCTGTCGTAAACGCCCTGGATGTGGTCCTTGATCGCGGTGGGGTCGTCCCCGATAGTGGAGACGCCGACAACCGTGGTGTCGATGCCGCGGGCGGTCTTGTGGTCCGCCAACGGCTGGACGTTGGAGATCCACGAGTCGTGCGCGATGATCAGCATGTCGCCGGTCTCGTCGAGCGGATCGTAGCGCGACTGCGAGTCGTAGTTGATGAAGTGATGCTTGTAGATCGTGTGGAACGCCAGGCTGAGCTCCCTTTCGGCCCGCCGGCGGGCCAGGACGTTGAGGACGCCGGGCTCGGTGGGCACCACCTCCACAGTCACCTTCGTCCAAACGCGCAGCGTCCTGGTGACCGGGTTGTACCGCAAGGGGTTGACCTCGACTACGAGGCCGCGGTGCTCGCGCAGGATGTGGGGAGAGCGAAGCGCGGCCAGCTCAGCCGGGTAGAAAGCGTCCGTCTTGTACTCCGGGCCGAACGTGTACGGTACGTTCTTGGGGTCGACCGTTCGCGAGATGTATCCCTTGGACGGGGGCACATCCATGTCGGTGATGTCGTGATGTTCCGACGCCAGCACCTTCACCGCCATCTTGGCGTCGTCCGGGATGATGATGCTGCGGTTGACGTTGGGCAGTTCGGGCGCCCCGACCTTTTTGAGCGGGCTTTCCTTGCCGAGGGTGATCCGGGCGTACTGTCGCCCATCAATGATGACCGGCTCGCTGGTGAATTGCCCGAGTTCGTAGTCGATGACGATGCGATCGGCCGTGTTCTCCAGGACTCGAACCGTAACGGGCTCTGCGGCCGAAACCGATGCCGCAGTCACCATCAGCACCGCTGCCGCCAACGGGCGGGGGCGGCGGCGATCGGAAGAAACGGATTTGTGAGGCTGACCGGATTGCCAGCGCATAACCATAGCTCCTTTCCCAAGTCGATTGACAGGGATAGACTGATTCCCCCACTCCCTTCTCCTTGGTCTAAGGTACCGAAAAGACAGGTGGACATGCAACACCATTATGAACGTGGTAAAGGAAGAACCTGCCCAGATTCGTCCCGCAAGGTATTACCGGTCCGGCCCAGCGACATCAAACAGGCCCCGGAGTCCACCTGTACAAGAAACCGTTCAGCGAGCTTCTGTGGCGGTGGCCAGCCTCCGGGCCAGGGACCCCCGGACAGCCGCGGGAGAGCCGGCAGGCGTGTTGGTGGGCGTGCCCGCCAGTTCACCTTGGCTTCCGCTGCGTTTCGGTCTGCCTCCCCGGCGGCGACCTCTCGTGTCAGCTCTCCCGCGTTGTCGATTCGCCGATCCAGGCACTGCCCTCACGATGGAACAGATGCGCCACTTCCCATAATCGTGGCGTGACATGTAATGTCGGATTCTACGTTCCCCCGGGCGGGGTAGGCTGTCTTCCTGCAACCACTTTATCTTCAATGCTTTACAGCGACGCTCGACTGGAGAACCAAGCCCTGAACCTGTTGCTTATGAGTCAAGTGCTCTAACCGCTGAGTTACGGGCCGCTGCGCCGGTTCATTGAACCAGGCAGGTTCCGGCTGGTCAATGGGACGCACCGCTGTTCCGGCCCGCTCGGCCTATTGGCCCGCGACGGACTTACAGGCAAGCCTGCCCTTGCAGGGCGGGGCGTCGTCCATAGAATCGTGCGGCTTGGACAGGGAGGCTTCCCGTGGCGGTCCATCCGACAGCGATCGTTGACTCAGCCGCCGAACTTGACCCCTCCGTGGAGGTGGGCGCCTACGCCGTGATCGACGGGCCGGTCAAGATCGCCGCCGGCGTCACCATCCACCACCACGCCTTCCTTACCGGCTGGACTGAGATTGGCCAGGGCTGCCAAGTCCATCCGTTCGCCAGCATCGGCCATGTTCCGCAGGATTTTCATTACGCCGGGGAAAAGTCGTACTGCCGGATCGGCGCGGGGACGGTCATCCGGGAATACGTCAGCATCCACCGGGGGACCCAGCCCGAATCGGCCACCGTGGTCGGCCGGGACTGCTTCTTCCTGGCCAACAGCCACGTGGGGCACAATTGCGTGATCGGCGACCGGGTCACGCTGATCAACGGGGTCTGCGTGGGCGGGCACGGCGAAATCGGGGACGGGGCCCTGCTGTCGGCGTTGGCGTCGCTCCACCAGTTCGTGCGCATCGGCCAATACGCAATGATGGGCGGTAGCGCCCGGGCGGTCATGGACGTGCCGCCATTCATGACCGTCATCACCCGCAACGCCTGCAGCGGGGTGAACGTGGTCGGCATGCGCCGGGCGGGGTTCTCCAGCCAGGAAATCGCCGAGCTGCGGCGGGCGTACAAGCTGCTCTACCGAAGCGGGCTGCCGGTGGCCAAGGCTATCGACCGGATCGAGAACGAGGTCGAAACTGAGGCCGGTCGCGGGCTGCTGGCCTTTCTGCGCGCTCCCTCCCGCCGGGGTCTCGGCGTCGGCCCGCGCCACGCCTACCGCCATTCAGTAGACGCCCATTCGGCTTAGGCGCTCCAGCACAGCTTGTGGCGCCATTTCCAACCGGTGCCATGGACCGGTCGGATCCTTGACTCGCCGCCGCGTGCGAAGCACGCCCTTGAGAAAGCATTGTAATATCCCTTCGGGCTCCCGCCTTGGTCGCCCTCAGCCTCGCAGGCCGTTGGGAATACGGCGTTCCTGTGCCTCGACGGCCGGCGGGGACGCCGGCCGCTACTTCTCAAACAGCCTCTCAGAGTCACAGGCCGGCGCGGCGGAGAATCCTGTCCAGCAGTCGGCGTTCCATGATGCCGTCCCGCCCGTCGTCGATCCAGTAATCGTCCTGCTTGGTGAGGTAGGGTTCTCCGCGGACGCCGGGCAGTTCCTCACCGAAGACCCGCAGAGCCGCACTGGAGCTGTTGAACTGCCGTTCGGGTGTGGCGAACGTCTGGCGGGGGACGGTGACCGTGATGCGGGCGGTCGCTTCGGCCGGGTTGCGGTCCACCTGGACGGCCGCCTTGCGACGCACCGTCCGCAGGGTCGCCTCCATCAGGTCGAAGGCGGTGTCCACGTCGTGCCGCCAGAACTCGAGGAAGCTCTGGCTGGTCACGGGAAAGGTGGTAATCGTTCCGCTGCGCCGGTCCACGCGGTCCAGCTCGAAGCGATGGCGGCGCAAAACCTCCTGGCAGCTTGTCCACAGGTGGTCGAAGGCGACCTCGTCCGCCAGGTGGATCTGCTCCAGGGTGGGCTCGGCAGGCTGCAGGGGCCTGTGGCAGCCCGCCGCCGCCAGAGCCACCGCGCCGATAGCGAGAAGTCTCTGCATCATCTCCGCGAATCATAGACCAAGCAGCCGACAGGTCAACAGCGCTTCGGGCCTGTCAAGGGTGGCGAGGGGACGCGACTGGGCTTAGGGTAATATCGGTGATGTCCGCTGCAAGCTGGCCGGACCTGCCGGCGCGTGGCGGTAAGGGGCCAGGATTAAGTTTCCGGCGAACGGTGGGATGGTCGTCTCCTTGTATATCGGCGATATTTGCACGGCTCCGGCGGACGTGGTCTGCACGTCTACGAATCCGAATCTTGACCTCATGCTGGGAACCGGAGGCGCGATCCGAGAGGCCGGAGGCTGGACCATTCAGGAGGAATGCAACGCCATCATTGAGATCGAGCACCAGCGAACCGGGAAGCGTTGCCTGATGATGGGCTCGGCCGTGCTCACGGGGGCGGGGGAGCTGCCCTTCAAGGGTGTCATCCACTGCGTGGCCATCGACCCGTTTCACGATTCCTCCGTTGACATCATCAAGGCCTGTGTGCGCAATGCGCTCAAGGAGGCCGCCGGCGTGGCGACGAAGGTCGAGACCATCGCCATGCCCGTCTTCGCCTCCGGACACGGGCGTTTCGATTTCGAAGAATCGCTAAAGGCCATGACGGAGGCGCTCGGCGAGTGCCCGGATTCCGCGGTCAAAAGGGTCTGCATCGTCGTGCGCAGGCCGCCCCATGGCGTGTTGGCCCAGCAGCACCTCGAACGCTGGTTTGGACCGATTGAGGTGGAGCGGCAAGCCCGCTGAAGCCAAGTAGGGCAGGTCAACGACCTGCCGTCCCCATCACGGTTCAACCTGGTTAAGGCAGGTGAACCACCTGCCCTACGATGCTTGTACTGACTGTCTTTCGGTCCCCCAACCTTCGCCATGCGAAGGATGGGGCACGAGGCCACGCTGAGGATGACCGGCCGTGTCCATCCTCTTGCTATGCTTCGCCAGGTCACCTGGATCGCAGTCCTTGCTCAATGCCGTCGCCGTAGGCCTGGTCGGCCTTACGGAAGTGGGCGACCATTTTGGTCTGAATCTCCTTCGGTACCTTCTTCAGGCTGCCTACGATATTCGCGATCAGGCCCTTCTGTTGCTCGGGGGACATTAGCCTATAGAGGTTGCCGGGTTGGACGTAGTCATCGTCAACACCACGCTCCTGCACGTAGCGGTCGGCGTCGCCAGCGAGGCGCAGGGGTGGCTCATGGTAGGCAGGGTCTTCCTTGGGGCCGCCGAAGCTGTTGGGCTCGTAGTTGGGCCCCGGCCCGCTGTTGTCGTCGAACCGCATGTGGCCGTCTCGCTGGTAGGTGTTCACTACCTTGGTCGCCCGTGGGGCGTTGATCGGCAGACGTTCGAAGTTGACGCCCAGGCGATAGCGATGGGCGTCGGCATACGCGAAGATGCGGGCCTGCAGCATCTTGCACGGGGAGAAGGAGATCCCCGGCACTACGTTCGCCGGCGAGAAGGCGGCCTGCTCGACTTCTGCGAAGTAGTTCTGTGGATTGCGGTTCATCTCCAACACGCCGACTTCGATCAGCGGGTAGTCGGCGTGCGGCCACACCTTGGTCAGATCGAACGGATTCCACCGGTAAGCTGCCGCTTCTTCCTCAGGCATGACCTGGATGCAGAACGTCCATTTGGGGAACTCGCCACGCTCGAGCGCTGCGAACAGTTGACGCGTGTGGTAGTCCGGATCTTCACCGGCAAGACGATCCGCCTCGTCCGGAGGCATGCAGCGGATACCTTGCTGGGTCTTGAAGTGGAATTTGACCCAGAACCGCTTGTTGTCGGCGTTTATGAAGCTGTAAGTGTGGCTCCCGTAGCCATTCATGTATGGGATGCCCCGGGGAATACCGCGGTCCGAGAACAGAATCGTCACCTGGTGGAGCGATTCCGGGACCTGTGACCAGAAATCCCACTGCATGGTGTCCGACCTGGCATTTGTCTTTGGATCACGCTTCTGGGAGTGGATGAAGTCCGGAAACTTGATGGCGTCCCGAATGAAGAACACCGGCGTGTTGTTCCCCACCATGTCCCAGTTGCCTTCTTCGGTGTAGAACTTCAACGCGAAGCCTCGAACGTCGCGGACCGTGTCGGCCGAGCCCTTCTCCCCGGCGACGGTCGAAAAGCGGCCGAACATCTCGATCTTCTTCCCGATCTCGGAGAACAACTTCGCTTTGGTGTACTTCCTGATGTCCTGGGTCACAGTGAATACACCGTGCGCGCCGGCCGCCTTCGCGTGAACGACGCGCTCGGGAATGCGCTCGCGATTGAAATGGGCCAGCTTCTCCAGCAGGTAATGATCCTGCAGCAGGGTGGGGCCGCGCTCTCCGGCGGTCAGCGACGTTTGGTTGTCCGGCACCGGAATGCCCGCTGCGGTAGTCAGTCTGTTCTGTTTGCTCACTGTGTTACTCCTTATCTGGTACGGCTTCTCTGCGACCTGAATCCGGCTTGTTAGGCATTCTGCCTGCCAGTCGGATCAAACAGTTGCGTGTGCCCCGTCCTTTCCGCCAGGAAAGGGCGGGGGACGGACTTGTACTGACTGTCTTTCGGTCCCCCAACCTTCGCTATGCGAAGGATGGGGCACAACGCGCTTTTTATCCTTCGACCGCCGCGATTCAGGACGTGGCCACACTGCTGCCGACGAGACGAAATGGCGCCGGCAGCCGCTGTTGGTCAACGTACAGCCAGCACAACGTAGGGCGCCTGCCGCTGCAAGGCCGGCGTGGCCGGCCGGTAGCCGGCGCTGCCGGTAGGTAGCGTGCCCGCCGAAGAAACCAGTCGTGCGCTATCACCACTTCAAGTACCGGGCCGGGAGTTGGGACACGCCGCGGCACCTAGCAGGGAAACAATCAGACATTTCGAGATTCCTTTGGCAGACATCTTACCCTCTCCTTCTGGAAGTACACACTGGGTGGCAACAAGGAGCCCCCGATAGGCTCCTCGCCCCCCTATCCTTTGGAATGCGACGGGCAGTTACCCGCCAAAACCCTCCTGGAAACGAGCGAAGTCCTCCAGATCCACGTCGCCATCGGGCTCGAAGTCGAAGATGTCACACGGTATTGGAGCCCCGCCGTCGGGGCCGGTCAGGCAGACCGGGAAGCTGGCATAGTCGTCCAGGTCCACGTCGCCGTCTCCGTCATAGTCGCCCGGAACCGGCGGAGCCAAGGCGATCTGAGTCTGTACCATCAACTCCGGCGGGCATTTGTCGTTGTCGTTCCACAGGTCGTAGAGTTCCTGGCCCTTGCTGTCGGTGGTGTTCTCGTCACGCAGGAACTCGACGAACTCCTTGCTGGTGCTTTGGTAGTACAGGGTCACCTCAGCCGAGGTCGCGGCGGCCGGGGCGGTGTAATAGGTGTCGTCCCAGTATTGGCCGTCGGGATAGCTGTAGCCGACGTGGGCCCCGCCGAAGTCGGCATAAGCAGCGTTGGTGAACCCGCGCGGCGGAATCCGGTTGTCCTTAAAGACCGCGTTGTTTAGCGCGAAGTGGAATGACGGTCCGGGATCCACGCCCACCAGCGGGGCGGTGACGTCGTCGAGGCCCGGCTCGATGTCGTAGATCTTGACTTCGGAGTCGTGATCCAGCTCACCAGTGGCTTCATCGTAGGCCCCGGATTCTGCCAGCAGGGTCATGGCGTCGTCATAGAACTTCACGTTGATCCAGATGCGACGGCCTTCCGGATACCCCGTGGGCAGCTTGTGGCCACTGTTGTTGGTGACCGTCACTCTTAGATCCCGGCCCTCCTGCACCACGTCGAGTTCGGCCGCATTCTGGAGCATGTATCTGGCCCGGGCGATACCGGCCTGCAACGCCGCCTCGTTAACCTCGCCGGGATACAACGTGCTGAGCAGCCCGGGGAACCAGGCGCTGCCGCCGGTTATGTCGTGCAGCGGCAGGTCGTCGCGCGTCGGGGGCTCGCCGAAACTGCAACCCTGTCCGGTCACGTCGCGCATGTGACAGTCTTGACAGGTAGCTACGTAATCCTGGTTGCCGCCGAACTGCGGGGCGTAGACGCCTTCGGGGGTGTTGTAGTCGCTGTAGAACCATTCGCTGTAGGTGCGCTCTACGGGGGCGATGGTGTGGGCGGAAAAGTCGGTCGCCGTGGCGTCGAACTCGTTGGGGACATAGTTGCCCTCGCCGTCCTTCTCGAAGGCCGGGTTGCTCACGTTGTGGCAGGTCCCGCACAGGGCCGCCTCGCGGTGGAAGGGCGAGACCAGAATCGGGTGACCACTGGTGGCATCGATAAACGGCCCCCGCCGGGCGCCGGTCGGGTCGATGGTGGCCATGCCGGTTCCGAAGTCGGATGCCGGGAAGCTCAGAGCGGCCAGAATCGCCTCGTCCTCCGCCGGGTTCTGCGCCGGGTCGAAGATTGGATCGACCAGGCGGTGGCAGAAGTCGCAGGCCACGCCACTCTTGTCAGTGTCAAGCATCTGGCTGCCGTCGGTGGGAATCGAACGCCCCTGTAGCCAACCCCTGGGCAGGTGACACCGTAAGCACAGGTCGCCGGAATCCGGGGCATCCTGGTTGGCGATGACCATGTTGGCCTCGAAGAGCAGATCGAGGGAAGCCTGGGCCATCATGCTGCCCTGCCAGTTGTAGTACGGCTCCACGGCGGGGTCATAGTCGCCATGGCACGGAGCGCACGCTTCCGGGGGGTTGAGGATGCCCGCTTCGAACGGCTGGCTGCCCGGCTGATCGAAGTCGCGCAGGGTGGTAGGGGCTAGGCCGCCCGGAGGAGACTCGATGGTGAAGACGGCGTCGCTGTCATCCTGCCCGACGTTGAACGCGTTGTCGGTGGCCACGA
>Ga0114922_10005779_pt1 | contig 11382 bp, 6 predicted proteins | sample AartaG_FD_100975 | JGI IMG/M metagenome (GOLD analysis project Ga0114922, IMG submission 100975) | Deep subsurface microbial communities from Aarhus Bay to uncover new lineages of life (NeLLi) - Aarhus_00045 metaG | ecosystem: Environmental > Aquatic > Marine > Oceanic > Sediment | place: Aarhus...
AGAATGAAGATTGCCGCGCTTAGCTCCTATCCCAAGTTCGCCAGTTATGAGGTGATTTTTCACTTATGGGCCTGGTAAAGGGTTTTTTGTACAAAAGTCTATACTACAAAGCATTTAAGAGGACATTGTTCCCAAAATCACTTCTGATTGGTTCGCATCAATTGTATTTTTTTTGAAAATTGCAAAAAATATTTTTATCTGGCGAACTTGGGCTAAAATTACATCCAGGCGGGTCCGAAGAAATTTTTATTGCATTTTTGACGAAATAACTTGGTCATATTTGCCCTTCTTGGCAAACGTGACTCCGCGATTGAAGTAGTCCTCGACTGACTTAAGGGCTTGACCAAATAAGTTGGCAAAGAACCCTATCGTTTCACCTTTAATGTTTCTAAGATTTAGAGACAATATTACTTTACCAATGCACAAATTTCAATTAAGACTACGTTCTTCCTCTGGTTTTCTTTCTTGTTCTTGGCACTGTAACCAAGGTGCCACTACTCAGACTTAATGCAGGAATCCGCCAGAAAAAGTGATACGTCCGCATATTATTTCTTGACTACATGCATTGCATTTTTTACTTGAATCTGCGATTCTCTCCTGCTATGATCCCAATATGAACAGGTACAAACACGCTTTAGCTTTGTACCCTTACTTTGGGTATTCTACAGCAGCCATGGGTATTTTCCCTCCGACTGGACTTGAGTACATCGTAGCGAGTATGAAAGACCTGGTCGGAAAGGTGACGCTTCTCGACCTGCGGTATGAGAGGGATTACCAGGACCTGAAGGTGCTCAGCACGTTCATCCGGGACTATATTGATCTTCTATGTATCAGCATCCAATGGAACTCTCGCTTCAAGCAAGTCTGTGATTTCATCTCTCAGCTGCCTCATCAGGCTTGTACAGTCGTCGGAGGTTACAAAGCGACACAGGAAGTGGAGTACCTGTTCGAGTGTTGTCCGAATATCGACATGATCGTACGAGGTGAGGGCGAGGAGATCATCAAACAGATCGTCACGGGAATCCCATACAAGGATATCCGTGGGCTTTCCTATCGCCAGAACGAACGAATTGTCCATAACGAGATTCATCCTCTGCCTGACATCACACGGGTTCCGTTTCCTGACCGGTCTCTGAGAAAGTACGACTATCGGGCCGTTGTGTACGGAGTTCGATTCAGCAGTCACACTTTCGACACGGTACTGACTACGAGAGGATGTCCGTTCAAATGCAAGTTCTGCACCTTCAGTCTCAATCCGCTCGGACAGAAGAGGAGCTACACGGAACGGCCGGTCGAATCAGTCATTGAGGAGTTGAAGACAGTTGAGGCCGGTGTTGTACAACTTAGCGACGACAACTTCTTCACGAATCCGAAGAGGAGTGAAGAGCTTTGTGATCTGATTATCGAGAACAACATCAAGAAGACTTTTATCGTCCAGGCCCGAATTGACATCGCGAAGCATCCTCGGATCCTTGAGAAGGCTCAGAGAGCAGGCTTTAGGGTCTTCCTTATCGGGATCGAGTCCCCGCACGACTGGATTTTGGAGCAGCTTCAGAAGGGCATCACCCAGCAGCAGGTCCGAGACGCGTTTGCGGTCCTGACGCAATACGATTTTTATCTGCATGGGTACTTCATCTACGGAAATATCGGCGAGACGAAAGAAGAGATGCTCTACATCCCGAAGTTCGCCAAAGAACTCAAGCTGGATTCCATCAGTTTCCAGAAACTCCGTATTGAGAAATTCTCGCCCCTAAAGGAAGTTGTCGAGGCAGCGCCGGGCTACTACTACGACAGTAGCCATATCGGTGGTTCCGTGTATTCGGACCGTTTCGGACACAAGGAACTCAAGCAAATCCGCAACCGAATCCGGTCGGAGTTCTACGATCCGGGGCAGATCATCCATATCATCGGAAAAGCTGCTCGAATTGGACTTTTCGGTTGGCGCGATCTGAGTGTTGCATTTCCTAATCTACCTCTCCTCATGTACAGGTTGGCCAGGCGAAAGAGTCAAAAGAAGAAATAGAGCCTGGTTTCCCATTGATGAATCATGAGTGGTCCATGTCCTTTCCCAAATTCCTCGGACCAGTCCCACCAGCCAACCATAGCGTAGTGGGCTGCGCACAGTTATCGGCGGAGAATAACCCGCATTTAATAATCGTTAAAGGAAGTGCCTTCGCTGTCTGTGCCAGTCCAGTTGATCTTAAACTCAGCAGTCTCTTTTTTGTACAACCATCCACTGGATGTACCATCAACCGCCGCAGAAAAGTCTGTCCCGTCAGCAACATAAGCGATGGTCGATAATTTATTGAAGGGATTTTCGGGTATTTTCCCTATATAAGGCCCATTCACATAAGCCCCGGCAGGAATGGTGGACGTGGAAACCGCTCCCGTTCCCGTGGTCGTGGCAGTAAACTGCAACGCCAGTAATGCCGTTGGAGCCCCAGAGCCATTTATATATCCCGGCGGGATTCCGTTGTGCTGTACCCTATAGAGTTCTATCTGGGTTCGCATTACCTTTAGATTGTCTTTAGCCGCCACCTCCTTTGCTTTTAGAACATGACCCTGAAATGTGGGCACAATCATCGAGGCAAGGACGCCTAAGATTGTTACAACTATTATTAATTCAATGAGTGTAAAAGCCTTTTTTCTCATTTTTCCGGGCCTAAACAAATTATCACATTTGCCGAAAACATCCTTTATATCGGCCATTTGGAGAGGGTACTTTGCCCGGTAAATCACATTTTCTCGCAGATTCGCCTGTAGAATCTCACATACGACCCCTTTTTTACCCCCAGAATCTACTATCCTGTCCTGAGATCCTATCCTATCTGAGTTTGGCAGTCGCAGAACACTCAAACACCCCACAGGGTAGTCACACAGAAATTTCCGACAATAACGGAGAGCTTGCATTTTTAATATAATTTTTGTATTGTATTAAAAGGCTGGTGCAACGGACTGAAATCGGAGGTAAACGGAAAATCCTGACAACAGCTATTTTGTAGAAAAATGCTCAATAGAATAAAAAGCCTGTTCTCAACTCAGTCCGTATTAACACTATCGGCCATGGTTATCCTGACCACTTCTGCCGGACACGGCGAGACTTTTTCATTTGCAATCATAGCCGATCCGCATATCGACGGGAACGCGGACCACAAAGCCAAATTCTTAAGTGCCGTTGACTGGATAATCAGCAACAAAGACAAGAAGGACATAAAATTGGTGTTTGTTGTGGGAGACATTGCATGGGGCGGCTATAGATCGAATAGAAACCTGAGAATCGCCCGAGCAATACTTGACCGTTTAAATCATGCCGGCATCCCTTATATTCCCGTAATAGGTGACAACGAAATCCAGCGCAGATGCGAGAAAGAATTCGAAGAGACCTTTAACAAGCAGTATCAGTATCTTCGCAGCGTTCTGGGGCATTGGCGGAAGGCACCAATTCCTGTTGACGGAAAGTATCTTCAAAATTTTTCGTTCGATTACAAAGGCTGTCATTTCGTATGCTGTGATTTTAACTCAAGGAAATCAGACGATGAAGGGGGGGAGCTTCACGATTTTGCAGGCGGAAGCTGGCCATGGTTCAGGAACGATATCGAAACCTGTCCAAAGGTTAGGAAGGAAAGTATTGTCATCATAACCCATATCGGTATGTTCCGGACAGGATTTGCGTCAGCCGACCATTATCTTTTCTCGCAGGATGAAATGAACAGGGTAAAAAGCTTTCTTTACGACTACAGGGAATACGTTGACTCAAATTATGCAGGACATATTCATCAAAACTGGCATTCTGTAGTATGGTCGGGCTTTTTCACAACGATCTACCATGCCAGGACAACGGATGAAACATGGCACTGCCGGCAATGGCCGGAGGCCGACGACAAGGAAGTAACAATCAGAGTGGTCCAGGTCAATAGCGATGGGGAAAAAGTATCTTATAGCCAGCATCTTGAAAATGCACAAGAACCCGATGTGAACAAAGGCACACAGCAATAATATCGAACAGTCAAGATTTAATCTCTGACACAAAACAAAATATTATAAAACATCGGCCTGCCGGAACCGGCTACAGAGCTTGCCATCCGGAAAAGATTTGTTAAAATATGTCTGCCGGTAAACGCAATGCAATAACTGGAGGTATATCTCATGAAAAAACTTAAATTTCCTGTCACCATATGGTTCGTTACATTTATCATGTCCGCAGCCTTAGGCGCATCCGAGATTGGCTGGAATTCATCAGGAAAAGGTGGGGCGGTAGCAGCAGGCGGAAAAGATGCCGTTGCAGCGGGTATTTCCATGCTCGAACAAGGCGGCAACGCAGCAGACGCAGCGGCGGCAACGCTTCTTGCACTTAGCATAACAGATTACGGCTCTTATGCTATCGGCGCTGAAATACCGCTCATTATCTATGATGCGCGCAAAAAAGAGGTGAAAGTTTTGTGCGGACTCGGCGGCGCACCGCTCAATAAAAAGGCGATTGAATGGTACTATAAGAATGGTATTCCCGCCAACGGGAGCTTAAAAGCCGCACCTGTTCCGGGCGCTCTTAGCCTCTGTATTACGACAGTTAAGCTATATGGAACGATGAGGTTCGAACAAGTTGTAGCACCATCTCTTGCACTGCTCGATTCCGGTGATAAAGACTGGTATGCGAATCTGGCCATCACTTTTCGCAAGCTCATTGAAACGGAAAAAGAGACCCGCGGCAATCGAAAAAGGAAATTGCAGGCAGCCAGAGACCGTTTCTACAAGGGAGATATAGCCGACGAATTAGTTGACTTCTACATTAAGAACGGGGGATTCCTCCGCAAGAGGGACCTTGCCGCGCATGTTACTCGTGTGGAGGACCCCGTAAAAGTCCAATATCGAGGCTACACTGTTTGCAAATGCGATACATGGACGCAGGGGCCATATTTGTGTCAAACGCTGCGGCTTCTGGAAGGCTTCGCCTTAAAAAAAATGGGGCATCTGTCTGCAGATTATATTCACGTATTAACCGAGGCGCTGAAGTTAGGCTTTGCAGACCGTGACGAGTACTACGGCGATCCGCTCTTTGCGGACGTACCTCTAAAGGCGCTTCTTTGCGACGATTACACAAAGCTCCGCCGTAGTTTAATCGATATGAACAGAGCTTCTACGGAGGTGCGTCCGGGTGACCCTGTTAGAATGAAAGCAGTCAAGGGACGCGGAACGTATCGGCCCGGCCCCGGAGGCACAACTACGTGCGTTGCTGCCGACCGCTGGGGAAACCTCGTAGCGGCCACACCAAGCGGCAACGGTCCCTATGCCGTATGCAACGAGCTGGGAGTAGCACACGGCAACAGGCTTCGGAGCCTTAATACCACTGCGGGGCATCCTAATCGTATCGAGCCGGGCAAACGCCCCCGCATCACATTAACACCGACAATAGTGCTTAAGGACAGCAAAGCAGTTATTGCCATCAGTGTCGCCGGCGGTGACCTGCAGGACCAGACCACCCTCAATTGTCTTCTCAACCACCTTGAGTTTGGCATGATGCCCAAAGATGCTGTTACGGCATCCCGCTTCAGCACGGGACATCAAGAGAACTCTTTCAATCCCAATCCCAACCGCAAGGAAACACTTGGGACATTGGCAAGTCTCACTCTGGATGAAAATATGGATGAAAGCATAAGGAGTGAGCTGGCTGAACGCGGGCATAAAATAAAAACAACATCAAGGCCTATCGCTCATCCGGTCATGATTTATTTAGACCCGAATACCGGAATGATATACGCAGCGGGTGACCCCAAGGCAAGACGCCATGCGGGGGCTTTGGAATAAATTTATCCCTAAAATGAGAGTCGGCCTGTGTAGCACGTTCAGGATGGTCGTGTTCACGGGCTGGAAGCCCGTGCCACGGTGTTTATTTGAAAGATATTAATATCCCGGTCACGGTCTTTAGCTATTGAAATTGTCTTGCCGGTTTTATCAACAGCTATACTTTGACCACCATAGATCCGACCTTTCCACGGCCCTTTTGTTATTTCACCTACCAGATTGGTCCCTACGACAGGTGCTCCCGTCTTTTTCGCTGTTGTTTTAACCACTTTCTCAAGTTCCTTACCGTGTCGGGGCCACTGATTCTCTTCGGCCGCATATCCGTACGGAACAAGTAACAAATCCGGCCTCAGCGCCGCCATACGGTTAAGGATTTCATCTTTATGCGTATCCGCACAGATCAACAGACCGATTTTTCCAAATCCGGTTTCAACCACATCGACGTTCTTTCCGGCTGTGTAAGGCGGACTCATCAATTCGGTTAGTAAGTTAATCTTGCGATGCTTGAGAAGAATTTGCCCTTTGTCGTCTATCAGCACCACCGAATCATATAAGTGGCTCCTTTCTTTTTCCGCCAGACCAGCGCAAAGATAACTTCGATAATCTTCGGCCAGCTTGCACAGACGAGCCGAATCTTTTCCCGGAATTGCATATGCTCTTTTGTGTGCATCCGAGTTGACCCAGCCCAATATTACTGTTTCCGGAAAGCAGATAATCTCGGCCCCGGCGCCCTTGGCCTGGCGAACAGCATTTTCAATTCGCACAAAATTGCCATTACGATCACCATCAAGTGAGAATATCTGGCACATTGCGACTTTTATAGTTCTCATCTGAATCAAACGACGTATATGTCAATCCTTATGATCTTTTGAATTCTACCAACATCAATCCCGGATTATTTTACTTATCTCAGCAAGCCAACGCAATATTATCCACCCTCGCCAAGAGATTTACTTGCCCGGGATGTTCCCCCATAAAAGCCCATATTAGTGATATCACCATTGGGTGGTGGCTCAAAGCCAATCGGAGCATCCGGATCACCGGCATCGATACAAGGACTTGTCACATCATCCACAATCCAGCTATTGGTGGTCAAATCCCATCGGCCTGCCTGCGACTTCAAATGATAATCGCCATTGTCAGGATCAGCAAATAACGGGTCGGCTTCGATATTACCCGGCCCCGGCCAACCACCCTGGACATCAGTATAGGTTATTGTGGCGGTGACATTGTTTTCTATCTGAACAAAATCAGATTCAATGCCGTTGTAATAGATGATAGAGTTGGTGATTGTCGGTTTGGAATCGGAAATGCCAACCTGGCGGTTTGAGACAATTGTACAGTTAGTGATTGTGGGCATGCCGCCAGAAATGCCGTTTTGGCAGTTCTCAGCAATAACACAGTTGGTGATTGCAGGTTTGTTGTAGTTTATATTCCGTCCACCTTTTATTTCCCACATTGCAAGACCGGTGCCTGCGTTAGAAGCGATATCACAGTGGGTGATTGCCGGATTGCTGCCATCGTGTAATTCTACCCCTGCACCCATGTTACCAACGACGTTACAAAAGGTAATCACAGGTGATGTGCCCGAGCAGTAGATACCCGCGTTTCCGGCGGTTATAGTGAAACCGGCAAGCACACTGTTTGCGTCTTCACCGCCGGAAAAAGTGACTACCGGGCCGTGACCGCTGCCGTTGATAACAGTAGCCGCCACGACGACAGGGTCATTGGGATCGGTTGACCTGACTGTTAAAGCTTTACCTTTGAAATCGATGTTTTCGAGATACTGATAAATTCCCGGGCCGACTACAATCTCTTCACCCGGAGTGGCATTATCGATGGCATTTTGTATAGAATTATATGTTCTGCCGGTGATAATATTTTCAATGGTCTGTGTCGTCACACTACCGGATTTGATACGGATTGGATCGGCATAAACCATTGATCCATACTCATCGTGAACTCTGATTGTCCAGTAAGTCGTCTTAAATGGAAATTCCGTGATTACTTCTTCCGGCGGGCCCGGAGTATAAGAAACAAGGTAAATCAAATCGTGAGCATTTGCTCCGAACAGAAGCTGGTAACCAACAGCATTATCACTGGTCTGGCAACTTAATACAACTCCGTTTGCATCTACGAGAGTCCCATCTGCAGGGCCGACAAGTCTCACAGCTTCAGGTATTCGGCCTGGATATTGAGATTCATTATAGAACCTTAAAACATCGGTCTGCGAATTCCATTCAAAGTAATAGTTTTCAGCGTCAGAGGCCAATTGAAGATTCTTAGCAGGTCCCGCAACGGAAAAATAATAGCCGGCCGTAATGCCGCCGTTGTAAATAGGCCTGCTTCGAGCCCCGCCACCGGGATTATTCGATTGTTGAAACCATACGAACGGGCTCGAATGTTCAGCCGGAGGGACCGGAAATCGAATATTCAATGTCCCCGGATAGAATTTTCCATGCGTTGCATAATAATTATCAATCCAGAAAGTCTCTCCGTCCACGCTGCCTGCAGCTAATTTAGCAATATCATCGGAGAAATCCCGACAGGCTGCATCAAGCAGTGACACACGGTTTACTGCAAAGCGAGCGTCGGCGTAGGTCTCATTGACGCGGACAGCGACATCTATCGCCGGCAGGTTACCGGTACTAAATCCGATTGTCTGGATTAGCTGTGTATAATCCGGCGCCACACTTGAAAGATAAGCAATAAGCGCATCTCCATATTGATAATAGGGTGGACCGTAGGAACCGATAGTAAGATAATTGGCCTTGGAATACCAGTCAGTGGGATCGGAAAAGACCATAGCCACACCCATTACACAATCGCCCCCGCCGAAAGCTACAATCGTCGGCTTGTTCGGGTCAAAAGGAGGATTTGCCTGTGTCAAATTATTACTACCGAAATTGGGTACAATTATTACCTGTACTGTGTCCGGCCGACCATCAAGGTCGCTATCACTGACAGTCAATTCAAATTCACATCGTTGAATCGCATTTGTCTGGCTAAATCCGCTTATTGTAGGCATTTTAGTGTTTTCGTCTGTAATATCTACCGACGGGCCTGAAACCTGCTGCCAGTTATAGGTTAGCTGTCCGTAGCCATCAGGATCGAAAGAACCGTTTCCATCAAGAACCACCGGATCCCGGGCCGCGTAACGAGGCAATCCTGCATCCGCCACCGGAGCACGGCTGCCTATAACAATTCCAACGATGTCAGGGACACTATCCATTTGACCATCGTTTACTACCAGCTCAAATACATATACCCCTGTCTGAGAGGGAATAAAGGTTGGCTTATCGGCATCTGCATTACTTAAGGTAATGGCAGGTCCCGATGTCTGCCTCCAGTGATAAGTCAAAGTTACACCGCCGAGGTCATAAGATTGGCTGCCATCAAGAGTAATTACAGAGGGAATAGAACTCGTTGACTGGTCTGGTCCGGCATCGGCCACAGGGGGACGATTGCGAACAATAACAAGTACTTCATCGGGTTCGCTGGTATTCAAACCATCACTTACCACCAGCTCAAAACGATATTCCCCTTCAGATTCTGGGATGATCGTTGGCTGCTTGGCAGCGAAATCACTCATTACCACAGCGGAACCTGCAACCTGCTCCCAGCTAAATTCCATGACCCCGTCCGGGTCATAAAAGAACGAGCCGCCGCCGTCAAGAGTGATTAACTCAGGCCCGTCAATATGCTGGTCGGGACCGGCATTGGCAACAGGTTTGACATAGCCAACATATTCGTCCGCACCCATATCAATCCTGGCAGCGTACATTCGAGGCTCACCATCTATATCAGTTTCACCGGGGACAGGAACAATTGCGGGATCACCGGCATTCACACAAGGTGAACCGGTTTGTAAGTGGTAATCGTCGGTCTGGATATCAACAAATAACGGGTCTTGAGAAATGTTACCATCAATACCTGTATGGTCGGCCTGGCCACCGTAGGTCAGCTCGGCGACTCCGGGGACAGCAAAACCATAGTTGTCTGGAGTATTATTCCAAACGTTGTTGAACTTTATTATACCTCCCGGATAATCACCCTCCCAAGATATACCTCCACCAGACTTGGCGCCAAAGATTATATTGTTATTCAATATACGCGTAGGAGTAATATCCGGACTAAATACCATATGAACATTACCACCGGCCTGGGTGCCCCCCTGAAAGCTCGCATCATTACCTGCGATTGTATTATTGCTCAGACTGCCTCCAGCCATAATAACTCCGCCCCCGACATAGGCCGAATTACCGTATATGACATTGTTGCTGATTACGGGGTCTCCCACTATAAATATACCCGCGCCTCCATATGCAGTGTTGCCATTTATTATATTGCGAGTAACTATTGGATAGGCTTCCACACCGCCTATTGCAGCCCCATAGCCAAATATTAAATCCTCTATTGTGTCTCCAAAAATTTCGTTTGGGGCATGATTGCCTGTAAACACATTGTTAGTAATAGTAGGCGATGCCCGGAAACAATAAACACCCCCTCCCCAGAGAATCCTAACTTCAGGATTAAGGTCAGTATTCAGCGTCCCGAAGCCCCCTGTGATGGTAAAACCTGTCAACACCGCCTCGGATGTTTCCCCGTTTTCGAAGGTAACCACACTACCATCGCCATCGGCATCGATAATAGTACCTGCCACAACATTAGGGTCGTTCGGGTCGGTGCTTGTCAGAACAATATTTTTACCGCTGAAATTGATGGTCTCGTAGTACGTACCGGGATCAACGACAATAACATCTCCGTCATTGCAGTCGCGAACGGCCAATTGAATATCAGAATACCGGCCAGGGACCCGGCGAATTTCTGCCTGTACTATTGTGCCAATAGTCAATAGCAGAGTAAGACTAAAGAAAACTGTTTTTTTCATTTTCCCGGCCTCTCCGAGAAAGCTTACTAACAATTCCAAAATGCGATGAAATTTGGAAAACAAAGCCAATGTGAAGGAAACACCACCTGCCTCTGATTCTGATCCAAATATTATATATACACAAAAATGGGTGTTTTTGCAAGAAATCTTCGTACACTATTGCCATTCCTTATTACTCTGAAACTTTATGGATTGACGGCTCCTGGTGAAGGTACAGAGGCTGTCCAGTTGTCGGGGTCGTTGCCGTAATCGGATGAGACCTTGCGAGTAAGTGACTCGCCGTCACCGTCCGGGGCTGTCGGCCAGTGGTCAATGCCGCCGGGGCAGCTCTCTGGATGAGAACCATCGCTGTAACTTACCCTGTCAATGCGTATGTAATAAAGTGTGCCGGACTCATCGACGTCGCCCGGCATCGAAAGCTCTAATCTCTCGCCGGCGTTGTTCAGGCCGCCGCCGTAAGGGCCAAGAATCTTCTCAGCAGGAACATCCGGATAACGCCAGGAAAAAGCCTCCGGGTCCTTGACCACCAATATATATCCGCCGGCAGGTATCGTAACGGGAACATCGGCCGGGAAGGTAAAGTCAATACCGTCGGTAAACTTCCACGGCTGGGCAGTGTCAAAATTATATAAAGAGACAGGCTCGGCGCTGATGTTGTGAAGCTCTACATATTCATACTGGTCATTGGTATA
>Ga0114922_10005780_pt1 | contig 11381 bp, 6 predicted proteins | sample AartaG_FD_100975 | JGI IMG/M metagenome (GOLD analysis project Ga0114922, IMG submission 100975) | Deep subsurface microbial communities from Aarhus Bay to uncover new lineages of life (NeLLi) - Aarhus_00045 metaG | ecosystem: Environmental > Aquatic > Marine > Oceanic > Sediment | place: Aarhus...
ACGACCGGCAGATCGCTGCCCCGGCCTCGCGGGATGCTGTCACTGACCTCGACGGCCAGCTCGATCGTGATGTCGTTGTTGTCGCCGATATACGGCGTGATCGTCAGGACCGTTCCGGATTCGATTTTCTCAAGCTCGGCACGTGCGTAGAAGAGGTCCGCCGTCCGTGCGGCCTCCATCATAAACCACTCCTCCGTGATGACCCGGATCTCCGACTGCCGGCCGTCTTGCGCCACCAACTGCGGATACGACGTGATATCCGCCTGGTTGTTCTCCTGGAGTAGGTGCAACGCCATCAGCAGCGAATCTGTAAACGTGCTGTCGGGCGTGTACCCAATCTGAAATCCTGACAACGACTGATTGGAGTACACGTCGCCGAGGAGAACGTCACCCGAGAACATGCCGGCCCGAATCGACGGGAAACCCCATTCGACGCCCAGGTCCAGCAAATCTCCCTGCTCCATTACGACGACGCGTGCATCGAGCAGCACCTGCCGCGGACGATTGTCGAGCCGCTTCAAGTCCTCGACGATTCGCTCCACCAATGCCGGAGGCGCCGTGATCGTCACGATATGACCGCCGCGACCGGCACGAGAGCCGCCGAACACCGGAACGCCGTTGGGATCGGTGGCGCCCTCTCCCTTGACGTACTCGGCCAGCGCCGGCGACAGGAGACCTACGGCCGTTTCGGGCGCGATGTAGTTGAGCCACACCGTACGCGTCACACTGATTTCCGGGAAGGCCGGGCTATCCACGCCGCGATCCGCCACAAGGTAGTAATTGGGCGTCTTCTTGAACACATAGGGCGTTCCGGCCAGGATGATCTCCAGAGCGGTCTCCAGAGGCAGCTCGCTGATGTCGGCCCACACCTCTCCCGCAACCGTGGGATCGGGGATAATGGGCACACCGGCCGTCATCGCGATATCCTGCAACACCTGGGGCAGCTCGTCTCCTTGGAACATGTTGGTGATCGGACGATACACCAGATACGTATCCCCTACGGATTGGAACTTGTACGCCGAGCTCTCCGGCGTGCTGTCCAGAATCCGCTGCAGCGCCAGAGGGATCGGAAGACCCGCCAGATTGCCGACAATCACAGGAACATTCGGCTTGACCGTCGCATCCACGGCGATCTTCACACCCGTCTCCTCGGAGATTCGGGCAAGAATGTCGAGCAGATTCGTGGTCGGCTCGGTCCCCAGAAGCGGTGTCCCGGGCGGCACCGTCGTCAGGTCCGGCTGGGTGCCGGCTGGCACTTGCGCCCCTACGCCGGCCTGGCTCTGCAGGGTCGCCAATTGCTGCTGTAACTGAGCGATCTCCTGCTGCATCTGCGCCGGCGCCGTTCCGCCATTCTGCGTGATCAGATACGCCTGCCCCAACAGGGTATTCAGCCGCTGCTGAACCGCACTGATCTGTGTCAGCGATTCCGCGTCCGCCGGAGGAGTCGTCGCCGGGAGCGAGTCAGGCGCAACCCTGGTCGTGTCCGTTGGCGGTGCTGTCGGAGGCGTCGTATCGGCCGGAGGCGCGGTCGGAGGCGCGGCCGGAGGCTTCGGGGCCGTCGCGTCATAGTCCTCCGTCACACTCGTGAAAGGCATGCCCTCGGGAAATTCGAACTCGGGCTTCTCAAACTTTAGCTCGCCGGTCCAGCCGTAGGGCACTCGGACGGTGAACTTGCCGTCGTTGCCCGTTATGGCACTGTAGCCGCCCGGTTCGGCGATCACCTTCACGCCGCCGATCGGCTCAGCGCCCGGCCCCTCGCCAAAAGCGATCCGATACGTGATGCTCAGCATCTTGATCTTGGCGGTGAAACTTTGGTTCGGGATGTTCTGCGCCACCGACTCGAACGGTTTGTTCGATGGGCTGAACGTATAGCCCTCCAGGTCGGGCGTAATCTTGCCCTTCCAACCATGGTCGACCTGCAACTGGTACTGGCCGTTGGTATCCGTCGACGTCGAACCGGCCGTGCCGTCGGCCAGGATGAGAACGTTCGCGAGGGGGCCGTCCTCGCCCGTCACCTGGCCCGATACGGTGTACTGCACGGTCCGCGCCGTGTAATCCTCGCCCACCTGCGGCGACAGGACTTCCATGTACTCCCTCACGTCAGGTTCAAAAGTGAAACCCGGCTTCTTGGGTGTCACCTTGCCGCTCCATTTGTAGTCCACGTCCACACTGTAGGAGCCGTCCGGCCCGGAGACAATCGAGCCGGGGAGACCCTGCATGATCACGCCCGGCATATTCGCGTTGCCGGAGATCGTGAACGTGAGGCGCTGCGCCTTGAAGTCCTGCTTGGTCTTGTCCTGCGTTACGGAACTGAACACCTGAGTCGCAGGCTCAAAGTACCAGCCTTCCTTCTCCGGCGTCACCGTGCCGTTCCAGCCCCACTCGACCTTGGCGCTGTAGAAGCCCGTGGCATCGCTGGTCGGATTGCCGGTCAGCCCGTCCAGAGTCACATTCCCCGTGCCGGCGCTGCCGGAGATCGTCAGATAGATCACCGACGCCTTATAATCCTGATTCTCCTGGTTGGAGGTGACTTTCGGGTAGGGTCTGGACGGTGGCTCGAACGTGTAGCCGGCCAGCTCGGGAGTCACCTTCCCCGAGAACCCATGCTGGACGACGGCCGTGTAGTAGCCATCGAGGTCGGTGACCGGATCATCGGGCAGACCCTTCATGACCACACCGGCGATCCCGGTCGTTCCGGAGATTGTGTACGTGAAGACACGGGCGCTGTAGTTCTGGTTTGCCTGAGGCTCTACCACGATCTCGTAGTCCCGCGACGGCGGTGTGAACTCGTGCCCGTCTTTGGTGGGCGTGATGCTCCCCGCCCATCCATACGGCACTTCGATACTGAAGCTGCCTCCCTCTCCCGCCACCACTTCCTTCAAGTCCGTGATCTTCAGGACGGCGCCGGCCACTCCGGCAGAACCCGAAATCGTGAACGTCAGCTCATGGGGCGTGTAGCTGTCGTTCCCGTAATTCTGCTTGACCTGACTATAGGACTTGCTGCTCGGCTCGAAACGGTACCCCATCTTCTCGGGCATGACCATGCCGCTCCAGCCGTAGTCCACTGTGGCCGTATATCGGCCCCTCTCATCGCTGACCACCTCTTCGGCGAAGCCTGTCAGCTTGACGCCGGGCAGGTTCGTCGAGCCGGAAATCGTAAAGGTCAGCAGCTTGGCCACGTAGTTCTCTTCCAGTAGATTGCTTGTGACCTTCTGATAGACCTTCTCCCTGGGCTCGAATGTGTATCCGAGCTTCACCGGTGTGGCTTTCCCACTCCAGCCGTACTCGACCTCAGCACTGTAAACGCCGTTTTCGTCCGTTATCGGAGCTCCCGGCAGTCCCTGCATCGTCACGTTGGACAAACCCACCGTGCCTGAGATCGTCAGCATCTTCTTGCGCACGACGATCTGCCCCTGTGTTTCGGGACTGAGCAACAGGATTGCGCAGAGGGCTATCAGCCCGCCTAATGGTAGTCTAGCGATATATTTCCTCGCCATAGGTCAACGTCCCTTTCTGCAGCCGTTACTACGCTATCCCACGGCTATCCAACCTCTATCGGCAATCCTGCGCCCTGCTTTAAGCAAAAACCTCCCCTGCCGTATGCTACAATAATCACAGATTAATGACCGTCTTGCTGACACGATTTGGCCCAAGCAACTTAACCACTTTCTGTCCGCCTTCCTCAACCACCTCGATCCCTCTCTGGTCCTGCACGGTCTGCCCCTGGCCATGCTCCAGGATCGCCGTCAGACGATACACCCCGGCAGTCACATCCGTAACATCCAGAACGCCCGAGAAATTCCGCGTGTCCAGAGGCAGCAGGATGCCGGTCTGGTCGTAATCCTCACTGCTCATCATGAATCGTTTTCGCGCCGTATCATCAGGAACGGTCGTAAGGATCGCCCGGCAGCGAGGCTGCACGTGTGTATCCCCATTGTTCAGGAACCGTGCCGTCGTCAGGTAGCGGCCGGCTGACAACTCCGAAAGCGTCAACATCATGCTATCAATCTGGGTCGTGCCCGTCGCCTTTCGGTTCTGAACGCACACCCGGGCCTTCGCGGTTCCCCCCTCCTCGCCGTCGGCATACGTCGCGTGCAGTCTGATCATCGCATAGTGGTTGGGAAGCTGAGCGGCACTATCAGGCATCCGCGCGATGATCTTGAGATTCTGGCGGCCGTAGCCCCGCAGCGTGAACCGCCGCGGCTCCACCGTCACCCAGTCGACGCATCCGTACGCCTCTCCCGGGACGCCTCTGGCGTTCACGATCTGCTCCATGTGCTCCGGAAGCATCAGTTCGGTGGTGATGGTCACCCCTTCCTCAGAGGCGTTCGCAACCGTAAGAGAATCCCCTCGGGTCGCCCCGGGAATGGTTTGAATAAACACTTCCCGTGGACTCAGATCCAGGGCCACTTCGGCGCGAACCGTCATGACTCGCGGGTCCCCCTTGAACTCCAACTCATTCGCCACGCGGCCGCTGCGCTGCGCGTCCACATAGAGATATCCTTCGACCTTATACTTTCCGGAAGGAAGCGGCCGGCCGACATCCTGCCTCAGATGCAGCTTCACGCCGGGAATGATGCCGGTCTCCGGGTACTCTACTTGCGCGATCTTTCGCCAGTGACCGCCCCACTCCCCAAAGACACGGGCAAATCCCCGTAGCCGGGAATAAGTCCCCCCTGTGTTTTCAATGTCCATCGCCACCATCGTCGCCGCTGCCCGGGTAGCCGTCTGGCTCTGAAACTCAAGGCCAACGTCCTTCAGGTCAACTTCATGGCGCATTGGACGGCCGGAGACCTCCAGGATGACCGGAATGACATACTGCAGGATGGTCATGGTGGTCATGCCTTCGACCACGTCCATTCGAGGGGCCGACTGGGCAAGGACCGCCGCGAAATAGTAGCCCCGTCTCCCCGATGGGGTCTTCATGAACAACTTGAGAGGCACGCGTCCAAACGGCGTTACCTCCACCACATCCTTCTCGAGAGTCAGCCAACTCACGCAGCTCCGCAGGGCCGACGCGCCCCCGTTCGGGTCACCCGGCTGGATCTCCTGCCATATGCCGTTCGGGTCCTGCGTCAGGTCCATCAGGCTCAGACTGATGGTCTCCGTCGCCACCGTACTCAAGTTCTCGAGGGTGATCTCATACGCAAAACGTCTGGCCGGCTCGACGGGAACCTGGATCCTCATGGGTTGCACGAGGAACTGGCCAAACGCCGAGCTGCCCGCAAGCAGCACGATCAGTGCTGTTCCGATAATCCGCCCCAGAGCTTTGCTGCCCGTCCGAGCGGATTTGTCTGTCTGATTCGCAAAGAGGTCTCGTTCCATTCGCATAAATTGACTTCCAAACACTTTTGTCACTCCAAATCTTCTTGGCTCGATTCCGGCCTCAACTCGTGACGCGAGGTTTGCCCCGTCGATTCCATGACAAAATTCTGCGGTTCCTCACCTCTTCGGCAATCTGAAGAAGGCACTTGCCCTCTTTCTCGTGATTTCCCGCCCAACACCCCCAGCGTACCGTGCCGCCTTTTATCAGGACCACCCTTTTGCGTCCCGAAGACAGCCTTGGATAGGTATTACCAAGAGTACCAAATTGGCCGGGCTTTGTCAATACCTAAACCCCCTAAACTTTCAAATTTAACAGTGCATTCCCGTCGGCTATCGACACCAGCCGCCTTGGCTTGCCTGGCCGTTCCCCAAAAGACGAAGGGGAGAGACGGACTTCACATCCATCTCTCCCCATACGGTTCACTCACTCAGCCGTCGCGAACGCCCCCGTTGTCAGGATCAGCTTCCGATCAGGGTTGCACGAAAACTGCGGCAACCGGGTGCTCTCTTGGCCGAGCTCTACCGTTGCACGGCTATGCCTTAGAATCTCGGCAGAACCTTGATCTTAACGGTAGCAACATGCACGTTCTTCGAGCCACCAGGCGTGCCGCCCAGGTCGGCATCTTTCAGCTTCGCACAGACCGTCACGGTGCCGCCCGGAGAATCGACATCGGCCGGGTTGAGGCTGCAGGAGTACTTGCCAGGGACCGCGCCGGTCGCAGAGATCGAGCAGCTCAGCGTGATGTTCAGGTTACACTCGACTTTCATGTCGGTGCAGCCCTCATACTCGTGAATGCTCTTCTGCTGCAACTTGATCTTCAGCTTGTCCTGATCCTTGACCCGGACCCAGTAGCCAACGTCCATCACGACCGGAATGGTGGTCAATTCCTGGGCGATGAACTCACAGGGCCAGTCATGGATCTTGATCTCGCCTGCCTGCGCTGCCACGGCCAGCAAAGCCACCGCTGCGACTGCAAATAAACTCTTCTTCACCATCTTAACTTCCTTTCTACTTAACCCTCGCTCCGGATTGGCCGATAAGGCCCAGTGGAGCTAAACCCAGTTACTCCGGCCAGGCAACACGCATGCCTGAGCCGCGTACTCCAGCGGGCACACCACTGTAAGCGACCTGGTCGAACCTGCCCGCTCGTGATTCGACAAGTCGCGGCCCTTCAGATGATTCAAGGATTTGACCTGCGATTTTCATTCCCACTTGGCATTTGACATCGTCCTACCGCCCAAAGAGAGGGCCAATCTCTCCGGACGACTCGCAAGCCGTCCCCAGCCTGCGAGTTCATTGTGTCATCACCCTACCTCCTTTCTCCCCTGTCCCTTGGCGAGAGGGGCCTTGTTTTGGGATCGCACCTTTCCGTAGGTCCTGGGCATTCTGAGTAATCAGATCATTCCGGCCCGACAGAATCGGTTGCGAAACTCCACTTCATCACCCTCTCCGAATCAAGGCCCTGCCATCACGGTGATCACCAGAGCTCCGGCGTACCGTCCTGCCGGGTATAATGCCATCCCTTTCACGCCGACTTGCAGATTGATCGGGACATCCACGCCGCCCGACGGTGTCGGCTCGTCCGACGTAGCGATCGGCACGCGTTGGGCACTGCTGAATACGTGCCTGCCATTGATCGCCACCGACATATTCGCGAACGATATCGTCGCATGGCCCGCCTCATGCTTGAGGCCCTGGAACGAGGCCTCAAGGTGATATGGGCAGTTGGCCACAACATGAGCGTTCACGCGGGCCCCAACCTGCTTGAGGTCCGGTCCCCACACCTCACCCAGATACAACATCGATGTGCGGGGTACCGATACCGTCACGAACGGCTGGGACATATCAATCGCCGCTGCGCTGCCCGTCGCGACAAGGCACATCGCGACAATCGCACAAATTTTCGCCAGATTCCACATTTCGTCGCCCCCCAAAACTACGGTCTTCTTTGCCCATTCATGTGGTTCCGTCCCTCTGGCGTTCTCCGCGTCCTGCCTTCGGCTGAACTCAACTCACCTAGTTGTCTGAGAGCCCCCTCCGCTACGGATGGAGCCGCTCGACGTTGTTCTACTGCGGAACCATCCTGTCCACCGGTGAGAGAGATAGGAGATGCTTCACAGAGCCGCGATCCTTCTCGGCCCTCCTCAAACTCTCACCCTCCTGCGGCTAAGCTGGGTACTACAGGCCTTCTCAGAAGCGGCACCGGCCTATCACCATAGCAAGCCCATAGCATCCGAGCTTCACCAATTCACCAAAGTTACCAGTTTTCACACTTCCTGTCAACACCAAAAATGCTAAAATCCACTTTTTTATCCAAATGCCTCAAAGGCACGCTGCTGCCCATTTTACCCAAACATCCAATAAATGTCAACACCTCCCGGCAGAAATTACCCCCCCGGACCGGCATCGCTTCAGAACTGCCAGGAGTACGGGCTCCGGACATCGCGCGGACACTGTGCCGCATTCGACCGGGATTGCCCACAGACCGAGCGGCTACCTGCTCATAAGCACTTTTATAAAAAAGACTTATAGACCGCTACGGACGCCATCCGTTCACAGGCACGGTTGGCTGGACGACCGCGCCCCCGCCTCTCTGCGGGAGAAAAGAGTCGAGGCCGAGAGCAACAGTACCCTTGAAAGAACTCCAGGCCGCTGGATGCATGTGATCCGAGTTGCCGGCGCCCGAGTACGATTTGCGCATGAGAAGGGCCCGGAAGATACGGGGTTCCCATACCTGCCGGCATCGCACTTTGCAGACAGTGCGCCTGTGGGATTGCCGCGCCGGGCTGCGCCTCAATCACCATGATCGACGGGCATCCGATGGAGGGATGGGCTGGTTGCTACCGTCGGGCTTCCTCTTTCAACTCCCCGAGTAGGGCTCGAACCTACGACCTAGCGGTTAACAGCCGCTCGCTCTACCAATTGAGCTATCGGGGAATCACACCGAAAAGTGTAGCTGCCAGGGGCAAACCCGGAACTTGCACTCATAGTACTGATGATGGACCAAATTTCAATGACCTTGTCAAGATTTATCTGCTGTGGCCGATAGAGAATAGTCGGGCCCTGCTGGACAAGGACCGCCCGATAAGGTAGAGTGCATGGTTCACGCATTTTTAGGCCGAGTTGATTTGTACAGGGTATTCTGCGGAACGACCTCTCCCGGACCCGCAACCGTACCGAATCGTGGAATTTGAGGAACATACGTATCATGGGGCGCATCGTATTTTTTTACGGGAGCAATTTTTGACTCTTCGGTTCTTGGGTTAGTGTTGACATGGCCAAAGACATACTGAATGTGGGGGGGTTCACGATCATTCGGCGGATCGGCAACGGGGCCCGAAGCACGATCTACCTGGCCACGGACGAACAGGATGGAAACGTCGTGGCCTTGAAACGCCTCATCTTCGAAAAACCAGAAGATCATCGCGTCTTTGAGCAGACAGAGTCGGAGTTCAAGGTGGCTCGAAGGATCGACCACCCTTATGTCCGCAAATGTTACAAACTCCAGAAAATCCGCAGCATGTTCAGGGTCAGGGAATTGCTCCTTTCCATGGAGCACTTCGACGGCCGGACGCTCGAGGACACCGCGACGCTCAGCCTGGGCGACGTTCTGCTGGTCTTCCGGATGGTGGCCACCGGACTCAACGCGATGCACCAGCAGGGATTCGTACATTGCGACATCAAGCCGAACAATATCCTGATCAACAAGGGCGGCGGCATCAAGATCATCGATCTCGGTCAAAGCTGTCCCATTGGGACGGTCAAATCCCGCATCCAGGGCACTCCGGACTACATTGCCCCCGAGCAGGTTCGGCGTAAGACCCTCGGCCCCAAGACCGACATTTTCAACCTCGGGGCAACCATGTACTGGGCTCTGACGGGCAAGAACGTCCCGACCCTGATCCCGAAGAAGAAGAACGGGTTCGGCCGGTATGAACGTCCGAAGCGTTTTGCTCCCCACGAACTCAAGAGGCAGTTGCCGATCGGGATATCGAACCTGGTCATGGATTGCGTCAAGGAGGATCCGGCCGAACGGCCCGGCAATATGATGGAGGTCATCTCCAGGCTCGACCTGATGATTCATAGCATCTTCGGCAGCAAGATCAAAGTGAATCGAAATGCATCAAACGACCATTGATCTGCTCAATCGGGGGATTAGAGCCAACCAGACGGACCGATTTCGACGGGTGAACCTCGTCTGCCTGCCCGCGAACGGCTCACTGGTCATCGGCGGCGATATCCACGGCCACCGGCGCAACTTCGAGCGGCTCGTCACATTTGCCGATCTGGGCAGCCATCCCGACAGACACCTCATCCTGCAGGAGATCATTCACGGCGGCCCGGAGGACGATGCCGGGGGATGCCTGTCCTACCAATTGCTTTTCGACGCCGTCCGACTGAAGCTGAGCTTTCCCGATCAGGTCCATTCCGTGATGGGCAATCACGACACGGCCTGCATCAACAGCACCGAGGTGATGAAGAACGGCAAGGAGATGAATCGCGCGATGGCCTCCGCCCTGGAGCGCGAGTTTCACGAGGCCAGCCCCGACGTCCGCCTGGCCATCCGCCAGTTCCTCTTCTCCCAGCCGCTGGCCGTCCGGTGCGACAACCGAATCTGGATCTCTCACTCCCTGCCGCACGACCGCTGCGCCGACCAGTTCGACCCAGGCATCTTCGACAGGGAGCTCAGAATCGCCGACTGTGAGAAGCCGGGCTCCGCCTATCTGCTGACCTGGGGCCGGCGCCACGGCCAGGCCGCCCTTGGCCGGATGGCCCAACTGCTGGGCGTCGATATCTTCGTGCTCGGCCACCAGCCCCAACCCAAAGGCTGGTCCCGGTCCGGTGACAATCTCATCATTCTCGCCTCGGATCACAATCACGGCTGCCTGCTTCAGATCGATCTATCACAGACCTACACCGCGACCGACCTAGTGAATTCGCTGGTCCCCCTGGCCTCCGTCTCTTAACTCGCCTGCGCCAAGCTCACGCGAGGACTTCGGATACTGTATCCTGGCCGAAAACATCCTCCCGTGACGCGGGTGCGATTTGGGCTGCCAAGTCTTCCAATAGACTGCGGTCGCATGCTATAATCCCCCATCGGTCATGTGCGGTAATTTGGGATGACGAATGGGAGGTATCCAATGGCCAAGGCCTTATTCCTGCTTGCAGCATTCGCACCGGTTCTGTGTGTAGGCTGTGCCGCCCCGCATAGTCAGGACCAGGTCAATCAATTCATCCAGACGCATGTAGCTCAGGTCGAGCCGCTCAGCACCCAGGCCAATCTTGTGTATTGGGAGGCGGCGACGACGGGCAAGCCGAAGAAGTTCGAGGAGCTCAAGACAATCCAATTGGAGATTCGGCGGATTTACAGCGACCGCGATGACTTCGCGCGGATCAAGGCGTTCAGAGAGTCGGGAGACACCCACGATCCGCGTCTGGCCCGACAGCTCGACAAGCTCTATGACGCCTACCTCCAGAACCAGATCGCCCCGGACCTGCTCAAACAGATTGTGGAGCTCGATACGAAGGTCCAGGAGGCGTACAACAACTACCGCCCCATGATCGCCGACCGCAAGGTCACCATGAGCGATATCTACACGGCCATGACGACCGAGATGGATTGCGCCAAGCGCGAGGCCGCATGGCGGGCCAGCAAAGAAGTCGGCAACGTCATCATCCAGGACTTCCTCAAATTGATCCGGCTGCGGAACGAAGCCGCCCGGCAACTCGGCTTCGAGAACTATCACACCATGACCGTGGTCACGGGCGAGCAGAGCATCAAAGACCTCGATGCGATCTTCGAGCAGCTTGACCGACTGACGCGAGGGCCGTTTGCGCGCCTCAAGAGTGAGCTCGACCGGATTCTGGCCGAGGGATATGGCATTTCGCCCGACGCGCTCATGCCGTGGCATTACCACGATCCGTTCTTCCAGCGAACCCCGCTTGTCTACGAGCTGGACCTCGACCGGTACTACGAGGGGCGGGACGTCCGGCAATTAGCTGAAACGTATTATGCGGGCGTCGCTCTGCCCGTGGACGATATCCTCGCGAGGAG
>Ga0114922_10005781_pt1 | contig 11380 bp, 8 predicted proteins | sample AartaG_FD_100975 | JGI IMG/M metagenome (GOLD analysis project Ga0114922, IMG submission 100975) | Deep subsurface microbial communities from Aarhus Bay to uncover new lineages of life (NeLLi) - Aarhus_00045 metaG | ecosystem: Environmental > Aquatic > Marine > Oceanic > Sediment | place: Aarhus...
ATATACAAATATTTCGGAGAAGCCTCGATTGTCGTTTTACCTTACATTTCAGCCACTCAGTCAGGGATAATTCCTCTTGCATACGCATTTGGTAAACCCGTAGTTGCAACGAGAGTAGGTGCAATACCTGAGGTTGTAGAGGAGGGGAAAACCGGTATTCTCGTAGAACCACGAAATGAATCCGCTTTGGCAAATGCAATTATTAAACTATTGTCAGATGACTTTCTATTAGAAGAAATGAGTGAATACGTAAAGAGGTATTGTGAACAGAATTTATCCTGGGATTCCATTGCCAAGAAAACTATAAATGTTTATAATGAAATACTTGAAATAAGTAAATAACATTGGTTTTCTGATCTCGGAGAGTTTTATTAAAAAGTATCCATTTAAAAGCAAATTGAATTAGATGAATTAGATTTTGAAGAATCGGCATTAATAGTTAATTGTATAAATTCACACCAATTGTTGTTATCTTAACTTAAATATCTGTTCGTTCTTTTATTGGAAGGTCAATGTTCAAACAAATGTTACGACATGTTGTTGGTATACTGTTAAGAATATTTGGCGTATCTTTAATACTCAGAGAAATATTTCATAAAAATAAGGCCACTATTATCGTATATCATGATCCGAGTCCAGAAGTATTTAAGAAGCATGTTGAATATCTTTCTAAACGGTACAACTTCATTTCTCAAAACGAATTAGTAAATGCAATTCGGAATAAAGATTGGTCACATATTCCAGAAAAATCATTAGTCTTTACTATCGATGATGGACATAAAGGTAATTATAGGCTGCTTGAGATATTCAAGACTTACAAAATTAAACCAACTTTATATTTATGCAGCCATATTATTAATACCAATCGACATTTTTGGTGGAAAACTGGTTATCCTAGGCATCAGGATCTGAAAAAATTCCTCAACAAAGTAATGCTGAAATTATTACGGGATAAGGTACATTACGAACCGAAGAGAGAATATCAAGATAGACAAGCATTGAACCTCATGGAAATAGAAGCTTTGTTACCATATGTTGATTTTGGATCACACACAAAATTTCATCCAATTTTGACCATGTGTGCAGAAGATAAATGTATTAATGAAATTAAGGAATCCAAAGAATACTTGGAATTGCTTTTAGGTAAGCCGATTGTACATTTCGCCTATACCGATGGGTCATATTCTACAAGAGAAGAAAAGTTTGCGATTTCATGTGGATATAAGTCAATTCGAACACTGGATTTGGGTTGGAATGATGTTCATACTAACCCAAACAGACTCAAAGTCACTGAAGTAGAAGATAACGCATCATTACCCATACTAATAGCACAAATGAGTGGTATATTTCCTTATTTAAGGTCTTTGTGTAGTGGGATTCATGGACGATTCCATTAGCCATTTTGCATGCAGAAATTTTATTAGCCCGTAACTTTAATCTACTCTAAAATTGAAAACAGTAGCGGAATCAGGTATATTTTAGCTAATACTTTATTGCGGGTGATTTCGGTTAGACGAGAATAAGAATGAGCAATTTAGAGATAACTTGAAAAATGGATCAGCAAAGAAAAAAATCTAATAGCATATTTACTTACTTACGTTATAAGTATCGAGAAGTAAGGTATGGGGGAGAGTTTTTAAAACGACTGATATGGAGATTTATGCGTCTATTTGGACAACGCGGGAAAAGATGTGCCTGGGATGGTCAATATGAATCGGGTTACTGGCGTGATTTAAGCAGTAAAGATTCTGAGCTTATAGAAATTATAGAGGACTTTTCCAGAGGAGGAAAAATAGTATCATTAGGCTGTGGAGCAGATGATATAATTCTTAAGTTAAATCCGCATGTGTACAGTTCATATCTCGGTATAGACATATCCAAAGTAGCAATTGAGCACGCGATAGACAATGCCAAAAGGCTTGGATTAACAAATTGCCAATTCTGTGTGGGAGATATTGCAGAATGGGAAGGAGATAAAAATATTACTCTTATCATACTAGAAGAGTCAATTTATTATTTAAATTCAGGTCAACAACAAAGACTTTTAGAACGTTGTTATGATAGTCTCAATTCAAATGGATCAGTATTAATTACTGTGCATTCTAGATATAAACACGAAAAAACTATTAATAGATGTAAGGAGATCAGTAAAGTAGTTAAAGAAATAAATAAAGGTGAAAAAACATATCTTATCCTTAAATCCGTTCATAATGGGAAGAATTAGGCAATAAATGGATTTTAAAAAATACAAGGGAATGTAAAAGCTATTGCTGACAATACAATTAAACTATTACACGATAGACCTCTTCTATAAAAATTGATCAGGAAAATTCTTTGAAAGCTAAAGTCCAATTTGATATTAATGTGGTGGTTAAGTTTATTTCTATTTTAGTATTATGAGAGATGTACGAATTAGTTTTGTTGGTGATATTTTTCCGGCAAATCTTCCCTATACGATAGAATGGGGAGTAGCTAGTACATATAAACAACATAATGGTATTAGATGGAATAAATATTTAAATTCCATTTTACAAAGTTCTGACTTTACTTTTGGAAATCTGGAATCACCTTTAATAGATGATGAAAATTATGCCTATTATAATTGTTTTGCTGGTCATTCAAGTTTTGTCGAATTGTTAAAGAAATTTAAAATCAATGTAGTCTCAATAGCAAACAATCATATATTAGAACAGGGTATTAAAGGATTTTATTCAACTTGTAATATTTTGAAAAATAATGGTATTAGATATGTGGGTAAAAGTGAAGGTGGATTATCAAATATTGAAGTCATAAAAGTTAGTGACATTTCAATTGGATTTTGTGGATTTAATGAAATACATAGCTCAGATAATGTTAAATTATATGCCGAATTAAATAAAGATAATATCTTTAATACAATTGAAAAATTAAATGAAATCGAACTTGATTACAGAATTGTGAGCTTACATTGGGGAAATGAGTTTATACATTATCCTTCTGTACAGCAAATCAAGTTGGCTCATAAGATAATTGATAAAGGTGTTGATATTATTATTGGGCACCATCCGCATGTAATCCAACCGGTTGAAGAATATCAAAACGGAATAATATTCTATAGTTTAGGTAATTTTATATTTGATATGATCTGGTCTAATAAAGTTAGGAAAGGCTTAATTGGAGAGGTTGTATTGTACAAAAATAAAAATATTGAATATAAATTAAAAGGAATAAAAATATCAAATTCCTATGTTCCAATTGAAGAAGATAATGTTTTAAAGTATGTAGAAAGAATAAACAGCAGATTTTTAAAAATTTTAACCAGAATTAATAGTAACCCTATTGGTTATAATCACAAATATAGATTGCTTTGTTTTATTAATAGCCTTAAAGAGCGTGTCTTAATGAAAATCTTCCTTTTTATAAATTTTAAGAAACTAAGTATAAAAACTAAAGATTATTTATTTGAAAAAGTTAAGCTAAAATTACTATGATTGAGAAGACGGTATTTTTTGTGGTTGGCAGATTAGGGGATTCCTTAGTTTATCAAAAGATAATACCATTTATAAAAAATAACTATTTTGGTCGAATATTTATTTTTAAAGAAAATCAGGGATTTTTTATTGAAGGAGCTGAGTATATTCTTTTACCTTTTTGGTTAAGAAAGTTAAAATATAAATTTATTAAAAGAATTATTAGATTAATTTATGAACCAATTCAGCTATTGAAATATGCAATAAAATATAAGCCTGATTATATAAATGGGATATATACATTACCTACGGGATTGAATAGTGTTATTGTTTCGACATTGATTGGTAGTAAAAGTATAGTATCGGTAATTGGTGGAACTGTGGAGATAGACACATATAATAGATTCAAGAATATTTGGTGTAATATAAATATCCTCATGTTAAAGAAAGCTTCAATTGTAACTACTACTGGATTTAATGTTACTGACTATATTGTTAGTTTAGGAGTAAAACAAAAAAAAATATTTGAATTTACAGGAGCAGTCGACACAAATAAATTCTTTTTTGATAAACATATCAAAAAAGATATTGATATATTATTTGTAGGAACATTTAGAGGTTTAAAAGGTCCAGATCGAGTTGTTGAAATGATACATCAGATAATAGCAAAGGGTACAAAAATAAATGCTCATTTTTTAGGTGATGGTTATCTTTTTAAGGAAATTGCTAAGAAAGTGATGTTACTTAGGCTCATTAATTATATAACTTTAGAAGGTTATATAAAAAATCCATGCATGTTTTTCCAAAGAAGCAAATTAGTAATAATGCCTTCGAGAAGTGAGGGATTATCAATGGCTATGCTTGAAGCAATGTCATGTGGTTGCGTCCCTATTGTATCAAATGTGGGCAATATGACAGATGCTGCAAAGCATGATATAAATTCGTTTGTCGTTGATGATTATAAAAATATAGGAAAATTTATCGAATATATAGAAATTTTATTAAAAGATGGAGATAAATGGAAATACATGTCTCAGAATGCTATCACTACTGTAATTGATAAATACGCAGTCTTGAAACAAACCCAAATTGCAGAGCAAATTATTGAATATGGAGGAAGATTATCTAATGGGTGAAATTTATTCTACAATATTAAAAACTTTATTCATGTCATTAACTGATAGAGTGATGAAAACAAAGTATGATTTAAAAAAAATTCAACAATTAACTAAAAATGATATTTGAGAAAATTATAGAAATACAAATCCAATAAATATAGATAAGTTTAAATTTCAGAAGACAACTACAGGTGGATCATAGGGTGATCCTTTACAGTTTCTACAGGATTTAGAATCATGGAGTTATTCTGTTGCCAATTCAATCTTTTATTGGTGAAACGGGTTATCGATATGTCAATAAATATGTAGCACTTGGTAGTATATCACTTTTTGTTGATAAACAAAAATCATTAAGAGGAAAAAAATTAAATATATTTATGGATATGCTTCTTCGATATATTTATTAGCAAAATATTGTATTGAAAATGAAATATGTCTAAACAACTATGCCAAATATATCAATGGCTCCTCGAATTATATTGATTTTATATAAAGAAAAGGAAATGTGAAATGTTAGAGATAACAAATAGATTGAAACTGCATCTTGTAGATATCTTCAGGCACACTAATGCCTTGAAACTTTATGAGGAGTTTCTTCAGACACAATGGTTGTCATTTGATGAGATATACCAAATACAGTGGACGAGACTGAAAAATCTACTTGATCATGCTTATATTAACGTACCATATTACCACAATTTATTTAATTCTATTAGAATTCATCCAGATGACATAAGATGTTTAGAGGATTTTAGAAAACTGCCAATTCTTACAAAAGAGATTATACGAGCTAACATTGAAGATATACTTGCTAAGAATAAAGAGATGTTTAAACCACATAAAAAGTCAACAGGGGGATCAACTGGTGTGCCCTTACAATTTTATATCGATAGTAAAGCCCACAGTGCTTCTTGGGCTTTTATTTATAGAAGCTGGCACCTTGGTGGGTGGAGCCCTGGTGATCGAGTTGTGGTGGTTGGAGGAACTTCATTATATCCATCGATCTATGCGTTTAAGAAATTGTTATATATCAAAATGAATAACTGGTTAACTCTTTCCGCCTTTGAAATGAGTAATAATACTATGAAAAAGTGGATTAATAAGCTGAGAAAATTCAAAGCCAGATATATGTATGCATATGCATCTAGTGCTTATCTCCTAGCTAAATATTTTGAAGAGAATAGTATTAGTAACATTTATTTTGATGCTATTTTTACTACCGCTGAAGTTTTACATCCTAAATTTCGGGAAACTATAGAACGAGTTTTCTCATGTGAAGTATTTGACACATATGGAGGGACTGATGGCGCCGGATTTGCTTTTGAATGCAAGGAACATACTGGTTTACATTGTACTTCGGAGAATAGTATTATTGAAATTTTAAGAGAAGATGGCAGTGTAGCTGAAAATGGTGAAACAGGTGAAATCATTTCGACTGATTTGTTCAACTATTCTATGCCTTTTATTAGATATAAAGTAGGGGATATTGCAGCCTATGATCTGAATCCATGTAATTGTAAGAGAGGTCTTCCACTATTGAAAAACATTCAAGGGCGTTCAAATGATTTTGTAACTACACGAAATGGACAAAAAGTTCACGGTGAATTCTTTGCTCATCTGTTACATGGAATAAATTGGATCTGTCAGTTTTATGTTGTTCAGGAAAGTACAACATCATTATCGTTATATCTAAAACTCGATAAGCCTCATTCTCATCAAGAAATACGATGGATTGAGAATAGACTAAAAAGAAAATTCTTTGATATGGACATAAATATTTCTTTAACAGAAAATATACCAAAAGCCCAAAGTGGCAAATTTAAATTCATTATTAATAGGACAGTGAGCTAATCAAGAGATGACGATCTATAAATTCTATATTTTTTATTAATATCCTGCATGGATTCTTTGTTTAGGTTTTTACTTAGACACCGCAAGAAATTCAAACTTTATAGATATAGTATCCATAAAACAAATATGAATTCTTCATGAAATTTAGGATCAAGTCTTTTTGGGATAGTTCTGCAATAATTCAATGGCTCCAGCTGTGTTAATCACGGGTCGTTAGGGGCTACAAAATTTATGTTTATTTCTTATTAAGACTTGGGACTCCAATCATCTCCAATCTTTTTCGAATTAATGTCTTTTGTTTTTGGTGTAATGAAAATGACTACGGTTTATGTTCGAGTCTTAAATTGGTCGGTGGACATAACCCCTGAATTTCATAAAAACCTATATCAGGAAATTGAAATAGCGGTTTCCCAAAATAATCTTTGTTCCAACCAACATTAGTACCCATGTTTTTACATGGAGAGATAGATTGGAGTATAAAATCTGTATCTGTTTTTGGTTGACTATCAATAAAGAGAGGATTCTCGTTAATACCATTGGTGTCATAGTTTAATGCCCGCCATTCAACCCAAGTTTTGTTTTCTCCACCCACATACCCAATATTTGTACCACTTACCCTAAATGAACAATTATGATCAATTATTTGCCCATAGTTAGAGTTGCTATCAATGTACCAGTTTGGCATAAATGGATCAAGAACGTATATTATGTTGTTTTGGTATTTATTTGATGTCGAGTAACGTCTAGCACTTATACCGCAAGCGGCTCTATCATTTGTTATAGGTACTAATATAGTATTATTATATACAGTATTATTCGTACAACCGAATCCCGGTCCACCACTGTGATCATAGAAACTTATTCCAGCACGCGAATTGTTATATAATATATTTCCATAAATCTCAGATTCGTTCGTTGCGTGAAGACCCATGCCATTTCTATTATTGTGTATATTATTATATCTAATTATTATGCCGTATGTCTTTTCATCTCCAGCGTCTTCCGGATTTATTTGGATCCCTTCTATCCGGTTATGATGGCAATGACAATATTCAATAATAGAATTGACCGTATTCTCAGACAAATAAACTCCATGTCCAGTGTCAGAAAAGCGAACCTCGCAATTTGAAATAGTAACAGAGCCATCCCCAGTTATAATATTGGCGTTATAAGATTTTTCTGCGAGGATTCGCTTAATAGAGCATTCCCTTCTATCCCAAACGACAATAGCAGTAAGAATGCCTTGTGAAAGGTGAAAATCTTGAATAGTAATATAACCCCGATCATCAATTTTTATACATTGATCTCTAACACTCACTTCAATCCCAGAATTTTCATAAGCGATTTCAGGATTAGAAACCGAGTAGATATAGAGAGTATTCGATGACCAGTACCAATCTTTTTCGTTATTTAGATTTACCAACAGAGTTTGTTTATTCCCCCGAATGCCATCGAAAAATACTTGATTGAAAGATGGTTCAGTTTGTAAAGTGGCCTTCCAAATATTCTCGTTGTGTATTGTCCACACAGTAACTAAATTCGATCCTTTAATTATTGGTCTATCCCCAGTTCCGTAGGCGCCGATGATAATATGGTTAGCTACAGAACCAGAAGACTGTATAACAAGCATCTCACGCCAGGTTTCGCCACGCTTAAAGAGAATGGAATCACCAGGCATAAAATGAGTGTAATTGACTTTTGCGATTTTCTTCCATGCATTATATATTGAGGTTCCAGTATTTTCATCGTTGCCATTTGTGGCATCCACGTAATATGTTGTTGACCAACTCGCTGAGGACATGACGAAGACGGTTAAGATAACAAACGTAGCTATTTTGGTTATAGACATTATTTTTTTTATTTCCATCAGGATTCCAATACTAACAAACTCCTGGATTAATCATTGGAAAATAGGGAACTATAATCGGCTTTCTGTGTAATTAAACTCGCAAAAATAATACCATAATATTTTGAGCATTTCTATTAAGGCAATACCGGACTATTTTTCCCTTATTAAAATCAAGAATTGAAAGATCAAATTCATTCAATTTACTAAATTCCTCAGTTAACCTCTTCAATTTTATAACCTGCCATTTCTCACACCCAAATAATTCCCACTTAGATTGACTTATCATTAATTCATAGTATCCACCCAATAATTCAATTCTTAACAAATATTGTCGTAAAGAAAATAGTTACTAAATATTCCAGGATTTATTCATAGAAAAGGAGGTAAGAAAAAATGTCCTTATCCGGCAAAATGTGCCGATTTTGAGAGATTCTCACCGATGGTAAATTATGTCCCTTAGTATTTGATTATTAAGAAATAATCCTACCGATACCTCAAAGGCACGCATATTGTATTATGTATTCATCGAAACAAGGGATACAAATCAACTATCGGTGGGGATATGCTTACCAAAACAAAAACCAATATTTTTTCGGTCATTCTTTCCATATATGCCATCTTCACCCTTAATGCGCAAGTCGTTGTAGAGGGAGAGATCACGCTTCAATGGGATGATAATTCCGACAACGAATATGGCTTTTGTATCGAACGTACGATAAACTCGAGTGGGATATGGGCTCCCCTCGATTCTGTAGATGCCGATGTTACGGAATATGGACCATTCTCTTTCGTTTCACCCGATACCCATCATGTTCGAGTTTACGCATATAATGAGCTGGGAAACTCGGGACATACAAATATCATTTCGATTATTTTCAGCAATGCTGAGACAGCAGCCCCTACGATTAACGAGATAAACCGAACTCCAGAATCAAATATTCAATTGGATTGGTCAGCGATTAACGGCGCCGTTGGTTATAATATTTATTATAGTAATGAGCCATACTTTATTCCGGATAAAACGGGTGGTAGCAATCGAATTGCTGAGAATATGATCGATCAGGATCCAGTAGCTGAAGGCATACAATGGATTGATACTGATCGACAAGTCGGTAATCACGCTGAAAATTTTTTTTATGTCATTTCGGCATTAACCCAAAATGGTGAGAGTGGATTCTCAAATCGGGTTGGCGTGTTTGATTTTCATCTGGTGACTTCCCCAACGACTCAATTTAACGAAATTGCTTTGCCATTGGCTGTACCCGGGATCAACAATGCCCAGGACCTTTTAACGGCCATTCCCGGGTGTACCTCGGTGGCTCGATGGAATTCCAATTTGCAGTGCTATGAGCAATATGTCCCAGGGATTCCTCCTACAAATTTTTCAGTGGAAATGGGGCATCCTTATTATGTCAATATCACGGGTGATACCGTTGTTACGCTAATGGGCGAGTTTACCGATCCATCCTTCAACCTGGTGACGACATCCACGACGAATTTCAATGAAATCATGCTGCCCCTGGATAAATCCCATATTACCAAAGCCTCCCAACTCATGGAAGATATTCTCAGTTGCAACAGTATCGCCTACTGGGATGCTTCGATTCAGGCTTACCAACAGTATGTTCCCGGTATTCCGCCTACCGATTTTGATGTGAGGGTCGGTTATCCATATTATGTGAATGTGAATTCCGATGTCGCCTGGCCTGGAGGGGGAGTATCGAAACGGGTAAATTCGGTTTCTGCAATATCCCAAAATGGAAATGGGACTCATGCACCCCATATCGTATGGGGTAAGATAAGAACCGAAGGCAATACCTCGATTGAGAATGGAATTCATTTTTCGGCTTTTGTCACATCACGTCCCGATGAAAAACTGACTGAGAATTCACCTGGATGTAAGCTTGAAAATGGATACTGGTTGGTCCAATGTGGAGGTTTCAAATCCGCCTGGAATGCGGGAGAAATATTAAGGATTATGTTTGAGGAAAAACAAGGGGAGAAAAAAATTGAGATAGAAATCGAACTTACTTACGATTCTGCGGATGAAGCAGAGGTGATATATTTCGAAAAAGATCAATATCTGCCCCAAGATTATGGTTTCGATCAAAATTATCCCAATCCCTTCAATCCCAGGACAACGATCCCCTATCAAATATCGAGAGATGGCAGAGTCAAGATTTCGATTTACAACAAGCTGGGACAGGAAATTTGCACTTTGGTCGATGAGGTAAAAGAACAGGGGAATCACGAGGTGGTTTGGAATGGGAGAGATTTAAATAACAACACTGTCAGCAGTGATATGTACATGGTTCGAATGGAATCTGCAAAATTCGTTCAGAGCCGAAAAATTCTTCTAATCAAATAGAGAACACCCAAGAAAATGAGAAATCTATCTATCGTAATGAGGCATACTTTAGGAAAAGTTTTCATCTTTTTTGCCGTATTTACTCTGACAACATTGATTTATGGAGGGGGCGTCCCCCACAGTGTCAGTGGTACGGTCTCCTATGAAGAAGGTGGTTCTCCGGCAACAGCTACATTTACGGCAACCTTAAGTTCGACAGGGGATCAACTCACAGAATCCTCAGCCGGTTGTGGATATGATGGAGGTTATTATTGGATTCAATGTGGATCATTCTCTGGTGATTGGTCTGCCGGGGACATCGTCACTGTTGAACTGGAAGATGGATCGGGCCGTTCCATATCGGGTAGTGTCACATTAACAAATGATGCATATGATCAGCTCAATTTGGTCATACCGTTACCGGAAGAGACCATTACCCAGCCAGGCACGCCCACAGGGGAGACGAGTCCCACGAAAGGGGTGAGTCACACCTACACGACCGGCGGGGCCACCTCCAGTCTGGGTCATACTATAGAGTACAGCTTTAACTGGGGAGACGGCACGAGCTCTTCCTGGTCCACGTCCAAGAGCGCGTCTCACAGCTGGAATACCACAGGATCAAAGACAGTGACCGTGACTGCCCGCTGCCAGACCCATACGGATAAGTCCAACACTTCATCGGGATTATCTGTAAATGTTCAGGATCCGGAAGAGACCATTACTAAGCCAGGCACGCCGGCAGGAGAGACCAGTCCCACGAAAGGGG
>Ga0114922_10005783_pt1 | contig 11378 bp, 9 predicted proteins | sample AartaG_FD_100975 | JGI IMG/M metagenome (GOLD analysis project Ga0114922, IMG submission 100975) | Deep subsurface microbial communities from Aarhus Bay to uncover new lineages of life (NeLLi) - Aarhus_00045 metaG | ecosystem: Environmental > Aquatic > Marine > Oceanic > Sediment | place: Aarhus...
CTTAAGATTCTACCGCGGCTCAGCCGCGCCGTTACCGTCATCCCGGAAGGGGCTCTCAAAAAACATTTCTGCAGGCCTTTACGCTGGTTGTTGCTTTTTGTCGCCGTTCGGTTTGCGCTGCCGCTTCAACCCTTTCCCACAGAATTGGAAGACGTCCTCGGACACTTTATCGGCTTGGTTTTGATCGGATTGGTCAGTTGGCTGTTGATTGAAATCGTTTATCTGCTCGAAGATTGTGTTTTCGCCGGCTTCGATATCGAAGAAAAAGACAACCTCAGGGCTCGAAAGATTCATACACAGCTAAGGGTAGTAAAACGCATAGCAATTGTTATTGTAACCATTTTGGCATTCGGGACCATGTTGATGACTTTTCCGAGGGTGCGGCAGTTGGGAGCGGCCATCCTGGCCTCGGCCGGTATCGTCGGGATCGTCCTCGGTATGGCCGCACAGAGGACCATCGCAACCTTTATCGCAGGACTGCAAATAGCTTTCACTCAGCCGATTCGAGTAGATGATGTGGTCATAGTGGAAAATGAATGGGGAAGAATCGAAGAGATAACACTGACATACGTTGTCGTCAGAATTTGGGACCTCAGGAGACTAATCGTACCCATCACGTATTTCATCGAGAAACCTTTTCAGAACTGGACACGCGTTAAGGCCGATATCCTCGGCACCGTATACATTTATGTCGACTATACTGTTAGTGTCGATGCCGTAAGGCAGCAGCTTAAAAAAATCCTCAACGACTGTGAGCTTTGGGACAGGAAGGTTTGTGGGCTGCAGGTTACCAAAACAACTGAGCGTACGCTTGAGCTTAGGGCTCTTATGAGTGCCGCCGACGCTTCAGATGCCTGGGCTCTGAGGTGCCATGTCAGAGAAAAACTCGTGGAATTCATTCGCGAAAATTTCCCGAACGCATTGCCTAAGCTAAGGGCCGAATTCGATAAGCAAAAAAGTTAAGTATTGATTATGACGATTATTGTAAAACACTTATGGCGCAGAGTACTGAAGCTCCTTAGGTTGTCGCCGTTGTCACTGGCGAAAAAGTGCCAGCTTACATTTGGCGCTGCGGCCGTCTTTGTCTTGGCTCTTGTGCTTCTTCTGCCATATATTTGGATGGGGCAGTTGACAAAAAAGGCCTCTTTGGATGCGGGAAGGGCCAAAGCCGAAACCGTGCTCTATCAGCACTTTCAGTTAAATACCCTTCTCGCACTGGACAATACCGGGGCCGTCCTCGATGTAAACGACCCGGAGATACGCCTGGTTCGCTTCACAAAAGATGGTGTTGCCGGCCTCACCAGCTTGACCGAAGAGCAGAGGCGGATGATTAAATCTCTAAGGTCCGAGGAAACAAGAGACGACAATATTTTTTTTGCAAGAAAAGCCGGCATTCTCTACAGCAATTATGTGCGAATCTTTAAGGCTGATGATACTTGTATAAACTGCCATAAGCCGCAGGGTTCTGCCAGCGCTTTTTCGCCGAATGAGCAGATAGGAGCGGCGGTTATTCAACGACCGGCCGGTGAAATCGACAAAATTGTACTTATGAATCGCGTCTGGGTAATAGTGGCCGGACTGATCGCTGGAGCTGGAGCTATCGTTGCTTTTTATATGATAACACAGAGGGTAATCCTCAGACCCATCCGCCAACTCCGTGCTCTCGCAAGTAACGTTGCTGAGGGAAATCTCGATATAAGAAGCGCGATAAAAACCGGGGACGAATATGAAAAGCTCGCAAATGCCTTTAATAATATGCTCGATGGGCTCCAGGCCACGCAGGAGAAACTGCGCCAGGCAAACAAGCAGCTCGATGCCAAAATAACCGAGCTTTCCGAACGAAATATCGAGCTGTTCAAGGCCAACAAAATAAAGAGCGAATTTTTAGCCAATATCTCACACGAATTCAGGACCCCGCTGAATGCGATACTGGGCTTTGCGCAGGTACTGCGGGAGAAGCCAGGCCTTCTAAAAAAGGAAAAAGCACAGAGGTACGCCGAGAATATCATTACAGGAGGAAACAGGCTCTTGAATATGATTAATGACCTGCTCGACCTGGCAAAGACGGAAGCCGGAAAAATGGAGCTGCACATAGAAGAAACCTCTGTGCCGCAGTTGTGCAAAGCGCTGATAGCATCCTTTTCGTTACTGACGAAGGAAAAGAAAATCAAAGTCAAGCTCCTCAGCGATGACAATGTCCCTGCCCTTATGACGGATGCAGGCAAAGTACAGCAGATTCTTTACAATTTTCTAAGTAACGCGGTAAAGTTCACGCCCCAGCGGGGAAGGATTGAAATTCGAGCCAAACTTCTGACGGATGAAAACACAGTCCGAATCGCGGTAACCGATACCGGTTGTGGTATCGCCGAGGCTGACAGGGAGAAGATATTCGAAAAATTCCGGCAGGCTGACGGCTCCATAACACGCGAATCGACCGGCAGCGGTCTCGGCCTTACCATCAGCAGGGAATTAGCGGCTATGCTGGCGGGCAATATAGGCCTGGAAAGCGAGCTTAACAAAGGCTCGACATTCTGGCTCGATATCCCCCTTACACTCACCAAAAACCAAAAAAAACACCCTTAAAACAAATCATACGGTTTTCCGATTGACGATTGATGATTGACAGTTTAGAATCGAATACAGGTATTGGTAATTACCACTTACCAGTTACCTGCTGAAAGGAAGGTGTACTGATGGCTCGGAAATTTGTAAAAGCAATTTTCCCCGGCTCCTTTGACCCCATTACGAATGGGCATTTGGATGTCATCAACAGAGCTATAAAGCTCTTTGACGAGCTTGTCATTGCAGTTGGGCGAAGTCCCGTCAAAAACCAGCTTTTTACACCTCAAGAAAGGGTGGAGATGATAGTTGAGCTGACGGACGATATGCCCGGCGTCTCGGTTGAGAGTTTCGACGGCCTCACCGTTGAATATGCTGCTGATAAAAAGGCAGATGTTATACTGCGAGGTCTGCGAAGCCTTACGGATGTGCAGTATGAGTTCCAGCTTGCTATGACTAACAGGGCTGTGGCCGGTATAGAAACCGTCTTTGTTATGACCAGCGCGCAGTACGGCTTTACCAGCTCGACACTCATCCGCCAGGTTGCCTCGCTGGGGGGTAACCTTTCAAACCTGATTCCGGAAAATGTCCGTAATCGGTTGCGGCAGCGCCTTAAAAAAAAGTAAAAGGGACACTCGATGCTCGATACTCGTCGACGTTCGAGAATCCGCCATTAGGCGTCCTGTGGAGAGTTACGAGCCCCGTTAGAAGTAAACCAACCGCAAGGACGGAAGAAGTTTGCGAAGGAACTTCTAACGGGGCGAGGTTCGAAAATGTTGACGGTTAGTGTTGAAACGCGTTTTTGGGCATCGCACCAGTTGACCTTGACGGACGGCTCAAAAGAGCCTCTGCACTCTCACAACTGGGCGGTTACCGCTGATGTCAGCAGCAACATGCTGAGCAATATGGGACTCGTTATGGACTTTCACCGGCTAAAGGAGATGCTCGATAATATCGTGGCTGAGTTTGATAATATGGTATTGGACAGCATCGATTATTTTCGGAGGAACAACTCATCGGCCGAAAATATAGCCGGATACATATATGAAAAACTTCAGTTCAAACTGCCCAAAGACGTCAGGCTTGAAGCCGTTAGGGTGGCTGAGGAGCCGGGATGTTCGGCAAAATTCGCAGGTCCGTCTTAACGGACAAATGCAAAAAAATGAGTTTGGAAACCTGATAAATAGATGGGGCCCGGCAATTCGCCCTATAGAGGTTTTCAAAATTGGACGATATTTCCTGAAAAGGGCCCGTAGCTTGCCGGCTCAGCAGGTTTCTGGTATGATATATATGTAACCGGTTTGCCCGGTGCTGGATACTCGACGAGCGTTAAGTATCGAGTATTGAGTATCGAGTATCGAGAGTCGAGTATATGCTCTGTCAAATTTGTAACAAGAATGATGCCACTATTCACCTGACTGAGATTGCTGATGGAGTGCGCGCCGAGATGCATATTTGTGAGCATTGTGCACAGGAGCAGGGTATTGCCGTCAAGAGTCAGATCCCCTTAAATGAGCTGCTCAGCAGCCTGCTTGCCGTCCAGCCGACAGACGAGGAGCTGTTCGGCCCTTCGGAGAAGGGCGCCGCCTGTCCACACTGTGGCTTTACACTGGCTCAATTCCGCAAAGAGGCCGTCCTCGGATGTCCTTATGATTATGAGGTCTTTGAGAAACCGCTTCTGAACCTTATAAAAAAAGCGCACAACGGTAAAACTACTCATTGTGGTAAGGTCCCTTCGAAGACCTCCACGGGTACAAAAGAGCAAATAAAGCTTATTGTACTTCGTCAACAGCTCGAAGACGCCCTGCGAAGCGAAAATTACGAGCGGGCCGCCAAATTGAGAGACGAAATAAAAAAATCTCAAAACTGAGGAAAAATACGAGACACCCTTCACGAGATGAGAGAAAAGAAAATATGAAGCTGACTGATCTAAGTAGCGACATAAACGAATGGTTTAGCGGCTCAGGACCTTTGGCCGATATTGTTATATCCTCACGCATTCGTTTGGCCAGAAATCTGGCCGGATACAAATTCTTGAACCGTTGCAAAACAGCCGAAAAGGCCGAAATTCTAAAAAAGCTCAGAGACGTCCTGACGTCCCTGGACCTCGGCGACAAAGTCTTTTATATCAGCGTCGACAAAGCACCAGTGCTCAACAGGCATTTCCTCGTCGAAAGACATCTTATCAGCAGACAACACGCCTTCGGAAAGGGACCGAGAGGGGCAGTTATCGCACAGCGCGAATTCTTCACCGCTATGATTAACGAGGAGGACCATCTGCGAATCCAGGTGCTCAGAGGCGGTCTGCAGCTATCTAAATGTGCCGAGCAGATAAATCACATCGACGATATGATTGAGAAGAAGGTCAGCTATGCCTTCAGTCCTCGTTATGGATATCTGACGGCCTGTCCCACCAATCTGGGCACGGCGATAAGGGTTTCCGTAATGCTGCATCTGCCGGCCTTGAAGATAACGGGACAGATAGAGAAATTCTTCAATGCCGCCAGGGACATGAACCTCGCCGTGCGGGGTCTTTTCGGGGAAGGGACCGAGGCCGCAGGAGATTTCTATCAGATTTCAAATCAGGTTACACTTGGTATCTCGGAGGCCGATATCATCGCCCAGTTTGAAAACGCCGTCATCCCTGAAATTGTCGAGTATGAAAACGCTGCCAGAAATCAGCTCCTCTCCAAACAGATAGACGTCCTTGATGATAAGATTTCGCGGGCGATGGCGCTGCTGCGAAATGCACATTTGATAAGTTCACAGGAGGCGTTGTTCTTGCTGAGCCATTTACGATTGGGTCTGAATATGCGCGACCAAATGGGAGCTTCGACTCCTGCCATCGATACGCTTTGCACGCTCAGCCAGAACGATATCGCTGCCGATAAGAGTCGTGGCCTTTCCATTGAGACCATAAACCGCCTGTTTATGCTGACGCTGCAGGCTCATCTGCAGTTAAACTATGGAAAACCCCTCGACGCCACACACAGAGACGTGCTTCGGGCCAAGATTATTCGCTCTGCACTGACCCAGGAAACCTGACAAAAAAGCTAAAATCGTAGTCCATAGATGGGCGATCAACTTTCCGTCATTTTATATAGCCCCCACCCCTGCGCTGGGGGGATTTCCCGTCCTTTTGTTTAGCCCCCAAATTTATTTGGGGGTCAGACGGTAGGGTGCGATATTTCGCACCACTTTGACTGAGCTTGTCGAAGTAGTCGAAGGGGAAGAATCTGGCCACCGAATAGAATCAATCCCACATCTGTCATTCCTGCGAAGGCAGGAATCCAAAATAAAACGTCATTGCGAGGCCTGCCTTTTAGGCCGAAGCAATCTCAATACTGTTTAGCCCCCAAATTTATTTGGGGGTCATCCTTCGAAAATTTAATTTTTGATTTGTATTTTTGCATTTTGATTTTTAATTTCCATTCCTGCCCCCTGTTCCCCTGATATCCACTTCCTGTTTACCTGATAAACTTTTTTCTCTCTGTGAAATGCAAACCGAAAAGCCTTTAATTGCTGCCTGGCACTAATTTCTCCATATTCAATAGGTGCTGGATGGAATGTCCAGTGCTGTAGACCTTGCGGCGATGCGTGAGGACAAACTGAGAAAAAAGGCCGAGCTGAAATTGCCCGGCCATCTTACTTTGCACTTCTTATATGCCTACAGAAACTATGAGTATTCAAGGCAATATTTCAATCTGATAAAGCGTTGGGATCAAACTCTCTTAATTCTATCTCGACAAACTGTGTCACACCATATTTCTTTGCTGTTTCTTTTAGAACCTCGTTTGTACGGAATGCTAAATCCTTGCCTTCTGCATCATACTCTATCTTATACTTAACCGGCAAAGAACCTACATCTTTTAAGTACCCTGAAATATAATCTTCAAAATTCACCCGTTTGTCTATAGGCTCGTTACGCTTCAAACTGGTAAGAGTATGATATATTTTCCCATCTTTCAAAAACCAATCCCGTTTATAAACACTCGACCTTGCCTTCTCCTCCAGATACACTTCAACTTCCAATTGCATATTTTCATTTTTAACCATTTTTATAATCCGCTCACGTATTTGTTTTGAAAGTGTACTACCAGCTACATTTCTGGAGATATCAATACGCAGTGGCAATTGATCTTGCTTTTTTATAAGCTCATGTACATATCTAATTGCATCCTCCTCAGACATACATTTAACTGGATCAATTGTTCTGGGATACTCACGTTGATTATAGGTATCGGAACTGTAGGGTTTTAGGCATTTTAAAATATAAACGTAATCATCAATAACATCGAGCTTAAACCAGCTATTGAGAGTAGTTACAGGTTTACGCCCAAAAGCATGTTTGGGTACAATGTTCATGATTTCCCTCAACTCAGCCAGTTTTGTTGTACGTCTCGCATCGAGTTCCGCTCTTGCCAGAATCAGTTCTATCTGGATTGCTTCGTTCTTCTTTAGCGAGATGATTTTTCGTTCAGTATGTTCAATCTGAGTATCCAGCAATTTAATCTGGGAGTATACTTCCGTTACACACCGAATTGCCTTTGATTTTGCTGTTTCTTCTGCTTTCCAAAGATCAAACATAAATTTTTCGCTTTCTTCGCGAGTCCGTCTCTGTTTGTATGGAGGATTCATTAACGTCTTAGTTTCAGGCAAATTGGCAAGGGCTATTCGTATCAATTCTCCCAATTCATCATCGTCGATGGCTTGTACGCGGTCCAAAACACTTCCTTGCTTTTCACTATCAGCCGCGATTGCCAATGGGCCCAATATCAAACATACAAAAGCAATTAAAAGCCATACTTTTTTGAATTTACTATTCATAATTTAGTCTCCTTAATAACTTTTTGCTAAAATCGTTTCTGTTACTTTAGTTTGTCTTTCTGACTTTCGTGCAACTTTGCTTTCTGCCGCCGCTGTATCTACTCGTCTGTTTTCCTTTATGACACAAAAATAGTTCTTTCTCTCCATTCCGGCTTCGTGAAATTCCGGCGTGCCATAATCGATAAGTCCACTTGCCGTCTTATACGCTCGAACTGCTCGTTCCTGCATTCCTAACCGCTCAAAAAATCGACCTGCATCCAGCCATGCCACCAATTCTCTTGGTACACTTGTCATCTGTTCGTTTTCGCCTGCTGCAGGAACCGGAACTTTTTCTGTAGCGCCATGATGTAGTCCCCGGAAGTTTCCGCAAACAAATGCGCCAATTGCGATCAGCATAATCGTCAACATTAGCCCTGCCGCTCGCAGCCGTTTTCCAAACCTCCTGCTGCTTACCAAAGCTCCTGTTGATTCGCGTAACAAGCGATCTCTAAATGCGTCACTAACCGAACCGGATGTCAGGCTGTCACTTATCAATTTGTCTATATCGAAGTCACTCATAATGGAACTCCTTTGTAACGCACGCTTTAAGCTTTAATTTGTTTATAAACTTGGGCAAACTTCTCCCTGGCCCTTGCTAAAAGTGATTCCGTTGCTTTTACTGTGGCCTCTTGAGATTCCGCTATCTGACGTACTGTTTGCCCTCTTAAGTATTTGGCTTCCAGAACTGAACGATAATGAACCGGCAGTATAGCAAGTGCCTCATGTACCAAAGATTCTGACGAATACTTATTTCTGCTTTCAATGCTTTTTTTAAAAAATTGCGTTTCATACCATTTATGCCGGCCTTCTTTTGATTCGACCTTCATATAACAATTCTTTGCTATGCCCACCAGCCATGCTCGAAATGTTGCTCGGCGTGGCTTGAATTTCCCGATATTACGAGCAGCGGTTACAAATACTTGTTGAGTAACATCTTCAGCCATCTCTTGCTGTCCGCAGGCAAGACTCGAACAATACCGATAGATTGCATCGAAATGCTGTTCGAACAAAATTCGCCACGCTTCATCATCACCTTTCTGGGCGCTCTTTATTGCAAATATTTCAACATCAATGTTCATCAACTCATTTTCTCGCCAAACCCAGAGCTCTTTGTTGTATTCTCTACTATGTATTCCCCTCTAAACACCAAAATCATTCGGAGAAATTTTTTGAAAAGACATTTTTTCGCCCTGCCAATCCCAAGTCTACCAGTTTTCAGGGGGCCCCACAAGAGCGAAACTCTTGGTTAGTAAGCCGTCATTTAGTGCGGAGTCATCCCGACCGAAGTCCGCCGCAGGCGGACGCAGCGGAGGGATCAATTAAAAACAACGCCGGCCTTCTCGGCCTCAACCGGCTATATACTAAATACTATCGACTAACGACTAATTGCCACCTGTCCACTATAAAAAAACGTTTACCCCGCCTGCCCCGCTTGTCCCCGAATGTTGTAATCGGGGAACCAGATTATCGGGGTCCACTTTCTAACCGGGCCGAGATACAAGAATGGATTGAAGCTTATCCTGTGTTATCAGTAAATCTCCCAGAAAGCCCGAATTATTGCGGCTTCGATAATCATTATTATCGGCAACAGCATTACAAAAAGATACATCAGCAATGAAAGAAGGGTTGTCCAGACTGTGGGGAGCTTTTGCATAACGTTATCTGACAAGTGGTATGCTACGGCGTATTTGCGGGCAAAAGGTAATTTGCTAAATGGTTTTTCCCTTAATATTCTAAATATTGTCGGGAGAATATCTTCATCGGTAATCTCAAGATTCGCGTCTTTTATCTGCTTCTTGAGTCTTGATAGCGCACGGTTCTGTGAAATTTGGGTGGAAACGCCGAGGCACAAAAACATGGAAAGGCCGACTAATATAGGGTCCTTCAAACCTATCCCTACAATGGCCATTACTGCCACACTGCCAATCATAAAAGCACTTTTCAAAAATGAAATTCTTGAAAACAAGACCAGCTCGAAAACTCTCCCTCCGTCGAGAGGGATAAGCGGAACAAGATTAAGATAACTCAGTATCAGCGAGAATGCCCCGAATCCAATCAGAGGCCTGACTTCGTATGCGCTACCTATAAACAAACAAATTGTACCAATCACAATACCAAACGCCGGGCCCAGTAGATAAACGATAACCCTTTGTAAAGGTGTGGCCTCTTTCTCTTCACCAAAGGTCGCTGCACCCAGAAACGGAAGAAATACCACCTGCACATCCTTATACTTGAACAAACGCATTCCGAGAACGTGCCCTGATTCATGAATGAACAATGCCGCTATAAAAATAAGTACAGTTCCAAATGAAAAAGAAAATCCAAAAGCAATCGTAAATAATAGCAAACTGACTAACAAGACGGCCAGTTTCCCTGCATACCCTGTCTTTTTAGCCTTGGTTATCTCACGTATCTTTGAGAAGGCTTTGACCTCAACTTCTATAGGTATCTCGATGGCGGTTACGCTTTGTGTTTGCGATAGTTTGCGTCTTTTGGCATGCAGGCCTTTGAGCTTTCTTTGGCCCTTGGCGAACTTGTATAAATGGCGCAGGATCCCAATCACACGGAATTGATAGTAACTCTCATCCGTTTTTCTGATGATGCCATTGGCTTCAAGGTCGTCAATTTGGTCATCTGCGTTTTTCTTCTCAGATAATACGAAATCGGTCGGCCCCATAACAATCCGTACCTTCTCTGGTTGCATATTCGCTAATTGGCTGAGGTGGGCCTGAAACTGTTTCTCCAAAGTCTCTGCATAAGGATCGATGAGGGTGGTGTTCGGGATGTCCCCGATAATGTCGTGAGCAATGCCATTTACTGTTAACAATCTGTGATCATCGGAAAAAAACGAGAGAAACTCAATCTTGGCCGGCGCATTTTGGTCGGGTAATGGAGATACGCTTACGGTTGCGTAACATTTCTCAGCAGGGTTGAAATAGACCAGATTCCATCTTCTCGAATGCTCGGAAACGATAGTTTCATCGAATATTTGAGCATGAGAGAAATCAAAACCCAAACCCGCTAACTCTTTTTCATACGTATCGAACAACGCTCTCAAATAGGAGGGAAGTTCAGATAGATCGTGCAGCTCGCAGTCGCTTTTCTTGAAGCGTACGCCAAGTAACTTTTTTGTTAATATTCCATAGACCAGAAGTTTGAAAAAGGCTAGGAATCCTGCTATGTAGAATGCGTATCGGAGAAGATCCATCGTAACATTCCTTTTCTCGCTTAGCTAAATTGGACTATCGCTCTGCAAATAGCTTTCAAATATGACCTGGGCAGTCATATATCCAAGGCGTTTCACCATAAAGACATTCTAAGAGCAGGTAAAGAAATTATAAACAAAATTGTACTGCACTTTTTTCCCACAGTGAGATAGTGCCTTCTGTCTTCCGCCCTTGTGCCTTCATGGCGTGTTAAAATAGGCAAAAAGGCGCGACCAAAACCGGCCATAGTTAAAACCAAAATCCCATAAAAATAAAAAATTATAACTCTTTTGCTACCAATAACTTAATCCTGTAAATCCTGTCAAAAACAAACCGCTTTTCGTATCAAACGCGCACATTCGTGCATTTATAGAGGCGCTTCTTTTTTTTACAGAAGCCCAAAATTAAGGAAATGGTCAATAACCGTGAAATACGATATACGATATACGAGCATCGAGAATCCAACTTTAGCTCACTTTAGGCACTTTAGCTCACTTTTCACTAATTTCTCCTCTACAACTGTAGAGAGCGCACTACAAATCGCTCTTTTTATGCAAAACAAACCCAATTTCCGAAAAAGTCAAATGAACGTAAATAATGTATTAACAAAGAATTATGAAAAAAGGACACTTGGTGAACGTGGGAAAAACAAACCCAATTCAAACCCAATACAAACCCAATCAAACCCAATTAAAGCCAATAAAATGCCAAAACAAACCCAATTCAAACCCAAACAAACCCAATTTC
>Ga0114922_10005784_pt1 | contig 11376 bp, 10 predicted proteins | sample AartaG_FD_100975 | JGI IMG/M metagenome (GOLD analysis project Ga0114922, IMG submission 100975) | Deep subsurface microbial communities from Aarhus Bay to uncover new lineages of life (NeLLi) - Aarhus_00045 metaG | ecosystem: Environmental > Aquatic > Marine > Oceanic > Sediment | place...
GAGGAATGGCGTAGCGGATGCGCACCCAGATGGCCGCACAGCAGCCCGCCGCCGCGTAGAGAGCGGCCAGGACGTAGCTGATCCCCACGACCTTGCGGACCGGCATCCCGCGATCGAGCAACTGGTCGTAGAAGTGGCTGCGATCGCCCACCATGAGTGGTCGTTGATTTCGCCAGCGACGTGCCAGCGTAAGCGACATGTCCGCCAGCGGCAGGCCGAAGACCATCACCGAGCCCATGACCCAGCGGATCTGGTGCTGCTTGGCGAACAGCAGCAGCAGGACGGCGGCGTTGAGGCCCAGCAACATCGAGCCGGCGTCCCCCATGAAGATTTTGGCCGGGGCGCGGTTGAATGGGAGGAACCCCAAGGCCGCCCCGAGCATTGCCAAGGCCAGCACCACGCGATGGACATCGTAAGGGTGCCAGCCACCCCACAGATGCATGTGGGCTGCCAGCACCAGGAACCCCGCCGCGATGATGCCCAGCACGCCGGAGCACAGCCCGTCCACGCCGTCGATCAGATTGGTGGCGTTGCATGCGCCAACGACGATGAAGACCGTGATCGGGATCGAGTACGCCAGGACGAGCCAGCCGTCCAGCGAAACGCCGATCTTTGCCGTGAAGACCCGGACGACTTCATTCCCGATGCCGAAGTGAATCAGCACGAGCGCCACGGCGATGTTGCCGAGCAGCTTCATCCGCGGCGTGAGGAAGCGCAGATCGTCGCACAGCCCGAGGGCCATGATCAGCAGGCCGGCCAGCAGGACACCCCCCACGGTGGTCGCGTCTATCCACGGCGCCGATTGGGACGGGTCGGGTTCCTGTCGAAATAGCAACAGTGCGAGCCCAATCCCGGCCGCCCAGCCGAGGAATATCGCTACCCCGCCCAGGTACGGAATCGGTCGTTTGTGCGGCTTGAGGAATTGGTCCGGACGATCGACGTAGCCCTTCTTCAGGGCATAGCGCCGGCATAGCGGCGTGGCCAGCAGCGACACCACCAACGCGCACAGCGGTATCGGCCAGTACGCCCGTAGGATGTCGCCCAGCGTCAGCAGCGGTTCTTTCACGTCCAAAACTCATCCACCGCGGGTACACTGTCGCGCGCGTGAATCGTACAGCGTGGCGCGATTGCCGTACAGCGCCCGCTGCGCCGAGACCGTCCGGGTGCCCCGCCTGAGGGTGAGCGGGGATTATTCCTCGCGGCGTCTCCGCCGCCAGAGTGCCTCACCTTCTCCGCAGCACGAAGAGGGCATGGCTCATGTCTTCGGTAACCTGATAGGCCTTTTCGATGTGGAAATGACGTTCGATGATTCGACGCACACTGGCCATCGAGACTTCACGGGTCTGATTGACTTTCCAGAAGTTCTGCGTCGAAGTCTGCACTTCCGTTCGCAGGACCCGTTGCAGCAGTCGCTTGAGTGCCAGGGGGAAGGGCATCGACAGCGTGATCGGCCGGCCACCCGTCACGCGGAAGCGGGCGTAGAGGCGCAGCGTCTCCACGGGCAGCGTCAACAAGGCGTGCGCCGACGTCACAAATCGCAACTGCGACAAGGCCTGGTCAAACTGTGCGAACGGCAGATGCTGCAAGACGCGCGCGCATAACACCAGCGGGAACTCGCCCGGGGAAAAACGACTGTCCAGCTCGGTGACGGGCACGACCACGTCCGGCCGCAGCGACTCGTTGATGTCGGCCGTGACGCATGTGACCCCGCGACTGCCGAGGATGCCGGACACGATCCCGTTTCCGAGCCCCACTTCGAGGATCCGCTCGGGCCCTTTCTGCAAGATCTCGTTGACCTGATGCCAATACGTGATCATCCGTTCCTTGGACACGTAGAACGAGAAGTCGTAGTACTCGGGGGGGATATCCCGCGGCAACAGTTGCTCGGCTTCGGTTTTTCGGACGTCGGTTGTCATGTCTTCCCTGGCGTGGCGTGGCCGGCGATCATCCGGCCGCGCGGCGGCTAGCCCAGTATACCGCGGTCCACGGGGTTCGTAGACCGCTGTTTGAGGAAACGGACGAGGTAGGACAAGAACTCGGCGATCGTCGCCCCGGGGTCGTCCCACAGCAGGTCGTCGTAGACATCCTCGCCCCCGGGCAGGAACTGCCGCAACGCCGCCCGGAAGCGGCGCCGCGCCAGAAGGTTGGCCCCCAGAATCAGATCTCCCAGGTACCATCGCGCGACGACACCTTCGCGATAGCGACAAACCCGGCGGCGCGCCTCGTCAGCCCCCTGCGTCGCCGCGATGTACATGAGCGCGGGAAAGTCCACCCCGCAGGCGACCGGCAGGGCGATACTGCCCCACAGCCGCGGGTTGATCTCCAGGAACCACGCCTGTCGAGCGGCGGGATCCCACTTGAATTCCACCATAGCCAACCCGTGCCAACGCAGATGATCCAACAGTCGGTGAGCATAAGCCTCCATCGCGGGGTTCCGCGCGGAAGCTCGTAGCGTGCTCGTGCCCCCCGTTATGGTCTTCTCGCGCAGGCGACGATGGGTGAAGGAGGCGATGCGCTGGCCCTCCCAGTACAGGCACGAGACGCCCCAGCCTTCGGCGTATACTCGCTGTTGGACGATCGGATGGCGCTCCGCGGTGAGTTGATATTGCGCGATCACGTCTCGAACGGTCTGGGCGGCCTCCTCCGGAGACGACGCATAGAAGACACCCTTGGCCCCGCAGCCGCGCCGCAGCTTGACCACCACCGGCGCACCCAAGTGGCGCACGGCGTCCGCCAGGTCAACCGGCGTTTCCCAGACCATCCGGCGGGGCACCGGTACGCCCAGGCTCTCGGCCAGCTCGGTCGTTCGCAGCTTGTCATTCGCCAGCGCCAGCCGCTGGGCATCGGCCAACGGCAGAATGACGTTCGCAGGTAGCCGGTCGCGGTGCCGGGCGGCGATCTCGCCTTCGTCATGGCCGGGCAGGTAGAAGTGCGCCCGGCACTGGCGCAGGATGCGCCGCAGGTCCCGCAGGAACTGGTCCGGATCGGCCTGCGGATCGGCGTGGACGAATCTGGCGGCCGCATACCGGGAGCACTGCCCCATGCCGAAGCGGGTGCTGTCCGCCGCTGCCACGCGCAGCCCCAACCGACTCAGGCTGCGGATCGCGGTGTAGCTCGACCGGCACCAGGCATACCCAACAAGAGCATCGCAGCGCATCGTGGGGCTCCCGCAAACTCAATTACTTCTGGCGTTTGGATGACACGGCCTGGAGGAGGACTTCTTCAAGGCGCCCGGCCAGAACCTCCCGGGCGAATTCCCGCTCGGCCAGCCGCCGGCCGTGCAGCGCGAGCGTTAACGCGGCGTTGCCAGCGGCCATCAGGTCGTAGACCCACGGGACCGCCGCTCTGACGCGGTACACGATTCGGTCGAGCCAAGCCATACGCCGTTCCGCTCCTACCCAACGGCAACACGTCGCAGCCGCCGCTGCGCACGCACCCGTTCCAGGGCATCGACAAACCGCTTTCCCATTAGATCGCGCGAGAAAGACTTCGTGGCGAGCTTTCGCGCCCGCTGCCCCATCGCCGGCAGCTCGCCCACACCGTCGCGCAGCGAAACGACCGCGTCTGCGAAAGCCTTCGGGTCATCCGGCGGGACCACGACCCCGCAGCGATGTTCGCGGATCATGTCCGCCAGCCAGCCGGGGTAATTATTCAGGACCGGCAAGCCGCAGGCGATGTAGTCGAAAAACTTATTAGGCGAAGTCGAGTAGTAAAAGGCCGGCACGTTTTTCAGGATCATCATCCCGACGTCCATTACGGCAAGCGCGGCCGCGAGTTCTCGCTTGGGCAGTGGGTCCACCCAACTGATGATTTGGTCGGTGCCCTCCTTCTTGCTGCGTTCCACCAAGCGCGGCTTCGTGCGACCGGTGCCGATGAATACGAAGCGAATGTTCCTCTCGCGGCGCCGCTTAATCTCGGCGGCCGCATCCAACACCGCCTCGAACCCGTTGGCCGGACCGTGCGCGCCGGTGAACACAAGCTTGAAGTCATCGGGACTTCCGAAACGCCGGTCCAGCGGTTGGCCCTTGTCGGGGCAGAACAGGTCCAGGTCCGCCGAGTTGGGTATCATTGATATCCTCTCCGCTGGGTAGCCCGTCTTGCGAATCCCGTCTTTGATCCCCGGGGCCAGAGCGAAGATATGATCCGCGGCGAAGTATATTCTTCTCTCCAATCTCTTCAGATACCCGATCATCAGCGGATTCTTGATCACCCCCATGGCGATGACCAGCTCGGGCCACAGGTCACGCACCTCAAACACGAAGGGCACCCCCAGGTGCTTTGCTCCCTTCATGCCGGGAATACCAACGGTGAGCGGTGTCGAGGTCGCGAAGACGAGATCGGCATCCAGCTTCTTCACCAGCCTGGTGGCCGTGCGGGCGAAGCGCCCGAAGGCGAATACACGCCGGAGGAATCCCATGCGGTTCGCGTAGGGTTCGCGTACGCACAGGACCCGGATGCCGTCTACCTCGAACTCGGTCACCCTCCCGCTCAGCTCGACGCCGTGTCCAGCGCGCTCGGAATCGCCACAGATCATGGTGACACGATGACCAGCGGCGATCAGCCGCTGACTCATCTCGTAAGAGCGCGTTCCCGTCGATCCTGAGCGGCTTGAGAAGTGCTGGTGAATGTAGGCTATGTGCATGGCCTTATCGAGCTTTCGAATTATAGCTCCGACTACGAATCAACCAGCCCGTTGACCAACCCCATGGCGCCGAAATAGACCGCCACGGGCCGGCCGCCCGAATCACGACCGATGTTCCCCGTTCCTTCATGTCGCTGCCACACCTACACACCCTACTTGACCAAGCGGGTGCTGCCCAGGCTGGAATCGCCTTCCAGGCCGCGCCCTCGGCCGTCGTCTCGGTTGGTCACTCGCCTAGTTCGGTATAGACCCCTTTGAGCCGCTCCTCCATTCTGTGCCACCCGAACTCTTCTTCCACGGCGCGGCGCTGGTCACCGGCATGCAGCGGTATCACGATCGCCGCGTTGGATTGCCCACACGCGACCGGCACCAGGCTTCCAGCCAACACGAGCGTCGTCCCGAAGAAGACCACGCGAGCCGGGACGCACGCAAGTCCACGAGGTCGCTCAAGCGTTGACATCATCGCACCCGGGTCATCTTCTGTCCCGACTACGACTGTCGGCCACCAAGCGAAGGTAGCGTTCCTCGAGCCGGGGCAGGGTTTTCTGCAGGTCGCCTTCGGCTTCAACGCGTCGGCGATTCGTCATGGTGACGACGGACCAGTCGACGTCACCCTGGGTCAGCCGGGCTAGCGCGTCCGCAAGCTCGCGGGCCGAGCCGATGGTGAACATCAGTCCGGTGCGGCCGTCTTCGAGCCAGAGTTCATTGGCCGGTATGCGCGACACCACCGGGACCAGGCCGGCGGCCATCGCCTCGAGCAGCGAGAGGTGCGTGCCGTCCCAGCGCGAGGCGGAGAGATACACGTCGTGATCACCCAGCAGGCCCGGCAGCGTCGCATAGTCGTATCCACCGAGGAAAGTTACCTGCTCGGCTATGCCGAGTGCCACGGTCTGTTCGCGAAGGGTGGGCTCAAGGGACCCGCCGGCCGCGAAGGTCAGGTGGAAGGGGATACCGTGCTCCCAAAGCAGCGCGCAGCCCGCGACAATGGTCTGAGGGTCGTACACGTCTCCAAGCTTACGCGTCGAGATAAGGCGTAGTGGGGACTCGAACCGGCGCGGTAGCCGATAGCGGAAGCGTTCCACCTTGAGGCCGAGTGGCACCACGAGCAGCTTGTGCTCAGGCACGCCGAGCTGCCGTGCCAGCTCGCCGAGGTAGGCGTTGCCTGCGTGCACAAGGGCCGCCTCTGCAAAGACGCGGCGCAGGATAAGCCGCCAGACGGGCGACTGCATCGAGCCGGCTAGATCGCTGCCATGGGCGGTCAGCACGTAAGGCTTAAAGCCGGAAAGCATGCTCAGGAGACCCGCGCTGGTGACGTAGTGCCCATGGAGGATATGGGGCCTGAGCGTCTGCAGCAGACGGCGCAGCCGCGGTATGACCAGGAAGTAGCGCCACTTGCGGTGCTGCGCCCCGCGCGGGTCGACGTCGCCGGCCAACTCGTGGACGGTCACTCCCGGGATCGGGGCGAGGTTGCGGTCGGTGTAGGTCACGAGGTGCACATCGTGGCCGCGGGCCACGAGAAACTCGGCGAACTGGCGGACGTGACTGAAATTGCCGGTGGCAAGGAACGCGATCTTGAGCGCGCCCACGAGGTCGTCCCCGGCTGCGGCTGGCGCGACGCCGCGTGTCGTTCGGCAGGGGGCGTGAACGGCATCGCGTTGCGGTCGCACGGGCACACAATGCACGACCTCGCGACAGATGCGCGCGATCGTCGCCAGATCAATCCGCTCCCAGGGTCGCCGTCGGAACGTCCGGGCTGTCGTGCCCAGCATCCTGCCCAGATACACTCCCGCCCGCAGCCAAACCACACGCGGTCCGAGGTAACGCAGGATGTAATACGCTTGCTTCAGCAAGCGCCATCGTTCGGCCATAACGAGGAATAGATGCGCAAATGACTGGCGGTGACGTTTTCCCACGTGAACAGGCTGCGGGCGACGCTCGCGGCGTTCCGTCCCACCTCCGCTACCTCGGCGCGGTGGGTCACGAAATACTCGACCGCCCGCTGCAGCGCCAACGCCTGGCATGCCAAATGACAGGAGAGGCCAGCTCGCACGTTCTTGACGCTATGCGAGTAAGCCGACAGCAGAACGCCGAACTCCATTAGGATCCCTCTTTGCGCTCACCGTCCGACCGTGCGAGTGCGAGCGCCTCCCGGCGTGCCGTGTACACCAGGTGAAAACACCCGCCAGGGCCAAAACACGCCACGAGGATGTAAATGGCGCTGGCCACCAGTACACCCAGCGCTGCCCCAAGCAGCGCATATTCTTGAATAGCGAACCAGCAAATCGGGACTACCACCAGGCCCCCGACCAGTCGGAAGCTCAGTGAGTTCGCCATCCGTTGGTGCACGGCAAAAAACGCGTCGAAGACGCCGCCCAGGGACTGCATGTATCGCGCGGTCGCAATCGCCAACAAGGTCGTCGACGGCAGCACAAAATCGGCGTTTGTCAGCAGCGTCAGCAGCCGTGCGCCCAATAACAGATATACGGGAAGTGCCATGGCGCCAAACACCACGTACGCAGCAGCACCGATCAAGAGCACTTTGTCGGCCGCCCAAACCTGGCCCGGATCGCGGATATCCTTCGCACGCTGATACGCGACCGGCACCAGCAAAGCCCTGTAAACCGCCAGCGTGAGCATGTACGGGACGCCGCACAGCGGATAGGCCGCGACGTACAGCCCCACGGTCGCGGGGTCGAGTTGTGCCCAGAGAATAAACCGCTCCGAGAACCCCTGCACCCACTGGCAGATCCGCAGCAGACCATACGGCACGCCAAAACGGAGAACCATCCCGCGGATGTCGCTCTTTCGTTCAACCGGTTGGGTGAACACCTCGCGGAAGAATGGCCTGATGGCGATCGCGCCGAAGACCGCGGCCACCAGCGCGTGCGAGAGCAGCGCGCGGTATGCCGCGGGCGTCCAATACCAGTTCACGAGTGAGACCAGAGTGATCTGGATCATCAAGAATGACAGATTCTGTGTCGCCACCGCTCGACGCTGGCGTTTCATGTCCAGAATCTCCACTCCGGACCGTCGCCAGTGGTAGCTCAAAAACGCAATCCCACCCGCCATGATCGTCCATGTGCCCAGGTTCGCCCGACCCGAGAGCGGAACGCTCACGACTGCGGCCAGTGTGGCGACCACCACAGTGACAACTGCGCACCACCGAATCACGATTCGCCCGGCGTGCCCGACCACGCCGTCGGCCGTGGCCGTATGGTGGTAACGCAGGTACGCTTCGTGGATCGGAACCATCGTGGCGGCGTACACAACTTGCGCTGCGTTGAGAACCAAGCTGTATTCGGCGTAGATCGCCTTGCCTAGGATGTTGGTGAAGAGTTTTACCGCCAGGAAGTGCAGCCCCACTTCGCCGACTTTATTGGACAGGACCCAGCCGACCTCGCCGCGCAGGCGGGAATTCGTCCAGATGGATTGCAGCATCCGTCTCATCTATGCGACTCGCGCTGGTTGGTCAGATCGAGCCCTGCGCCACATGCGTGCGGATCCGGGCACAGCTCCAGATTGGCCCCGTCCTCACAGCGGAATTCTATGTGCACCCTTCGCATAGGCCTGAAAGTGCTTACCCCACTGCGGCGTGCGAGAGTCAAACGGCCCGGGATAGAAGATTCCCGCTCGTGCGTCCCAGCGTCGGTTCACGTCAAAGCCAGCATGCCAGGAGTACGCCAAATCGTAGTCCCAGTTCAGCGCAAACTTGCGGCCGCCGGGAAGGCTGGGGTCACGTTGAAAACCGGACCCCAACGCGATCCAAGCATGAACCCGCAGGTCATGCTCCCGGGCGTGCTCCCGGGTTCTCGTAAACGTCTCGCGCGTGTATCCGATTTCGGGCAGGCAGTATAGGCTACAGGAGAACGCATCCCCCTTCTCTTCGCCGCAGAAACGCGAGTATACTCGCCAGTCGATCTTGAAGTCCGGGGGGCGTTCGACCACCAGAACCTGCCCACGGTTGTACCATTCGATCACGGCGTCGGGGAAGATGCACTTCGCCACGTCGTAAGCCTCGTCGTACTTTCGGATCGTCGCAGCCTTCTGTTCAGGGCTGTGCGACGGCAAGAACCAATACTGCTCGCATTCGAGCAGCACCATCGTCACGGCGATCGGCGCCGAGCGAGTGCCATTGAACTTGCGAACCCAGCGCCGAATCTGGTTCAGTTCACGGTACATCGTCTCAAGTTCCCGGCAATGCAACTTGCCGAAGTCCATCACCCCTGGCTTGATGACGTGGTAAGGCGGGTAGTGAATGCCGAGCGAGGCCGGGATCGCCGGGTTGTCCGCGTTGATCTGCCGACACACCTCTAGCGCATTCCTGACCTGCTGCTCTTTGTGGTATTTGGCGCTGACAGTGATCGCGTGCGTGATTCGGGCGTATTCGCGGACAGCCGGATGGACGGGCTCAAGGAACGTCCATATCGGGTACGAATAGTGAACCTTGGGAAGCGGCGGCAGGGCGCGCAGCTCCGCAACCGTTACGCCGCCGAGTTTCGATGTGTCGAGGCGCGGGGAGCTTTGCCGCGTTCCCTGGGCCAAGACCTGGCCGGCCAGAAGCAACAGAGCGCTCGCCCCGATCGTGAAGCGACCTCGCGTCATCGGGGCACCTCCTCGGGAATTCGTCTGCAGCACTCACTCGTTACGCGTGATGGAGTCCGCCTCGGGCGTTTGACAATTGCGCCTGCGAATCCCATTCGACCGAGTCGAGTCCGGGAGAACCGCTCGCCGCCCTGAGGCGCCAGGCGACACCCTCCTGAATGCCGATACACATACACACCAAGAACCACTTTAGATTGATTCGGACCACATCGCTCAAGAAGAGGGCTTCGACCGCGAGCATGACCAGCAGGGCTCCCGACAGCGCGGCCAGTTGCCTCAACTCGAGGGTCGGCGCCCGGGCCATTTGACGCCAGGCGCGCAACCCCGCGAGGCCCAGAACGACCATGAAGGCCGCTGCGAACGGCAAGCCGTAATCGTAGGCCAGGTCGAGATACGAGTTATGCAGCGTGATCCCGAATCTCTGGGTCGAGTACCGCTCGCTGGTGTTGGTTCCATGACCGAAGAATGGCGCGGCCATCACTTCCGGCCAGATGGTACGCCACATCTTGTATCTCTCGGATTCGAGCGACCACAGGTGCTCCGCGGTTTGTCCGAAACCCCACACCGTTGGGAGCACCCTGACGAGCACGGCGGAGCCCAGCAGGGCAGTAACAAGAACGAGCAACACGGCGCGCCCCGGACGGACTCTGAGCACGAACGGCATGGCCGCGAGCACGGATCCGATGGCAGTGCGCCCGCCGGTGAGGATCAGCATCCCCGCCGCCGCCAAGATGATCGCGACACCGGGCACGAACCACTTTCCCCAGCCCCGGCTCAGCAGAAACAGCGCCAGGATGACGATCGACCGCGCCAGAGAGTGCTGGAGCGTGCCGGGTATTTGGTAGACGCCTGTCAGCCTCGGTCCCTCCAGGTAGGACCAGAACGGAAATTGGATACAGATGACGATGACCGCCCAGATGAGGAGCCAAGGGAGCAGTTGCTTCGAAGTATGCTGATCCGCACACATCTTCGCGGTGAGCACGATGAGTCCGAAGTAGGCAAGAATATAGGAGGCGAATTTGATGAACCCGTCCAGGGTTGCGCCGGGTTCTAAGCTACCTGAGCGAGGATTGAACACTCCCACGACGATGACAGCGCAGTAGACCAGGTACAGCCGGGTTAGCCAAGAGGGACGGAATTTGCCCCGATATACTAGCGCCACTATGGCCAGGACAACCAAGAGAGGATACTTGCCCAGCAGACCGATGACGTTGAGGACCTCCCAGCGCAAAAGAACGCACGACCCCACAACCAACATAGCGAATATGAGCGACGGCGTCCGAAACGTGGCGAGGAGCACAAACAGCGGTACGAATATGGAAATCGCCAGAAGCAGGGCGATCTCTGGATCAACCCCCTCCAACAGCTCAAACGTCCGTTGAATCTTCGACAAGGTGCGTCTCCCTGGCTCGACTACTCGTCGCTCCGCGCAGCGCCCGGCATAGCGCAAGCGGCTTGAACCCGTTGGGCCACCAGCTTGACGTTGGCGGCAACAGCTCGCCCGACACAACCCCTTTCTACTAACGAACTTGCAGCATCTCCGTGGCTGCCAGCCGAGAGTCACTCTTTATATCGGCCGCACCCGAACAGGGCTAGAGGCCGGTCCAGCCTGGCTGGTTATTCGATACTCGAGTACTACGGCCCCGGCCGACGGGGGTTCGCCCCAGCGGCGTCCCGCGTGGGCGCGACTCGCCAAGCGCCGGCGGTGTCCCGCCCGGCAACGCCTCGCCCCCTTTGCTGCCAGCGAGGTGCAGGGATCCCCAACCCTAGGCTCCCGGCACGGCATGACCTACTCAGGGCCTCGGCCGGCCAACACCGCCGCGATCCGCTCGGCCGCGCGACCGTCCCACTTCTCCGGCACCGGCGGGTCGGTCAGCGGGGTGGAACGGCAGCGGCGATAGGCCGACAAGATCCGCTCCGGGTCGGAGCCCACCAGGGTGTTCGTGCCGCTGGTGAGCGTGACCGGCCGCTCGGTGTTCTCACGGACTGTCAGGCACCAGACACCCAGGATCGTGGTTTCCTCCTGAATGCCGCCCGAGTCCGTCAGCACCACGGCGGCCTTGCCCATCAGCTTCAGAAAATCCAGGTAACCCAGCGGCTCGACAACGTGCAACCGCGTCATGCGCGCGAAC